>Ga0123388_1105883_pt1 | contig 16023 bp, 15 predicted proteins | sample T0HHNO3metaT_FD_89916 | JGI IMG/M metagenome (GOLD analysis project Ga0123388, IMG submission 89916) | Methane-oxidizing artificial microbial communities from Washington, USA to study methane cycling - T0-HHNO3 metaT (Metagenome... | ecosystem: Engineered > Modeled > Simulated communities...
ACCGGATATTTTTTGCTTTGGGAGTCAGGCAATGCGATTGGTTCTACTGGGCCCGCCCGGGTCGGGCAAGGGCACGCAGGCGGCGCGCCTGAAGGAGTACCTGCAGGTCCCACATGTTTCCACCGGCGACTTGCTACGCGCTGAAGTCGCCGCCGGCAGCCCGCTGGGCGTGCAGGCCAAGGAAGTGATGGCGCGCGGCGATTTCGTCAGCGACGAGATCCTGCTGGGGATGCTGGAGGACCGCCTGGCCCGCACCGATACCGCCAATGGCTTCATCCTGGACGGCTACCCGCGCAACCAGGTCCAGGCCGATGCGCTGGCCACGCTGCTGAAGAAGATCGGCCAACCGATGGACTATGCGGTGCAGCTGGAGGTGCCGACCGACCTGCTGGTGGACCGCATCGCCGGTCGCGCCGCCGAAGAAGGGCGCGCTGACGACACCCCCGAGGTGGTCCGCAACCGCCTGGACAAATACACCAGCCAGACCGCGCCGGTGATCGACTATTACCGCCAGCAGGGCCAGTTGACCGTGGTCGACGGCGTCGGTTCGCTGGACGAGGTGTTCAGCCGCATCATCGAAGCGCTGTCGCCGGCCAAAGAAGTCGGCTGAGCGCATCGGTCCACGATGTCGAAACCTTGTAGCGCCGGGCTTGCCCGGCTGCTCCTGATTTCCTGGAAAATGCAGGCGGGCAAGCCTGGCTCTACAAGGCGTTGGGGCCTTCGGAAAATCCGGCGCGCCGCACGCGAGCAAAAGCGCCTGCGACAGGCGACAATTGCGCCATGAGCAAACTCCACATCCTCGGCATCGCCGGCACCTTCATGGGCGGCGTGGCCGCATTGGCACGCGAACTGGGACATGCGGTGGAAGGCAGCGACCAGGCCATCTATCCGCCCATGTCCACGCAGCTGGAAACCCTGGGCATTCCGTTCTCGCAGGGTTACCTGGCCGGGAACATTTCCGACGATTGCGACGAGGTCGTGGTCGGCAACGCGCTCTCGCGCGGCAACCCTGCGGTGGAAGCGGTGCTGGACCAGGGCCGCAAGTACACCTCTGGCGCGCAATGGCTGGCCGAGAACGTGCTGCCCGGCCGGGACACCATCGCAGTGGCCGGCACCCACGGCAAGACCACCACGACCACCATCCTGGCCTACCTGCTGGAAGCGGCCGGCCGCAATCCAGGTTTCCTGATTGGCGGCGTGGCCGAGGATTTCGGCGTGTCCGCCCGTATCGGCGGGCTGCCCCCACACCCCAGGGGTGCTTCCTTCGGGGCGTCCGGTGCTACGCACCACCTTCCCCCGCAAGCAAGGGAAGGGAATCTGTCGCAGCCTGCGGCAGCGGGCTTTCCTTTCGTCGTGGAAGCCGATGAGTACGACACTGCCTTCTTCGACAAGCGCAGCAAGTTCGTGCACTACCGGCCGCTGGTGGCGATCCTCAACAACCTGGAATACGACCACGCCGATATCTTCCCCGACATCGCCGCGATCCAGCGCCAGTTCCACCACCTGGTGCGCACGGTGCCGCAACGCGGCCGGCTGATCGTCAATGGCCAGGATGCGCGGCTGGCCGAGGTGCTGGCGATGGGTTGCTGGACGCCGGTGGAACGCTTCGGGCTGCAGGATGAAGGCGCCGATGCGCCGCTGGATTGGAGCGCGCGCCTGCTCAACGAGGATGGCAGCGCATTTGCGGTGCTTCATCACGGCAACGAAATCGGCGCCGTGCGCTGGCCGATGCTGGGCCGCCACAACGTGCTCAACGGCCTGGCTGCACTGGCCGCCGCGCATGCGGTCGGCGTCGATATCGCCGCTGTGATTCCCGCGCTGGCGGACTTCCGCAGCGTCAAGCGTCGCCTTGAGGTCATCGGCCAGGCCAACGGCATCACCATCTACGACGACTTCGCCCACCACCCGACCGCCATCCAGACCACGCTGCAGGGGCTGCGCGCGAAGGTCGGTTCGGCGCGCATCGTCGTGGCCATGGAACCGCGCAGCAATTCCATGCGCCTGGGCGCGCATGCCGATGCCTTGGCACCGTCGCTGGATGGCGCCGACGCGGTGGTGTTCCTGCACCGCCCCGAATTGGCCTGGGATGCGGGCAGCGTGGTGGCGGCGATACGCGGCCAGGCCCATGCGGTGGCCGATGCCGATGCGCTGATCGCAATGCTGAAAACCATCGCTGGCGCCGGCGACCATGTGGTGTTCATGTCCAATGGTGGTTTCGACGGCGCGCCGCGTCGTTTCCTCGCGGCGCTGGATGGTTGAGGACAGCGGTCGCATGCCTGCCAGGGAATCGCTGCCGTTGTTTCCATTGCACACCGTGCTGTTGCCCGGCGCCTCACTGGACTTGCGGGTGTTCGAGCGCCGCTACCTGGACATGGTGCGCGATTGTGGGCGCAGCGGGCGTGGCTTCGGCGTCTGCATGATCCTGGAAGGTGGCGAGGCCGGCGCGCCCGCCGTGCCCGCGGCGTTTGGCACCGAAGCGTTGATCGAGGACTTCGGCACCGACGGCGGCGGGCTGCTGACCCTGCAGGTGCGCGGCAACCGGCGCTTCCATGTCAGCCGCACGCGGGTGCGCGACAACGGCTTGATCATGGCCGACGTGGAGTGGCGTGAAGCCGACCTCGACGACTCGCTGAGGCCCGAACATGCGTTGCTGGCCACCGTACTGCAGCACTTCCTGGAAAAGGCAGGCGGTGAACACAGCAAGGTCAGCAATGCGCGCTTCGATGACGTGGCCTGGGTGGGCTGGCGCCTGGCCGAATTCCTGCCGCTGGAGGATGCGCAGCGCCTGCGGATACTGCAGGAAGACGATCCGCATGCGCGGCTGGACCAGTTGCTGCGGATGATGCCCTGACGATTTCGCGGCGGGTGGCGGTGGCGGGTGCGAGCCGGATTTTTGAAAAGCGGGTACGAATCGCTGCCCGGTTTCAGGGCGACTCCGGGCCTGGATGATCGGTGCGCAACCGCAACACCGGCAGCTGCGATTCGGTATGCAGTTCGGTGCGATGCGGCAACGCTCCGATGTCGTTCGACAGCGCATCCAGCGATGAGCCCGCCTCGCGCAGCGGACGCCACATGCCCACGAATTCGAAGGCGCGCTGGTGCTGCAGGGTCTGCGCGCTGCCTATCCACAGCGGCAGGTCACCAGGCTGCAACCGGGTGGGCACGGCCCACAGTCGCAGCGCCAGCATTTCACCGGGCCTGGCACCGTCGCGCAGCATCAGCAGGCTTTCGGCGCGTGTGTCCAGGGTGGCAGGCAGGACGGGTTGTTTCCGGTCGGGCACGTCGTTGTCGAGCAGGTTCAGCGCCTGCTGCCAGCCGGCCTGTTCCTGTACGCGCCAGCCCGCCGATTGCAGCTGCGCGCGCAACGGTGCCAGCGGGCCGGCCACCTGCACGTCCAGGGGCCAGCGCTGTTCGTCGTCGAATTCGTTGCGCCGTGACGGCTGCCGTTGCCAGTCGTGCTGCCACCAGGTTTCCATCGCGACCGGCTGATGGATCTGCACCACCTCGAACTGCGCCAGCATCGGTTCGATGCTGCGTGGCGCATGCCACAGCGCAGCCGCGGCGAAGCTGCCGTAGAACAGCCACGCCAGCGGCTTCATCCACAGCGAGCGTACCGTGCGCCTGCGGTAGGCGGTGCCCAGCACCAGCAGCCAGAAGATGCCGAACAGCATTCCGCCGATGACATCGCTCAGCCAGTGAGCACCCAGGTAGATGCGGGCGAAGCCGATCAGCGCGACCACGATGCCCGAGACCAGGTACGGCCAGATGCGGCGGCGGCCCGGCAGTTCGCGTGCGATCAGGACGGCGAAGAAGCCGAAGGTGATGGTGGCCATGGTGATGGTAATGGAAGGAAAGCTGAAACCTCCGGCCACCGCCGGCGGCCGCGGGAAGTCCACCGACAGGCCCAGCCACGCCGTCAGCGCCAGGCCGAAGGCCAAGGCGGCCAGCCAATGCGCGGCGGCCATCCAGCGCTTGCGCCAGGCCAGGTAGACCAGCACCAGCGCAGCGGCAGGCGTCAGCACCTGCGCATCGCCCAGCGAAGCCAGCGCGGCCATCGGATAGTCGGCCAGCGGGGTGCGCAAGGCCTGCATCGCCTCATGGATGGCCAGGTCCAGCCCCAGCGGTTCGCCGTGGCCCAGCACCAGTGCCAGGAACGCGAACCAGATCCAGCCGAACGCCAGCAGCATCACCGCCAACAGCGCCAGCGATACCGATTCGCGCCGTTGCGGGTCGAAGATGGCGATGGAATAGCGGCCCAGGATCGGGTGCTCGTGCGACCACGCCAGCGCGCGCGCGAGCAGCGAATCGGCATGCGCTGCGAACCAGCGGTAGGTGTACAGCACCACCGCCCAGGCCAGGGCCAGCACCGCCAGCAGCAGGGTCAGCACCAGCGCCAGTCTTCCTGCCACCGCGGCCACCGCGTCGTAGGCCTCGCCGAGGATCCAGCCGGGGGCCAGGAACAGCACCGCCCAGCTCACCGCGGCCAGTGAGCTGGCGGGAAGGTAGCGGCGCCACGGCATCTTCAGCATGCCGGCGATGGCCGGCACGAACGGGCGGATGGGACCGACGTAGCGCGCGATGAGGATGCTCTTGAGCGCATTGCGGCGGAACATGCTTTCGCCGCGATCGAGCAACTGCGGATACTTGCGGAACGGCCAGTGGTTGCGCAGTTGCGGGCCCCAGCGGCGACCGACCTGGAAGCTGATGGCATCGCCGAGGAAGGCGCCCAGTGCGGCGCATACCAGCGCATACGGACCCGACAGCTCACCCAGCCCGATCAGCATGCCCACCGCGAACAGCAGGGGCAGCGCGGGGACGATCGCTCCCAGCACGATCACCGCATCGCAGAAGGCGATAGCGAAGATGACCGCGCCTGCGGCCACGGGATGCGCAGTGATCCAGGCCAGCAGGCTGTCGAACCAGGAAGGATTCATTGCGCCGATTATAAGGGGCATGTCATAGCAGGCATGCCATGGAGGCCATCCCGCGCAGCGCGCCCGGGCGCCGCGGCAGGCATGCGTTTAAACTGTCGGCATGAATCGCGTTGTCAGCAAGCCCGAGCCCGCCGTTGAAGTAGAAGCCCTGAAGGCCGACAGTTTCGGCCGCATTGCCCTGATGCGCGATGCCGGCGGCCTGTTCGTACGCCGCGATCTTTCCGCATCGCCCTGGTGGCTGCGCTTTCCCGCCTGGCGCCTGGCACGGCGCGAAGCAATGGCGCTGCGGCACCTGGTCGGCCAGGCGCAGACGCCGCAGTTGCTGAACTGGGACGGCACCCACCTGGATCGCAGCTTCCTCGACGGCGTGGCCATGTACAAGAATCCGCCACGCGGCGACCTGGCCTACTTCCGCGCTGCGCGCCAGTTGCTGCAACAGGTGCATCGGCGTGGCATCGCCCACAACGACCTGGCCAAGGAAGCCAACTGGCTGGTGCGCGCCGACGGCAGCCCGGCGCTGATCGATTTCCAGCTGGCGGTGCGCGGCAATCCACGCTCGCCCTGGATGCGCCTGCTCGCCCGCGAAGACCTGCGCCACCTGCTCAAGCACAAGCGCATGTATTGCCGCGACCGCCTGACCCCGGTCGAATGGCGCTTGCTGAAACGCACCTCGTGGATGCGCGACCTGTGGTTCCGCACCGGCAAGCCCGTCTACCGCTTCGTGACCCGCAAGGTCCTGAAGTGGGAAGACAATGAGGGGCAGGGGCCGAAGCCCTGAGAGCGGTGAAGTGGGGTAGACAGTAAATAGCAAATAGTAAATTCGGCCGCGTTGCGGCCTGGCAGCACCGGGCCTATGCGCACCGTTCCTGCTCCAACGTTTTGCAGCGCCGCAGGCGCGACCTCACCTTTTGCCATTCACCCTTTGCCATTCACCTTTCCCCCTTCACCCTCCACCGCATGGAGCCGCAATGAGCAGCCTCGCAGGCAAGACCCTCTTCATCACCGGTGCCTCGCGCGGCATCGGCCTGGCCATTGCGCTGCGCGCCGCGCGCGATGGCGCCAACGTGGCGATTGCCGCCAAGTCGTCGGTACCCAACCCCAAGCTGGCGGGCACCATCCACACCGCCGCCGAAGCAGTGAACGCAGCAGGCGGCCGCGGTCTGGCGCTCAAGTGCGACATACGCGAGGAGGACGAAGTCAGGGCGGCAGTCGCCGCTACCGTCGATGTGTTCGGCGGCATCGACATCCTCGTCAACAACGCCAGCGCGATCTGGTTGCGCGGCGCGCTGGACACACCGATGAAGCGCTTCGACCTGATGAGCCAGGTCAACTCACGCGGCAGTTTCCTCTGTGCGCAGGCCTGCCTGCCGCATCTGCTGGAAGCGGCCAACCCGCACATCCTGACCCTGGCGCCACCGCCCTCGCTGGATCCCAAATGGTGGGCGCCGCACACCGGCTACACCCTGGCCAAGATGGGCATGAGCTTTGTCACCCTGGGCCTGGCCGCGGAATTCGGGCCGCAGGGCGTGGCGGTCAATGCGTTGTGGCCGCGCACGTTGATCGCGACCGAAGCGCTGAACATGATTCCCGGCGTGGAGGCGGCCAATGGCCGCAAGCCGGAGATCATGGCCGACGCGGCGCATGCGGTGCTGGTGCGCGAGGCCCGCGGTTTCTCCGGCCACTTCCTGATTGACGACGAAGTGCTGGCCGAAGCCGGCATCACCGATCTTTCCGGCTATGCGATCGATCCGTCCAAGCCGCTGTATCCGGATCTTTTCCTCGATTAGACATGGGTTGAAGAATAACGTCGTAACTGACCTTTACACCGGAAATAGCTCCTGGCTCTTGCCTTGCCGAGCACCTGCAGAGGAAGAGCGATTCCCACCTTCGCGGGAATGACGAGAAAATGGGAGTAGGCTTTTCTCACTTCTCACTTCTCACTTCTCACTTCTCACTTCTCACTCCTCACTCCTCGCCCATGAAATACCTGCACGCCATGATCCGCGTCCATGACCTGGATGCCACCAGCAGATTCTTCACCGAAGGACTCGGCCTGACCGAGACCCATCGCATTGAAAACGAAGCCGGCCGCTTCACCCTGGTCTATTTCGGCGCGCCGGCGAACCCGGAAGCGGAAGTGGAGTTGACTTACAACTGGCCCGAAGACGGCTCGCCCGCCGAGGACTACGGCAGCGCCCGCAATTTCGGCCACCTGGCTTTCGAGGTCGACGACATCTACGCCACCTGCGCGCATCTGCAATCGCAGGGCATCACCATCAACCGGCCGCCGCGTGACGGGCGCATGGCCTTCGTGCGTTCGCCGGACCTGATTTCCATCGAGCTGCTGCAGAAGGGCGGCCGCCTGCCGCCGCAGGAACCATGGCTGTCGATGCCCAACACCGGCGTCTGGTAAAACCGTCTGGCAGGTCCGGGCTTGCCCGGATGTTCCGCAAGTCCCCTAGTCGCAGATCCAGCCGCAGAAAACCAATGACCATCACCTCCGACCTGATCGCCGCAGGCCAGCAGTACTACCTCCCCGTCTACCGTCCACGCGAGGTAGTGCTCGAACGCGGCCAGGGCGCGCGCGTCTGGGACAGCGAGGGCAGGGAATACATCGATCTTTCCGCCGGTATCGCCGTCTGCGGGCTGGGCCACAACGACCCCGACCTGGTCGCGGCGTTGACCGAACAGGCCGGCAAGCTGTGGCACACCAGCAACGTCTTCTACAGCGAACCGCCGCTGCGGCTGGCCGAGGAACTGGTCAGCGGCTCGCGTTTCGCCTCGCGTGTGTTCCTGTGCAATTCGGGCGCCGAAGCCAACGAGGCGGCGATCAAGCTGGTCCGCAAGTGGGCCACCGCGCAGGGGCGCGCACCCGACAGGCGCGTCATCGTCACCTTCCGTGGCAGTTTCCATGGCCGCACCCTGGCCACCGTCACCGCCACCGCACAGCCCAAGTACCAGGAAGGTTACGAGCCGCTGCCGGGCGGATTCCGCTACGTCGATTTCAATGACCTGGGCCAGCTGGAAGAAGCAATGGCAGCGGGCGACGTCGCCGCCGTGCTGGTGGAGCCGATCCAGGGCGAAGGCGGCGTGATGCCGGCGGCCGAAGGCTTCCTGCGCGGCGTGCGCGAACTCTGCGATCGCCATGGCGCCTTGCTGGCGCTGGACGAGATCCAGTGCGGCATGGGCCGCACCGGCAGCCTGTTCGCGCATTGGCAGGAAGGCATCACCCCCGACATCGTCACCCTGGCCAAAGCGCTGGGCGGCGGCTTTCCCATTGGCGCGATGCTGGCCGGGCCGAAGGTGGCCGAGGTGATGCAGTTCGGCGCGCATGGCACCACTTTTGGCGGCAATCCGCTGGCCGCTGCTGTCGCGCGGGTGGCCCTGCGCAAGCTGGGGTCGGAACAGATCGCAGCCAATGTCGCCCGGCAATCGCAGGTCCTGCGCGATGGACTGGCCTCGCTGGAGGCAGAGTTCGGACTGTTTTCGGAAGTGCGTGGCCGCGGCCTGATGCTGGGCGCGGTGTTGAAGCCCGAATACGCCGGGCGCGCCGGGGAAATACTCGACCACGCAGCGGCGCAGGGCTTGCTGATGCTGCAGGCGGGCCCGGACGTGCTGCGCTTCGTGCCGGCGTTGAACATCAGCGATGAAGAGCTGGCGGAAGGGCTGCTGCGTTTGCGCGAGGCGCTGGCGAAATTCAAGGCGACGGTAAGCGAGTCGTAGGCCAGGCAGTTGTGGGAGGGTCGCTTTAGTCGGGCGCTCTTACGAGTCTCCCACCGGCTCATCACCCCCGCGTCCGGCGGGATGATGGCTGGAATACGGTATGACGATGCGAGGCCTCGTAGAGCGAGCCTGCCCGGCTGCTGCTCGCAGGGAATCAACGGTCCTTCAAAGGCGTTGCGCGGGCCTTCGTTTGTAGGAGCGACGCGAGTCGCGAAGCACGTGGCGCCCGATTGCCAACAGTATCTGGTCCGTTTCCTGGCTCCGCGACTTGTGTCGCTTCGGGAACCCTGGGGGCGTCAGCCCTACTGCAGCGCCTGCGCCAGGTCGGCAATCAGATCATCCACGTGTTCCAGCCCCACCGACAGGCGCAGCAGGTTCTGCGGCGTGGTCGTCAGCGGTCCTTCCACCGAGCCGCGATGCTCCACCAGCGATTCGCAGCCGCCCAGTGAGGTGGCGTTGGTGAACAGCCGCAGCTTGCCTGCCATTGCCAATGCGGCTTCGCGGCCACCGCGCAACTGCACGCTGAGCATGCCGCCGAAATCGCGCATCTGTTTGGCCGCCACTGCATGGCCGGGATGGGAAGCAAGACCCGGATAGTTCACCCGTTCCACCTGTGGCTGCGCTTCCAGGAACGCAGCAATCCGGCGTGCATTGGAACAATGCAGGGCCATGCGCGCCGGCAGCGAACGGCAGCCGCGCAGGGTCAGCCAGGCATTGAATGGCGCCAGTACCGCGCCGGTGATGTGCAGGCGATGGGCGACCTTGGCAAAGAATTCGTCCTCGCGCTTGAACGCCAGCGCCCCGCCCAGCACGTCGCTGTGGCCACCGAAATACTTGGTGGTGGAGTGCATGACGATGTCCGCACCCAGCGCCAGCGGTTGCTGCAGCACCGGTGAGGCGAAGGTGTTGTCGCAGACCAGCAAGGCGCCGTGTTCGCGTGCCAGCGCGGCCAGCGCGGCGATGTCGCTGACCTTCATCAGGGGGTTCGATGGCGTCTCGGCCCACAGCAGTTCCACGCCGTCGGCGCAGGCGTTGCGTACGGTATCCAGGTCGGCCATGTCCACGCGCTGCACCTGGATGCCGCGCTCGGGCAGGAACTCGGCGGCCAGCATGCGCACGCCCGAATAGCAGTCATCGGGCAACACGATGCGGGCGCCCGATGGCAGCGATTCCAGCAGGGTGGTGACCGCCGCCATGCCCGAAGCGAAGGTCAGCGCGGTGGCGCCGCCTTCCAGGGCGGCGATCGCGCTGCGCAGGCGGTCATTGGTGGGATTGCCCTCACGCTGGTATTCGTAGCCGGCGATGCGTTCGCCGGCAGGGCCATGCCGGAAGGTGGTGGCCAGGTGGATTGGTGGCGTCGCCGCCCCGGTTTCACTGTCGCTTTCTCCGCCGGCATGGATGGCGAGGGTTTCAAGGCGCATCGGGTCGATCCTCCAGAAGGCCGTGCCGGACCAGTTCCGTGCGCAGCAGCATGTGATTGAGGTAGTGGTGCGCGACCAGCCCCGCCGCGCGTGCACCGGCTGGATTCTCCGGCTTGTCGTCGATGAAGAGGCACGCCTCCGGTGCCGTCTGCAGCGCTTGCAGGCAAGCCATGAATATCCTGGGATCGGGCTTGCCGCAACCGAACTGCGCCGAGCAGAACACCCGTTGTTCGAACAGGGGAAACAGCGGCGGGCAGATCTCGGTCAGGTTGTCGCGCAACAGCAGGTTGTTGTTGGTGAGGATGGCGACGCGCGTCTTTGCCGCAACCTGGCGGGCAAGCGCCAGCACCTCGGTGTCGGCGCTCATTGCCGCCTTCCGGGCCGCGATCAGGTCCCCGATGGCGACCGGCGCCCCTAGCCTTCTGGCCAGCTCGTCGGCCTGCGCCTGGGCATCGTACAGGCCCAGGTCGGCCTCCAGCTCCAGTCCCGACTCGAACAGGGCCCGGGAGACTTCTGCTTCGCTGGTGCCGGTGCGCTCGGCCAGCACCCGCAGTCGTGAGTCATGTTCATAGCGCGCCAGTACGCCGTCCAGGTCGAACAGGACCAGCGCGATGCTCATCCCGCGGCGACGACCTGGAAGGCCTCGCGCGCGGCGACAAGGGTGGCTTCGATGATCGATGCATCGTGCGCGCTGGACATGAAGCCCGCTTCGTAGGCCGACGGCGCCAGGTACACGCCGCGTTCCAGCATGGCGTGGAAGAAGCGGTTGAAGGCCTGGGTGTCGCAGGCAATGGCCTGGGCGTAGGTGTCGACCTGTTCGGAAGTGAAGAACAGCCCGAACATGCCGCCGACGCGGGTGGTCGTGAGCGCCACGCCCGCGTCTTTCGCAGCTTGTTCGAGCCCGTCGCAGAGCGCGTCGGTGGCCGCGGCCAGTCGTTCGTGGAAACCCGGTGCCTGCACCAGTTCCAGCATCGCCAGGCCCGCGGCCATGGCGACCGGGTTGCCGCTGAGCGTGCCGGCCTGGTAGATCGGGCCGCTGGGCGCGATCTGCGTCATCAGGTCGCGGCGGCCGCCATAGGCGCCTACCGGCATGCCGCCGCCGATGATCTTGCCGAAGGTGGTCAGGTCGGGAGTGATGCCGTAATGGGCCTGCGCGCCACCGAGGGCGACGCGGAACCCGGTCATCACTTCGTCGAAGATCAGCAAGGCGCCGTGCCGCGTGCACAGTTCGCGCAGGTGCTGCAGGTAGCCCTCGCGCGGCGGCAGGCAGTTGGCATTGCCGACCACCGGCTCGATGATGACGCAGGCCACTTCACTGCCGAGTTCATCGAAGAGTTTCGTCGCGCCTTCGAAATCGTTGTAGCTCAGGGTCGAGGTGAGTTCGCTGAGGCCGGCGGGCACACCTGGCGAAGTCGGCACGCCCAGCGTCAGCATGCCCGAGCCCGCCTTGACCAGGAACGAGTCACCGTGGCCGTGGTAGCAGCCTTCGAACTTGACGATGCGCATGCGCCCGGTCGCCCCGCGCGCCAGCCGGATCGCCGACAAGGTGGCCTCGGTGCCGGAGTTGACCATGCGCACCATCTCGCACGACGGCACAAGCCGGGCGATGGTCTCGGCCATGGTCACTTCGGCCGGGCAGGGCGCGCCGAATGACAGGCCGTCCTGGATCGCGCGCTGCACGGCCTCGCGCACCTTTGGGTGGTTGTGGCCGACGATCATCGGCCCCCAGGAGCCCACGTAATCGATGTAGCGGTTGCCGTCCACGTCGAACAGCCAGGGGCCATCGGCGCGCTGCACGAAGAAGGGCTCGCCACCGACCGACTTGAATGCACGCACCGGCGAGTTCACGCCGCCTGGCAGCAGTTCCTGGGCGCGGGCGAACAGGGCATGGGATTTTTCGTGGTTCATGGTGTCATCGTTTCAGGAGAAGGGATTTTGCAGGAGCGTCGCCGCTCGCGATGCCGCATTGGCGACATGGTTTCATTGTGATTGACGTCGCTACTGCACGTGGAAACATTCGCGATAAGCATGCACGGCGGCGACGGGATCGGGCGCGTCGTACACGCCGCTGATCACCGCGAGCAGCTCGGCGCCAGCATTCACCAGCGTGCGTGCATTGTCCGGGCTTATCCCCCCTATCGCCACCCGTGGCACCTTCAGTGCAGCTGCCTGGGCCAGCAGTTCGACGCCAGCCCGGCGCGTGCCGCTTTTGCTGCGGCTGGGGAAAAAGGCGCCGAAGGCGACGTAGTCCGCGCCGGCGGCGACGGCGCGTTCGGCCAGTGGCAGCTGGTCATAGCAGGAGGCGCCGATGATGGCCTGCGGCCCCAGCAGCGTCCGGGCCGCTTCGATGGCGCCATCCTCCTCGCCCAGGTGAACCCCTGCGGCGCCGATGGATTTCGCCAGCCGCGCATCGTCGTTGATGATCAACGGAACCGCCGCCGCTGCGCACAGCTCCTGCAACGCCAGCGCCTGCTGCTGCCTGAGTGCGTCGCCAGCATGCTTGTTGCGGTACTGCAGCCAGGTCACGCCCGCCGCCAGCAAGGGCGCGGTGCGCGCGAGCAGCCGGGCGGTATCGGATTCGTCGGGCGTGATCAGGTATAGGCCGCGGGGTGCGGGATCGGGCTGCGGCCAGCGGGGATTCATCGGCGAACTTCCGGTGCGGGGCCGGGGGTGGGACAATGGACGCCCGCTTCCACGACATTATCGCCCCGATGACCGACGCCGACGAGAGCCGTTACCAGACCTGGATGTGCGTCGTGTGCGGTTTCATCTACGACGAGGCCAAGGGCCTGCCCGAGGAAGGGCTGGCGCCGGGCACGCGCTGGAAGGATATCCCCGACACCTGGACCTGCCCGGATTGTGGCGTGGGCAAGGATGATTTCGAGATGGTCGAGGTCGACTGAAGGCTTCAAGCCCGGGTCGTCTCGCGCCCTGGCGTCGTTCCTGTAGCGCCGAGCTTGCCCGGCTGCTTCCATCCATCCTCATAGGGCAGCCGGGCGAACTTGGCGCTACACGGCAAGTGTCGCCGACCGGCGCAGCGCCGGTGGCCACCTCAGTGCATCCGGCTCCTGCTGGTGTTCAATTCCACCAGGCGCTCGCGCAGCGCATGCGCATCGGCAGCATCAGGGGCCAGGTGCAGGTAGCGGGCCAGGTCGTGGCGTGCGCCGTGCTGGTAGTCCATTTTCAGATAGGCGAGGCCACGGTCGCGGAACGCCTCGGGCTGCTCGGGCGCCAGTTTGAGCACGCGGTCGGCGCTGCGCGCGGCGCGATCCCACTGGTCGCGTTCGGCATACACGCCGTGCAGGTTGCGCAGCATGCGGATCAGGATGGCGCGATGCGATGCCGGGTCCAGGATATGCATCAGCGCGTTGTCGTCCGGAATATCACCGCCCAGGTGGGGCTTGGCGCGCTCACGCAACTCGTCGGCGCCCAGCGGGCGGCCGCCATTGAACGGGTCCATCACCAGGATGCCGTCATCCACCGGCAGCCGGACCAGGAAATGCCCGGGAAAGGACACTCCGTCCAGCGGCACGCCCAGCCGGCGCGCGACTTCCATCTGCACCATTGCCAGGGTGATCGGATTGCCCAACCTGCGTTCGAACACCTCGTTGAGGTAGCTGTTGCGCGGGTCGTAATACTCGTCGTGGTTGCCGGTATAGCCCAGCTCGTCGAACAGGTGCCGGTTGATCGCCGCCATCTTCAGCGGCCACTCTTCGATCGCCTCGATTTCCGGACGCAGGTGCTCGGCATGGCTTTGCGCCAGGGTGTCGTAGAGGTCGGCATCGAGGCCCGGATACTCGTCGCGCGCGATCAGCAGCGCGGTTTCCAGCAGCGGCACGGTGTCGTCGGCCTGCGCCGCCAGCGAACTCCAGTCCGGCAATGTCAGTCGTTCCCCCATGCAGGAAGATTGGCGCCGATCGCCGCGACAATCAAGCCCCGCCGGCCGCTTCAGCGGCCATCGATTCATGGCCGTCGCGATTGCGTCAGCGCGCTGGCGGCTGCCCGCAGCGCCACCTTTTTGCCGGGTATCGGCGCGCCACAATCTGCACATGGCCGCACCACGACCGCTTGCAACGGGGAACTCGCCGGATCAGTGGACCGCAGGCCCGGCTAGGGCCGCGTGCGAAGGCCGCCGCCCAATTTCAGCACGGCGCCATTCTGCAGCTTCAGCCGCGCCGCCTCGCCGGCGTTCAGTTCCAGCACGTAGCGCGCCGGCGCGTTGCTGGGATACGGCGGGCAGGCGTTGCCGGCGGAGCAGGGCGGTACGTCGCGCTGCTGGGCCACCAGCTTGCGCGTGTTGTCGAAGTACAGGATGTCCAGCGGGATGCGGGTGTTCTTCATCCAGTAGGCCTGGGGCTCCTCGCGCTCGTGCAGGAAAATCATCCCGGTTCCTGCCGCCAGTTCATCGCGGAACATCAGTCCGCGCGCGCGTTCGGCATCGTCGTCGGCAATCTCGACCTTGTAGCGTTGTCCGCCCAGTTCCACCCAGTCGCCGGCATTGGCGCAGCCGCTGAGCAGCAGAGTCATGACGAGCAATGCGATGCGGGGAAAGGACATGGGCGATTCCGGTCGAGTGCAGGCGGCTAGTCTAAGGCGGGCGGGGGAAAACCGGGCAAGCACGGTCAGAACAGCGTGCCGGTCTGCCCGATATCCAGGTCCGGTCCGGGCACTGCCTTGCGCTTCGAAGACCAACCCGCTGCACCGGCCTTGGCCGGCGCCGTCTCCCTCGCGCCGTCCGGTCCGCGTGCATGCCGCTTCTGCGACTCGCGGTGTGCGTTCTCGGCCATCACCTTGAACTGGCGTTCGCGCAGCAGGTACAGCTCGTCGGCGCTGGGGCTCGGGTTGCGCGCGGCACCGCGCCGGCGGGTCGCTGTCTCTTCTTCCAATGCCGTTTCCGGTACGTGGGCGAAGGGAATGCGCATGGGCGCCGCATCGTGGTCGATGGCTTGCTGCATGGCCCCGAAGTAGACCGCATTGTTGCCGTACTTGCGGTTGATGCTGTCCAGCACCCTGCTGACCTGGCGCGCACGTCGACGGCCCTCCATCAACTCGCCGGCGAGGCTGCCGGCGGTTTCCAGTCCCGTCAAGGTAACCGCCACCGACAGCGGTGGATGGCGGCGTGGATTCCAGCGGCCGCGCGCGATGCTGTCTTCGAGTTGCAGGAGTTGTTCGCCAAGCTGGTGCAGGAAGGCGGTGGTGTCATCCAGCGGCGCGAAGCAGAGATCGCGTTCGAAGCGCGCTTCCAGCCCCACGAAACGGATGCGCAGGGCCAGGCCACGGGCCAGGTACTGGTCCTTGCGCAGGCGCATCGCCGCCTTGGCCAGCAGTTTGAACAGCACCGAACGCATGCCGGCGAAATTGCGCAGCTCCGGGCCGAGTACATGCGAATGACCCACGGAACTGCGGGTTGTCTTGCGATCGGGCAGGTCATGGCCGCGCAGCTGCAACCAGAAGCGATCACCTTCGACGCTGCCCCATGCCGCGCGCAGGTGTTCGCGGGTGGTGGCGCACAACTGCTGCACGGTATGGATGCCGGCGGCGCGCAGCCGGCTTTCCATCGACGGGCCGATGCCGCAGAAGTCGCGCAGTTCCAGTGCGTGCAGGATGTCGGGAAGATCGGCGGCTTCCAGCACGGTCAAGCCGTCGGGCTTGAGCATGTCCGAGGCGGTCTTGGCCAGGAATTTATTGGGCGCGATGCCGATGGAGCAACGTATGGCCGGACTGTAGCCACGCTCGACCAGGGTCTGCTTGATCCTGAGGGCGATGGCCTCGGCATTGCCGCGCTGGCGCTCGCGCCCGATCAGCCAGCACGGCACTTCATCGATCGACAGCGGCTCGCCATGCGGGATGCAGTCGCCAATGGCCGCCATCAATTCATGGTGCAGTTCCACGTAGCGCGCCGGGCGCGCCTGCACCAGCTTGAGGTCCGGATATTTCTCCAGCGC
>Ga0123388_1120578_pt1 | contig 15924 bp, 9 predicted proteins | sample T0HHNO3metaT_FD_89916 | JGI IMG/M metagenome (GOLD analysis project Ga0123388, IMG submission 89916) | Methane-oxidizing artificial microbial communities from Washington, USA to study methane cycling - T0-HHNO3 metaT (Metagenome... | ecosystem: Engineered > Modeled > Simulated communities...
CATCGCCGGATTCAACAACCGCCAGCTGGCGCGGGTGGCCAAGCTGGCCGGCGCCCCGCGTGATGCGACTGCGGGCGTCAGTTGCAGGCTGCGGGAGAACGACCGTGTAGAGCGCGGCGCGCCGCTGTTGGTGGTGCATGCCTGCTCGCGGGGCGAGCTTGCCTATGCCCTCGACTATGCCAACGCGCACCCCGAGATTCTGACCATCAGCCCGGACTAGACATGGCTACGGTAATGCTGGCTTTTCCCGCTGACCTGGCCCTGGCCGCCGCTGTGGCAAGCCGCCTGGGCGTGCGCATGGGCTCACTGCAGTGGCGGCATTTCCCCGACCGCGAATCACTGGTCACTATTGACGAGGACATCGTGGGAACCGAGGTCGTCTTGTTCTGCAGCCTCGACGACGCCGACCGCAAGGCATTGCCCCTGTGGTTCGCTGCCGCCACCGCCCGGGAATTGGGCGCGCGGCGGGTGGGGCTGGTGGCGCCGTATCTGGCCTACCTGCGCCAGGACGCGCGCTTCGAGGCAGGCCAGGCCATCAGCGCCCGCCCGTTCGCGCGATTCCTGGAGAAGGCTGTCGACTGGCTGGTGACGGTGGATGCCCACCTGCATCGCATCGAAGCGCTGGGCCAGGTGTTCCGGATCCCGGCCCTCAACGTGGCCGCCGCTCCGCTGCTGGCGGACTGGATACGGCGCGAAGTGGCCAAGCCCTTCCTGATAGGGCCAGACAGCGAGAGCGCGCAATGGGTGGCCAAGGTCGCCGCGCAGGCAGGCGCGCCCTTTGAAATATTGCGCAAGACCCGGCTGGGTGATCGCGAGGTCGAGGTCAGCCTGCCGGACCGCGCGCGCCTGCGCGGCCATACCCCGGTGCTGGTGGACGACATCGCCTCCACCGGCCGCACCCTGGTGGAGGCGCTGCGACACCTGCGTCAGCTGCAGCTGCCCCCGGCGGTATGCGTGGTGACCCATGCGCTGTTCGTGGAAGGCGCGTGCGAGGCCTTGCGCGATGCCGGCGCCGGCCGGCTCGCCAGCACCGACAGCATTGCCCATGCCAGCAATGCCATTCGCCTCGACGGCGTGATTGCCAGCGCGGTGGCCCGCTGCCTGGCCGTCGTGGGGGAAGGCAGCGGCGCCGGTGAGTGATGGCGCGCCTGCTCTTCAGGCGTCCGGTGACCCGCCTTGGCGGACCGTTCGCCGCTCATGTGCCATCACGCGCTTCAACATTGACCGCAATGTCTCCACCAGGGTCAAGCCCGCCCAGGGAAGCAGCAAGGCAACCAAGCCCAGTCCCAACGGAGGCGGGCTGAAGCGGAACCAATGCCCGGGCGCTTCGAAACGGGTGACCAGCACCAGCATCGCCAGGGCGGACAGCGTCACCATCCAGAATGCGGGATTGGATTGCCGCCACCATTGCCAATGGGTGATGCCGCCGCGGTTGGCCACGATCAGGCACAGGTTGCCCGCGATCAGCGCAGTGAAAGAGAGCGCGGCCAACTCGGTTGTCGGCAATGCCTGCGCGCGACCAATCAGGTAAATGGCCGCAACGCTCGCGAACACCGCCAGACCCTGGCCCAGGCTGCCGAACAGGGTCGCCATATCGAGCAGGCGCTGCGCAGGCGGGCGTGGCGGGCGCCGCATCACATCCGGGGCGGCCGGCTCGCGCTCGAACACCAGGGTCGAAGCCGGATCGATGATCAGTTCCAGGAACACCACATGCAGCGGCATCAGCACCAGCGGATCGCCAAACAGCAGCGGCAACAAGGCCAGGCCGGTGATTGGAACGTGTACGGCCAGGATGTAGCGCACGGCACGGACGATGTTGTCGTAGATGACCCGGCCCTGGCGGATCGCGTGCACCACGGTGACGAAGTCGTCATCCAGCAGGACGATCGCAGCCGCTTCGCGAGCCACGTCGGTGCCGCGCATGCCCATGGCCACGCCCACGTGGGCGGCCATCAGCGCGGGTGCGTCGTTGACCCCGTCCCCGGTCATGGCCACGACCTCGCCGTCTCGCTGCAACGCGTGGATGAGGCGAAGCTTGTGCTCCGGCTTCACCCTTGCGAACACATTGGCCTGGCCGGCCAGCGCGGACAGTGCCTTGCCTTCGAGTTGCTGCAGCTCGCTGCCCAGTACGACCTTGCCGGACCGGGGCAGGCCGGCCTGCAGGGCGATGGCACGTGCAGTCTCCAGATGGTCGCCGGTCAGCATGATCACGCGCACGCCTGCGGTCTGTGCCTCGGCCATGGCGCCGGGCACGCCCACGCGCAGCGGGTCGGCAAGCGCGAGCAGGCCTCGCCATTGGAAACGGAACTCGCGCAGGATCGGCGGCAACGTGTCGCCGGCCCCATCCCAGGTGGCCGAAGCCGCGGCGATGACCCGCAAGCCGCGGCGTGCCAGTGAATCGACTTCCGCAAGTACCGCCGATCGCTGGTCGGGTGGCAGCTCGCACAGGTCGGCAATCGCTTCCGGTGCGCCTTTCGCCGCAACCTGCAGGGCCGGCGCATCCGCGGTCTTCCATGCGTAGGCCATGGCCAGCATGCCGGGGGCAAGGGGATATTCGCGGATGCGTTGCCCGCCTTGCGGCGGGGGCACCGAGAGCATCGCGATGGCCGTACGGATGGCCCGCTCCATCGGATCGAAGGGCTGCTCGGGACTGGCGCGATCGGCACAGGTGAGCAGGGCGCGCAAAGGATCGGACAGCGCAGCCGATGGCGCTCCACGTTCGTGCCCGCTAACCAGCTTAGCCACTGCCATCTGGTTCTCGGTCAGGGTGCCGGTCTTGTCGGTGCACAGCACGGTGACGGCACCCAGCGCCTCGATCGCCGGCGCGCGGCGGACCAGCGCCCGGTGCCCGGCCATGCGCCATGCACCCAATGCCAGGAACACGGTCAGCACCACCGGGAACTCTTCCGGGATGTTGGCCATGGCCAGGGTGATGCCCGCCAGCACGCCCTTGAGCCAATCGCCATGCACGGCGGCATACACCAGGGTCATCAGCACGCTGGTACACAGGGCCACTCCGGCAAACAGCATCACCGCGCGCCGGATTTCACGTTGCATCGGCGTCGATGGCGGGTGCAGGGTGCGCAACGCCACGCCTATGTGGCCGACGGCCGTGTTGGCGCCCGTGGCGGTGACCTGGGCCATGCCATGACCACGCACGACCAGGGTGCTGGCGCGCAACAGCCCCTCTTCCTGTCCTGGCTGCGCCCGAGTCGTGCGCTGCACCGGCACCGATTCGCCGGTCAGCATGGACTCGTCGAGCATCAGGTCGTGGTCTTCCAGCAGGCTTGCATCGGCGGGCACGCGGTCGCCCTCGGCAATCAGGATGACGTCGCCGACCACCAGGTCCGGAGCCGCGACCACGCCCGCCTGGCCATCGCGCAACACGCGCGCACGCGGGCTGCTCAGGTCCCGCAGCGCCCTGAGCGCACGCTCGGACTTGTAGTCCTGGTACACCGTGAGGCCCATGACCAGCACCACCGAGGCGGCCAGCACGGCAGCCTCCTGTGGATCACCGAGCAGCAGGTAGACGCAAGCGGCGCCGACCAGCAGGAGCAGCATCGGCTCCGACAGCACGCTGCCTGCGATGCGAAGCCAATTGCGGCGGTCGGCCTGCGGCAGCAGGTTGGGCCCGTCGCGTCGGAGCCTTTGGGCTGCTTCTTCGCTGGAAAGACCGTCGTGGCCCCGTGGGGCAGCGGACTTGCCGCCAACGCCATGCATGTGCGTGTACCGCGGCTGCTCAGTGCGACACGAGGAGTGGCAGCCGCGCCCGGGCCAGCACCGTGCGGGTCGCGCCACCGAGGACGAACTCGCTGATGCGGGAACGGCCGATGGCACCCATCACCAGCAGGTCGGCATCGACGGCCTGGCAGCATTCCAGCAGCACGGCCCCGGCATCATCATTGCCGCTGCACTGCTCCAGCACGACCGGCACGTCGTGGCGCGCCAGGTGCGCCGCCATGTCGGCTCCGGGATCCTCGCCGTACGTTGCGTGCGTGCGGGCTTCGGGCACCACCACCAGGTGCACCGCTTCGCATGCCGCCAGCAGCGGGAGCGCATCGGCGATGGCTTGCGTGGCTTCGGCTCCGCCGTTCCATCCGATGACCACACGGGTGGGAATGCGTTGCCATGGCCAGTCGGTGGGAACCAGCAGGCAAGGCCGGCCAGACTCGAAGACCGCGCGCTCGGACAGGCCGAGCATGGTGATGTCGTTGTTCTGCTCTGCAGGCGGTCCAAGCACGGCCAGGTCCGCGTGCCGGGCATGCAGCATCAGTGCCTCGGCGGTCTGGTTGTTGGACTCGCGCCACTCGGCGGTAAAGCTGCGCCGCGCCGCCAACTGTTCGAACTCGGCGCGTATGAGCTCCAGTGCAGCAGCGGTGCGTTTGCGATAGGTCGCCAGCATGTCGGGCAGGGCAGCGCCGATGGCAAACCCCGCATGCGGGTTGAGCACCAGTGGCTCGGAGACGAAAGTGGCGATCAGGTGCGCCTGCGACCGTTTGGCCAGCGCCGCTGCATAGGCAAGGCGATCGCTGCATCCTGGTCCTGCTTCGAGGAAAACGACGAGATCCCTGAGTGACATTCCACCTTCCTCCGCGCAGCCTGCATTGCACTATCCCGCCGGCGGCGCGAGGCGCTTTGATCTCGATCAAGGTGGGAGCGATGCTCTGGTGATCGATGCACTGCCAGGTGCGCACGGAACACGCCAATGTGGTGTTGCGACGCAGCAGCCAGGCCGGGCCGTGTGCGACGCAAGCGCGATCAATGCTGTGTCCCACGAATGCAAGTGACCGCGCCAGGGACCCGCATATCCAAGTCGCGCGCACGCCTGATGCGGACACCACGGGTGGCTACCACTACAGCTGGTGTACGCAAACGACGTGGATTGCAGGTGCGCATGTCGCACGCGTCGCTGATGGCCACGTGCGCGAGAACAGCATGCTTGCCTCGCATTTCTCTGCTGCAATGAGGGAGTACAAGCGCAAACACACTGTTTTTGCACTTGAATGGATGGCAAGTGCAAAAAATAGATGCATCGACGCCAAAGTGCCTGGACGAGTTTCAAGCAACGTCTGGACTGGATTGCCACTGCACTTGAACGCTCATTGCGATTGGTCCGGTACGGCGGCGAAATGAACTTGCATAACGTGCCGGTCGTAAAAATCCGGACCTTCTCCAGCCCGATTTCTCGCTGCGTATTTTTCGTTACACAAGTTGGAAGTCAGACCTTGTTGCACTGCACGGTGACAAGGACGTCAAAGCTTGATTAGGCTGCGCCCACTCAATGTTAGCGCTACCACCAAGCAAACGGCGGTAGCGCTGACGGGTCGATAGAAGCTGGGGGCATTGCATGCGTCATTGCCGCGGGCTGAAAGACCGGTCTGGATTCCAGCGCGTTTTTTTGAGTCGCGGTCCGGAGCGGGCAGGCCATCGCCAGCGGGTGTCCCTGGGGAGGGCGCCAGATCCATCAAGGGAACCGGGAGGGGAGAGCAGATGGGAGATTTTCGATATCCAGGTATCGCGCGGAAAGCTGCTGAAGTCATGGCGGACGTTGACTCTTGTGCCGAAGGCGGAGCGCTCTCGGCAATTCACACACCAGTGCTGAGGGCACCCAAATGAATCACAAGCTGAAGCGATTCAAGTCGAAAGCCATGTTCACTTTCGTGGGCGGTGCTTTCATCATCAACCCGGCGTTCGCCCAGGAAACCGAGGCGCAGGCCCAGGGCAGCACGCAGGCGACCGAGACACGACAGCAGGCCTCTGACGAGGCGACCAACCTCGATACCATCGTGGTTACCGGCATACGCGGAAGCCTTAACCAGGCCATGCAAGTCAAGCGCGATTCGGCCGGTGTGGTCGATGCGATCAGCGCCGAGGACATCGGCAAATTCCCCGACACCAACCTGGCCGAATCGCTGCAGCGCATCACCGGCATCTCGATCGAGCGCCGCGATGGTGAAGGTGCGCAGGTGACTGCGCGTGGCTTCGGCCCCGAGTTCAACATGGTCACCCTCAATGGGCGCCAGATGCCGGGTGCGGATGCGTTCGGTGCGGCGGGACAGGTTGCCATCGGCGGCGTTGACGGCGGCACCCGTGCATTCAATTTCGCCCAGCTCGCGGCCGAGGCCATCAACGGCATCGAGGTGTACAAGACCAGCCAGGCACAGGTCCCCAGCGGTGGCATCGGCGCCTCCATCAATATCCTGACCGACCGGCCGTTCAACCATGAAGGCATAGTCGCCAGTGCTGGCGTCAAGGCGGTCTCCGACCAGTCACAGCCGTTCGACAACGACATCACCCCGGAAATCTCGGGGATCTTCAGCTACACCAATCCCGACAAGACCTTTGGCTTCGGCATCAGCGCAAGTTCGCAGAAGCGCAAGGGTGGGTCGGTGCAGGCGACCGAGAACTACTGGAACGTGCAGCCCTGGACCGGCAGCATGCCGGGCGACCCGGTGGTAGTGAACGAACCGGCCATTGGCGACCTCTACGCGCGGCCCAACGACTTGCGCTATGCGTTCTCCGAGTTCGAGCGCGAACGCGTCAACGGCCAGGCGGTCGTGCAGTTCGCGCCGACCGACAGCCTGACCTTGACCCTGGATTACACATACTCGACCAATGAGATCACCGAGAATCGTGGCGAGCAGGCCATGTGGTTGCAGAACAGCAACTACACCAATGTGGAGTTTGACACCGGCGGCGCGGTGGCGACCCCCGTGTATATCCGCGAGATCGCAGGCACCAAGGACTTTGGCCTGGAACAGCAGCGCACCATGCAGAAGTACAAGCTGGGTTCGCTGGGATTCAATGCGGTCTGGGACGTCAGCGACGACTTCCGCTTGAGCTTCGACGCCCACAACTCGAAGAACGAGAGCCGGCCCAACGACCCGCTTACCGGTGGTGGTTCCATCTTCGCGAGTATCGCCGGCACCAACAACTGCACCACCGGCCCGCACTGCGGCGGGACGTGGGTACAGGAGTTGTTCTTCAACAACGGCCTGCCGGTTGGCTCGCAGACCTGGTATCCCACCACGCCCGACGCAGAGGCCGGCACCAACGGGGTGGTCAACCCCGGCTTTGTCGAGGGCGAGATCGGCTCGCAGGTGCTGCGCGTCAACGCGCAGACCCAGGTCAGTGAAATCAAGCAGGGTCGCATCGACGGCGAATGGAGCTTTGACCGCGGCCGTTTCCAGTTCGGCGTGGACAGCTCGAAGCAGTCGACCCATCGGCTGCAGGCGGCGGAGAATTACCAGACCCTGGGGGACTGGGGCGTGGCCAACGTGGATGAGGACGTTGCCAATGGCCTGATGGACCTGCTGCAGCCGGTCGACATCGTTGGCCTGTTCGACGACTACAGCATCGGCAGCAGCAATGGAGCGTGGCGGGGCAACGCCGGTCAGCTGGCGCAATGGGCCGCAGACAACTACGGCGTCCCCATTGGCGTGAGTTCGCAGAACTCCGCCGACAATCGTGTCGAGGAGAACACCAAATCAGCGTATATGCAGGTGCAGCTGGAGGGCGAGCTAGGTGGCATGCGCACCAACACCCGCATCGGTGTGCGCTACGAGACCACCAAGGTGGTTTCCACCTCGGTCATCGCAATACCCGAGGCCGTGGAATGGCAAGCCAACAACGATTTCAGGATCGTGCTGTCCGATGAGCAGCAGCCTTTCAGCGAGAAGTCCAGTTACAGCTACGTCCTTCCAAACCTGGACTTCAGCATCGACTTCACGGACACGCTGAAAGGTCGCGTATCGTTCGGAAAGAGCATCGCGCGCGCACCTTTCGGCAACCTGTATGCCGGTCCCGGGGCACAGCAACCGTTTGGTTCGGTATTGCTCGATCCCTCGGTCCGGGCGAGCGGCAGCGCGCAGAACCCGCGCCTGAAACCCCTGGAATCGGACAACCTGGACCTGGCGTTGGAGTGGTACTTCGCAGATGCCAGCTATTTGTCGGTGACCTACTGGAACAAGTCGGTAGCCAACTTCATCGGCAACACGGTGGCGCAGGAATCGCTGTATGGATTGACAGATCCCACTTCCGGACCTGACGCGCAAGCGGCGCTGGCCTTCCTCCAGAGTGCGGCCTGCGTTACCCAGGTGGGAGCGGCCAATGCCGCCGCCTGCTCGGCCAATGACACCTCGCTGTTCACTGCCCTGGCGCTGCTGCGCAACGATCCCGCGGGGCTCGCAGCCTTCAATGGGACGGGTGCGCAGCAACTGGCGACCGAAACCGCCTATAACCTTGTAGGTGAGGCCGATGACCCCCTGTACCTGTTCAACGTGAACCGGCCGGTCAACCAGAACCAGGCCAAGCTGCATGGACTGGAAGTGGGTGGCCAGTACTTCTTCGGAGATACGGGCTTTGGCATCCTCGCCAACTACACCTCGGTCAACGGCGATGTGGGCTACAACAACTCGGGCGATCCAGGTATCGACCAGTTCGCGTTGACCGGCCTCAGCGATACGGCCAACGCCATGTTCATGTATGAAAAGTTTGGCTGGTCAGTGCGCCTAGCGTGGAACTGGCGCGACGAGTACCTGATCCTCGCCAACCAGGGTGCCAGCCGCAATCCCTACTATGTGGAGAAGTACGAACAGTGGGACCTGAGCGTCAACTACGCGCTCGACGACCACTGGTCGTTCGGCCTGGAGGCGATCAACCTCACCGGCGAGGACGTGCGCTGGCACGCCCGCACCAGCGAGCAGATCGTCAAGCTGGCCGACCAGAGCCCGCGCTACATGCTTGGGGTACGTTACAAGTTCTGAGTCCTGCGATACATCCTCCCCGGATGTCGCGTGGCGGGACCGCTGCGAAAGCAGCGGTCCCTTTTATCAAGCAGCAAGCGCAAACCAGGGACGCTTGCTGGCGGATTGGTTTTCTGCAATCGTTGCCATGATCGGAGTCGCACCCATTGCATCGCTGGAGCTGAGATGGCCCGATACGAACTCCTCAACAACGTCACCCACAAGGAGCTGCGCGTAGCCACGCGCTTCGGCCCGGAATTCGGCGACGACATCGGCATGCTGCAGGCATTCCCCAGCGAATATGCCGAGCTGCAGAGGGAATATCCGATCTTCTTCCGCAAGGACCGCGAAAGTGGCCAGTGGCAGTCGGTGGCCTTGCTGGGCTTCGAGCAGCGTGAAAACCTGTTCCTGCGCGACGGGCGCTGGAACGCGGCCTATCTTCCCGGCGCCGTCGCCAAGGGACCGTTCCTGATCGGATTCCAGGAACAGCGCATCGATGGAGAACTGCGCAAGGAGCCGGTCATCCATGTGGACGTGGAGCACCCGCGCGTCAGTTTCAGCGACGGCGAGCCCGCCTTCCTGCCGCAGGGAGGAAACAGCGCCTATCTTGAACACATTGCGGGCGTGTTGCGGGGCATCCGCGATGGTGCTGAATTCGGCGCGGCCATGTTCGCCGCCTTTGATTCGCTGGGCCTTATCCAGCCGGTCAACCTGGACGTGCAGCTCGACGACAGGCATCGGGTCAGCGTCAGCGGCCTGCATGGCATCGACCGCGAGGCGCTGGGCGCACTGGAGGCCGGACCATTGCGGCAACTCAACCAGGCAGGATTCCTGGAAGGCGCGTATCTGGTCTTGGCTTCACTTCACAACATGCGCCGGTTGATGGCCGAAAAGCAGCGGCGCCTGCGGGAGCAGGACGGGCCGGCAACCGAACGGGCGGCGTGACCGCGATGAATGAGGGGCCAGCCAGCATCCGCGTGATCGAGGGCTGTCGTGGTGATGCCCTGCCGCTGGATGAACTGTTGTCCTCCGGTGAGCCGGCAATATTGAAAGGCGTTGTGCGTGACTGGGCCCTGGTGGGCGCAGGACGGCAATCCAGACAGGCAGCGATGGACTACCTGCGTGGTTTCGACGCAGGAAAGCCGCTGCAGTATTCCTTTGGTGATCCGGAGATTGCCGGGCGTCCGTTCTACAACGACGACTTCACCGAATTGAATTTCGAAGTCCGGCGCGGCGGCCTGGGCCAGGTCCTGGATGCGATTTCCGCGCACGTGGACGATCCCGCTCCGCCCACGTATTACGTGGCGTCATTGCTGGTCGACGGCAACCTGCCGGGCTTTCGCGAACACAACGACCTGGACCTTGCAGGAAGTGGCGTGCAGGCGCCGCCCAGTATCTGGATCGGAAACCGGGTGGTGGCGTCCTGCCATTTCGACGCACCCAACAACCTGGCCTGCTGCGCGGTAGGCCGGCGCCGGTTCACGCTGTTTCCGCCGGAGCAGATTTCCAATCTCTATCCCGGTCCACTGGAGCCGACACCCGGTGGCCAGGTGGTCAGCGTGGTGGATTTCTCCAACCCTGATTACGGGCGTTACCCACGGTTTCGCCAGGCGTTGGCCGCGGCCCAGGGCGCGGAGCTCGAAGCGGGTGACGCACTCTTCATCCCCAGCATGTGGTGGCACCACGTCCAGAGCCTGGAACCGTTCAACGTGCTGGTGAATTACTGGTGGAGCAGCATGCCGGCCTACATCCCGGCGCCGCTGCAGGCGCTGCAACATGCGCTGTGGACTATCCGCGACCGGCCCGAGCAGGAAAAACAGGCCTGGCGCGAGGTGTTTGAACATTACGTATTCGGACCCCGCGAACATGCGGGTGAACACCTGCCCGCGGCAGCACGCGGTCTGTTGGGTCCGGTGGACGAAACGCTGGCACGCCGGCTTCGCGCGATGCTGATTGGCAAGCTCAACCGCTGAGCGGGAAGCGGACATGCGCCATGCGCATCCATTGCAGAAGGGGAAGTCGACGTGGATAAGGGCCAGATTCGCAAAGTGGTGATCGCCGGCGGTGGCACGGCCGGCTGGCTTGCCGCCTGCGCGCTATCGCACCAGTTCCGCGAACGCCTGGACATCACCCTGGTGGAGTCCGAACAGATCGGCACCGTAGGGGTCGGCGAATCGACGGTGCCGCCTATCCGCACCTTCCATCGTTTCCTGCAGATCGACGAGCAGGAGTTTCTGCGCGCGGTGGCCGGCACCTTCAAGCTTTCCATTTCCTTCGAGAACTGGCGCCGTCCCGGCGATCGTTTCATCCACCCCTTCGGCACCACCGGACAGGGCACGCTGGCCTGTGCCTTCCATCATTTCTGGTTGGACAGCCTGCGCCGCGGCATGCCTTCGGAACTGGGTGATTTCTGCCTGGAAACACTGGCCTCACGGGTGGACCGGTTCTCGCTGGGGGAGCAGTCCCAGGTCAATTATGCCTACCACTTCGATGCGGGGCTCTATGCGCGCTTCCTGCGAAGCATCGCCGAGGGCTACGGGCTCAAGCGCGTGGAAGGCAAGATCCGCGAGGTTCGGCAGCACGCCGATTCCGGCTTCGTGGAATCGCTGGTGCTGGAAGACGGGCAGGTGCTCGAAGGCGACCTGTTCATCGACTGCACCGGCTTTCGCGGCCTGCTCATTGAGCAGGCCCTGCATACCGGCTACGAAGACTGGAACAACTGGCTGCCCAGCGACCGCGCGGTGGCCGTGCAGACCGAACCAGTCGGTCCGCCGGTGCCCTACACGCGTGCGATCGCGCACGAAGCCGGCTGGCGCTGGCATATCCCGCTGCAGCATCGCGTCGGTTGCGGGCTGGTTTTCTCCAGCCGCCACATGTCCGATGACGAGGCCACCGCCAAGTTGTTGCGTGACGTCGGCGCGCCGCCGATCCGCGACCCCTGGCTGGTGCCGTTCCGCACCGGGCGCAGGCTGAAAGCCTGGAACAGGAACGTGGTGTCGCTGGGTCTGGCCAGCGGCTTCATCGAGCCGCTGGAATCGACCAGCATCCACTTGGCGATCAGCTCGGTATTCAGGCTGATCCAGCTGTTTCCTTTCGATGGCATAGCACCGAGCCTGGTCGATCTGTTCAACGACGCCAGCCGTTCGGAAATGGAACACGTGCGCGATTTCATCATCCTGCACTACCACGCCAACCAGCGCGACGAACCGATGTGGAAGGAATGTCGCGAGATGGAGCTGCCGGAATCGCTGGACATGCGTCTGCGTGCCTGGCGTGAACGCGCGCATGCCTGGCAGGGTGCTGACGAATTGTTCCGTGTCGATTCGTGGACCCACGTGCTGCTGGGGCAGGGCATCATGCCCGGCGAGCATCACCCGCTGGCGCGCGCGTTGTCCGAGCAGGACATGCGCAGGTTGCTTGACTCGCTTCGCCAGCCCATCGAACGCGCGGTGGGGCAGATGCCATCGCAGCAGGAATTCATCGAGCGCTACTGCAAGGCGCCCCCCGCCGTCTGGGGCGCCCGTGCCCCGGCTGCGATGGCCTAGACGAAGCCGGGACGCCCATGCTGCTCGAACACCATCCCGGCCTGCGCGTCAGCAAGCTTTCCCTCGGCAGCGAGGGAGCGCCATTGCTGGTCATCGACAACCTGGTTGCCGATCCGGAACGCCTGGCGCGCAAGGCCGCACGCAGCCAGTTCGTTGCGCAGGCGTCGATGTTTCCGGGCATCCGGGCGCCGGCACCGCTTTCCTACCAGTACTTCCTTGAGACGACGTTGAACCCGCTGCTGGAGGAATGCTTCAGCATGCAGCCGGGCCGCTTCGTCTTCCCGATGTGCCATTTCTCCCTGGTGACCTTGCCGCCCGGCAAGCTGGCATTCCTGCAGCGCGTCCCGCACATCGACTCGGTGAGCGCCGACGGCCTGGCCAGCGTGCACTACCTGTTCCACGGGGACTGGGGTGGCACCGACTTCTACCGCCACAGGCGCAGCGGCTTCGAGTCCATAGACCTGGCGCGCCGGGAATCCTATTTCCAATGCCTGGAACAGCAGCGTCTGGATTCCGGCGGCCAGACGGATGGTTACATCGGCGGCGACACCAGCCTCTTCGAACGTATTGCGCAAGTACAGGGCGTGTTCAACCGCATGGTGGTGTACCGACGCAACTCCCTGCATTCCGGCAGCATCGACAACAGCCGCGTGCCGCCACCCGATCCCATGACGGGACGCCTCTCCATCAATACCTTCATCGACGTGCTGCATTGAAGGCAGCCGAGCCACACGTAATCCGCCTTGGTTGCTTCCAGCGCACAGCCAACGCTTTCCCCCACCACGCTGAATATCCGCAGGAATTCGCAAGGAACCGAACGACATGAAGCCAGTCCACCATTCACCTGCGGCTGCACCGCGTCTTCGTCTGCGGCGGGCAGCGCTTTTCCATGTGCTTGCCATGGTGATTGGCGGGGTGGCCTCGGCCGCAGCCGCAGCCCAGCAGCCTGAGTCGGATCGCGTACCCGGCAATGAGACGGCGCGCGCGCATCCGGAGTTATGGCCGGCGTTGCAATCCCCATTGGCGCCTGACCCGGCACTTGAACGGCGTGTGCGGCAGTTGTTGTCCAGAATGACCGTGGAAGAAAAAGTGGGCCAGGTGGTGCAGGGCGACATCGCCAGCGTGACCCCGGACGACGTACGCAAATACCGGCTCGGCTCGGTGCTGGCGGGCGGCAATTCCGATCCGGGCAACGACTATCGCGCCACCGCTGCGCAATGGGTCGCGTTGGCTGACGCTTATCACGACGCGTCCATGGACACTGGTGGTGGCCACAACGCCATACCGTTGCTGTTCGGCATCGATGCGGTGCACGGCCACAACAACCTGGTGGGGGCAACGCTGTTCCCCCACAACATCGGGCTGGGTGCGGCGCGGGATCCTGAACTGCTGCGCGAGATCGCAGCCGCCACCGCTGTCGAGCTTCGCGCCACCGGCCTGGACTGGACCTTTGCACCGACGCTGGCGGTTCCGCGCGACGATCGCTGGGGGCGCACCTATGAAGGCTATTCGGAGCATCCCGAGATCGTGGCGCTGTATGCGGGGCCGCTGGTCGAAGGCCTGCAGGGCAAGGCCAACAGCCGGTCGTTCCTGTCGCCCGAGCACGTGATCGCCACGGCCAAGCACTTCCTGGGGGACGGCGGCACGTACGAGGGCCGAGACCAGGGCGATGCAAGAATCAGCGAGCAGGAATTGCGCGACGTGCAGGGCGCCGGCTATCCGCCCGCGCTGAAGGCCGGCGTGCAGGCGGTCATGGCGTCGTTCTCGAGCTGGAACGGCACGCGGATGCACGGCAACGAAAGCCTGCTGACGGAAGTGCTTAAAAAGCGCATGGGGTTTGACGGATTCGTGGTCGGCGACTGGAATGCGCAAGGCCAGATTCCTGGCTGCACCAATACCGACTGTGCCGCTGCGGTCAATGCCGGCGTGGACATGATGATGACGCCTGATACCTGGAAAGGCTATTACGAAACCACGCTCAAGCATGTGCAATCGGGGCGCATTTCGATGCAGCGCCTGGATGATGCGGTGACCCGCATCCTCCGGGTGAAAATGCGGGCCGGCCTGTTTGAAGCCGGACGACCCTCGCGACGTCCACTGGCCGGAAACGCAGCGCTGCTGGGCGACCCCAAGCACCGTGCCCTGGCGCGGCGCGCGGTGCGCGAATCACTGGTATTGCTGAAGAACCAGGGAGGGATCCTGCCGCTCGATCCCAAGGCCAGCGTACTGGTCGCCGGCGATGGCGCCGATGACATCGGCAAGCAATCCGGTGGCTGGACCCTGACCTGGCAAGGCACTGGCCTGAAGGCGTCCGATTTCCCCAAGGCGCAATCGATCTGGTCCGGCATTGCCGAACAGGTGAGGGCTGCAGGCGGCAAGGCCACGCTGTCGGTGGACGGAAAATATTCGGCCAGGCCCGATGTGGCCGTGGTGGTGTTTGGCGAAGATCCCTATGCCGAATTCCAGGGCGACATCAAGTCGGTTGCCTACAAGCCCAACAGCGCAGCCGATCTGGAACTGATCAAGCGCCTCAAGCAGGAAGGGATTCCGGTCGTGGCCGTGTTCCTGTCGGGTCGTCCGCTGTGGGTGAACCGGGAAATCAATGCGTCCGATGCCTTCGTCGCGGCCTGGCTGCCAGGCTCGGAAGGCGGCGGCGTGGCCGATGTGCTGCTGCGCGACCGCCAAGGCAAGGTGGCCCACGGTTTCACCGGCAAGCTGTCCTACTCGTGGCCGCGCTGTGCGGCGCAGTCTCCTGTCAACGCGGGGCAAGGTGGCACTCCGCCACAGTTCGCCTACGGTTATGGCCTCAAGTACGGCCAGGATGGAAACCTTGCGGCATTGGACGAAGATCCCGGACTGGATCTCAGTGTGCTGCAGAGCGCGCGCTACTTCGAGAAGGGCGGAGTAGCCAAGGGCTGGCGCCTGCGCCTGGACCACGCCGGCGCGCCGGTCTACGTGGAGCGCGCGGGCGATACGCATGATGCCGGCATCACCGTGGTGGCCGTCGATCACAAGGCCCAGGAAGACGCCTGGCGGTATGTATGGAAGGCGCCGGGCATGTCCAGCATCGCCTTCGTCGCGCCGGAACCGCTGGACCTCAGCCGTGAAACCAATGGCGACGTGTTGCTGGTGATGAGCATGCGTATTGAAGCCCCGCCAGCGGCCGACACCGCACTGTTCGTCGAATGCGGCGACAAATGCGCTGGGCGGGTGGCGGTTGGCGCGCAACTGGCGAAGTTGCCTGCCAACCAGTGGATGAGCGTGGCGCTGCCGTTGAAGTGCTTCGCCAGTGCCGGTGCCAATATGGCCAGCCTCACGGTGCCGGCAGGCATCGAATCGCTGCAGGGAAACCAGTTGGCAATCAGTGAGGTCGGCTATGGAACGGTATCGGACCATGTACTTGCGTGCGAGGCGCCCTGAAATGCAGGCCGCCCCGCGGCACGGCCGGGCAGCATCGGGCATTAACCCTACGCTTCTGCACGGGCGCAATCGATGCCATCCCCGGCGTTCCAAGCCAATGATCCAGAAAGGATTCTGCGATGCAGCACGATTTTTTCGGTGGCGGCCGGTAAAGTGCATATCCACCACAACCTGCCCGAGAAGCAACTTGAAATCAGCTCTTCCCGCCATCCGGC
>Ga0123388_1053809_pt1 | contig 15900 bp, 16 predicted proteins | sample T0HHNO3metaT_FD_89916 | JGI IMG/M metagenome (GOLD analysis project Ga0123388, IMG submission 89916) | Methane-oxidizing artificial microbial communities from Washington, USA to study methane cycling - T0-HHNO3 metaT (Metagenome... | ecosystem: Engineered > Modeled > Simulated communities...
TATATAATCAATCATCAATAAAACACAGATCAATTCCAATCAAACACAGATAAGCCATGAAAAAAACTATGAAACAAACGCTGATATTAGCTTCATCTTCGGAATTCAGGCGAGAGCTTCTGCAAAAACTACAAATTCCATTTAGCAGCATTTCTCCGCGCGTAGACGAAACTCCATTTGAAAACGAAAAGCCACATGAGACGGCTTTAAGACTAGCGCAAGATAAGGCTAGAAAAATTGGAACTGAGTATCCGCACGCATTAGTCATAGGTTGCGATCAAGTTGCCACATTGGATGGAGAGCAGCTCGGTAAGCCTCTCAATCATGCGAATGCCACTAAGCAGTTACAATCCATGCGTGGGCGCGAAGTCACATTCCACAGTGCACTATGCTTATATAACGCTGCTACAGGCAATATGCAGGCCGAAGTTGTGCCGTATATAGTACGTTTTAGGCAACTAAGTGACGAACAAATAGAAAACTATTTAAATAAAGAGCAACCCTATCAATGCGCTGGCAGTGCAAAATCAGAAGGTCTAGGCATTGCACTTATGGAACGCATGATAGGTGAAGATCCAAATGCCTTAATTGGACTGCCACTTATCAAGCTTATTAATATGCTAGAGAACGAAAATATATCAGTTTTATAAAAAACTTAAAAAATTTAACCCCTTTTGCTGCTTGCCACGTTTAATGAATCATAGCGTGCTGAGTTTAATGCTCACACGCTCATCATTTAACTAATTTTGGAGATTGAATATGTCACTTAAACGCCAGCCAATGAAGCGCAAACTCATCTTGCTCGCTACACTTTCTACAATTTATACAGGAGCATTTGCGATGGATTTGGATGAAACGCGTAGCACATTAAACGACCAGCAAAATGTAGCCGTCACCATCTACAACGGTGATTTAGCCTTAGTCAAAGATACACGGCATGTGAAGCTTAAAACTGGCTTAAATGCCCTAGCGTTGCGGGATGTGAGTGCGCAAATTCGTCCAGAAACAGCACTACTACGCAGCATCAACGCACCCGGCAGCCTGACTTTACTTGAGCAAAACTTTGATTTTGATTTATTGACGCCACAAAAACTACTTGAGAAATACGTAGGTAAGTCTGTGAGTATTGTGAAAACTCACCCAACAACTGGCGCAGAAACTACAGAGAAAGCCACAGTACTTTCAGCTAATAATGGCATAGTGCTCCAAATTGGCAATCGCATCGAAACAGGTATTCCGGGCAGAATTGTTTATGACGATGTACCAGAGAACCTACGTGATAGGCCAACACTAGTCACGCAAATCAATAACAAAGGTACGACTGACCAAACAGTTGAGTTAAGCTATTTAACTGGCGGACTTGGCTGGAAGGCCGATTATGTTGCCGAGTTAAGCCCAAAAGAAGACAGTCTTGATTTGTCTGGCTGGGTAACGCTCACCAATACAAGTGGCGCAAGCTACAAAAATGCTAAATTGCAATTGGTTGCTGGAGATGTGAATCGCGTTCAAGCTTCGCAAATATTTCCCATGGCAAAAGCAATGCGTGGCGATGTAATGATGGCAGAAGCTGCCGCACCGATGGCTGAAGAGTCCTTACTCGAATACCATCTCTATACATTGGATCGCCCAACTACTATTGCTGAGAATCAAACCAAGCAAGTTGCCCTACTCTCTGCGTCAAATGTACCTGCACGCAAAGAATTGGTCTTACGAGGGGCTGATTACTACTATCAAAGTAGCTATGGCGAAATTGGCACTAAAATGAAAGTCGGTGTATTCATAGAATTTGACAATAAAGAAGCATCAAAATTAGGCATGCCACTACCTAAAGGCGTGTTGCGCGTTTATAAAAAAGACAACGCAGGAAATGCGCAATTCGTGGGGGAAGACAATATCGACCACACACCTAAAAATGAAGTAGTTCGTTTGAAATTAGGTGAATCTTTCGATGTGACTGCCGATAAAAAACAAACCAATTTTAAAGTGCTGCCTAACCCACAAAAAGGTCACAATGCATATGAAAGTGCGTATGAAATTGTCTTAAAAAATGCCAAGAAAGAAAAAATGACAGTTGTCGTACAAGAGCCTATTTCTGGCGATTGGACTATTACTTCAGAAAGTCAGCCTCACAAAAAGGTGAATAGCCATTTAGCCGTTTGGAAAGTGGAAGTGCCAGCTGAAAGCAATACGACATTAAGCTATAAGGCGGTTGTTAAATACTAAATCCATCTGCAAAACTCCTTTCACACTACAGTGTGGAAGGAGTTATAAATGACAGACTCAACACCTACACTAAAGATCAACGTGAAATCAACAACATGCTAAAACTAGGAACACTATACTTAATACCAGTCACTCTTGGAGAAGACAACATCACCAAAGTGCTGCCGCCTGATGTAGTTAGCGTTGCACAACAATTAGATACGTTTGTGGTAGAAAGTGAGAAGTCTGCACGGCACTTTTTAAGCACCATCAAAACGGCTAAACCAGTTCGCGAACTCACGTTAAACTTGCTCAATGAACATACTGAAGACAAAGCCTTACCCGATTTATTAAAACCACTCTTAGCAGGTAAAGATGTAGGTTTAATGAGCGATGCAGGCTGCCCAGGCGTGGCAGACCCAGGCGCAAAACTGGTCGAATTAGCGCATCTAAAAGGCATACGCGTTGTGCCATTTGTTGGGCCAAGTTCAATACTATTAAGTATGATGGCTTCTGGTCTTAATGGTCAGCAATTTGCGTTTCTAGGTTATTTACCCGTCGACAAAACGCAACGTAACCAAAAACTAAAAGAAATTGAAAAACGCTCGCTCTCACACAAAGAAACGCAACTATTTATAGAAACTCCCTACCGCAATCAGCATATGCTAGAAGCCATTTTAAGCGTCTGCCAGCCCAATACAAGGCTGTGTGTGGCGTGCGATATTAGTTTAGAGAATGAAATGATCGCCACTAAAACAATCACTAACTGGAAAAAATCACCGGTGCCGGATTTGCATAAACGGCCAACAGTATTTCTGTTATTGGCTTAAGCGTCTAACAGGCGCATAACTAAGTCTATGCACTGGTGTAACTCCATGTGCATCTAACATTTGCAAATGAAAAGCCGTTGGATAACCTTTATGCTTTGCAAAGCCATACTGCGGATAAATTTTATCTAGCTCATACAGCTCGGCATCTCGCGCGACTTTGGCCAATATAGACGCAGCGGAAATAGCTTGTACTTTGCTATCGCCTTTCACTATCGCTTCGCATGGCAAGCTAATTTTTGGGCATTTATTGCCATCCACTTGCACTAAGTCAGGTGTGATGCCGAACTGCACTTGCATGGCTTCAATGGCACGCTTCATGGCTAATAAGCTGGCTTGTAGGATATTAATTTCATCAATCTCTTGCGCGCTACAACTGGCGATCGCCCAAGCCAAAGCGTATTGTTTGATTTCAACACTGAGTAAATCACGTTTCTTTTCAGAGAGTTTTTTAGAGTCTGCCAAACCTATGATTGGTCGGTCTGGATTTAAAATGACTGCAGCCGCATAAACCGCACCAGCTAAAGGCCCCCGTCCCGCTTCATCTGCACCGCAAATTAACGCTACTGCTGAAATTTAGGACAAGTAAGCAAGAATAGCATTTGCAGCTTTTTCTGCAGTATTCTGTTTTAAACTATGGTGAATCTTAGAAAATTCAGTTTTAATTTCCGCAATATTATCAGAATCGCTCAACAGCTTAATAGTTGCCTCTGCAAGCTTTTCAGGCGTTGACTCATCTTGCAATAACTCAGGCACTACAAACTTTTCAGCTAATACATTAGGCAAACCTACATAAGGTTGCAAGCGCATGCGCTTAAGAATTTGCCAGCTTAGCTTAGACATCCGATAAGTAATCACCATTGGTTTTTTTAACAGCGCTGCTTCTAATGTGGCTGTACCTGAGGCTACAATCACAACATCTGCAGCTTCCATTGCATCATGCGCATGACCGAATAATATTTGAATCGGTAAACTTTCATTCTCATGGAAGATAGCCAACTCAAAAATCTGCCTAGTTTCTCGTGTAATGAGTGGCACTAAAAACACTGCATTAGGAAAGTCTGCATAGATTAGTTTTGCAGTCTTAACAAATAATTCCGCATGTTGCTGCACTTCACTTTGACGGCTACCAGGCAACATAGCAATCACCAAGGCAGATGGTTTTAACTTTAAGCCCTCGCGTGCTGCAGTAGTATCAGGCTCCATCGGCAATATATCCGCTAACGGGTGGCCAACGTAAGTAACAGGTATACCTGCATGCTGATACAACGCAGGCTCGAATGGAAACAATGCCAAGATATGTGACACGGCATGTTTGATTTTCTTGATTCTATTTTTACGCCAAGCCCACACAGATGGACTGACGTAATGAATAGCGGTAATACCTTTGTTCTTTAATTTCTTTTCAAGCCAAAAATTAAAGTCTGGGGCGTCAATGCCAATGAATAAATCAATCCGATTGGCGAGTAAATGATTCAGTAATTGACGGCGTAATCTAAGAAGTCCAAATAGATGCTTAATGACTTCTACATAGCCACGCACAGATAGTCGCTCAATAGGAAAAAGCGACTGAGCGCCCTCTCCCATCATTTTTGGCCCTGCAATGCCGACAAACTCAATATCTGAACGCTTTAACTTTAACGCTTGCATAAGATGACTGCCAAGCAAATCACCTGAAGCTTCTCCAGCTACAATACCTATTCTCACCATAATGATAATTTAACGGACGATGCCGCGCATTGAGACATTCAAGAAATCAGTCAGTAAGACGATTTCGGGGGTTGTTGCCTGCATAGCTGCAAGTTCAATTTTCGCTTCTTCTAAAGTAAGACCATTTCGATATAAAGCTTTGTAAGCACGTTTAATTTGCAAGATGCTATCAGCACTAAAACCACGGCGCTTCAAGCCCTCAGCGTTAATGCCGTGCGGCTTAGCATCGTAGCCTGCAGCCGTTACATAGGGAGGAATATCTTTGAACACTACCGAACCTACAGCGGTAATCACATGCGAACCTACTTTACAAAACTGATGAATAAGCGTGAAGCCGCCTAAAATTGCATGGTCATGAATATCAACATGACCAGCCAGTGAAGAGTTATTAGCGAGAATCGTGTGATTGCCAACATCACAATCGTGCGCAATATGCACATAGGCCATAATCCAATTATCGCTACCGACTTTGGTCGTACCTTTATCTTGAATTGTGCCGCGATTAAACGTACAAAACTCGCGAATAGTATTGTTATCGCCTATCTCTAATAATGTTGGCTCATCTCTGTATTTCTTATCTTGAGGCGCTTCGCCAAGCGAAGAGTATTGAAATATATGATTATTTTTACCGATTGTTGTCGGGCCATTAATAATCACGTGACCGGCTACGCGTGTACCCGCATCGATTTTGACATTTGCGCCAATAATGGAATATGGACCAATTTCTACACTAGAATCAAGTTCTGCCTTGGCATCAATGATAGCCGTTGGATGAATTTTTGTTACTGACATCGCTTATTTTTCTTTTTTTTCTATCGTTTTTAAAATACACATCATTTCGGCTTCAGCAACTACTACACCGTCAACACGCGCCACACCAGAGTATTTCCATATACCTTTTAAAATACGATCAATCTTAACATTTAGAATGACTTGGTCACCTGGAGATACTGGTTTTTTAAAGCGCGCACTATCTATACCCGCAAAATAATAAACAGAGTCGTCACTTGGTTTTGCACCCATCGTTTTAAAAGATAGTACTGCAGCAGCTTGCGCCATAGCCTCCACAATTAACACTCCTGGCATGACAGGGTGATGAGGAAAATGACCTGGGAAGAAAGGTTCGTTAATAGTCACGTTCTTTAATGCAGTGATTTCTTTACCTAACTCCAATGAAACAATACGATCTATCAGTACAAAAGGATAACGATGAGGTAGATGTTCAAGGATTTCATGGATGTCCATGCTGGTAGATTCGATATTAGTGGTCATTATTGCCTCAACTTACTTCTGATAGATTATGCTTCTTATAGATGATGACTATATTTTCTATAGTACTTAATTGTTAGATTTTAACAGAGCTAGCGCTTTTTCAAGCTGTTTAATTTTATCTGATAGATCATCTAAATGACGAATTTTTGCTGCTGTATTCAGCCATGCTTTATGTGTTTGAAATGGCATAAGTGCTGTATAGGTGTCTGCAGTAGGTAATGAACGCGTAATCATACTACCAGGCGAGATAGTGACGTGATCAGCAATTTCTAAATGTCCTAATATCATGGCGGCGCCACCAATCTTACAATGCTTACCAATTTTTGCACTACCCGCAATCCCGGTACATCCTGCAATTACTGTATGCGCACCAATCACACAATTGTGTCCAATTTGAATGAGGTTATCCAACTTAGCACCCTCTTCAATAATCGTGTCATCTAATGCGCCACGGTCTACCGTAGTATTGGCACCTATATCAACATCATCATGAATGACGACCCGTCCAACCTGCGGAATCTTTAGCCATTTACCAGCCTCTTCTGCATAACCAAACCCATCTGAGCCGATAACAGCGCCAGAAAAAATATGACAATTCCTCCCGATAACACAATGGTGCTTAATCGTGACGTGCGCCTCTAAACGGGTATTGTCGGCAATGATTACGTCATTTTCAATGATGCAGCCACTACCAATAACAACATTTTCACCTAAAACTACATTTGCACCTACAAAGGTTAATGGAGAAATACTGCATGACCTAGGAATTTTAGCACTGGGATCAACTACTGCACTTGCAGCGATTCCTAAAGTAGTTGCCACAGGAGGGTTTAAATATGCTGATAACTTAGCGAAATAAGCATAAGGATTATCTACAATAATTCTTGAAAGTGATGTTAACTCTGCATCTTTCTCTCTTAATACTACAGCGCTACACAGAGAGTCAGACAGAGATTTTTGATACTTAGCATCATTGATGAAGCATATATCACCAGAACTGGCATTTTGTAGAGAAGAAACACGTGAAATAATGGTCGTATCATCACCAACAACACGACCACCTAATGCATCTACGATATCACTAAGCGTGTAATTTTTACCCATAACTATTACCTTAAAAATTACTTATAGTGATTAAAGACTGACTTTAAGCTATTTTTTACCTAATAGTTTCAAAACTTTATCAGTAATATCGATTTTATCTGCAGCATAAGCAACACCGCTGTACATCACTAAGTCATAGTTCTCAGCTTTAGCTACGGATTGCACTGCTTTGTTGATGCGGTCTTGTAAGCTGCCTAACTCTTCGTTCTTACGTAGATTAATGTCTTCACGTAACTCACGCTGTTTGCGTTGAAACTCTGTTTTGATATTTTGCACATCGCGCTCTTTACTGCGACGATCAGCCTCTGTAATGGTTAAACCATCTTTATCAAGCGCAGCTTCTAAGTCTTTGATTTGCTTAGCCATGCGATCTAACTCTTGAGAACGCGGACTAAACTCCTTCTCCAGCTTTTTACCACTTTCAGCAGTTTGAGGCGCTTCTTGTAGAATCTTGTCCACTTGCACATAACCAACTTTCAATTCAGCAGCATGCACAGTCATGGCAAAGGTCATCAAACTTGCTAACACTAATTTTTTCAAGATACTGCTCACTTAAAATCTCCTAAATCGACTACTTTTATTTATATACAATATTATGCCACAAGGCACTGCAATACAGCATCACGATTCCTCAATAATCCGGGAACTAAAATTGAGAGCCCAATTGGAATTGTATGCTCTGGGTATTATCAGTAGACTTGCTGTTCAATGGTTTAGCATAAACTAGCTTTAATGGTCCAAACGGTGAAAGCCAACTAATACCAAGTCCTGTTGAATAACGAAGATCACTTAAACTGTATGATGAATCTGAACCCCAGACATTACCGCCATCTAGAAATGCACTTAGTCTAAATTGTTTTGAATCTTTTAAGCCAGGAACTGGAAAAAATAACTCGGCATTGCCTAATAACCGTTTAGTTCCGCCTACAGCAAAATCTAAACCTGTTATAGGGTCGATATCTCTAGGACCTAAGGAGCCGTTATCGTAGCCTCGCACCGAGTTGACGCCACCCATAAAGTAGTTTTTGAAGAATGGGAAATTTTTATTACCGTATGAATCTGCATATCCTATTTCACCATTCAACATAAACGTAAAGTCTTTATAAACATTCTTAAACCATGCTTGTTTATAGTCAATCTTATAATAGTTTAGATCTAGTACTGGTAAGGATACTTCAGCGCTGAGCTTCTGCAATACGCCATTATTAGTAAACATAATGCTGTCACGTGTGTCGTGAGACCAACCACCCGAAACAACAATGGAGTTACTGCTACAACCAGTAGCATTCCCACAGTACTTTTGATACTGAATTGGGCTATTTGTATTCAAATCGACTGTTGTAAAATCTGCAGCAAGACCAAAATTAATACCATCACGCTCGTTTAAAGGTACACCAAACCTTACACCTCCACCATAAGATGAAGTGTTATACGAGGCAACATTCAGTGAGCTTGTATCAACATCACGGCGGTATATATCAAATCCACGACTGATGCCATCTGGCGTGAAATAAGGGTCAGTATAAGAAAGCGAATAGGTAGTATTGACCTTACCCGTATTAATTTGAGCGCTTACTCGGTTACCAGTACCAAGAAAGTTATTTTGGTTCACAGTAATACCTAGTACAACGCCTTCACTACTAGATAAGCCTGCACCAAACTGGATACTGCCCGTAGATTTCTCAGTAACGCTAATATTTAAATCCACCTGATCCGTGGTGCCCGGAACAGCAGGTGTTTCAATGTTCACGTCAGAAAAGAAATCTGTGCGGATTAAACGTTCTTTTGAACGATTAATCTTATCTGAAGCATACCAAGCAGACTCTAGCTGACGTACTTCTCGACGAAGCACTTCATCACGTGTTCTGGTGTTACCTGCGATATTAATACGTCTGACATACACTCGCTTTCCTGGATCTACAAAGAAAGTAAATGCAGCAGTATGTTGCTCTTTATTCACTTCAGGCACAGGGTTGACATTTGAAAATGCATAGCCGTCATTGCTTAGTCTGTCACTAATAGCCTTACTAGACTCAGTAATTTTTTCACGGCTAAATGTATCACCCTTTTTAACTGTAATCAGTTGCTGTATTTCTGAATCAGGCACAATCGTATCACCAGCCAATTTCACTTCTGAAATCGTATATTTTTCACCTTCAGTCACGTTTACAGTGATGTAAATATCTTTTTTATCCGGTGTAATTGAAACTTGTGTTGAATCGATATTAAATTCAAGATAACCACGATTCAAGTAAAAAGAACGTAATGCTTCAAGGTCTGCGTTAAGTTTTTGTTTGGAATACTGATCATCTTTATTCCACCAACTCATCCAGTTGGGCGTCGTGAGTAAAAATTCAGCACGTAAATCATCCATGCTAAAAGCTTGATTACCCACAATATTGATGCTTCGAATCTTTGAAACTGCACCTTCTTCAATATCAAAACGCACCGCCACGCGATTACGCTCTAATGGCGAAACGACAGCTTTAACCGTTGCACCATATTTACCTTGAGATAAATATTGGCGCTTCACTTCTTGCTCAGCTCTGTCTAATTGGGATTTATCAAAAATCTGTCCTTCAGCAATACCAATCTGCTTCAGACCTTCTTTCATTTTGTCTGTTGGGAATGATTTGTTACCGCTAAAATCGATTTGTGCGATTGATGAACGTTCTTGCACTGTCACTACTAAAACATCACCTTCAGCTTCTATACGCACATCTTTAAAAAAACCAGTATTGTAAAGAGATTTGATAGCCTGCGAAGCAAGGTCATCATTCATGGTTTCGCCTACTTTAACTGGCAGATAAGTAAATACGGTACCAGCCTCAGTACGCTGTAAACCTTCTACGCGGATGTCTTTTACAACAAAGGGCTCAAGCGCCAATGCTGAATTTGCAAACAATCCTGAAACTAGAATCAGAACAGACTTAAGCTTAAGATTCTTGAAAATATGGTCTGTATTTTTTGAGTGTTTTAATTTTTTTAATGCCATGCAATCAGCCTGTTATTAATCTGTTTATGTCGTTATAAAACGCTAAGATCATCATACAACCCAGCAGAAAAAAACCAATTCTTTGCCCAATATTCAAAGCAAAATCAGAAGTTGGTTTTCCAGTAAAAATTTCAACTATATAATACATCAAATGCCCGCCATCTAATACTGGTATAGGCAATAGATTCAGAACTCCTATACTGATACTAATCAGCGCTAAAAAACCTATAAATACATTTAATCCCATTTGAGAACTCTGCCCTGCATAACTTGCTATGGTCAATGGCCCGCTTACGCCTTTTAGGGAGGTTTGTCCGGTAAGCATTTTCCCCAACATTTTTAGTGTAAATACTGAGATATCCCAAGTTTTCTCAGTGGCTTTAATGAATGCCTCTGGCATGCTGTAATGAGTAGTCACGAAAAGTTTATCTTGTTCAGCCTCATCCATTTTAAATGCAACGCCAATACGACCAAAAGTTTTACCGTTTTCAGTAAATTGCTCAGGCTTAACAGTCATGTTTAACACATTAGAATTTCTTAGAACTTCAATTGCTAATGTTTTGTTAGGGTTACGTCTAACCTCTTGTACAAAATCTCCCCAAACACTGACTTTGGTTTTATTGACACTAAGCACCAAGTCATTCGCCCTTAAGCCAGCCAAGTCTGCGATACCGTTTTTAGTGACCTCCCCTATTTTTGCGGGAACATCTGGCTGATTAATCGTTAAGCCTGATGCGGTCAGAATATCCTTAGCCGCGGCTTCTGGATCAACATGTGATAAATCAAGTTGATGAATATGAGTCTCGTTACTGCTGCTTGCTTCAATCTCTACACTATTATTTTTTAGTGACTCATTTAAGAGTATCCAACTGACTTCTTGCCAAGATGCTACGTCTTTACCATTTATTTTTTGTATGGTTTCACCATAGGTAAAATTTGCGATGGCTGCGGGACTTTGTGCTATCACTTTGCCCAGAATAGGCTTCATGCCAACGATACCCATCGTAAATAATATCCAATACAAACCAATGGCGAGCAATAAATTGGCCATGGGACCTGCCATCACAATAGCAATACGTTTAGCGACTGACTGCCGGTTGAATGCGCGTGTTAACTCTTCTGCAGAATAAGTCGCTGGTGGTGACTCTAGTGTTGACTCTGCGCCGACCTCTCGCTCATCAAGCATTTTTACATAACCGCCCAATGGAATTGCTGCAATCACAAACTCGGTTTTATCTTTTCCAAATCGCTTAACCCATAGAGGTTTACCAAAACCAATGGAAAATTTTAATATTCTCACACCACACCATTTAGCCACTTGATAATGCCCGTATTCATGCACGGTCACCAATATGCTCATGGTTAACAAAAAGGTGAGCGCCATTATCATAATGCAGAGATTTGCTTTCTAGCCATCAATCTCGCATGCGCATCTATGGCCACCAACTGCTCTATAGATTCTACTTGCTCAATGTTAGCGGTCGCTAAAACAGCTTCAATGGTATTTGGAATATCCATAAAGCCAATTTTTTCAGCTAAAAATGCCTCTACAGCAATTTCATTGGCAGCATTCAAAATAGCAGGTGCTGTGCCTCCCATATTCAAAGCCTCATAGGCGATACGTAGACATGGAAATCGTATCAAATCTGGGGCACAAAAGTCTAACCTAGCGGTTGTTAGCAAATCTAAACTGCTCACACCGCTAGCGAGCCTGTCTGGATAACCCAAACCATAAGCAATAGGTGTGCGCATATCAGGATTACCAAGCTGTGCCAAAACACTACCATCAATGTACTCTACCATAGAGTGGATAACGCTTTGTGGGTGCACCACTACATCGATTTGATTTGGTGACGCATTGAATAACCAATGTGCTTCAATCACCTCTAAACCCTTGTTCATCATGGTGGCTGAATCTACAGTGATTTTAGGTCCCATCACCCAGTTTGGGTGATTTAAAGCTTGCGCACGTGTAACGATTTTAAGTTCTTGCAAGCTGGCATTGCGGAAAGGTCCGCCTGACGCGGTTAGCAGCACACGCTTTACGCCTAAGCTGCTTAATGTTGCGTTTGACAGATTTTTTGTACGCTGTTGTGGCATCACCTGAAATATAGCGTTATGTTCGCTATCAATAGGTAGCAAACTAGCACCACCATCTATCACTGCCTGCATAAACAGATTACCAGCCATGACTAAGGTTTCTTTATTGGCAAGTAAAATACGCTTACCGGCTTTTGCAGCTGCCATAGCCGGATGTAAGCCTGCAGCACCAACAATCGCTGCCATGACAATATCAACTTGATCATGCGCAGAGATGTCATTCAGTGCGACTTCACCATGCTTAACGATAGTTTTTGAGCCTATGCTCTTTAGTTCAGCAGTTAACTCTATTGCAGCAGTTTCTTGAAGCATCACAGCATATTCTGGTGCATAGGTGCTACAAAGATCTAACATGGATTTGACGTTGCTATTAGCAGCTAAAGCGAATACGTTAAAGCGATCCGGATGTTGGGATATAACATCTAAGGTTTGCAGACCAATGGTGCCAGTCGCGCCAAGTATCGTTACATTCTGCATTTGGTGACTTACAGACTTAGCGCACATGTAGTTGCAGACTTGAAAGTAATGGATAGTAAATATAAAACAGCACCAATGGTAAGGTTGGTATTAAGCCGTCAATTCTATCTAAAACTCCGCCATGCCCTGGCAGCAAATGGCTGCTATCTTTCACACCAGCTTGGCGTTTCAATAGCGACTCAAACAAATCGCCCATGACACTCAGCACTACAATTAGCCATAAACCTACAATAAGCCAGCGACTATAATGCATGTGATAACAGAGCGCTAAGCCGTAAATAGTTGCTGCTAACATTGCACCTGCAACTCCTTCCCAAGTCTTCCCCGGGCTAATTTCAGGTGCTAGTTTATGACGTCCGAATCGTTTCCCTGCAAAATAGGCCGCGATGTCTGCCAACCAAACGATTGCCAACACCCCTAGCAACAGCCAAGGGCTGATGCTATGTAATCCGTTTAATGCTTGCCAAGTCGCCAACAAAAGCACTAAACCTAAAAAAGCCATCGGCAACTTTTGGTTAACTCTTTTTCGAGTAATCAGCCAAACGGGGGAAAATACAATCCAAAATAAGGCAGACAAACTCAATAAGCTAAATATAATCACGTCATGATATAAAGCAAATGGTGTATTGATAGTGAAAATCCACAACAAGCCCATTACAAGGGCTGAAGCCACATAAAAATATACTTGATGCTTATTGAGCTTAATGAGTTTGGCCCACTCCCAAACGCCAACCAGTGTCGCCGCTAGCGTAAAAAAAGTCCAAACCATTTTAGAGGCTAAAAACAATACCATTAGGAAACCAATGGTTAAAATGACAGCTGTAATAACTCTAGTTTTTAGCATAAGGGTAAGTTGTGATTGTTGAAATTAGCGCTTTATGAATTCTTTTGAAATAAGGTTAGCGCGATTAAGCTTTAGGTTCAACCAACTGCTCGCTAGTACGGCCAAATCGGCGTTCACGATTTTGGTAAGATTGAATAGCCAAATTAAAGGCCGCCTCATTGAAGTCTGGCCACAGCGTATCTGTGAAATATAACTCGGTATAAGCCAGTTGCCATAAAAGAAAATTACTAATGCGTGTTTCCCCGCCAGTACGTATAAACAAATCTGGCTCTGGCGCGTAACTCATGGAAAGATGAGGAGTAAGGTGATCTTCTCTGTAAAAGCCTGTGAGCTGCGGTGCCGCCAACTGCATTTTGTTAACTGCCTGCAAAACATCCCAACGACCGCCATAATTAGCAGCAATAGTTAAGACTAGCCCTGTGTTACTTGCAGTTAACTGTTCAGACGCCTCGATTTGAGCAACCAACTCAGCATCAAAGCGACTGCGATCACCAATCATAATGAGTTTGATATTGTTTTGATGTAGTTTTGCAACCTCACGCTTAAGTGCATGCATGAATAATCCCATTAAATATGAGACTTCTTCTGTTGGTCTACGCCAATTCTCACTACTAAAAGCAAAGAGTGTTAAATATTCAACTTTTAACGTTACGCAATACTTAACCAGATCACGTACCGTTTCCACGCCGCGTTTATGACCTGCTACTCTAGGTAAAAAACGCTTACGAGCCCATCGACCATTACCGTCCATAATAACGGCGATATGCTTAGGAGTTTCAGCCGCAGTCGGAATTGTTTGTGTCGCGCTAGTAAAAAAACCCACGTAGGCTCCCGTCGATTTGAGCTAATTTATTAAATTGATGAATAGTTTGCAAGAGTATATTCGCTATTTTTCTTACACAGCCATCAATTCAACTTCTTTTACTTGCAGCATTTTATCAATTTCTGCCACGGCTTTGTCTGTCGCTTTTTGAACATCATCTTGCGCGCGACGCTCTTCATCTTCAGAAATTTCTTTGTCTTTTAGTAATTTTTTCAAAGTATCATTGGCATCACGACGAGCATTACGCACAGAAACTTTAGCACCTTCAGCTTCAGAGCGAACGATTTTGGTCATATCTCGACGGCGCTCTTCGGTGAGCATAGGCATAGGTACGCGAATTAAGTCGCCGTTAGTAGCAGGATTTAAACCTAAGTCACAGTCACGAATAGCCTTTTCAACTTTACCTATCATGCTTTTTTCAAAAGGCTGCACGTGAATTGTGCGTGAATCACCTAAATTAACGTTGGCGACTTGATTGACCGCAACCATAGAGCCGTAATATTCAACCATCACATGATCTAATAAGCCTGTATGAGCTCGCCCCGTACGCACCTTGGCTAAATCAGTTTTCAATGCCTCTAGAGCCCTTTGCATTTTCTGATCTACCACTTTTTTAATATCGTCTAACATTTCTTTCTCCAACTTAATACTTATAATTTTTATACATTCACCACTGTGCCGCAGCCTCAATCTTTAAAGCGAAACATTTATGCTGTAACGCTTATGGAGTTACATCTAGGGAGTAACCATCGTACCTTCATCTTCGCCCATCACCACTTTTTTAAGCGCACCTTGTTTAAAAATGCTAAATACTGAAATCGGTAACTTTTGATCTCGACATAACGTGAGTGCTGTTGCATCCATCACTTTAAGGTTTTTATTGATAGCCTCGTCAAAAGTAATGGTTTTATAGCGCATCGCTTCCGGATTGGTTTTTGGGTCGTCGGTATAAATACCATCAACCTTCGTTGCTTTAATGACGATTTCTGCATTCATTTCCATTCCACGTAAAGCAGCTGCTGTATCTGTAGTGAAGAATGGATTACCCGTACCCGCACCAAATATCACTACACGACCTTCTTCCAAGTAGCGGATGGCTTTACCACGAATGTAAGGCTCGGCTACTTGGGCGATGTTTAGTGCGCTTTGTACACGAGCGTTCAAACCAATATTTTTCATTGCATCTTGCAGCGCCATGGCATTCATGACCGTTGCTAGCATGCCCATGTAATCAGCTGTCGCTCTATCCATACCTTCAGCTGCTGGTGCTACGCCGCGGAATATATTCCCACCACCGATAACCACTGCAACTTGAACACCTAAATCAACAACTTCTTTCACTTCGGTAACAATTCGAGTAATGGTGGCACGATTAATACCGTATGCATCATCACCCATTAAAGCCTCGCCAGATAGTTTAAGTAAGATGCGTTTGTAGGCTGGTGTGGCCATAATGTTCCTCTTTTTTAAGTTTGCTTATTTAAGCATAAAACCACTATTCATGGGCAAAAATAAGCGCAATTATTCTTAACTTTTTGCTAAAAAA
>Ga0123388_1036587_pt1 | contig 15783 bp, 10 predicted proteins | sample T0HHNO3metaT_FD_89916 | JGI IMG/M metagenome (GOLD analysis project Ga0123388, IMG submission 89916) | Methane-oxidizing artificial microbial communities from Washington, USA to study methane cycling - T0-HHNO3 metaT (Metagenome... | ecosystem: Engineered > Modeled > Simulated communities...
CTGCCCGCCTCACCGGAGCATTTGCCCATGCCACACAGCGTCACGCTGATCCACACCATTGCTGCCGCCTTGGGCCTGGCGTTGGTGCTGGGCTTTCTGGCCGCCCGTCTGCGGCTGCCAGCATTGGTGGGGTACTTGCTGGCAGGGGTGGCCATCGGCCCGTTCACTCCCGGTTTTGTCGCAGATGCGGCCCTGGCCAGCCAGCTGGCGGAGATCGGTGTGATGCTGCTGATGTTTGGCGTGGGCCTGCATTTTTCGTGGGGAGACCTGCTGGCCGTGCGAAAGATTGCCGTGCCGGGTGCTGTGGTGCAGATGATCGTGGCGACGTCGCTGGGTATGGCGTTGGCCCTGTGGTGGGGCTGGGGCATGGGTGGTGCCCTGGTTTTTGGTCTGGCACTGTCGGTGGCCAGCACGGTGGTGCTGTTGCGTGCGCTGGAGACCCTGGGGATTCTGGACAGCTACACCGGACGCATCGCAGTGGGCTGGCTGGTGGTGGAGGATCTCGCCATGGTGCTGGTACTGGTGCTGCTACCACCGCTGGGGGGATGGTTGGGAAGCGGCACCGGGGCCGACCTGGATGCTGCGCAGCTCTGGCGCACGCTGGGTTGGACCCTGCTGCAGGTCGGAGCGTTTGTGGTGCTGATGCTGCTGGTCGGGCGCCGGCTGTTTCCCTGGCTGTTATGGCAGGTGGCTCGCACAGGCTCGCGTGAGTTGTTCACGCTGTGCGTGGTGGCCGCAGCGGTGGGCATTGCGTTCGGGTCGGCTGCGCTGTTTGGCGTATCGTTTGCGCTCGGGGCCTTCTTTGCCGGCATGGTGATGCGCGAGTCCGAGTTCAGCCACCGCGCTGCGCATGAGTCGCTGCCTTTGCGCGATGCCTTTGCCGTACTCTTTTTCGTGTCGGTCGGCATGCTCTTCAACCCCGCCGTCTTGTGGGAGCGCCCACTGCAAGTGTTGGCAGTGGTCGCCATCATCATGCTGGGCAAGACGGTGGCCGCTGCGGGCCTGGTGCTGGCGTTCCGTTACCCGCTCAACACAGCGCTCACCGTATCGGCCAGCCTGGCGCAGATTGGTGAGTTCTCGTTCATTCTGGTCGCACTGGGTTCTTCGTTGGGGCTGCTGCCGCCAGAGGGGGCCAGCTTGGTATTGGCGGGGGCCCTGTTCTCCATGGCGCTCAACCCGTTGTTGTTCCATGCCATTGCGCCGTTGCAGGGCTGGCTGCGCGCCCGATCCGCGCTTGCGCGGCGGCTGGAGCAGCGGGATGACCCTTTGGCCGAACTGCCCACCAGCACCGATTCGCGTTACCTCGCGCGGCAGGTGGTTCTGGTGGGGTACGGCCGGGTAGGGCGGCGTGTGGCGGCAACGCTGGCGGCCAACGATGTTCCGTTTGTGGTGGCGGAGCAGAACCGGGAGTTGGTGGAAGCCTTGCGGTCCGATGGCGTGGCCGCCGTGTTTGGTGACGCGGTGGAGCCTGCCGTGCTGATCCAGGCCCACATTGCACGGGCCGCTATGCTGGTGGTGGCTACCCCGGACGCGCTGCAGGTGCGCCAGATGATCGAGACGGCGCAGACCCTGAACCCGGGCATCGACATCGTGGTGCGGAGCCACAATGAGGACGAGGCCCAGCGGCTGGTGCAGGAATGCAGCCATGCCCAGGTGTTCCTGGCAGAAGATGCCTTGGCACAGGCCATGGCACGCCATGTGCTGGAGCGTGCCCGGGACCGTCAGGCCCGCGCCACGCGGCCCGCGCCACTGCATGGACCGGCATGATTTGAAAGAAATTTGCCTGTAGCGCCAGAAGAATATGCCGGGGCAGCTATAAAATTAATAGCAATAGTGCGTCTGCAGCCACAGTCCCAGCGCAGCATCCGGGCAGCGCTCCTCACGGAGCGTCCCATCTGACCCCGCCAAGAACGCAGACCTCAGCCTCGCGCCATGCAGCGACCTGCCGCAAGGCACGGATCAATCCGTTTCTTCAAACACCAGCGATGGCACGGCCATCACGCGGGCACTTTGGCCCAGGTCCTGGATCAGGTGGTTGGCAAAGTAGCTGTTCTGCGTGTCGGGCTCCAGCGCTGCCACGGCCAGATTGGCACGCGGCTGGTTCAGGGGCACATAGAAGCTGCCAGCAGGTGCATCAATGGCGCTACGTACGGCAGACACTTGCACACGCACGATGTCGCCACCACCGGCAATGGTGCCGATCACGTCCTGGCGGTTGCCGGTTTCGCGCGCGGTTTCGCGGTAGCTCTCGGCCAGGACAGAACCTGGCTCTGCCACCCGCATGACCTGGATGCCCAACTGGCGCAGGCGTTCCACTGCACCGCTGGCGTCTGCCGACAGCCAATAGCCGCAGGGCCGCGCACGCACCTTGGTGTTGCGCAGTGTCAGCGATGAGTTCCAGTCCACGCGAATGCTGCGATCGGCGCCGGTTTCGGGGTCCAGAAAATCCAGGTCGCGCTGGGTGGGCGTGGCCTCCGCTTCAATAACCACCTGGTCGCGGCAGGCCAGGGCGCTGACGTCGCGGGCCACGAACGAGCGTACCTGCTCCAGGTTGGCCGCCCGCTCGGCGGTGGTCCGCAGCGCGCTGGTGATGGCGGTGACCTGGGCATGCACGCGGCGCTGGATGTGCATGCGACCAATGCCCACCCCACGGGTCTCGATCAGCAGGCTGACCGTGTTCTTGAGGCCATGGACGTTACGCCCCGTGTCTGGCTGGGTGCCCCCCATGGAGATGCGCTTGTCCTGCAGGTTGGTCGAGGTGGTGTAGTACCAGTCACTTGTCAGGCCCTGGGCCTTGAGGGCTGCCACCATGGGCTGGTGAAACCATTCCTGCGATGCCTTGGTGAGGAACTCCGGATAGTTGGCGGTGGTGGTGTATTGCAGCAGTGCGTCGTAGCGCTGGATGGCGTTGAACTTCTGCAGGTAGCGGCCCACCACGGTGTATTCATGGGCGTCCACGACCAGGATGGGGCGGTAGTCGTTGATGACCTGCGCAATGGCGCGGGCCTCGGGCGTGTTGAGCAACAGGTGGTCGCGGTTCAGGTCCACGCCGTTGGCGGTGACGCGGGTGCCCACCTCGGCGCCATCGGGGTTGGCGCGGGGCACCACCACCACGTTGATGCGGTCCAGCAGCGGCTCGAGCAGGCCCTGGGCCAGCTCACGGCTGATGACCAGCAGTGCCTCACTGCCTGCGGGTTCGTCGCCATGCTGCTGGCCGATCAGCACAACGGTGGGGCGGCCGCTCTTGTCCAGGCTGGCAGGGTCTGTGCCTGGGGCACGGGTAAGCAGCAGGCCCTGGATGGGCTCGCCGCGTTGCGAGGCGCCGATCTGCAGCAACTGCGTGCGTGTGCCGCCACGGGGCACGCCGTCGCTCAGCCCGCGCAGCCATTGGCCCAGCTCGGCATTGGTGGTGAAGGCCCTGCGGTCGGCACCCAGGCCGGGTGTGCTGTAGACCACAGAAGGGTTGGGGAACCGCGCGGCCACCGCATCGCCATAGGGCGGCGCCATGGGCGCTTCGTCGCGCACCAAGAGCGGTGCGGACGGGGGCAGGGGGCTGGCCACCACGGCAGCCCGTTGTGGCGGCAGCTGCGAGGGCGTCTGCTGTCCCAGCGGTGCGGGTACCACCGTACCTTGTTGTACGCGCGGCAGTGGCGCGGGGGCGCTGCGCTGCTGGGCAGTGGGGGTGGATGGCCAAGGGGGCAGCGGGGTGCTGCCGCAGGCTGTCAGCAGCAGTGCTGCCAGCGTGGCCGGGGCGGCCCAGGGCGCAATCCGTGGTTCAGGACGGGAAAGCGGGGCGGTATCGGCGCTGCGGCGCAGGAAATTGTGCTGGGTCATGGTGTGGGCTGCCAGAGAGAGCCCCTGTTGTGGGGCGAGTGGGGCGCTTTGTACGTGGATGTTACCTGCGCGCACCCGCCTCTCCTTGTCAGCGTACATCCCGTTGCAAACCCGTGGCGCCGTGGGCTGCCGCAGTGATCAGCGAGGGACGTCGCTGGGTGCGCTAACGTCGGTCGGCGGCGGCGAGATGCTCTGGGCCAGAGGAGAACTGGGTATTTTCAGGCGCAGCAAGGCGCGCACAAAGCCGTGGTCCGAGCGCGTGCGGTCGCGTCCCTCATGCAGGTGGTCGTTGAAATAATCCACCCGGCGCACATCGCCCACGCTGTTGCGCCCATTGGGCAGGAACTCCTCGCTGACCAGGATCTGGTCCAGCACATAGGGCGCGCCCTGGTGGATGTGGGAGTAGGCCACGTCCTTTTTCAAGGCGAAATCTCCCTGCAGGTCGTACGCATTGAACAAGGCCACATCACGGGCGGACCGGTCGTAGGCGATGTCGGTGGTGGCGCAGATCAGTTGCGTGGTCACGCTGTCGGGGGTGTCGTTGAAGTCGCCCAGCACTACCAGGGGCACGCTGGTGCGGTGCAGCAGGTCGATCACCAGGCACCGCAGCGCCATGGCCTCGGCGCCGCGCATGATCAGCGAGCGCAGCGATGCCAGTGCGACCACCTTGCGGTCGTCCCGGTCCTCCGTAGGCTGGCCCAATGCGTCCTGCAGAAATTTGGGGCGCTTGGATTTGAGGTGCGCGGTGAGGACGTTGAGGGTTTGGCCGTGCTTCATCCGCAACGTGGCCACGAGGGGTGGGCGCTCGAAGCGCGTGTGTTGGCCAATGCCAGGCACATCCACCTGAAAGCCCGGTGGGAAGTCGGCAAAGGACTGCAGTGCCTCGACCTTGAGCCGCGTGGCCAGGCCCACACGGGGCGTTCCCTGTGCGCCCTGTTGGGTGTCGTTGTTCTCTGCCCCTGGCACGGCGACAAAGTCGTAGCGCAAGCCACCCCGACCCAGCGCCCCTTTGAAGGCCGCGTCGTCCCAGACCTCCTGCACCGCCAGTACATCGGCGTTCAGTGCCCGAAAGCGCTCGCCCAGCCAGGTGATCTTGCGTTCAAACTCGGTCTGGCTGTAGGGGTCCTGGTTCTCGTAGAACAGGCGTCCCGGATTGGCCAGGTTGAGCACATTGCAAGTGGCCACCATGAGGGTGTCCAGCGGTTGGGGAAGTTCGTTGGGGCGCATGAAGGGCGTACAGCGTAGGCGGGGTCACGACGGCTGCACCCCTGTATCAACTGGCCTGCAGCGCGCGGCCGGACAGCACTTGCAGCCCGGGTCGGCCCAACTGTACGGCACGGACGAGCGCACGGGCCACCTCCGCCCCGGGGCGGGCACGGTAGTTGGCGGGCAGGACCGGGTTCAGCCACTGAAACAGTTTGAGCGACAGGGACTCTGCGGGTCGGTGGGCTTGTTGCAGCGCCCGGCGTTCGCCCGTCAGCAGGGATGGGCGTGCAATGACCAGCGTCGCAAAACCCAGCTGCTGAAGGTCGCGCTCGACCTCGCCTTTGACGCGGTTGTAAAAGATGCGCGATTGCGCATTGGCCCCCATGGCGGTGACCACGCCACAGCGGGTGGCGCCCGCCGCGCGCGCTGCGCGGGCCGTGGCCATCACGGCGTCATAGTCCACCGCACGGAACGCGCTCTGGCTGCCGGCTGCAGCCATGGTGGTGCCCAGGGTGATGTAAACATCATCGACGTGCGGCAAGGCGGGCATCGCCGCAAAATCCACCGCGTGCAGTTGCAGGCGGGGATGGTTCAGTGCTGGCGCACGCCGCCCTTTGGCGTGCAGCACATGGATGCTGGCGCCCGCTGCGTCCGTGGCGTTGGCAGGGGGCGCTTTGCGCGTCTCAGCGGTTAAAAGAGCCGCGAGGACCGCCTGGCCCACGAGGCCCGTTGCCCCGGCCACCACCGCCACCCGTGCCTGATCCGCCACCATAGCCGCCACCTCCAGAGTTGCGATACCCACCACCACCGCCGCCGCCACGGCGGCCGCGTTCAGCCATGCTGTCCACGCTGGTGCGCATGGGGTCGGGCTGACCGCCCGCACCGTGGCCCGAGCTGCGATGGCCTGGGTTGCTGTGACCCAGGTGTGTGCCCAGGTGCGCATTGGCGCGGGGGGGTTGTGCGTCATCGTAGCGATGACCACCGCCGCCTTCGGGGCGTGGGCCTCGGCTGCGCGCAGGTGCCTGGGCGGCGCCGTCACGGGCACCACCCCGGCCACCACCCTGGCCTCCGCGGCCGCCGCCGGCTGGACCCTGGGCGTTGCGTGGAGCCCCGCCGCCGGAACGGCCACCACTGCCACCACCGTTGCCTGCACGGGGGCCGCGCTCCCCACCTTGGCCGCCGCCCTGGCCTGCCTTGTTGGTGCGGATGCGCTCCATCATTTCGCTGCGGGCGGCCTTGGCGGCTGCCTGCATCACATCACGGCTCGGGGGCTTGCCTGCGCCGCCCCAGATGGTCTGGCGGCCCATGGCGATGGGTTCCGCCTTCTCTCCGGGTTCTGGGCCAAAACCTTCGATCACCTGGACAGGAATCTGCTGCTTGGTAAAGCGCTCGATGTCCATCATGAAACCTTCTTCGTCCATGCAGACCAGGCTCACGGCTTCGCCCGTAGCGCCTGCGCGGCCCGTACGGCCGATGCGGTGCACGTAGTCTTCGGAGACGTTGGGGATTTCGTAGTTGACGACGTGCGGCAGGTCATCGATGTCGATGCCACGTGCGGCGATGTCGGTGGCCACCAGGGCACGGATCTCGCCACTCTTGAAGCCCGCCAACGCCTGCGTACGGGCACTCTGGCTCTTGTTGCCGTGCAAGGCCATGGCCTGCACACCGTTCTTGGTCAGGAACTCGGCCACGTTGTTGGCGCCGAACTTGGTGCGCGTGAACACCAGCACCTGGCTCCAGTTGTGTTGCTGGATGATGTGCAGCAGCACCTGCTTTTTCTTGCCGCGGCCCACGGGGTGGATCACTTGCGAAATACGCTGCACCGTGGTGTTGCGCGGGGTGACCTGGATGCTTTGCGGGTTCTTGAGCAGGGTGTTGGCCAGCTCGCGGATCTCGTCGCTGAAGGTGGCCGAGAACAGCAGGCTTTGCTTGTCCTTGGGCACCAGAGCCAGCACCTTCTTCACGTCGTGGATGAAGCCCATGTCGAGCATGCGGTCGGCTTCGTCAAGCACCAGCACCTGCACGGTGGACAGGTCCAGGAAGCCCTGTTGCTGCAGGTCCAGCAGACGGCCGGGGGTGGCCACCAGGATGTCCACGCCGCGCTTGATGCGGTCGATCTGTGGGTTCATGCCCACACCACCGAAGACCACGGTGGAGTTGATGTCCAGGTACTTGCCGTATTCGCGCACCGATTCTTCGACCTGGGCCGCGAGCTCACGGGTAGGGGTCAGCACCAGGGCGCGGATGCCCTTGCCGCCAAACTTGTTCTTGGGGGCCGTGCCTTGCGAGAGGCGGTGCAGCATGGGCAGGGTGAACGCAGCGGTCTTGCCGGTGCCAGTCTGCGCGCCGGCCAGAAGGTCGTGGCCTTCCAGAACGGCGGGAATGGCCTGGGCCTGAATGGGCGTGGGGGTTTCATAGCCCGTTTCGTGCACGGCCTTCAGGATGGCAGGAGCCAGGTTCAGTTCGTCAAATGTCATGTCGTTGGATGCGCCCGTCCGGGGCGCTGGGTATCCGCCTGTCGTGCAACCGGGAGGTTGCTGAGCCAGTCTCAGGCTGATGAGGTTCAGGATTGGGAGCCCGGAAGCGTGGCTTCCTTCGTCCCCAGCAGTGTGCTGATGTGGCGGGCAACTGGAGCCCACAACGGGGGTATTGTCGCATGGACCGATAATCTAGGGTTTGAGAGCGCGTTCGGCGTCTTTTTGGAATGCTCCAAATGGCCCTCTGAACCTGCTCGGATGCAGACTTCCTGCCCACTTTCGCAAGCTAGAACCCTCCATGGCCCAATACGTTTATTCGATGAATCGCGTCTCCAAGACCGTGCCGCCCAAGCGGCAGATCTTGAAGGACATCTCCCTGAGCTTTTTCCCGGGCGCCAAGATTGGTGTGCTGGGTCTGAACGGCTCGGGCAAATCCACGCTGCTCAAGATCATGGCCGGCGTAGACAAGGAAATCGAAGGCGAAGCCATTCCGATGCCAGGCATCAAGATCGGCTATCTGCCCCAGGAGCCTCAGCTCAACTCGGAGCACACAGTCCGCGAAAGCGTGGAAGAGGCCATGGGCGAGGTGTTTGCCGCCAAGGCCAAGCTGGAAGAGGTGTACGCCGCCTACGCCGAGGCCGATGCAGACTTTGACGCACTGGCCGCTGAACAGGCTCGCCTGGAAGCCATCATTGCGACGGCGGGGACTGACTCCGAGCACCAGCTCGAAATCGCTGCCGATGCCCTGCGCCTGCCTCCTTGGGACGCCAAGGTCGGGTTGCTGTCTGGTGGTGAAAAGCGCCGCATTGCGCTGTGCCGCCTGCTGCTGTCCAAGCCCGACATGCTGCTGCTCGACGAACCCACCAACCACTTGGACGCTGAATCGGTGGACTGGCTGGAGCAGTTCCTGCACCGCTTTCCGGGCACCGTGGTGGCCATCACCCACGATCGCTACTTCCTCGATAACGCCGCGGAGTGGATTTTGGAACTGGACCGCGGCTACGGTCACCCCTACAAGGGCAACTACAGCACCTGGCTGGACCAGAAGCAGGCCCGTCTGGAATCTGAAAACAAGGGTGAGGAGGCACGCGCCAAGGCCCTGAAGAAGGAACTGGAATGGGTGCGCCAGAACGCCAAGGGCCGTCAGGCCAAGAGCAAGGCGCGTATCGCCCGTTTCGAGGAACTGAGCGACTACGAATACCAAAAGCGCAACGAAACCCAGGAAATCTTCATTCCTGTGGCCGAGCGCCTGGGCACCCAGGTCATTGAGTTCCACAACGTCACCAAGTCTTTCGGCGACCGTGTGCTCATCGACAACCTGTCCATGACCATCCCTGCGGGTGCCATCGTGGGCATCATCGGTCCGAACGGGGCCGGTAAATCGACCCTGTTCAAGCTCATCGCGGGCCGCGAGCAGCCGGACAGCGGTGAGGTGGTGATCGGCTCGACCGTGAAGATGGCCTTTGTGGACCAGCACCGCGATGCCCTGTCGGACGACAAGACCGTGTGGGAAGACATCTCCGGCGGCCTGGACATGATCAACATCGGCAAGTTCACCATGGCCAGCCGTGCTTACGCAGGGCGCTTCAACTTCAACGGTGGCGACCAGCAAAAGAAGGTGGGCATGCTGTCGGGCGGTGAGCGTGGCCGTCTGCACTTGGCCAAGACACTGATTGCTGGCGGCAACGTGCTGCTGCTGGACGAGCCTTCGAACGACCTGGACGTGGAAACCCTGCGCGCGCTGGAAGACGCTTTGCTCGAATACGCGGGCACAGTGTTGGTTATCAGCCACGATCGCTGGTTCCTGGACCGGATCGCCACGCACATTCTGGCCGCCGAAGGTGACAGCCAGTGGACGTTCTTTGACGGCAATTACCAGGAGTACGAGGCCGACAAGAAGAAGCGGCTGGGTGAAGAAGGTGCAAAGCCCAAGCGGATGCGTTTCAAGGCCCTCAAATAAAGGCCGAGGTCAAGTAGGATTGCATCTGGAAACCTCTTGTCCGATTCCTCCCTCCCACCATGTCCCTGCCCGCATCGCGTCTGAGAGCCGTTTTCCGCGCCTGCGTTGTCAACGCCGTTCGCGGTGGCGAGGCCCTGATGGGGCAGCTCGTCAAGGTCACCCAAAGTGCCTTGACCAGCGAGGAGTCGGCCAGCCGCAACATCCAGCAGCGCAATTTGCTCAGCGATGCACTGCGGCTGCTCAACGAGCACGAGGCTGCGCTGGTCAAGGGCTATCCCATGGCCTTGCTGGAGATATTTGCCGAAGGCCCTGCGGTCGCCAAGGGGCGCAGTTCGGCCGACGACACCGGCATGGACTTTGGCGAGCTTTCGCTCATGGACGAAAGCGAGATGCAGGCCCAGGTGGAACTGTCCAAGGCCCAGCAGTCTGCACTGCATGCGACCGACGCCGTACTGGCTGAACTCAACACCCTGGTGAGCGCTGCGCAAGGTTTACGCAGCGTGCAACCCGAGCGCAACCCTCTGCGGCCCGAGAGCTACATCCGTGCGTTGCAGCAGGTGGTGGGTGAGACCGGCGTCTCGGCCGAGGTACGGCAGCTGTGGATGCAGCACATGCGCGACCTGCTCGGGAAGCTGCTGGCCGAAGAATACAAAAAAACCGCCCAGAGCTTGCGTGAGCATGGCGTACAGCCGGTGGGCTACGCAGTGCTGGGCACGCCTGCGGGCGGCGGTCGCGGCCAAGGCACCGGTTACGGTGGGTCTGGCTATGGCGGGCCCGGTACGGGTTACGGGGGCGGTTATTCCGGGTACGGCCCCTCGATGAACGCGCCCGTGGGCGACTATGGCAATACAGGTTATGGGCGTGGTATGGGCCCCAGCACAGGCTGGAGCGGCGACTCCCAGCAAGGTGCCATGGTGCCCGTGCCCGGGCCCGTGGACGCTGCCGAAGAGGCATTGCTCACGGTCGGCATCCTGCGCCAGATGTTGGCGGGCGGTGATCCATTTGCCCCTCCTCCGGTCTACGGCGCCGTTCCCGCACAGGCGGTGGTCATGCCCAGCGGCGCGGGTCAGCCGGGCTGGGTAGACCCCCGCGCGGGAGTCGCCAGCGCTCAGTCATCGTTGGCCGGGGGCTACTACCCGTCGGGTGCGGCCGCTGAAGCGATTGAAGACATGGCGCAGCTGGAGCGCCTGGTGGGCCGTCTTGCCGGTGGGGGCACTGTCAGCCAGGCGGGCTCGTTGCCCGTGCCTCTCGCAGGCTGGCGTGGGCCTGGCGTTGCGCCGGTGGTCTATGCAGCCATGCCCATGGAGGCTGCTACCCAGTCCACCGCCATGGCGGTGGAGGTGGTGGGGCGCATGATGGCCAACATCTCCCAGGACGCCCGTTTGCTGCCCCCTGTGCAGCAGGCCGTCAAGAGCCTGGAGCCTGCGCTCAAGCAACTGGTGCACCACGACGGCCGGTTTTTTACCGACAGCAGCCACCCTGCGCGTCGCCTGCTTGACGAGCTTACGCAGCGCAGCTTGGCATTCACCGCCGAGACAGAGCCTGGCTTCAGCCGCTTCATGCGACTGGTGACCGAGGCTGTGGGCCACCTGTCTGCCCATGAGGTCAAGGACGCGGGGCCGTTCGACACCGTGCTCAAGGCGCTGCAGTCTGCCTGGGACACCCAGGAGCAAAAGATCAAGGCCCAGCAGGAGGCCGAGCAGAAAGCCAAATTGCAGGCGGAGCAGCGCGAACTGCTGGCCGAGAAGATCGCAGCCGATATCCGCAAGCTGCCGGATGTGGACAAGGTGCCGTCGGACGTGCTGGATTTTGCGGCGGGCCCCTGGGCTGACGTGGTGGCGCTGGCGCAGGTGATGCGCAGTGACGATAGCCAGGAAGATGACCCCAGCGGTTACCTGGCGCTGGTTCCGGTGTTGCTGTGGACTGCGCAGCCTGACCTCACGCGCCAGGAGACGGACCGGCTCAACGAAGCCATCCCCGGCCTGCTGGCCAAGCTGCGCAAGGGCCTCAAGACCATCAACTACCCGGCGGTGCAGACCAGCGCATTCTTGCAGCGGCTCGTGGCGTTGCACCAGGCCGCTTTTGAAAAACCGGCTCCTGCCCCAGTGTCCGCCCCTGCGGGAGAGCCCGAAGTGGCCCCGGAGGCGACAGAGCCGTCCGAATCGGCAGAGGCGTCCGCTCCTGCACCGCAGGACAGTGCCCAGGCGCCGCTGGACACCCCGGACCCTTACGCTGATTTTGTCATCGGGGCCTGGGTGGAGCTGGTGACCAATGGCCGGGTGGTACGCACCCAGCTGACCTGGGCCAGCCCGCATGGCACCCTGTTTTTGTTCACTGCGCCGGATGCCAGCACCCAATCTATGACCCGCCGCATGCGCGACAAGCTGGCGGCCGAAGGCTCGCTGCGCGTGGTGCCGGCCCAGCCGCCCAAGCCCGCCAAGCCTGCGGTCCGCGCTTCGGGCTCTACGGAAACGGGCGGGGTAGATCGCAAGTCGTCCGAGGGCCGTACGGGCTTCGGCTCCAAAATGGCGCCGCTGTCCAAATCCGCCCCCCTGGCCCCGGCTTCGGGTGCCAAGTCGCCCAAGAATCGCTGATCGCACAGACACGCGCGCTGCGGGTGCCACCTTGAGGCCGCGAGCGGCCTTGTGCAGCTGTAGAGCTGGTCAACGCCCAGTTCCTGCTGCACTCCCTGTTTCCGTCACGCTGTTGTTCGTCATCCCTTCGCCCGGCGTGCTGTGGTCAGCAGATCCACCAGCCCCTTCCGACGCGCGCAGCAGTTTTTTGCGCACCAGGTGGATGTGGTTGCGCAGGGCATACAGCTCGTCCGCATACGACAGAGGCACGCTCACCTTTTCGGCCTGGGCTTCCAGTCCGTCGAGGGTGCGCAGCAGGGTTGAGGGGTCGCTTTTGCCCATTTCCAGGTCGTTTTCGATCTCGCGCAGGCGGCCATACCAGCGGAACACCCGCGACCGCACGCGGAACTGGTAGAGCGGCGGCACGATGCGCGACAGCGGCAGCATGATGGCCAGCAAGATGCCCAGCACCAGCCACATGCGCTCAATCAGGTTGGCCATCCAGAACGGCAGGTAGCGTTGCAGCATGGGCACCGGCTCGTTCATGGCGCGGTCGCCCTCCTTGGCAATCGGCAGCTCGCTGCCGCGCGTGTTGGGAAACTCACGCGCCCGGTTGAACCAGCCTGCGCCGCTGTGCAGCTTTTGTGCGTTCTGGGCAAACAGGGTCAGCAGGGCGGGGTGCGTGCCGTCGCGCGCCAGCAGGGACGTGGTGGTGGCCACGAGCCGAACATCGCGCTGGGGCACGTTGGCCGCGAGGTCCACCACCCCGCGTGGCAAGGTCACGGGGGTGAGAAACGGAAACCGCCGTGCGTAGGCCTCGTGCTGCGCAAAATCCAGCAGCTGCACGCCAGGCGTTTGCAGCAGCATCTGCACCATCAGGGATTCAGGCGCCGAGGCAAATACCAAGGCGTCGAGCCTCCCCGCCAAAAACTCCACCGTCGCGGGCGTCTGTTCCAGGCGCGATAGCTTGACTGCGCCGGGCTCCACCTTGTTGGCCTGCAGCAGCCGCTCCATCAGCGTGGGCACGCCGCTGCCCTCCGACCCCACATTGACCCGCCAGCCGCGTAGCTGCCGCAGGCCATCGAGCCGGGGTGCGTTGTGCATGCGCTCTGCTGCATCGATGCGGTAGAACAGCCACAGCGGCTCTACAAACAGGCTGCCCAGCGATACCAGGTTGTCCGGATCATCGGGTTGCAGTTCGGCTGTGCCGCCCTGTACAAAAGCGACATCGGCCTGGCCGTCGCGCAGAAGCTGCAGGTTGTGCGATGAGCCCTCGCTGGGCAGCAGAACCACATCAATGCCGTCCGCCGCCAGCGCCTTCTGGTAGCGCTTGCCAAACTCCTCATAGGCACTTTGGGCAGGGCCTGTGGCCAGGGTCACCGTCTTGGGGGGATTGGGGTTGAGCCACCAATAGGCCAGCACCAGCAGCCCGACCGCCAAGAAGGCGAGGGGGCCTGCTGACACAATCAGATCGCGCAGAGTGAGGAAAGTGTTGCGAAAGGCCTGGGGCATGGGGGATGGACAAACAGAGCGAAACGGGGCGGCGGTATGCCTGGATGGGGTGACGCGGCCCCTGGGTGGACCCGGAGCCATATCTCGCTATCAGCGAGCCGGTGGATTATCCAGGCAGGCGTGGCGGCGACGCGCACCAGCTCCGGGCATCCCGCACCGGGAGTCGCCCAGGTCTCAGATAGCTGTAGGACTGAAACCGCCGGCCAGCGAGGGCTCCTACTGCGGCAGGCGCCTGCGTTGGCGCTCATAGGCCATGCATTCCTGCAGCGAGAGCATGTCGTTCTGGTCCACATCCGCTGCCTCAAAGTAGGCCATGCGTGCCTGCACCACCTCCTTGAACGACAGCTTTCCGTCCCCGTCCTTGTCGGCTGCCGCCAGCCGCCTCAGTTGGCCTTTGCCGATGCGGGGCAATTGGCCCAGCTGGGAGAGATGGACGTAGCCCTCTGCATCGGGCCCCAGGCTGTGCCAGCTCTGCACGATGTCCTGGTGGAACTCGTCCAGCGACACGTTGCCGTCATGATTGAGATCGGCTGCCGAGCAGATGGCCTGCAGCCGGTGGGTGAGGGTTGGCGCCACCGGTTTGTGCGCCTTGGCAGGGCGTGGTGGCGTGGTGGGCGACGATATGGAGGTGTCGGCCGCATTGGCCGCGTGCGTCGTTGTTGCCAGCACCAGGGCGCAGGCGCCTGCACAGATCCAGTGAAGAGTTGTTTGCATGGGACCTCCTTACCACCACCAGCGTTGGCTGGGGCTGCGGTTGCAGGGCCAGACCATGGTGTGTGCCCCAGGGCGGACCTGGCCTGCGTCTACATCCAGGCATTTGCCGGTGAGCTGGCTCACGATCTGCCCACCCAGGGTAGACCAGCTTTGGCTGCGCGAGCCCGAGCAGGACCACAGCACCACCCGCGCGCCGTCCCGTGGGTCGCCTCGGTCCACGTCCACGCACAGGTCGCGCACCCGGATCTCGCCGCCTCGCCCCACCGCAAAACGCTGGGACGCCGTCCCGTTGCATTCGTACACCTGCAGGGTGGTGCCGGGCTGGAATTTGCCACCCCTCACGTCGAGGCACAGACGGCCGTCCACCCGGATCTCGCGCCCCCAGTCCCCGCCCTGGCCGGGGTAGTCCGGGTACTCGGGGCGACGGTCGTTGTCGTGCCGGTTGTGGTTGGCCAGCAACGCGATGCCGGCAATGGCCGCCACGGCCGCCACAGCTGCTCCGGCATTGGAGCCGCTGCTGCTACCGGATGCATAGGTGCGTGTGATCTTGAAACGTCCCCCGCAACCACCGTTGGTCCACAGCTCGCGATTGGTCAGGTCGTAGCCCCAGGTGCGGTTGAAGCGGCAGGCCCCCTGGGTTTGTTCCACCAGATCCACCTGGGTCACGTCGTCCGCGAGGCGGTAGGAGGTGTAGCCGCCGCTGGACTGCAAATCCACCAACTGGTCCTGCGCCTGTGCCGCCGGGGTGCTCACGAGCAATGGCAGGCATAGCAGCCATGCATGTTTCCGAAAGGCCTGGTCTCTCATGGGTTCACTCTCCTTGTTCCGATCAGGGTCCATGGGGATGGGTGTAGCGCAGTGGGCCCCGGCCCAGGGCACCAACCGTCACCGGCATCATAGGACGGTCTGATGCTTGTGCGCCCGACGACAGGGGCGCCATCGGTTGAAATCTCGCTGGAGCAGCGAGGACTGTTCGTGCATGATGGCGTCGCGCTGGGGCAGCCCCTTGTCTGCCTTTGTACTACCCATCCACTGCCGTGTCCGATGAAACGCTTCTATGTCGTTGCCTCCATCCCACTGCTGCTGGCGGCGCTCATCCCCATTGCTGCATCCCTGTGGGTGGCCCACCGCCAGGCCAAGGAAGACCAGGTCGCCTATCTGACCTCGTTGGCGGACGAGGTGCTGCGACGCGGCGTGGCCTCGCGCCAGCAGCTGGTGGCGGCGCTCACCGATCTGGACGGAGATCCGCACCCCGCTTGCAGCCAGGCCAGCCTCACACGCATGCAGCAGCTGGTGGGCACCTCGTTCTATCTGCAGGGCATGGGGGCGGTGAGGGATGGAGCGCTAGTCTGCAGCACGCTCACCACGGGCAATGAGGTGGTACCGCTCACCGGCAACCACATGGTCACCTCGACGGGTATCTCCACCTGGATTGGCGCCCGCCTGCCCTTTGCCCCGGAGCAGCCTTTCAACATCTACGCCCGCAACGGCCATGCGGTGATCATTC
>Ga0123388_1035408_pt1 | contig 15775 bp, 21 predicted proteins | sample T0HHNO3metaT_FD_89916 | JGI IMG/M metagenome (GOLD analysis project Ga0123388, IMG submission 89916) | Methane-oxidizing artificial microbial communities from Washington, USA to study methane cycling - T0-HHNO3 metaT (Metagenome... | ecosystem: Engineered > Modeled > Simulated communities...
AAAAAATTGGACAAATGCAACGCCAGAGCAAAAGGCCGCCTTCCAAGCGGAATTCCGTACATTGTTATTGCGTACTTATGCAACGGCACTATCAAAATATAAAAATCAAGTAATTGAGTACAAACCATTGCGTTTAGATGACGGTGCAAATACTGCGACTGTTAAAACATTGATATTACAACCCGGTGGCCAGCCAGTGGCGGTAGATTATGCGTTGGAAAAACAAACTGATGCATGGAAAGTGTACGATATCGTGATTGAAAGTGTAAGTTTGGTGACGAATTATCGTGGTCAATTCGCGCAAGAAATACGTCAAAATGGTTTAGATAGTTTGATTAAAAAGCTTGCTGATAAAAACAAAGCGGCTAGTTAGTAATTTTTAAAATAGTTAAGTTGAGCAGCATGGCACAAAATAATATTGCACAAAATAGCGTTGTGAAAGTAACGCAGGTAAATGGTGGCTGGGATGTTAGTGGCGATGTGCTTATTACTACGGCCAATGATCTGCTAAAACAAAGCCAAGCGTTCGCAATTGAAAACACGAAAATCGATTTTGCGAATGTAACCGATGTAGATACAAGCGCAGTGAGTTTGATTTTAGAGTGGAAGCGCCGTGCAGAGAAAGAAAATCAATCGCTGACATTTGTTAATTTGCCTGCTAATTTAATCAGCTTAGTGCAATTGTATGATGTCGCTGATTTAATAAATTAGTCAAAAATTGATTAATAAAACTGAAGTAATTAATTAGTTAACACTTATTTTGTTGCAATAAAAACTACTAATTCGTTTTTTTAGCCCCATCTGAATGATGGGGTTTTGTTTTTGTACATGCCAATTAAATGACGTTGAAATAGAAAAGTTTATGCGGCTGCAATGTAAATCCTGTGCATGTTTAACAAAAGCTACTTTAAATTTAAAGATTTCTAAAGATGAAAGTGAAGATGGCAGATAAAATATCAGCCCCAGCGATAAAGATTGAACAAATCCATAAGCACTTTGGTGATTTGCATGCGCTAAGAGGCATTGACTTAACCATTGAACAGGGTGAATTTTTTGGTTTATTAGGTCCAAATGGTGCGGGGAAATCAACCTTAATCAATATTCTGGCCGGGTTGTTAAAGCCTTCGCGGGGCAAAATATCCATCATGGGACATGATGTGATTGATGATTATCAAGCCGCGCGTTTAAGTTTGGGTGTTGTGCCGCAAGAGTTGGTGTTCGATCCATTTTTTAATGTGCGCGAGATGCTGCGTTTTCAGGCGGGATATTTTGGCCGTGGTCGTGAAAATGATGCTTGGGTGGATGAGGTGATTGAAAGTCTAGACCTTACCGACAAAGCACATACCAATATGCGCAAACTTTCTGGTGGTATGAAACGCCGCGCATTGATTGCCCAAGCCTTAGTGCACAAGCCGCCAGTAATCGTTTTAGATGAGCCGACCGCTGGCGTGGATGTTGAGTTGCGCCAAATGTTGTGGACGTTTATCAAAAAATTAAATGCAGATGGTCATACGATTATTCTCACTACGCATTATCTTGAAGAAGCCGAGACTTTATGTGAGCGTGTGGCGATGATGAAGCAAGGCGAGATAGTAGCGTTAGATACTACCGCTAATTTATTAAGCAAATTGCCAGGCAAAAATTTGCGCCTGAATCTTGGCACAGCGAGTTTGCCGCCAGCTTTATTGCCGATGTTGAAAAATGGTGAAAATGGTATTTACACACTGGCGTTGACTGAACTGAATCAAGTGGAATTCGCCTTGAGTGCATTGCGAAAAGCCAAGATTCAGGTAGAAGATATGCAATTAATTGAAGCGGATTTGGAAGATGTATTTATGTCACTAGTCGGTGGCAAGAGTGGTCAATATGAATCTAATTGATGATTTGATTTCGCCGCAATGGCGCGGTACGTATACTTTATTTAAAAAAGAGTTGCTGCGTTTTTGTCGCGTAGCGTTCCAAACGGTCGCGTCGCCAGTATTAACTTCGCTGCTGTATTTATTGATATTTTCGCATGTGCTGGAAAGTCATGTGCAGGTATACAAAGGCGTGCCATATACCGCATTTTTAATCCCTGGCTTGATTATGATGTCGCTGCTACAAAATGCATTTGCGAACAGTTCGTCTAGCTTAGTGCAATCTAAAATCATGGGCAGTATTGTATTTGTACTGTTAACACCATTATCGTATTTACAATTTTTTATCGCATTTTTAGCTGCGGCAATCATTCGCGGTTTTTTAGTCGGCATCAGTATTTATCTAGTCGCCCTTTGGTTTGTCGATTTAACGCTGGTGCATCCATTGTGGATATTTGTATTTGCTTTACTGGGCAGCGCGTTATTAGGCACTTTTGGCATTATTGCAGGCATTTGGTCGGATAAATTTGATCAAATGGCAGCGTTTCAGAACTTCGTTATTATGCCGCTGACATTTTTATCTGGTGTATTTTACTCGATTCATTCCTTGCCGCCATTTTGGCAAACCGTGTCAAAATTTAATCCATTTTTCTACATGATAGATGGCTTTCGTTACGGTTTTTTTGGGCAAAGTGATATTTCACCTTGGTTGAGTTTGGTAGTCGTATTAGGCTTCTTATTAGCGTTAGCATGGGCAGCGCTAAAAATGTTAAAATCCGGCTATAAATTAAGAGGTTAAATTAACGGCCAAGATTCAGTATTGAGTTCAAGCTGTTAATTAAAGATTACTTATTAGATGGTTAAAATTACGGATTAATAAAGCATGTTAAGCGCAGCGCAGTTACAAAATTACATCACGCAAGGGTTACCTTGCGATTACATTCAAGTATTAGGCGATGATGGCACGCATTTCGAAGCGGTGATTGTCAGCCCTGCTTTCGTGGGTAAAAATATGGTGCAACAGCATCAGTTAGTCTACGCCGCATTGGGCGATCGTATGCGCGCAGAAATTCATGCATTAGGTATGAAAACGTATACACCTGAAAAATGGCAAATACTTAACCAATAAAAATCGATCATTTTTCAGGTAAAAATTCAGATTAAAACATTAAATTAAGACATCAGTTTAGGAGTAAGAGATGGACGCACAAGCACAAATTAAAGAAACAGTGACCAGTAATAAAGTGGTTTTATATATGAAAGGTAGCCCAAAATTTCCGCAATGTGGTTTTTCTAACTTGGCTACTCAAATTTTAGATGCCTGTAATGCACAGTATGTAGCGGTTGATGTGTTGCAGGATCAAGCGATTCGCGAAGGCATCAAGCAATATGCCAATTGGCCAACTATTCCGCAATTGTATGTAAACGGTGAGTTTTTAGGCGGTTCAGATATTATGCGCGCCATGTACGAAAGTGGTGAGTTGCAAGCATTGTTGGGCGAGGCTGCTTAGTTGGATAAGCTGATTATTGAAGGCGGTTTTGCGTTAAATGGTGAAGTCACCATTTCTGGTGCAAAAAATGCAGCACTACCGATTTTATGTGCATCACTCTTGGCTGAAACGCCACTGAATTTGAGCAGTATCGCGGCGTTAAAAGATATCGATACTACCATCACATTGTTAGATACCATGGGCGTTAAAGTAGCGCGCGATGCTGACAAAGTGAGTTTAGATGCTTCGGACGTGCAATCGTTTGAAGCGACTTACGAAATGGTGAAAACCATGCGCGCTTCCATTCTGGTGCTTGGCCCTTTATTGGCGCGTTTTGGTACAGCACGTGTTTCATTGCCAGGCGGCTGTGCGATCGGCTCACGCCCTGTGGATTTGCATATTAAAGGCTTGCAAGCAATGGGTGCGGCGATTCATATTACGCACGGCTATATTCAAGCTAGCACTTTGCATTTACCCAATCGTCGTCTACAAGGCGCACGTTATTACATGGATTTGGTCACGGTTACAGGCACTGAAAACTTGATGATGGCGGCTGCTTTGGCTGAAGGTACAACAGTATTAGAAAATGCTGCCAAAGAACCTGAAGTGGTCGATTTGGCAGAATGCTTGATTAAAATGGGCGCGAATATTACTGGCGCGGGTACCGATGTGATTACCATCATTGGCGTGGAAAAATTGCATGGTGCTGATCATTCAATCGTATGCGATCGCATTGAGGCAGGCACTTATATGGTGGCAGCGGCAATGACAGGTGGCGAAGTGAAATTACTGAATGCGCGTGCTGATTTGCTGGATGCGGTGATTGAAAAATTACGCGATGCTGGCGCAACAGTGACTAGCGATGCAAACAGTATCACGGTAAAAAGTGACGGCAAATTAAAAGCAGTCAATATTCGTACTGCGCCACATCCTGCTTTTCCAACAGACATGCAGGCACAATTTATGGCGTTAAACACAGTTGCAACCGGCGTTGCAAAAGTCACCGAAACGATTTTTGAAAACCGTTTTATGCACGTGCAAGAAATGCAACGTTTAGGCGCAGATATCAGCATTGACGGCAATACTGCGCTAGTCAAAGGCGTAGAGTTTTTAGACGGCGCGATTGTAATGGCAACCGATTTACGCGCTTCAGCAAGCTTAGTCTTAGCTGGCTTGGTGGCAAGAGGCGAAACGGTGATTGAGCGTATTTATCATCTAGATCGTGGCTACGAATATTTAGAAGAGAAGTTAACTAAGTTAGGCGCAAAAGTGCGTCGCGCACACTAAATAACGCAATAAATTAAAACAGACTTAACCCCAAAATATAAGCAAAAAATCATGATTACCATTGCATTAAGTAAAGGCAGAATCTTCGAAGAAACCACACCATTATTGGCTGCTGCGGGTATTCATGCGTTGGAAGATCCTGAGTCTTCACGCAAACTGATCCTGCCAACCAATCGCGATGATGTGCGGCTGATTATTGTGCGCGCAACGGATGTGCCAACTTACGTGCAATATGGCGCGGCAGATTTAGGTATAGCTGGCAAAGATGTGCTGGATGAGCATGGCAGCGAAGGTTTGTATCAGCCGTTAGATTTGCAAATTGCCAAATGCAAAATGATGGTGGCGGTGCGTGAGGGCTTTGATTACGAAGCCAGTATTCGCCAAGGTGCGCGGCTGAAAGTGGTGACGAAATATGTCAAAACCGCGCGTGAGCATTTTGCTGCTAAGGGCATGCATGTTGATTTGATTAAATTATATGGCTCAATGGAGCTTGGCCCGTTGGTTGGTTTGGCAGATGTGATTGTCGATTTGGTGAGCACGGGCGGCACTCTGCGTGCGAATAACCTTAAAGCCGTAGAGTTTGTCGGCGATATCAGCTCACGTTTAGTCGTAAATCAGGCATCGTTAAAATTGAATCGTGCGCAATTGCAGCCGATTATTGAGAGTTTTGCTAGCGCAATCACTTTGCCAGCCTAAAATTCACCAATTTAATTGGCCTATTTATAGTGTTAAGTATTCAAAAGAAATGTGAAAGTATTTGAGTCATGAAGATTAGACGTTTATCCACAAAAGAATCGACATTTGATGCGGATTTGAAAGCCTTACTGGCGTTTGAAACCGCGCAGGATGATTCTATAGACGTGGTTGTAGCCAATATATTGAAAGACGTAAAGGCCCGCGGCGATGTTGCGGTATTGGAGTACACCAATCGTTTTGATAAAACAAATGCGACTCAATTAGCTGAGTTGGAAATTAGCCAAGCTGAATTACAAGCGGCATTAAATGGATTGCCAACTGAGCAACGCGCAGCTTTGCAGGCGGCTGCTGATAGAGTGAAAAGTTACCATGAAAAACAAGTGATGCAATCATGGAGCTACACTGAAGCAGATGGCACTTTACTCGGTCAGCAAGTGACTGCATTAGACCGTGTTGGTTTATACGTACCAGGCGGAAAAGCCGCTTATCCGTCTTCAGTATTAATGAATGCGATTCCGGCAAAAGTGGCGGGTGTTCAAGAGTTAATCATGGTGGTGCCGACGCCAAATGGTGAAAAAAACGCCTTAGTCTTGGCGGCAGCTGCGATTGCAGGCGTTGACCGCGTATTCTGTATCGGTGGCGCGCAAGCTGTAGGTGCAATGGCTTATGGCACGCAAACCGTGCCGCAAGTAGATAAAATCGTTGGGCCAGGTAATGCATATGTTGCAGCAGCAAAGCGCCGTGTATTTGGTGTGGTGGGTATTGATATGGTTGCTGGGCCTTCAGAGATTTTGGTGATTTGCGATGGTAAGACTAATCCTGACTGGATTGCGATGGATTTATTCAGCCAAGCGGAACATGATGAATTAGCGCAGTCTATATTGTTAAGCCCAGATGCGACGTTTTTAAATGCAGTTGCTGCCAGCATGCAAAAACTGGTAGAAACCATGCCGCGCAAAGATATTATCAATACCTCGATATCAGACCGCGGCGCGTTAATCTTAACCAAAGATTTAGATGAAGCGATTGCAATCAGCAACTACATTGCGCCAGAGCATTTGGAATTATCTGTTGAAAATCCGCTTGAAATGAGCAAGAAGATTAGACACGCAGGTGCTATTTTTATGGGGCGTGATACTTGCGAGGCACTAGGTGATTATTGCGCAGGACCGAATCACGTGTTGCCGACTTCGCGTACTGCGCGTTTTTCTAGTCCTTTGGGTGTATATGATTTTCAAAAGCGCTCAAGCCTGATTATGGTTTCTCAAGATGGCGCGCAAAAATTGGGCAAAATTGCTTCTACACTTGCGCATGGCGAAGGTTTAACCGCGCATGCAAGATCAGCTGAATATCGCTTGAAATAGTGGGATTATTTCAATGAGTAAATTCTGGAGTGATGTTGTACATAAGTTGACACCTTACGTGCCGGGCGAGCAGCCTAAACTAAATAGTCTGGTTAAACTTAACACAAACGAAAATCCTTATGGCCCAAGCCCTAAAGTGATTGAAGCACTAAAGTTAGAAGCTGCTGATAGCTTAAGGCTTTACCCAGACCCGAATTCTGACAAACTCAAAGCGGCTATTGCACAAAACTTTAGTTTGCAAGGCATCGATATAAAGCCCAATCAAGTGTTTGTCGGCAATGGTTCTGACGAAGTGCTGGCGCATGTTTTTCAGGCTTTATTAAAACATGAAAAGCCGCTGTTATTTCCTGACATTACCTATAGTTTCTATCCAGTTTATTGTGGGCTGTATGGTATTCAATATGAAACCATCGCGTTGGATAAACAATTTAACATTGATATCCATGACTATGCGCGACCTAATGGTGGCATTATTTTTCCGAATCCTAACGCGCCAACAGGGGTTCCGTTAGCGCTTTCAGACATAGAACAATTGCTACGCCAAAATACGCATTCGGTTGTGGTAATTGATGAAGCTTATGTGGATTTTGGTACAGAATCGGCGGTTAAGTTAATCAATACTTATCCCAATTTACTGGTCACACATACGCTCTCAAAAGCGCGCTCATTAGCGGGATTGCGTGTGGGCTATGCGTTGGGGAATAAGGACTTAATCGAAGCGCTAGTCCGTGTCAAAGATAGTTTCAACTCCTATCCAATTGATCGATTTGCTGAAGCAGGTGCAGTTGCCGCCATGCAAGACAGTGCTTATTTTGATGAGACTTGTGCAAAAGTAGTCGCGACAAGGCATCAATTGGTTAACGACTTGCAAGCACTCAATTTTGAAAGTTTGCCATCAGGCGCTAATTTCATATTTGCAAAACACAAAACGCTGGGTGGTGCTGAGTTGGCGGAAAAGTTACGTGAGCACAATATCATTGTGCGACACTTTAAAAAACCATCAAGAATCGCGCCATATATTCGCATCACTATAGGCACAGATGCGCAATCAAATAGCCTTATACAAGCACTTACAACGATTTTAAAATCAGATTAACTGATACAACTGGCGCATAAGTACGCTAAGGTACTTGTTTTGTAATCAAATTATGACCAAATTGTTGAAATATTGAATCAATTGCGGTTATGATGTCGAAATGTACAAAATGTGCAAATAGTATTTTGTAAAATTACTTTGAATTAAAACAAAATAACTACAGAATATTAATTTTTTAATCAAATAATTTTATCGAACCCTTTTAAATTATTAGCGAGCTCGGAGGAATAGGCACCATGGCACAAACCCAGATGGCATTAGATTCATTAGATTTTGACGCAACAGTTGCATTGGCAACTAAAGTAGCACCACACGTAGATATCTTAGAAATCGGTACACCTTGCATTAAACACAATGGTATTGAATTATTAAAAACATTGCGTGCAAAATTTCCAAACAACAAAATCTTAGTTGACTTGAAAACAATGGATGCTGGTTTCTACGAAGCTGAGCCATTCTACAAAGCCGGCGCAGACATCGTTACTGTTCTTGGTACTGCTGATCTTGGTACTATCAAGGGTGTAATTGATGTTGCTAATAAATATGGTAAACAAGCACAAGTTGACTTGATTAACGTAACAGACAAAGTGGCACGTACTAAAGAAGTCGCAAAATTAGGCGCGCACATCATTGGTGTTCACACTGGTTTAGATCAACAAGCAGCTGGTCAAACACCTTTTGCTGATTTGGCTTTGATTACTGGTTTAAACACCGGCGCTAAAGTTTCTGTTGCTGGCGGTGTTAAAGCGGCAACAGTTCGCCAAGTAGTTGATGCAGGTGCTGATATCGTGGTTGCTGGTGCAGCAATCTATGGCGCAGCAGATCCAGCAGCTTCAGCTGCTGAAATTTCAGGCTTAGCACGTGGCAACTCAGCTGCAGCTGGTGGTCTTGGTAAATACTTACCATGGGCATTAATCGCAGGTGCAGTACTTTTAGGTTTATATCTATTAACTGGTAATAAACCAGCTCAAGAAGCGCCAGTTGACGCGCCAGTTGTTGAAGAAGTGGCTCCAGCGGCTGAAGCACCAGCTGCAGTTGAAGAAGCTGCACCAGTTGAAGCGGCTCCAGAAGCACCAGCTGAAACTGCTCCAGCAGAAGCAGCGCCAGCTGCGGCTCAGTAATAGTTTTTTCAAGCTAAGCAATATTTAGCATGGTAAAAAGCCGACTATTTAGTCGGCTTTTTTATTTGCTGTGTTTATTTAGGGTGACTTTGCGCCCAAGGCTTAGTTTGAGTTAAAATACGGTTAAATTATTGATTGTTTTCATTTAAGTTACCCATGCGCCAAGCTGAAGTCATCCGCAACACATTAGAAACGCAAATTACTGTCTCGATTAATATCGATGGCAACGGCACTTCACAATTTAATACTGGGCTCGGTTTTTTAGACCACATGCTGGATCAGATTTCACGCCATGGCATGATGGATATTAACGTTCAGGCCAAAGGTGATTTGCATATTGATGCACATCACACTGTTGAAGATATCGGTATTACTTTAGGCCAGGCATTTTCAAAAGCAGTGGGCGATAAAAAAGGCATTAATCGCTATGGCCATGCTTATGTGCCGCTTGATGAAGCGTTAAGTCGCGTGGTGTTGGATTTATCAGGTCGTCCTGGTTTGGAATTTAATTGCCAATTTACGCGTGCCGCAATTGGCGAGTTTGATGTTGATTTAGTACACGAATTTTTTCAAGGTTTTGTGAATCACGCCAATGTCACACTACATATCGATAATTTAAAAGGCCACAATTCGCACCATCAAGCTGAAACGATATTTAAAGCTTTTGGACGCGCTTTGCGCATGGCAGTTACGCCCGATGCACGCATGGCGGGCATCATGCCATCTACCAAAGGCAGCTTATAATCGCTGCGGTACCAATAATTGATTAAATTAGCACATGACTAAAATAGATATTGCAGTCGTTGATTACGGCATGGGCAATTTGCGATCCGTTTCTAAAGCGGTTGAGCATGTCGCGCAGGGTAAATCGGTTGTCATCACCAGTGATGCTTCTGTGATTCAGCTGGCAGAGCGCATTGTTTTTCCTGGGCAAGGCGCAATGCCAGATTGCATGCGCGAATTAGATAGTAGAAACTTACGTGATGCCATCCTGTATGCAGCAGCCAATAAACCTTTCTTAGGTATTTGCATCGGCATGCAATTGTTGTTTGAACACTCTGAAGAGGGCGATACAGCTGGATTGGGCATATTTAAAGGCGATGTGAAACGTTTTGCGGCGCATCAAATAGTGAATGATGAGAAATTGAAGATTCCACACATGGGTTGGAATCAAGTCTATCAATTAAAAAACGACCAAGATAAGCCGCACGCCTTGTGGCAAGATATTGAAGATGCCACGCGGTTTTATCATGTACATAGTTATTATGCCGCCCCTTTGGATGCTGCTTTAACTGTCGGTGAAACTGAATATCCTGAGCGTTTTTGCAGTGTTGTGGCGCAAGATAATATATTCGCAACACAGTTTCACGTAGAAAAAAGTGCGCAAGCCGGCTTGCAATTACTGCGCAATTTTGTATATTGGAAACCTTAATCAGCAGTTAACAAGTGAAGACTTGATAAACTAGAATCTTTAACTCCATTTTTTTTGTAATTTTTAATCAATAACAATCATGCTTATTATTCCTGCAATTGATCTCAAAGATGGCCATTGTGTACGTTTAAAACAAGGCCTTATGGAAGAATCCACCGTATTTTCAGAAGATCCAGGCGCGATGGCGCGGCATTGGGTTGATCAAGGCGGCAAGCGTTTACATCTAGTCGATTTGAACGGCGCATTTGCAGGCAAGCCTGTTAACGAGAATGCCATCAAGTCGATTGTAAACGCTGTTAAAGGTGAAATTCCTATTCAATTAGGTGGTGGTATTCGCGATCTGGAAACCATAGAGCGTTATCTAGATGACGGTATCGATTACGTGATTATTGGCACAGCAGCTGTTAAAACGCCGGGCTTCTTACATGAAGCTTGTTATGCTTTCCCTGGTCAAATTATGGTCGGTTTAGATGCAAAAGAAGGCAAAGTGGCGATTGATGGTTGGTCGAAACTCACCGGACATGATGTGATTGATTTGGCTAAAAAGTTTGAAGATTATGGTGTTAATGCCATTGTTTACACAGATATTGGCCGCGATGGCATGTTAACTGGCGTGAATATCGAGGCGACAGTTGCCTTAGCCCAAGCCTTAACTATTCCTGTGATTGCTTCAGGCGGTGTAACTAATTTAGATGATGTGCGCAAACTGTGCGCGGTGGCAAGTGAGGGTATTATTGGTACGATTACAGGTCGTGCGATCTATGAGGGCACACTGGATTTTGCCGCTGCACAAAGTCTTGCAGACTCGCTGAGTTAATGACTTTAAATCAGCTCAAAATAATGAAGTGGATTTAAGCCAATGGCATTAGCAAAGCGCATCATTCCTTGCCTAGATGTGACCAATGGTCGCGTGGTGAAAGGCATCAACTTTTTAGAGTTGCGTGATGCTGGCGACCCGGTTGAAATTGCCAAGCGCTATGATGACCAAGGTGCAGACGAACTCACTTTTTTAGACATTACTGCCAGCTCAGATAATCGCGGCTTGATTCTACATATTATCGAGCAAGTGGCCAGCCAAGTATTTATTCCTTTAACAGTTGGTGGTGGCGTGCGCGAGGTGGAGGATGTGCGTCGTTTACTCAACGCGGGTGCTGATAAAGTCAGTATAAATACGACCGCCGTATTGAATCCACAAGTGGTACAAGATGCCGCTGCGCGATTCGGTTCACAATGCATTGTAGTAGCCATCGATGCTAAAAAGGTAGACAATCAGCCATTTGAATGGGAAGTTTTTACCCATGGCGGCCGTAAAGCGACAGGGCTAGATGCAGTCAAATGGGCTGAATATATGGTCAGTTTGGGTGCAGGTGAATTATTGGTCACCAGCATGGACAGAGACGGTACGAAAATTGGTTTTAATAATCCATTAAATCGCGCGATTTCAGATGCGGTAGATGTGCCATTGATTGCTTCTGGCGGTGTCGGTAATTTACAGCATTTGGTTGATGGTGTGACTATTGGCGGCGCGGATGCTGTGCTAGCGGCGAGTATTTTCCACTATGGTGAATACACAGTCCAGCAGGCAAAAGAATATATGCGTAGCCACAAAATTGAGGTTAGACTTTGAGCGGGCTGACAATATGAATTGGTTAGATGAAGTAAATTGGGATGCAAACGGCTTGGTGCCTGTAATTGCGCAGGAATTTGATAGTGGGCGTGTGTTAATGTTTGCGTGGATGAATCGCGAAGCTTTACAGTTAACCAATGAATCAAAACAAGCTGTTTATTGGTCGCGCTCACGTAATAAATTATGGCGTAAAGGTGAGGAATCCGGTCACACGCAAAAAGTGCATGAGATTCGTCTGGATTGTGATGAAGACGTTGTGTTGATTAAAGTGGAACAAATTGGTGGAATCGCTTGCCATACGGGTCGACATAATTGTTTTTTTAAGAAGCTAGAACAAGATAAAGATTCGCAAGCGCAATGGTTAATTGACCAGCCTGTGCTAAAAGACCCTAAAACGATATATCACGATTGATTTTTCGCGATGGTTTTTTAAAGATTATTAGTGATTAAGACTGAATAGCATGAATGATGTATTAGATCGATTAGCAGAATTGTTGGAACAGCGTAAAGCCGCTGATCCAACTTCGTCTTATGTGGCGAAACTGTATGCTAAAGGGTTAGACAGTATCTTAAAAAAGATTGGTGAGGAAGCGACTGAAACAGTCATTGCAGCCAAAGGTGGTAACAAAGAAGAAATTATTTATGAAACTGCTGATTTGTGGTTTCATACCTTGATTATGCTGAGTCACGCAGGTTTAAAACCGCAAGATGTGCTGGACGAACTAGCGCGCCGTGAAGGTTTGTCTGGTATTACAGAGAAAGAAAGTCGAAGTAAATAATGAGCGCGGACTGTATTTTTTGTAAAATTATTGCTGGCGATATTCCAGCCAAAAAAATCTATGAAGATGACAGCTTTATTGCCTTTCATGACATTAAGCCTATGGCAAAGATACATTTTTTAATTGTACCCAAACAACATATTGAAACCTTAAAAGATTGCACAGAAGCACAAGAATCCTTATTGGGTAAAGCATTATTGTTGGCGCCGAAATTGGCAGAAAGCCAAGGCTTGACAGGCTTTAAAACGCTGATCAATACTGGTCGCGAAGGCGGTCAGGAAGTATTTCATATTCACGTTCATGTATTTGGCGGCAATTAATTGCCTACAAAAGCAAATTAGCTAAATAACTAAATTTAGGAGAGCATCATGGGTTCATTCAGTTTGTGGCATTGGTTAATCGTCTTATTGATTGTCGTTTTAATATTTGGCACTAAAAAATTAAAGAATATGGGTAGCGATGTTGGTGGTGCAGTAAATGAGTTTAAAAAGGCCATGAAAGATGAGCAGGTAACTGACGCTAAAGTTGATACTCAGCCACATCAATCTGGCACAACTATTGAAGGTGAAGTCACTCACAAGACTAAGAGTTAATTGTAATGTTTGGTATTTCCTTTTCGGAACTGTTTGTCATTGCTATCGTAGCTTTATTGGTTATTGGCCCAGAAAAATTACCAAAAGTAGCACGCACGATAGGCGCGTTGACTGGGCGCATGCAACGTTACGCGACACAGGTAAAAGAAGAGGTCAATCGCGAATTTCGGTTTGAAGAATTGCAAAAATTGCAGCAAGAAATCAGCCATGCGGTTGTTAGTGCAGAGCAAAATATTCATCAACAAGTCAATCAAGTTGAAAATTCAATTGCAGATTTAGGTAGTAGTAAAGCTGAACCTGCGCCAAATCTTGCTCAAAATCAAGCGCCGATTCAAAAACAAACAACTGCTCGAAAACCGCGGGCGAAATCTACTAAAGTTATTTCTGAAGGTTCAGAAAAAGTCGTTAAAGCTAAACCCGTTAAAAAAACAAAAAAAGTTGAGGTTTAGCGCAAATGCCCACGCCTACTGAATCGTTTATCTCACATTTAATTGAGTTGCGTAATCGACTGCTCAGAATCGTATTGGGTTTTGTCATCGTATTTATTGGCCTATTTCCTTTCGCCAATAAAATATACGCTTTGCTGGCAGAGCCGATGCTTACTAAGCTGCCTGCTGGTGGTCAGATGATTGCGACCGCAGTGACTACACCATTTTTCGTGCCGATGAAAGTGGCAATGATGGCGGCTTTCGTAATTTCTCTACCACATACTTTGTATCAAATTTGGGCATTTATTTCGCCCGGTTTATACAATCATGAAAAAAAATTGATGGTGCCAGTTATTGTGGCAAGTAGTTTGCTATTTGTAATTGGGATGGCATTTGCGTACTTTGCCGTTTTTCCCACAGTGTTTGGATTTATCATACATAGTGCGCCAGCAGGCGTTGCAGTGATGACAGATATTGCTGAGTATTTAGATTTTGTATTGACGCTTTTTATGGCGTTTGGTTTAGCGTTTGAGGTGCCGATTGCCGTGGTGCTAATTGCACGTTTTGGTTGGGTGAGCATTGCACAATTGAAAGAGGTGCGCGGATATGTGATTGTTGGCGCTTTTATCTTGGGCGCTATTTTTACGCCACCTGATATTATTTCGCAGTTTATGTTGGCCGTGCCATTGTGGCTTTTATATGAAGTGGGTATTTTGGTGGCGTTATATACAACGCCTAAAACCAACTCACTAAAAGCTAGTGAAACAAAAGCTAGTGAAACTTAATAAATGCTAATGATGCTTTAATCTTGTTTTCTTACTGCTGTTGGCTTGGGCCGTTTACCAATTAATACACCAATTTTGATATTTTTTTGATTTCTAGCAAGTGTTAACACTGCTTTTTCATTCGGTTTTAGCACGGCAATAATGTTGAGCATGCTGCTGCTATCGGTTACTTCGTGATTATTAATTGCTAGCAAAACATCGCCAGATTTAACGCCAGCAACATACGCTGGGCTGTCGCGCAACACACCTGCAATCAGCGAACCTTGCACTTTATCTAGCTTAAATGATTCGGCCAGTTCTGGCGTGATGTCTTGCGCTTCAATACCAATCCAGCCACGGGTAACGCTACCACTTAACGCAATTTGTTCCATCACCTGTTTGGCCAAGCTTGCCGGTATCGCAAAGCCAATACCCATAGAGCCGCCACTGCGTGAATAAATAGCGCTATTAATACCAACCAAATTTCCCTCAGTATCAATCAATGCGCCGCCAGAATTGCCAGGGTTGATTGAAGCATCGGTTTGAATAAAGTTTTCGAAAGTATTGATACCTAAATGATTACGACCAAGCGCACTCACGATGCCTTGGGTGACGGTTTGCCCGACACCAAACGGATTGCCAATCGCCAATACCACATCGCCGACATCTAATTTATCCGTTGCTGCAAAGGTGATAGAAGGTAATTTATCTGCATCGACTTTAATCACTGCCAGATCTGTTTCGGGGTCAGTACCCACTACTTTTGCCGGTAATTTTCTGCCATCAGATAATAAAATCTCAATTTCGTCTGCACTGGCCACAACGTGGTCATTGGTTAAAATTAAACCCTGTTCGCTAACGATAACACCACTACCGAGACTGCTATCTGGCTGTTCATCTTCATTGTTTTCTAACTGATCACCAAAAAAATGCTTGAATAAAGGGTCATCTTTATATTGCTGTTGAGGATTAGCTGTCGTTTTTTGGCTAGATGTGAAGATGTTAACCACCGCTGGCATGGCTTTTCTTGCAGCCTCACTATAGCTTCCTTTAGAGGTGACTTTAGGACTGATCGTGCCAGCTTTGAGGTTAGGTTGAACCTGTTTAATGGTGATAGGTTCTTGTGCTGTATTGAGTAGTTGCGGATAAAACAAACGCAATACAAATAAAATACCTAGGCAGGCGGTGACCGATTGCGCAAAAATAAGCCAGATTCTTTGCATGTTTTAAACTGCTAAAATG
>Ga0123388_1034405_pt1 | contig 15744 bp, 13 predicted proteins | sample T0HHNO3metaT_FD_89916 | JGI IMG/M metagenome (GOLD analysis project Ga0123388, IMG submission 89916) | Methane-oxidizing artificial microbial communities from Washington, USA to study methane cycling - T0-HHNO3 metaT (Metagenome... | ecosystem: Engineered > Modeled > Simulated communities...
CGCCTTTGCAGGTGATACGCACGCGATTGCACGATTCACAGAAGTTGTGTGAATGCGGCGAAATAAAGCCGATTTTGGTAGCGGAATTAGCCACACGCCAATAACGCGCTGGGCCGCCTGTGCTTTCTAAGCTGGGTGTCAGTAAATACTTACTTTGCAATAATTTAAGCGTATCGGTGTTGCTCACAAAGGTGGAATCGCGTGTGTGATCTACTTCACCCAGCGGCATTTCTTCAATAAAGCTGATGTCGATTTTTTTATTAATAGCAAACTGTACTAAGTCGACCGCTTCATCTTCATTACTTCCGCGCATTAAAACGGTGTTTAACTTAATACCTTCAAAGCCTGCATCAATGCTGGCTTGCAATCCATTTAACACTTTGGCTAAATCGCCAGTGCGGGTGATTCTTTTAAATCGTTCGGGTTGCAAGCTATCTACTGAAACATTGATGCGTTTGACGCCTGCATTTTTAAGCGCTGTTGCTTGTTTTTCTAATTGGCTGCCGTTCGTAGTAAGTACTAACTCTTTTAAGTCTGGTAATTGGCCGATTTCTTCAAATAGCCATAAAGCGTTTTTACGCACCAGCGGCTCACCGCCAGTAATGCGTACTTTGCTCACGCCTAAATTGACAAATACTTTCACCAATCGCGCGCATTCTTCAAGACTTAATACTTCATCACGCGGCAAAAAAGTCATGTCTTCAGACATGCAATACACGCAACGGAAGTCACAACGATCCGTAATCGAGAGTCGAATGTAATCGACTGTCCGACCAAATTGGTCTATTAATTTTTGATTCACAGGCATCTTCTAATTCTAAGTCTTATAACGTGAGTTAACAATCAAATCTATACAAACTCTTCGTTCATTCGATTGATTACAAAATTAATAGTAGCTAATTGAGCGCAGGATAAAAATCCGCTTAAAAAACCATTTGATTGCAAACACTTAACCGATTTTTAGCATGCATTTTTTGCATCTTGTAGCAGTTTTGTTAATGATGACTTTTATATAATTAAAAGTGATTTAAATATAATTACAAATTCTTTTTAATTATTTAAGCGCTTTGATAAAGTGCACACATTCCTCAGAAACGTATCGAGTCAATGCATGAGCCAAATTAAACACAAATCGCTAGATAACAAGCAGTTAGATAACGATGATGAAACGCTTCAAGCTATTCTGCGTGCGGTGATATCGGTACAACGCGAAACGGGTTTTGGCTCTATTGAGATTACAGTACATGAAGGCCGCGTGACTCAAATTGAGAAGCGGGAAAAAATTCGTATAACGCACGATAAGTCAGAAAAACAAGGTTTAGATAAGCATCACTTAGATAGACAAAATCTAGAAAAGCAAAGTTCACATAAACAAAGTTTAGAAACTCTCAGTATCAATAAACAAAAAAGCGAATTGTCTACCGCCTTACACAATTAACTTTGCAGCAATAAAAAGAAGGCGACCATCAATTTAAATAGATGTAATTGTTTTGGACAACCAGCACGCAATTACATTTAAAAATCAAAATTAACTATTAGGTTCAAGGGAAAAAACGTGAAAAAAGCGAAACTACACCAACAATTATTCAATAAGAAAAAACTAGCTTATCCATTAATAATGGGAAGTCTGTTTCTGTCTAGCGGTTTTACGTACGCAGCTGAAGCAGAAGCGACCTTGAGTGCACCTACACAAGAATTATCAGAAGAAGATAGGATTCAACAAGAAAAAGTTGCGGCACGTTTAAAAGAAATTGATGCAGAAGCAAAAGCGGCAGCAAAAGCTGCTGACGTTGCTAAAAATGGTTATTACGTGGAGCGTAAAAGTTATGGTACGCAAAAAGAAACCGAACCGCCACGTTACGTTAAACAAGCGAACAAAACATGGTTAAAAGATTACGATGCTTTTGCCGATGTGGATTGGTTGGACTTAGGTCTTGAATATCGTGCACGTTATGAAATACGTGATAATGACTTCCGTCGTAACACTGAAAATGTTGATCAGCCATTTTTAATACGCACACGTGCTTACGTTGGCATTAAAGAAATTCTGGATCCATTGCGTTTAGCGATTGAGGTGCAGGATTCACGCCGCAATCACAGTGATTACACGCGTGAGTTTGATACACGCGATGTTGACCAGACTGATGTGGTACAAGGTTATGCAGAGTTGTATTTTAAAGAGACGCCTTTTGGTAAAGATGATTTAGGTAATAACCGTCCATTCTGGGTAAGAGCTGGTCGCTTAGCATGGGAATCTTTAGATCGTCGTTTGATTGCACGTAATGAATGGCGTAACACGACTAACTCGTTTCAAGGCGTACGCGCAAACATTGGTGAGAAAAAGAATGACTGGCAGTTAGAAGCTTTTGCCGTAAAACCAGTGCAACGCTTCACCACACGATTAGATGAAGTTGATCACTCACAAGATTTCTATGGCGTGATTGGTGACTGGCGCGGTTGGTCTCAGTATGTCACTTTGCAACCATATTATTTCTTGCTGAAGCAAGACGGAGGCAAGGTCAAATATGATTCCAATGGTAGAGAGCTAACAGGTGCAGCGCTTAGCGCAGTGCAAATCGATCGTGAAATCCATACCGCAGGTTTACGTGCTTATGGTGCATTTAATTCCGGTTGGGACTATGACACAAGCTATGCCAAACAATGGGGTGATCAAGACCGTTTCTTAAGTAATGCACTGGGTAAAATTAATGTTGACCACGATGCCTATTCTTATGGTGCAGAGCTCGGTTACACATTTAAGAATTCTTGGAAAACCAGAGTCAGCGCTTACTATGGTGTCGCTACCGGTGATAGCACACCTGCAACTGGAACAGACCGTACTGATAACCAGCGTTTTGAGCGTTTATTCGGCTTTGCACGTCCTTGGTCAAACAACGATTATATTCAGATGGAAAACATCAGAACACCGAAACTACACTTAGAATTTGAGCCGAAAGTAGCTTTCTTGGAAAACGTTAAAGTAGACACAAGCTTTAGTTGGTACCGTTTAGACGACGCGTCAGATCGCTGGCAGGCAGGTTCTAACTTACGTGATAGAACAGGTAAAAGTGGCAACGATTTGGGTAAAGAGATCGATGTACGTGTGCGCTTCCCAATCAACCAATATGCATCACTGAACATTGGGTACGCACACTTTTGGGCAGGCGACTTTGTAAAAGACGCCGTTAAACTGCCAGCTAACAACAACGATGCTACTCGTTCAGATTCATCCAACTTCTTCTACACAGAGTTAACTTTATTAGGCTTTTAATCCTTAGAAATTAGAGAAAATAACATCATGAAAACATTGAAATTATTAAAGAAAACCTTGCTGATTAGCGCGCTGTTAGTGCCGCTAGCCAGCTGGGCAGCAGATATTAATCTGCTAAACGTATCTTACGATCCAACGCGTGAACTTTATCAAGATTTTAACGCGGCGTTTAGTAAATATTGGCTAGAAAAAACTGGTGATAAAGTCACAGTTAAAGCCTCTCATGGCGGTTCTGGTAAACAGGCGCGTGCGATTATCGACGGCTTAGATGCGGATGTAGCGACACTGGCTTTGGGTTATGACGTTGATCAGCTTGCTGAAAAGGGTAAGTTAATCCCTGCTGATTGGCAAAAACGCTTGCCGCATAACAGCTCACCTTACACATCTACAATTGTTTTGTTGGTGCGCAAAGGTAACCCAAAAGGTATTAAAGATTGGGATGATTTGATTAAACCAGGTGTTGCTGTGATTACACCAAACCCAAAAACTTCAGGCGGCGCACGTTGGAATTACTTGGCTGCTTGGGCATTTGCGCAGAAAAAGTACGGTAATGATGAAGCGAAAACGAAAGAGTTCGTCGCCAAGTTATTTAAAAATGTACCGGTTTTAGACACTGGTGCACGCGGATCGACTACTACTTTTGTCGAGCGCGGTATTGGTGATGTGTTGTTGGCTTGGGAAAATGAAGCATTTTTAGCACAAAAAGAATTAGGCGTTGGTAAATTTGAAATCGTTGTGCCTTCATTATCTATTTTGGCTGAGCCGTCAGTGACCGTTGTTGATAAGTTTGCTAAAAAACACGGTACTGAAAAAGTTGCTAAAGCGTATTTAGATTACCTATATAGCGAAGAAGGCCAAGAGATTGCGGCTAAAAACTATTACCGTCCAACTTTAGAGTCTGTTGCTAAGAAATATGAGCATCAATTTCCAAAAGTTAAATTGGTGACGATTGATACAGATTTTGGTGGTTGGGCAAAAGCACAGAAAGAGCATTTTTCTGATGGTGGTACTTTCGACAAAATTTACCAAAAGTAAATATTTTGTTTATTAACCTAATTTGTTCGTTAAGTTAAATAGTTTGAGTTTTAAAGTTATACCGTTTTACTAATTGTTCAGTTTAAAACTTTGCAGGGCCAGACAAAATCTGGTTCTGCAATACTAAAGGAGGCTCTTATCATGAGTTCAGTAGATAGTTCAAAGTTAAAAAATTCCGCTTTAATTGTCGGTGGTGACCAGATTGACGGCATCAAACAAGTCTTAAATAACCACGGTATTACAGAAATCAATCATTGGTCTGGCCGCAAAGTGGGTGACAGTAATAAAGTGATTCCGCATGACACGAAATTTATTGTGTTGATTACTAATTGGATCAGCCACTCGATTACCCACAAGGTAAAAAAGAACGCGATGAAGCGTGGTATCAAAGTGATTTACACGCCAAATGGTTCTGCTGCTTTGCATAATCGCTTACTGAGTATTGAGGCGATTCATTAGCAACGGTAAAATATTATTAACTTAATCCAATTCAAGTTGTCTAAATTTTAGTTGATTAATTAGGTTAACCAGTTTTTAGTAACAGATTCTGTTTTTGTAAATACAACTCCAGCACTAATTTTTATATTTTAAGTTAAATTGATTGAAGGTATTTTTATGAGTAACACAGCGTTAAATAATACGGCGGAATCGTTACCCCGTATTCCAAGAATTAATGAGCTAGCACCAGATTTTGAGGCAAATTCTACGCAGGGTGTTATCAAGCTTTCTGACTACATAGGTAAGAAATGGGTAGTTTTATTCGCGCATCCAGCAGATTTTACGCCCGTTTGTACTACCGAATTTATTGGCTTTGCCAAAAAAGCGGACGATTTTGCACAACTTAACACGCAATTATTGGGCATTTCTGAAGACAGTAATTTCAGTCATTTGGCATGGATCGCTAATATCAAACAAAATTTTGGCGTCAGCATTCCATTTCCAGTAATTGATGACCGCGCAGGGCATGTGGCAGCTAAATTCGGCCTGATTCATCCAGGTGAATCACAAACCGCTACAGTGCGCGCGGTATTTATTATCGATGACAAAGGTTTGATACGCGCTTTTGTTTATTATCCACTGACGACTGGTCGCTCTGTTGAAGAGATTCTGCGCGTCGTTGAGGCGTTGCAAGTTTCAGATAAATATAAAGTAGCCACGCCAGAAGGCTGGCAAAAAGGCGATAAAGTCATTGTGCCTGCGCCAACAACGCAAAAAGATGCTGAATCGCGTGCCAGTGAAGGTTATGAAACGACAGATTGGTATTTCAGCAAAAAATCATTACCAACTGAAAAATGATATTAAATAAAACTTATCAAATTTCTTTTTAATATTTCAAGGCTATTTATTTCAAACGATTAATACCGTAAGTAATTCTAAAGATTAATTAGCTGAAAACAACTTCTCCTCTTTCCGGCGACCTTTAAAAAGGAGCCGGATTTTTTACAGGTTCGAATAAAAAATCAAAAAAAGACTTGTAAGCGGTTAACTTACAAGTCTTTTAACTTACTTACTGCTAGTTTATAAAATGTCGCTTTATAAACCGTTAGGCGTTTTGTGCGAACTCAAACGCAACAGCGCATTGGTCAGCACATCAATCTCAGCATAAGTGTTGTAAAACGCTAACGAAGGACGCACAGTGGTTTCAACACCAAAACGACGCAAAATAGGCTGCGCGCAGTGATGGCCTGAACGTACCGCGATACCTTCTTGATTCAACGCAGCGCCGACTTCTTCACTCTTATAACCGTTCAACGTAAAAGACAACACACTGGCTTTGTCTTGCGCTGTGCCTATCAAGCGTAAACCTGGCACTTTGCTTAATGCTGCCGTTGCGTACACTAATAACTCGTGTTCATAACGTGCAATATTATCAATGCCAATACGCTCAACGTATTCCAGTGCAGCTCCTAAACCAACAGCATCTGCGATATTGCCAGTGCCGGCTTCAAACTTGGCTGGCGCTTCGTGATACACGGTTTTGTCAAAAGTAACGTCTTGAATCATATTGCCGCCACCTTGCCAGGCTGGCATATCATTCAATACTTCTGGCTTGCCATACAACACACCAATACCAGTTGGGCCAAAAACTTTGTGGCCTGAGAACACAAAAAAGTCAGGGTCTAAACCTTGTACATCGGTACGCATATGCGAAACAGATTGCGCGCCGTCTAACAGCACTTTCGCGCCTGCATTATGTGCCATCTGTATCATTTGTGCAGCTGGTGTGACTGTTCCCAATGCATTAGACACTTGCGTGAATGACACCAATTTGACTTTTGGGGTCAGCATATTCTGATATTCATTCAGCAACACTTGTCCACTATTATCGACTGGAATTACTTTTAGCTTGGCGCCTGTTTCTTGGCAAAGTTGCTGCCAAGGCACGATATTGGCGTGATGTTCCAAATGCGAAATCACAATCTCATCGCCAGCGCTTAAATGCTTTTTGCCCCAAGTTTTTGCAACTAAGTTAATCGCTTCAGTCGTACCACGCACAAAAATAATGTTATCCACTGAAGGTGCATTAATAAACCTGCGCACAGTTTCGCGTGCATCTTCATAAGCATCCGTCGCGCGCGCTGCAAGTTCGTGCGCAGCGCGGTGAATATTAGAATTTTCATGCGCGTAAAAGTAGGCCAATCTATCAATCACCACTTGTGGCTTTTGCGTAGTCGCCGCGTTATCAAACCAAATCAGCGGACGACCATTGACCTGCTCGTTTAAGATAGGGAAATCTTTGCGTACCAAGTCGGCATTAAAAGCTGGATGCGCCGATGTCGCAAATGCTTGATTAGGCGTGGCAGGGCTATAATCAGCTGAAGGCAAACCTTGCAGAAAGTAATAGCTACTATTTTCAGGTTGCTTGCTACCTGCCGAACTGGTATTAATATTAGCTAATAAGCCATTCAGTTGCGACTGATATGGGACATCGATACCACCTAACAATTGACTGACTTCCACTTGATTCTGCAAATTTGGCGCATTTTGCAAATAAGCCGCACTTAAATCTGCTAAGCCTGCATGATCCAGCGCTTGCGTTACATTCCGATTAAAAGGCGATGCTTCAACATCTGGCGTAATCCCAAATGATTTTAAATCAGGCACAGCATAAGGATGCACTTTGTTGACAGGAATTCTTGCTTCTGACTCGCGTGCATCTGAAAGTGAAGCCGTAGAAGGAATCTCTGTCGATGGATTACCAAAAGCACCTGCAGGGAAACCTTCCGCATAAATCTCACTGGCAATACGCGACAATTCAGCCACATCTAAATGGCCAGTTTGACTCGCTTCGCGCCCTAATGCCAATGCTGTACCTGCACGCGGATGCTCGCCTGGAATAGCCGCTAGAATAGCTTCTGGTTCAAATGAAGATAAATCATGTGCGCTGGCCAAATTAAAACCATTGCTCTGATTAATATTATTTGTAGTCATAGTAGTTGCCTACATCGACGTTTTCTAATACTGCAATCGCATCATCTGTTAACACTGCTAGAGAGCAATAAAGTGAGACTAAATAAGATGCAATGGCTTTGTGGTTAATGCCCATGAAGCGTACTGACAAGCCCATAGTTTGTTGACCTGGTAGATTTGGTTGATACAAACCGACCACGCCTTGACGACTTTCGCCTGTACGTAATAGCAAGATGTTGGTTTTGCCTTTAGTCACTTTTAATTTGTCACAAGGAATAATAGGAACGCCGCGCCAAGTGATGAATTGTGAGCCAAATAATGCGACTGTTGGTGGTGGCACGCCACGACGTGTGCACTCACGACCGAACGCTGCAATCGCTTGTGGATGCGCTAAGAAGAACGCAGGTTCTTTCCAGACTTTTGCTAATAACTCATCCAAGTCATCTGGTGTCGGCGCGCCATTGCGTGTTTTTACACGTTGTGAAGCGGCAACATTGTTCAACAAGCCATATTCAGCGTTATTAATTAATTCGCTTTCTTGGCGCTCTTTCACCACTTCAATCGTTAAGCGCAATTGTTCTTTAATTTGATTGTGCGGGCTACTGTAAAGGTCAGAAACACGTGTGTGCACATCAACCACAGTATTCACCGCATTTAATACATATTCACGGCCCCACTCTTCGTAATCCACAAAAGTATTAGGCAATTCACGTTCATCTTTTGCTGAACAATCTACTTCAATCGCGCCAGGATTCTTGGCTTTGTTTACACGATAAATACCTGCTTCAACTGGCACCCAATGTAATAAATGTACTAACCAGCGCGGTGTAATGATATCCAGCATCGGTACCGTTTTGGTCGCATTGGCAAGCGTCCGTGCGGCGACGTCGCTTAAAGCGGTTTGACTGTGATTATTTTCTGCCATGTAAATCTCCTTATAAATTGGGCTAGTGTGTTTGTGAAATGTCTTGTGGATTTATTGCATTACTCTTATTGGAGGGTGCGGGCGTAGCTAGTGGGCTTGCCAACATTTGTGCTTGAGTGATATTGCTATTCGCTGGCACGCTACGTGTCAGCCATACATTGCCGCCAATGGCTGAGCCTTGCCCAATGGTGATGCGACCTAACACAGTAGCGCCCGCATAAACCACCACGTCATCTTCTACAATTGGATGACGCGCATGACCTTTTAGTAAGTTACCATTTTCATCCGTTGGGAAGCGTTTTGCGCCAAGTGTCACCGCCTGGTAAATGCGTACGTGTTTGCCGATAATGGTTGTTTCACCAATCACCACGCCTGTACCGTGATCAATAAAGAAACTTTCATCAATCTGTGCGCCTGGGTGAATATCAATACCAGTCGCAGAATGAGCAATCTCTGAAATCATGCGCGCAATCAACGGTAAATCTAAATTATGCAGCACATGCGCCAAGCGGTAATGAATAATCGCTAATATGCCTGGATAACAAACCAGCACTTCGTCCACGCTCCTGGCAGCTGGGTCGCCCTCAAAAGCGGCTTTAATATCTGTATCCAACAACACGCGAACGACTGGTAGTTGTTTGGCAAACTCACGCACTATTTCGATCGGTGTTTTTTTGCCGATTTTTTTGATTGTTTCCGCATCGGCATTGGATTCGCTCAGCGTATCAGCTGCAAAATTAAGCTCTAACTTCACTTGTGTCACCAACTCGCGCAACACCACGTCTAATGTGTGCCCTACAAAATAATCTAAACTTTCTTCTTTTAAATCAGGCAAACCTAATCGGTTAGGGAACAAAGCCGCGCCTAAACCTTCGATAATAGATTGCAACGCTTTGCGAGAAGGCAACTTTGGCGGTTTATTGCGCCGCTTGCGGTGTTCTAGTGAAGACAATCTTAAATCACGTAATGCCGTCACAATGTCACTTATGCCCAAGTCATTACTACCCAACGCGTTTGGTTCTGTTGTATCCGCTGGATTGTCGATTTGACTTTTTTTCATAGACATTTGTATACGTATTTAAATTGCTAAGTTAAATGTTAGATATTCAATATTCTGCTAGTTTATAAAGTATGTAAAGTGGGGTAATTAAAATACTTAACACTACTTCATAAGCAAAAAACGAAAAAAGCCAGCAGTTTATTCAACTCGCTGGCTTCCGGCTGTCCGGTGGGCACAAACACACTCAATGGTTTTTTAAAACTAAATGCTTATTTATACTTTATATTAACGTTTTATTTTTGATATTTTATCAGTCAATAATTATCGGCAAATATACACTAAACTAGGTGAAATTCACAAGGCATTTTAAGGTGCTAGTTTGATTGGTTTATATATAATTTTTAGGTATAAATATATCTTTTATTATTCTTTTACATTATTTAAGTGATTGCGTACAGTGCGGGTATTCGAATTTATTTAGCAAAGAAAATTAACATGTTTAAAAAAACTAGTCTTTTAGGCGCGCTAATCGCGGCAATGGTTTTATCGACAAATGTACTGGCAGATAGCACTTTGCTGAACGTTTCATACGACGTGACGCGCGAATTTTACAAAGACCTGAACCCTGCATTTGTTAAATTTTGGAAGCAAAAAACTGGCGAAACAGTGACGATTAACCAATCGCACGGCGGCTCTAGCAAGCAAGCACGCTCAGTTGCTGATGGTCTTGAAGCGGATCTAATCAGTATGAATCAGGCGCCAGATATTGATATTTTGTATGATCGTGCGAAGTTAATCCCTCAAGACTGGCAAAAACGTTTGCCGCATGGCAGTTCGCCAACGTCCTCTACGATTGTCTTTTTGGTGCGTCAAGGCAACCCAAAACATATTAAAGATTGGGACGATTTAGTGAAGCCAGGCACGGCAGTGGTGATTCCTAACCCAAAAACCTCTGGTAACGGCAAATACAGTTATCTGGCCGCTTGGGGTTATGTGCTTAAAAAAGGCGGTAGCGACGCGCAGGCAAAAGATTTTGTCGGCAAATTATTTAAAAATGTACCAGTTTTAGATACAGGCGGTCGTGGTGCGACTACTACTTTTGCGCAGCGCGATATTGGCGATGTATTGTTAACGTTCGAAAATGAAGTGAATTTGATTAATAAAGAATTGGGCAATAAATTCGATGTGGTTTATCCGACTTCGAGTATTTTGGCGGAAAACCCAATCGCAGTAGTGGATAGATATGTCGATAAACATAAAACTCGCGCAGTTGCGCAAGCTTATGCGGATTTTCATTACTCTGAAGCGGGACAAGAAATCGCTGCGCAGCATTTTATTCGTCCAAGCCTAGCTTCGGTCGCGGCAAAACATAAAGCAGATTTTAAACCGATTGATTTATTCAGCGTGGATGAAGTATTTGGCGGCTGGACAAAAGCACAGAAAACGCATTTTGCTGACGGCGGTACTTTTGATGCTATTTATTCAAAATAATCGCTGCAAAAAGTGTTAATTAATATTTAAAAGCATCAATAGTAAATAGAGTTAATAAAAATAAAAAAGTAAAAGGATTAAAGAAATGGCAGAGATAAAAATCGCTGCTGCACATGTAGAGCAGCTTAGGTTACAACTTAAAGAATCATTGTTTTTAGATTTAGACGAATATGGTTTGGCAGAACAATCGACGGGTGAATTCAATAGCACATTCTTAGGTGTGCAATTAAATAGTGCGTTCCAGCCGATTTATGACAGCGTGGCAGGCGATTTATTTGGTCATGAAGCGTTGCTAAGACCGTCGTTGGGCGGCGAATTGCCTAGTACATCTGAATTTGCTTATAGTTATGCCGAGCAATCTGGAAAGCTGGTGCAATTTGACCGTGTGAGTCGTGCTTTACATGTGCTTAATTTTAAACAGATTTATGATGAGAATGGCTTGTTGTTTTTGGCGGTGCATCCAAATTTATTGATTTCAGTGAATGCGCATGGCAAGGTTTTTGAGCGTATTCTACATGCTAATTCTGTGCCCACTGAGCGCGTGGTGATTCAGATTGACGAAGGTTTAGTTGCACAAGATAAGCAGTTGATTGATGCGATTAACAATTATCGTGATCGCGGTTATCGCATTGCGATTGAGCATTTTGGCAATACCAATTCTCACGTTGATCGCTTATGGAAGTTGGCACCAGATTTCGTTAAGTTTGATGCCAGTTTGATTCAGCAAGCAGAAACCAATGACAATTTGTACAAGGTGTTGCCAAGCTTAATTGCTGGCGTGAAAGCGATTGATGCGCGCGCCGTAGTGACGGGTGTTGAAACGCAATCACAATTGAATATTGCCATTGAAAGTGGCGCCACTTTATTGCAAGGTGATTTTCTTGGTAAAGCGGTAGCAGCTAAAGACTTACAGAAAACAGATTTATTTAAACCGTCGGTTAATAAGCTGGCAGTTGCATAACTTTTAAGTTGGTTGATATCAAGTTTCTAGCCTTGAGGTGTTTAAATTTGAAGTGATTAAACTTGAGCTAGTTAAAATAGTTACTTAACATAAAAGATGGATTGATTTTTATATGGCAAAACAAAAAAACGTACTTCCTGGCTTTAATTTATCGCTAGGATTTACCATCTTTTATCTCAGTCTGATTGTGCTTATCCCACTTTCAGCTGCATTTATTAAAACCACTGATTTAAGTTTAAGTGAGTTTTGGGCGGTAGTCAGCGCGCCAAGAGTAGTTGCTTCTTATAAACTGACGTTTGGCGCATCACTTTTAGGGGCGCTAATCAATGCGGTATTCGGCTTACTCACTGCGTGGGTACTCGTGCGTTACACTTTTCCCGGCAAAAAAATTATTGATGCATTGGTCGACTTACCTTTTGCTTTGCCAACTGCGGTAGCAGGTATTGCGCTAACAGCCGTTTATGCAGGTAATGGCTGGATTGGTCAGTGGTTAGAGCCGTTAGGAATCAAAGTCGCATTTACGCCAATAGGCGTGATTGTCGCGTTAACGTTTATTGGCTTGCCATTTGTGGTGCGAACGGTACAGCCGGTGTTAGAGGATTTAGAATCCGAAACTGAAGAAGCCGCGGCCAGTTTAGGCGCGAATCGCTGGCAAACTTTCACCAAAATTATTTTTCCTGCAATCTGGCCAGCTTTATTGACTGGCTTTGCTTTAGCTTTCGCACGCGCGATTGGTGAATATGGCTCAGTGATCTTTATTGCGGGTAATGTGCCATTTGTGTCTGAGATCACGCCGCTAATTATTATTACCAAACTAGAACAATATGAATACGCGAGTGCGACAGCTATTGCGGTGGTGATGTTAGTGATTTCATTTTTACTGTTATTTGCGATTAATGGCTTGCAATGGTGGGTTAATCGCCGCTCAACGGCTAATTAATTCAATACATAGTTAACAGAAATCATATTAATAGTTAGAAAGTATCAGGAACAATCTATGTCCACTTCCACCTCATTGCTGACGACACAAACATCTCAATACAGTAATTATCAAAATAAAGTCGCCCGCAGCCGCGCGACATCAGAGCCAGCTTGGATACGCTGGACGCTGATTGCGATTGTGCTGATATTTCTAGGTTTGTTTTTAATCGTGCCATTAGCAGCAGTTTTTACTGAAGCTTTACGCAAAGGTTTTGATACTTATATTACAGCGTTAACTGATCCTGATGCGCTTTCCTCTATCAAACTGACGTTAATCGCAGCGGCAATCGCAGTGCCGCTGAACTTGGTGTTTGGCGTAGCAGCGGCTTGGGCGATCGCTAAATTCGAGTTTCGTGGCAAGAGCATATTAATCACGTTAATCGATTTGCCGTTTGCAGTTTCACCTGTGATTGCTGGTTTGATTTATGTGTTGATCTTCGGTCTGCAAGGTTGGGCGGGTTCAACGTTGTTGGATCACGACATCAAAGTGATTTTTGCTATTCCAGGTATTGTTTTGGCGACTATTTTCGTGACTTTCCCTTTTATTGCACGTGAGCTAATCCCCTTAATGCAAGCACAAGGTAAAGATGAGGAAGAAGCGGGTTTGGTACTGGGCGCTTCTGGTTGGCAGATTTTATGGCGTATCACGCTGCCGAATGTTAAATGGGGTTTGTTATACGGTGTCATTTTAACCAACGCGCGTGCGATGGGCGAGTTTGGCGCGGTGTCAGTGGTTTCTGGGCATATTCGAGGGTTAACTAATACCTTGCCACTACATGTTGAGATTTTGTATAACGAATATAACTACGCTGCAGCATTTGCAGTGGCATCTTTGTTGGCGATATTGGCGTTAGTAACGCTGGTGCTGAAAAGCTTTATTGAGTGGAAAGTCGCACGTAATGCAGAGATCGATGAGAAGTCTTGATGCAAATATTGAGTCAAAAAATATTAGTAAAAATATAAGGTTAGCTAGTTAGTTTGTTCATGCAAATTATTATTAAATTGGAATTTTAAGTATGAGTATCGAAATTAAAAACATCCGTAAGAATTTTGGCAACTTTAGTGCACTTAACGATGTGAGCCTAGATGTGCCAAGTGGCGAGTTGGTTGCATTGCTTGGACCATCGGGTTGCGGAAAGACCACTTTACTGCGCATTATTGCGGGGCTAGAAACGCCAGATTCTGGCAGTATTCTGTTTCACGGAACAGATGCGACTTCGCGCCAAGTGCGTGAGCGTGAAGTGGGTTTTGTGTTTCAACATTACGCCTTATTCCGCCATATGACGGTATTTGAGAATGTCGCCTTTGGTTTGCGTGTGCGCCCAAAAGAAACGCGCCCAACCGATGCTGAAATTAAAAGACGCGTACATGAATTATTAGAGTTGGTACAACTGGATTGGCTAGCCGATCGTTATCCACCGCAATTGTCAGGTGGACAGCGCCAACGTATTGCCCTAGCGCGTGCGCTAGCAGTAGAGCCAAAAGTATTGCTGCTGGATGAGCCGTTTGGCGCATTGGATGCGAAAGTGCGTAAAGAATTGCGCCGTTGGTTGCGTCGTTTGCATGACGAACTGCACATCACCAGCATCTTTGTCACGCATGATCAGGAAGAAGCGTTGGAAGTTTCTGACCGCGTTGTGGTGATTAATAAAGGTCAGATTGAGCAGATCGGTTCGCCACAAGAAGTTTACGATCATCCTGTATCGCCTTTTGTGTATCAATTTTTGGGCAATGTTAACCAGTTCAAAAGCCAGATTCATGAAGGTGAAGCCAATATTGGTGGTGTCGGTTTAAAAATCGATGCACATCAAGACACCAAACACAGCGCTGGTTTGGCTTATGTGCGCCCGCATGATATTGAGATTCGTAAAGAGTTAAATGGCTCTACACCAGCTTTCGAGGCGGTAATTAGCTATATTCATGCCATTGGACCATTGGTTCGGTTGGAGTTACAACGGGATGATCAATCTGAAGTGATTGAATCAGAATTGACTAGAGAAAAATTCCTGCAATTGGATATAGCGGTGGGCAATAAAGTGTATGTTTACCCACGTAATGTGCGCGTATTTCTGTCTTAATTTTCGGTTAACATTTTAGTCATTAATTTTTGGACTATTAAATGGGTTAAGTTATGCACACTAAATTTAAGATTGGGATTTAAATTAAGCTAAGAATATAAAGCCTTACACGAGTCGTTGAACAGTCTATTTCGTCTTTAATAAGCCTGTAAATAGGTATATTATTATGCTAAATCTACTGAATTGTTAGGATTCGTGTGAGCAACGTATTAACAACAGAAATATTAGACCTAGAAACACCATTAGACGCGGAAACACTAAGCAAACTGCAAGTCTTGATTGCACAGCATAAAGACTTGCCAGGGGCGTTATTGCCTTTGCTGCATAGCATTCAGGATAATATCGGCTATGTGCCAGAGGCAAGCTATTTGCCTATCTCAAAAGCATTAGCACTTTCTGTTGCAGAAGTGCACGGCGTTGTCACTTTTTACCATCATTTCCGCAGACATCCCGCTGGCCGACATATTTTGCAAGTTTGTCGCGCAGAGTCTTGTCAGGCAATGGGTTCAGAAAAGCTTGAAGCCAACATCAAATCATCACTTGGGATTGACTATCATCAAACGACTGCAGATGGCGCCATCACATTAGAGC
>Ga0123388_1123327_pt1 | contig 15742 bp, 11 predicted proteins | sample T0HHNO3metaT_FD_89916 | JGI IMG/M metagenome (GOLD analysis project Ga0123388, IMG submission 89916) | Methane-oxidizing artificial microbial communities from Washington, USA to study methane cycling - T0-HHNO3 metaT (Metagenome... | ecosystem: Engineered > Modeled > Simulated communities...
CCGAATTTTTTAGACAGGATTGTTGTAATCGCTGCCGTTAGTGTTGTTTTACCATGGTCAACGTGGCCAATTGTGCCTACGTTAACGTGCGGCTTGGTCCGCTCAAATTTACCTTTTGCCATTTAATTTTCCTTTAAATTTAATATATTAAGAATAGTTTTTAATTACTTCTTATTCATAATGGCTTCAGCCACGTTTCTTGGTGCTTCTGTGTAGTGCTTAAATTCCATACTGTAACTTGCACGGCCTTGTGACAATGAACGTACAGTAGTTGAGTAACCAAACATCTCAGCCAGCGGCACTTCAGCGCGCAATACCTTACCTGTTGCATTGTCTTCCATACCTTGGATCATACCGCGACGAGATGACAAATCACCCATGATGTCACCCATGTAATCTTCTGGCGTTTCAACTTCTACAGCCATCATAGGCTCTAGCAAGATCGGATCTGCTTTACGCATACCATCTTTGAAGCCGATTGAAGCCGCCATTTTAAAGGCGTTTTCGTTCGAGTCAACGTCATGGTATGAACCATCAAATAATGTCACTTTTACGTCTACAACCGGGAAGCCAGCTAAAACGCCTGATGGAATAGTTTCGCGCAAACCTTTTTCAACTGCAGGAATAAACTCGCGTGGAACTGTGCCGCCTTTAATTTGATCGATAAACTCGAAACCTTTACCTGGCTCATTTGGCTCAAGAATTAGCCATACGTGACCATATTGACCTTTACCACCAGATTGCTTAACGAATTTACCTTCAACTTCAACCTTTTTCTTGATCGCTTCACGGTAAGCCACTTGCGGTGCACCAACGTTTGCTTCAACGTTAAATTCACGACGCATACGATCAACTAGAATCTCAAGATGCAACTCACCCATACCAGAAATAATCGTTTGGTTAGTTTCTTCATCTGTTTTAACGCGGAAAGACGGATCTTCTTGCGCCAAACGGTTTAAAGCAACACCCATTTTTTCTTGGTCAGCCTTTGTTTTTGGCTCAACAGCAACGTGAATCACTGGCTCAGGGAATATCATGCGCTCTAAGATGATCTCATCATTCAAGCTACATAACGTGTCACCTGTAGTCGCTTCTTTCAAACCAATAGCCGCAGCAATATCACCTGCACGAACCTCAGTTAGAGGCTCACGAGTATTTGCATGCATTTGCACGATACGGCCGATACGCTCTTTTTTACCCTTAATTGGGTTGTAAACAGTATCACCAGCGTTAATTACACCAGAATAAACGCGGAAGAAAATCAATTGACCAACGAACGGATCAGTCATAATTTTAAATGCTAATGCAGAGAATTTCTCATCATCAGAAGCTCTAAGACGGATCTCATTACCGTCACCATCTTCAGCTTTAGTTGGCGGAATATCTGTTGGAGCAGGCATCAACTCAACAACTTTATCCAACATCGCTTGAACACCTTTGTTTTTGAAAGCTGAACCACATACCATCGGCACAATTTCAAAAGCAATAGTACGCATACGCAAACCAACCATGATGTCAGCTTCAGACAAATCACCTTCTTCAAGGTATTTATTCATTAGCTCTTCTGTAGCTTCCGCTGCCGCTTCCACCATATTTTCACGCCATTTATCACATTCAGCTTTTAAGTCTGCAGGAATTTCACGGTAGTCAAACTTCATACCTTGTGAAGCATCGTCCCAGTAGATAGCTTTCATCTTAATAAGATCAACAACGCCTTCGAATTTATCTTCAGCACCGATTGGCACTTGCAAAGGAATTGGATTCGCTTTTAGACGTGCACGCATTTGATCGTACACTTTAAAGAAGTTAGCACCAGCGCGGTCCATTTTGTTAACGAACGCTAAACGTGGCACTTTGTATTTATTTGCTTGGCGCCATACTGTTTCAGACTGAGGTTGAACACCACCCACAGCACAATACACCATACATGCACCATCAAGCACACGCATTGAACGCTCTACTTCAATCGTAAAGTCAACGTGGCCTGGAGTATCAATAATATTAATACGGTGTTGATCAAATTGACCAGCCATACCCTTCCAGAAGCAAGTAGTTGCTGCTGAAGTAATAGTAATACCGCGCTCCTGCTCTTGCTCCATCCAGTCCATTGTTGCAGCACCATTGTGCACTTCACCAATTTTGTGGTTTACGCCTGTGTAAAACAAGATACGTTCAGTCGTTGTAGTCTTACCTGCATCAATGTGCGCAGAAATACCAATGTTACGATAGCGTTCAATAGGGGTTATACGAGCCACGGCTATTACCTTTACTTAAATATTATTGCTTAAATTCTTAAAGAGCGATGCAAATGGCCTAAGCACTTACTTAGGCCAACCAAACAACATTCAAATATTAGAATCTGAAATGTGAGAATGCTTTATTCGCTTCTGCCATACGGTGAACTTCTTCACGTTTTTTCATTGCTGAACCACGACCTTCAGAAGCTTCAGTTAATTCAGCAGCTAAACGCAAGCCCATTGACTTCTCACCACGTTTACGCGCTGCATCGCGCATCCAACGCATCGCCAAAGCACTACGACGGTTAGGACGCACTTCTACCGGCACTTGATAGTTTGCACCACCGACGCGACGGCTCTTAACTTCAACTAATGGACGTAAGTTTGTTAATGCAAGTGTAAATACCTCCAAAGCATCTTTACCTGTTTTAGCTGCAATTTGGTCAAACGCACCGTATAAAATACGCTCAGCAACAGATTTTTTACCACCCGTCATCAATACGTTTACAAATTTTGACACTTCTTGGCTTCCAAATTTTGGATCAGGAAGAATGTTGCGTTTGGGGACTTCTCTACGTCTTGGCATTATTTTCTCTATTCTATTAAATTAGTTTTTGCTAGCAACTACATTAGCAAGGCGTTTCAGCCGCTTAAATGCATTACATTACTCGTAATAAATTACGCTGCTTTACCCGCTTTAGGACGTTTAGCACCGTATTTAGAACGTGATTGTTTACGGTCTTTAACACCAGCCGTATCCAAACTACCACGCACCATATGGTAACGCACACCCGGCAGATCTTTTACACGACCGCCGCGTAGCAATACCACGCTATGCTCTTGCAAGTTATGGCCTTCACCACCGATGTAACTAATCACTTCGTAGCCATTAGTTAAACGTACTTTTGCAACTTTACGCAAAGCTGAGTTAGGCTTTTTAGGTGTTGTTGTGTAAACACGTGTACAAACACCACGTTTTTGTGGGCATGATTCAAGTGCTGGCACTTTACTTTTTGTGACCACTTTAGCGCGTGGTTTGCGTATTAACTGATTGATGGTTGGCATTGCCTATAACCTCTAATTGATGTCTTCAAATATTACTTTTTAAAATTTTGCAAAACAAATCAGGATAGCAATGTCATCGCTGACAATTTAGCTATCCTGAAAAACCCAACATTCTATTTAGCCTGACTTTTATTGTCAAGCCTTTAATTGTTTGATTTTATTCTGCTGCCGTTTCACTTACCACTTCTACTGCTGGAACTTCAGCTTCTGTAAACAATGCTTCAGCTGGAATTTCTTTCGCTGGAGCACTGCCTGCAGCCGCGGCACGCTTACGCGCATCATGATATGCCAAGCCTGTACCTGCTGGAATCAAGCGTCCAACAATGACGTTTTCTTTCAAGCCACGCAATTCATCACGTTTACCTAAAATAGCCGCTTCAGTTAGCACACGCGTTGTTTCTTGGAACGAAGCCGCAGAGATAAATGAATCTGTTGATAATGATGCTTTAGTGATACCTAGCAATACATATTCAAATTCAGCTGGACGAAGATTTAATGGAATCACGCGTTCATTTTCTAGCAACAAATCTGCGCGCTCTACTTGCTCGCCCATAATGAAGTTCGTATCACCTGCATCTGTCACGCGTACACGGCGTAACATTTGGCGCACAATCACTTCAATATGTTTGTCATTAATCTTCACACCTTGCAAACGATAAACGTCTTGCACTTCGTCGATGATATAACGTGCTAATGCTTCGCGGCCTTGTAAACGCAGAATATCTTGCGGCTCAGCTGGACCATCAACAATGCTCTCACCCTTAGTCACCACTTGGCCATCATGTGCCGTTACGTGTTTATCTTTAGGAATCAAGAACTCACTGGTGATGCCATCTAAATCAGTAATCACTAAACGTTGCTTACCTTTAGTATCTTTACCGAATGAAACAGTACCCGTCACTTCAGCTAACATACCTGCATCTTTTGGTGAACGCGCTTCAAACAACTCAGCTACGCGTGGAAGACCCCCGGTAATATCACGTGTTTTAGATGACTCTTGTGGAATACGCGCGATCACTTCACCAACGCCTACTTCTTGACCATCTTTAACAGTAATAATACAACCCAACTGGAATGTAGTATTCACTGACTGCTCACTACCAGTAATTTTCACTTCAACACCGTTAACATCCAACAATTTAACTTGTGGACGTAGGCCTTTAGTTTGGCCAGCACGCTGTTTAGGATCGATCACCACCAATGATGACAAACCAGTCACATCATCAATTTGCTTAGCAACGGTAATACCTTCTTCCACGTTTTCAAATTTAATTTGACCCGCGTACTCAGTAATAATTGGACGGGTATGTGGATCCCATGTTGCGATCGCTTGACCCGCTTTTACTGTTTTACCATCAGTAATTTGCAATGTTGCACCGTATGGCACTTTATGACGCTCACGCTCACGACCGTTTTCATCAGCAATGATCACTTCACCATTACGTGAAATCACCACTTGCTCATTACGCGCATTCGTTACGTAACGCATCGTAGAAGTGAAGTTCAATACACCGTTAGACTTACCTTCAACTTGCGACACTGAAGCCGCACGTGAAGCCGCACCACCAATGTGGAATGTACGCATGGTCAACTGTGTACCAGGCTCACCAATTGATTGCGCCGCGATCACACCCACAGCCTCACCCATGCTAATTAATTTACCACGACCTAGGTCACGTCCATAACATTTAGCACAGATACCATAGCGTGTATCACAGGTAAGCGCAGTACGCACTTTCACTTCATCAATACCAAGCGCATCAAGATGCTCAACTTCATCTTCACCCAATAATGTACCAGCTGGGTAAATCACTTCTTGCGTTTCTGGGTTAACCACATCAAGTGCAGCCGTACGACCTAAAATACGATCGTGCAACGGCTCAATCACTTCACCGCCTTTTACCAAGGCTTTAGTTACCAAACCATCACTTGTACCACAGTCAATTTCAGTCACGACTAAATCTTGTGTTACATCCACTAGACGACGTGTTAAGTAACCAGAGTTCGCTGTTTTCAACGCAGTATCGGCTAGACCTTTACGAGCACCGTGGGTTGAAATAAAGTATTGCAATACGTTTAGACCATCACGGAAGTTCGCTTTAATCGGCGTTTCAATAATAGAACCATCTGGTTTCGCCATCAGGCCGCGCATACCAGCTAACTGACGAATCTGAGCTGCAGAACCACGCGCACCTGAGTCGGCCATCATATAAATAGCATTAAATGATTCTTGACGTAGCACTTTACCTGCTTTGTCTTTAATTTGCTTACCACCAGCGTCTAATACATCTTCTTCTTTAAGTTGCTTCATCATGGCATCAGCAACTTTATCACTTGCACGACCCCAGATATCCACTACTTTATTGTAACGCTCACCTTGTGTTACCAAGCCTGAAACATACTGATCTTCAATCTCTTTCACTTCTGACTCTGCTGAAGCAATCAACGCACCTTTTTCTTTTGGTACTAACATATCGTTAATACTAATAGAAATACCAGCTTTAGTTGCGTATGAGTAACCTGCGTCTTTTAGTTTATCAGCAAAAATAACTGTTTCGCGGATGCCTACTTTACGGAATGAAGCATTGATTAACTTAGAGATTTCTTTCTTTTTCAATGCTTTATCAAGGTTACTATAAGCTAAACCAGCTGGCAGAATTTGTGACAATAATGCACGGCCAACAGTAGTTTCATAGCGGTTAGTTTTTTCAGTTTTAACACCGTCTAAATCTAACTCGTACTCTTTAATACGCACGGTAATTTTCGCGTGAATATCAATCAAACCTTGGTCAAATACACGTTGCACTTCTTTAACATCGGCAAAACGCATGCCTTCACCGCGAGCGGCTACTCTTTCACGCGTCATGTAGTAAAGACCCAACACGATATCTTGTGATGGAACGATAATTGGCTCACCGTTTGCTGGAGACAATACGTTGTTAGAAGCCAACATCAAAGTACGTGCTTCCATTTGCGCTTCTAGCGACAATGGAACGTGAACAGCCATTTGGTCACCATCGAAGTCGGCGTTGAATGCCGCACAAACTAATGGGTGCAATTGGATTGCTTTACCTTCGATCAAGATAGGTTCAAAAGCTTGAATACCTAAACGGTGCAATGTTGGCGCACGGTTAAGTAAAACTGGATGCTCGCGGATTACATCCTCGAGAATATCCCAAACTTCTGGTCCTTCTTCTTCAACTTTTTTCTTCGCTGCTTTAATCGTTGTTGCAATACCTAACACTTCCAATTTATGGAAAATGAATGGTTTGAACAATTCCAAAGCCATTTTCTTAGGCAAACCACATTGGTGCAATTTCAGTTGCGGACCAACCACAATCACTGAACGACCTGAGTAATCCACACGTTTACCCAACAAGTTCTGACGGAAACGACCGCCTTTACCTTTAATCATATCAGCTAATGATTTCAATGGGCGCTTGTTAGCACCAGTCATCACTTTACCGCGACGACCGTTATCCAATAGTGAGTCCACAGCTTCTTGCAACATACGCTTTTCATTACGTACGATAATTTCAGGTGCTTTTAACTCTAACAAGCGTTTTAAACGGTTGTTACGGTTAATCACGCGACGATATAAGTCGTTCAAATCTGAAGTCGCAAAACGACCGCCATCCAATGGTACCAATGGACGTAATTCTGGTGGCAATACTGGTAAGATTTCAAGAATCATCCACTCTGGTTTAATGCCAGATTTTTGGAATGCTTCTAACACTTTTAAGCGTTTAGCAATTTTCTTGATTTTTGCTTCAGAGCCTGTTGCGCCTAAGTCTTGGCGTAATTGTGTCACTTCACGCTCAATGTCCATCGTGCGTAATAACTCACGCACCGCTTCAGCACCCATAACAGCATTGAATTCGTCGCCGTATTCTTCAACTTTTGCCAAGTAGTCATCTTCAGTCAATAACTGACCGCGTGTAAGCGGCGTCATGCCAGGATCAACCACGATGAATGCTTCGAAATACAATACGCGTTCAATATCACGTAAAGCGATATCTAATACCATACCTAAACGGCTTGGTAGTGATTTCAAGAACCAAATGTGTGCTACTGGTGAGGCTAGATCAATGTGACCCATACGCTCACGACGCACTTTAGATAAAGTAACTTCAACACCACATTTTTCGCAGATAACGCCGCGATGTTTTAGACGTTTATATTTACCGCATAGACACTCGTAGTCTTTTATCGGGCCAAAGATTTTTGCACAGAACAAGCCATCACGCTCAGGCTTGAATGTACGGTAGTTGATAGTTTCTGGCTTTTTAACTTCGCCATATGACCATGAACGGATTTTTTCAGGTGAAGCGAGTGCAATCTTAATAGCATCGAACTCTTCTTCTTGCGTTACCTGTTTAAATAAGTCTAATAGAGCTTTCAAGTCTGTTCTCCTTAGTTTCTGTCTAGGTCAATGTCGATAGCAAGTGAACGAATTTCTTTCACTAACACGTTGAATGATTCCGGCATACCAGCATCAATTTTGTGTTCGCCTTTAACAATATTTTCATATACTTTTGTACGACCAGTGACGTCATCAGACTTCACTGTCAGCATTTCTTGTAATGTATATGAAGCACCATAAGCTTCAAGCGCCCAAACCTCCATCTCACCGAAACGCTGACCACCAAATTGTGCTTTACCGCCCAATGGTTGTTGCGTGACTAATGAGTAAGGACCTGTTGAACGTGCATGCATTTTGTCATCAACCAAGTGATGCAATTTCAATACGTGCATATAACCAACAGTGACTGGACGTTCAAATGCATCACCTGTGCGACCATCGAATAACGTCACTTGCGTCTTACCAGCATGGAATTTCAACTGTTTAGTACGCGCTGCATCATCGGGGTAAGCTAAATCTAGCATCGCTTTAATATCAGATTCTGCTGCACCATCAAATACTGGCGTTGCGAAAGGCACGCCGTTTGTTAGGTTACGTGCAAGTTCTAATACTTCAGTGTCAGTAAACGAATTGATATCTTCTTTTTTACCTGTGCTGTCGTTGTAGATTTGCTCAAGGAACTTACGGATATCAGCTACTTTAGCTTCTTCGCGTAACATTTCATCAATACGCAAACCTAGACCTTTAGCAGCCCAGCCCAAGTGAACTTCTAGAATCTGACCGATGTTCATACGTGAAGGAACACCTAGTGGGTTCAACACGATGTCCATAGGTGTACCATCCGCCATGTGCGGCATATCTTCGATTGGACAGATTTTTGAAATAACACCCTTGTTACCGTGACGACCGGCCATTTTATCACCAGGCTGAATGCGACGTTTAACAGCTAAATACACTTTAACCATTTTCTGTACGCCAGCTGGCAACTCATCACCTTGCGTTAATTTACGTTTTTTCTCTTCAAATTTGCTGTCAAAGTTAACACGTGCTTGAGCCAAACTGTCTTTCAATTGCTCTAATTGACGTGCTGTTTCTTCGTCAGTTAAGCGAATATCAAACCAGTCATAGCGACCTACTGAAGCTAAATACTCAGCAGTTAGCACATCGCCTTTTTTCAGTTTATTAGGACCACCAGTTGCAGTTTTACCTTCAATCAAGCGACGAATACGTCCGAATGCATCGTCTTCAACAATACGCATTTGGTCGGCTAAGTCTTGTTTGTAATGAGTTAACTGATCATCAATAATTTGTTGCGCACGTGAATCACGCTCTAAACCTTCACGTGTAAACACTTGTACGTCAATCACTGTACCGCTCATGCCTGATGGCACGCGCAATGAAGTATCTTTAACATCAGAAGCTTTTTCACCGAAAATAGCGCGTAACAATTTCTCTTCTGGCGTCAGTTGTGTTTCACCTTTTGGAGTCACTTTACCAACTAGAACATCGCCCGCCTCAACATCAGCACCGATATAAATAATACCCACTTCATCCAAACGACCTAACATACGCTCGCTTAGGTTTGAAATATCTTGTGTGATTTCTTCAGCACCAAGTTTCGTATCGCGAGCAACAACAGTTAGCTCTTCAATGTGAATTGAAGTGTAGCGGTCATCTGCAACTACGCGCTCTGAAATCAAAATCGAGTCTTCGTAGTTATAACCATTCCAAGGCATAAAGCCAACTAACATGTTTTGACCTAAAGCCAACTCACCCATATCCGTTGAAGCACCATCGGCAATCACATCACCGCGTGCCAATTTATCGCCTACGCGAACCAATGGACGTTGGTTAATGTTTGTGTTCTGGTTTGACCGTGTATATTTAGTTAAGTTGTAAATATCTACACCAACTTCACCATCTTTTGCTTCATCATCGTTTACACGAACCACGATACGACCAGAATCAACGTAATCTACCAAACCGCCACGACGCGCTTGCACTGTCGTACCAGAGTCGACCGCTACAGTACGCTCAATACCTGTACCAACCACGGCTTTTTCAGCACGTAGACAAGGCACTGCTTGACGTTGCATGTTGGCACCCATCAATGCGCGGTTCGCATCATCGTGTTCCAAGAATGGAATCAATGAAGCCGCAACAGATACAATTTGACCAGGCGCAACGTCCATATATTGAACGCGATCTGGCTGCGTCATGGTGAACTCGTTGTGATGACGTGATGAGACCAAGTCTTCAACAAACATGTTCTTAGCATCTAAGTCTGTGTTCGCTTGCGCGATCATGTACTGGCTTTCTTCAATGGCTGAAAGATAGTCAATAGTGTCAGACACTTTATTGCCTTCTACACGACGATACGGTGTTTCTAAGAAACCGTATTCATTAGTACGTGCATACAAAGCCAATGAGTTAATCAAACCAATGTTTGGACCTTCAGGTGTTTCAATCGGACACATACGACCATAGTGGGTTGAGTGAACGTCACGCACTTCGAAACCTGCGCGTTCACGTGTCAAACCACCAGGGCCAAGTGCTGAGATACGGCGTTTATACGTAATTTCAGACAATGGATTGGTTTGATCCATAAACTGTGACAATTGGCTTGAGCCAAAGAATTCACGAATTGCGCTAGATACTGGTTTAGCGTTAATCAAGTCATGCGGCATCAAGTTGTCTGATTCAGCTTGTGACAAACGCTCTTTAACAGCGCGCTCTACACGAACTAGACCTGTACGGAATTGATTTTCTGCCAACTCGCCTACTGAACGAATACGACGATTACCTAAATGGTCAATATCATCGATTTCGCCACGGCCATTGCGTAACTCTAGCAAAACGCCAATAACAGCAAGGATATCGTCATTTGAAAGAATGTACGCACCTTCAGCACCACGTGGACCTACCGTCTCGTAGAACTTACGCATCCAGTTTGATTGACGATCTTCCGCTTTTTCAGGGAATGCACGACGATTAAACTTCATACGACCTACGCGTGACAAATCATAACGATCTTCATTGAAGAATAAACCATTAAATAGCGCTTCTACTGAATCTTCAGTTGGCGGCTCGCCTGGGCGCATCATGCGGTAAATCGCAACACGTGCACTATATTGATCAGGAATTTCATCAATACGTAATGTTTGAGAGATATAGTCGCCGTGATCTAAGTCATTAGAATAAAGGGTATTAATTTCGCCTACTTTTGCGTCAATTAATTTCTCTAACAATGATTCTGTAATTTCATCATTGGCATTCGCAACGATTTCGCCAGTTTCTTTATCAACAATATTTTTACCAATCGCACGACCTAGAATAAAGTCTTGTGGCACAGCAATTTTGCTCACGCCAGCTTTTTCCATATCACGGATATGTTTTACGGTAATACGCTTGTCTTTTGCAACTAATACTTCACCATCTTTAGCTACGATGTCAAATTTAGCCACTTCGCCACGTAGACGATCAGGCACTAATGTGAACTCAACACCTTTTGCACTGACGTGGAAAGTATCGAAGTCAAAGAATGTAGCGATGATTTGCTCTGGCGTATAACCAAGTGCTTTAAGCAAAATGGTCACTGGCATTTTACGGCGACGATCGATACGGAAATACAAGTAATCTTTAGGATCAAACTCGAAATCTAACCACGAGCCACGGTAAGGAATGATACGTGCTGAGAATAGCAATTTACCTGAGCTATGTGTTTTACCACGATCATGCTCAAAGAACACGCCTGGGCTACGATGTAATTGAGAAACAATCACACGCTCAGTACCGTTAATCACAAATGAGCCATTTTCCGTCATCAAAGGCAATTCGCCCATGTAAACTTCTTGCTCTTTCACTTCTTTAACTGTTGGCTTAGAAGCTTCTTTGTCCATAATGGTCAAACGAACTTTTACGCGCAAAGGTGCAGCGTAAGTTAAACCACGCTGTTGACACTCTTTTACATCAAAAGGCTCAGCGCCTAATTGATAGCTAACGTAATCTAAACGCGCATTACCTGAATGGCTGATGATAGGGAAAACTGAAGCGAAAGTAGATTGCAAACCATCTTCTGTACGCTTATCTGCTGGGATTTCTGCTTGCAAGAATGCTTTGTATGACTCTAACTGCATTGCAAGTAAGTATGGAATTTCTTGAACACTTTCGCGCTTGGCGAAACTTTTACGAAGGCGTTTCTTTTCGGTGAAGGAATAGCTCATTGCATCTCCTAATGTTTGAGGGCAGAAATTAAAATACTTGTTCTAGAGTTGAATCTAAAACGTTGAAAGTATTTTTATTTCTAACTTCATGTTAAGTACGAAATTTAATTACATTTTGTTACATTTTTTACGCCGCTATAAACGGCGAAGGCTGACGGTCTCCCGTCAGCCTAAATAACACTAAAACGAACTAATTACTTAAGTTCGCCAGTCGCGCCAGCTTCAATCAATTTTTTCAATGCTGCATCAGCATCAGCTTTTGAAACACCTTCTTTAACTGCTTTAGGTGCGCCATCAACTAGGTCTTTAGCTTCTTTCAAGCCTAAACCAGTGATTTCACGAACTGCTTTAATTGCGCTAACTTTTTGTTCGCCAGCAGTTAAAATCATAACTGTGAACTCAGTTTGCTCTGCAGCTGCTGCAGCTGGTGCACCAGCGCCAGCGCCAGCTGCTACTGCTACGGCAGCTGCTGATACGCCAAATTTTTCTTCGATTTCTTTAATAAATGCTGTCAAATCTAAAACTGACATCTTGCCTACTGCATCTAAAATATCTGCATTTGTAATTGCCATTTGAATATTCCCTATAAATAAATAATGTAGTTAAATGAATTAAGCTGCTTCTTTAGCATCACGAATTGCCGCCATCGCGCGAGCGAATTTGGTTGGCACTTCGTTGAGCGTACGAGCAAACTTAGCAAGCAACTCTTCGCGACTTAGTGTAGACGCTAAGGCTTGTACGCCAGCAACATCCATCAACTGATTCGGAATTGCACCCGCTTTAATCACGAACTTGTCGTTAGTTTTTGCAAAATTGTTCAACACTTTAGCCGCAGCAACTGGGTCTGATGAAATACCAAACACCAACGGGCCAATCATGCTATCTGCTAATGCTGAAAATGCTGTGCCTTCAACTGCACGGCGCACTAGTGAGTTTTTCAACACACGTAGATACACGCCTGATTTTCTAGCATCTGAGCGTAATACAGTCATGTCAGCCACGCCCATACCACGATATTCAGCAAGAACAATTGCTTGAGCTTCCGCAACTTGCGCGCTTACTTCAGCAACTACTGCTTTTTTCTCTGTAAGATTTAGACTCAAGGTCTTCTCCTTCCGTTAAAATCTCTGTTCTAACAATAAATTATTACTAAAACAGAATCTGCTTTTAGTATTAAAAACACTAAAAACCATTTTACGGCGACCATTCACTGGGAGATATTTTTCCTGTTTAGGGATACGCCATCTGCGTAGGGTTTAGCAAATTCAAAGCAGAGGTTAAAGTAAATTTCACTTCTTCACCCACCGAGAAACCGCTGACATTAAGTCTTTTCGGACACCTACGGTCTTTGATAACCTCATTGATTAATAAAACTCAGACTTATCAATGAGCCCAAAGCCCTTTGCGATTGGGGCTTGCAAGCCCCAATCATCATTCTTTATTACGCTACTAAACTTGCTTGATCTACACGTACACCAGCACCCATAGTGCTAGAGATAGATAGCTTCTTAAGGTAAACACCTTTTGTTGAAGCTGGTTTTGCTTTATTTAAAGCATCCACCAAAGCTAACAAGTTGCCTTGTAATTGCTCAACCGTGAAAGAAGCGCGACCGATTGTGCAATGGATAATACCGCCTTTATCTGTACGGTATTGCACTTGACCAGCTTTTGCGTTTTTAACAGCAGTAGCAGCATCAGGAGTTACAGTACCTACTTTTGGATTTGGCATTAAACCACGTGGGCCTAAGATTTGACCTAAAGCACCAACGATACGCATTGCATCTGGCGTTGCAATAACAATATCAAAATCCATTACACCAGCTTTAACTTGCTCAGCCAAATCTTCAAAACCAACGATATCAGCACCAGCAGCTTTAGCCGCTTCAGCTTGTGCACCTTGCGCAAAAACTGCAACGCGTGTTGTTTTACCTGTTCCGTTAGGCAACACTAAAGCACCACGAACCAATTGGTCAGATTTACGAGCATCAATACCTAGATTCACAACAGCATCAATTGATTCATTGAATTTTGCAGTTGCATTTTCTTTAACGATAGTTAAACCATCAGTCACTGGATAAAGTTTGTTACGGTCTACTTTTGCACGTAGTGCATCAATTCTTTTAGCCATGTTATACGCCCTCCACTTCAATACCCATACTACGTGCACTACCTGCAATAGTACGTACTGCAGCATCCATATCTGACGCTGTTAAGTCAGGCATTTTTGTTGTAGCAATTTCTTCAGCTTGTTTACGAGTAATTTTGCCCACTTTATCAGTATGCGGACGTGGTGAACCTTTAGTGATGTTCGCCGCTTTTTTGATAAGAATAGTCGCCGGAGGCGTTTTCATCACAAATGTGAAGCTCTTATCAGCAAATGCTGTAATCACTACTGGAATTGGCAAGCCTGGCTCTACGCCTTGCGTTGCAGCATTAAATGCCTTACAGAATTCCATAATATTCAAACCGCGTTGACCCAATGCTGGACCGACTGGTGGACTTGGGTTGGCTTTACCTGCAGGAATCTGCAGTTTGATGTAGCCAATGACTTTCTTTGCCATGGTATAACTCCTAAAATGGGTAATATCGCCAAATTACTTTAGCTCCCCGTTAAACATAACTACTTAAATACAACGACTTACTAAACTTCTTTTTCGATTTGACTGAACTCAAGTTCAACTGGTGTAGAGCGTCCAAAAATCACAACAGACACATGTAACTTACTCTTCTCGTAGTTAACATCTTCAACGTTGCCAGAAAAATCTTTAAATGGACCGTCAACAATGCGTACTGACTCGCCTTTTTCAAAGGTGAGTTTTTGCGTAGGATTACTTTTACTATCATCAATGCGCTGCAAGATGATATCTACTTCTTTGTCTTTGATTGGAGTAGGCTTTTGTGCGCTACCACCAATAAATGCTGTTACGCGTGGCGTACTTTTAACCAAATGCCAACTTTCGTCAGTCATAGCCATTTGCACTAAAACATAACCAGGATAAAGCTTGCGCTCAGAAATGGTTTTTTGACCAGCCTTCATCTCAATCACTTCTTCGATTGGAACTAGAATCTGACCAAATTGCTCTTGCAGACCAGTGCGAACGATGCGCTCTTCCAGTCCCTTTTGCACTGACTTCTCAAAACCTGAGAAAGCTTGTACCGCGTACCATTTCATACTCATTACGCGCCCCGTCCCATTAACCACTGCACCATAAATGCAAATCCGATATCAACCACCGCTAAGAATGCAGCCATGATCACCACCAACACAAAGACCACCATAGTAGTTTGCGTTGTTTCTTTACGTGTCGGCCACACCACTTTACGCGCCTCAGCTACAGCCTCACCGATAAACACAAGCGACTGCTGACCAATAGGCGTTGTCCACAGCACCGCAACAGAAGCACCTAAGCCAGCAAGCACCGCAAGTATACGCAACACGGTAGCTTTGTCTGCCAACAGGTAAAATCCTGCAATGCCTGCAGCGAGTAGCAAAAATGCCACCAACAACTTAATTTTGTTGATCATAATTCACTTAATTAGCGTTACTTAAATAATGTCTAAAACATCACTTCAAATTTGGCAGGCCAAGAGGGTGTCGAACCCCCAACCCTCGGTTTTGGAGACCGATACTCTACCAATTGAGCTATTGGCCTGTAGTTTAGGCTTAACGCCTCACAACTTAAAAAGCCACGCTGGGTTGTTAGCGTAGCTTTTTATTTAAAACTTTTTATTACTCAATAATCTTAGCCACCACACCAGCACCCACAGTACGACCACCTTCACGAATAGCGAAGCGCAAGCCTTCTTCCATCGCGATTGGTGAGATCAATGTCACTGTGATTGATACGTTATCA
>Ga0123388_1026207_pt1 | contig 15615 bp, 17 predicted proteins | sample T0HHNO3metaT_FD_89916 | JGI IMG/M metagenome (GOLD analysis project Ga0123388, IMG submission 89916) | Methane-oxidizing artificial microbial communities from Washington, USA to study methane cycling - T0-HHNO3 metaT (Metagenome... | ecosystem: Engineered > Modeled > Simulated communities...
CTCAAGATGTATTCATGATTGAAATATCAATCTGCTACAGCAATAAGCGCGCCAACTATCAGCGCACTAGCCACATGGGCGGCCATATGACAAACCAAAACAGTTCACGTATGATGGCTTTGCAATTTTCTATGACAACAAGAGAGGAAGAAGCATATGAACGGAATCATCCAGTTAATAGGTAGAGTGATGTTGGCATTGATTTTTATACTCGCCGGCGTCGGCAAGATTTCAGACCCGGCAGGCACCGCCGGTTATATGCAAGCCATGGGCGTGCCAACCGTGCTGTTATGGCCGACTATCGCGCTGGAACTGCTGGGCGGCTTGGCGATTGCTATTGGCTTTAAAACCAAATACGCAGCGTTTGCGTTAGCTGGATTCTCGGTAATCGCTGCCGTTATTTTCCACAGCAATTTCGGCGATCAAATACAAACCGTCTTGTTCTTGAAAAATATTGCCATGGCGGGTGGCTTGCTACTGCTAGCAGTGAGCGGAAAAACAGCCTACAGTATAGATAAATAACGATACGTTAAGCTCGCTGGCAGCAAGCAAAAGGCGATGCACCTGCATCGCCTTTTTTACACCCCGCTTGTATTAAGCATCGTTGAGCGTAAACAGCGCAATAGACTCCACATGTGCAGTGTGGGGGAACATATTGATAACCCCTGCCGCAGCCAAGGTATAACCCTTTTCATTGACTAGCACACCTGCATCGCGTGCCAGTGTGGCCGGATTACATGACACATAGACAATACGCTTAGGTGCATTGTCAGCCGTGATTGCTTTGACCAACTCAAACGCACCATCGCGCGGTGGATCCACCAGCCATTTATCAAAACGGCCTAGCTCGGTCAAACTAGCTTCGGTCATTTTGAATAAATCAGCCACGCCAAACTTCACATGTTTAATTTGATTTAACTGTGCACTCTCGTTAGCACGCTCAACCAAATTAGCCAACCCTTCCAAGCCCAATACCTGTGCACCACTACGCGCAATGGGCAAGGTAAAATTGCCAATACCACAGAAGAAATCTGCGATTTTTTCATCGGCCTGTGGTGATAACAACTGCACAGCGCGACGTATCATCACTTGGTTGATTTGCGGGTTGACCTGCGTAAATTCGTTAGGCTTAAACGGATAAGTCAGGCCAAACTCTGGCAGACTATATTGCAGCTGTGCACCAAAGCCATTGCTTGCATGCGCCTCTAATTGAGTCGCATTAGGATAAAATGGCATGATGGTGTCCGGGCCTTTGGTTTGCGTCCAAATCTGCACTTGGTGCGTGTCCGCAAATGCCTTTAGCAGTTGCTCATCTTCACTGGTTAAGCCAGCCATAATGCGGAAAATCAGCACAATGACGGGATGACTGTCTACGGCTTCACCCACCGCCAACTCAATTTGTGGCAATTTATCGCGTAAGCTCAATTGCAAAATCATCTCTTGCAAGGGTTGAATCAATGCCGACACTTCCGGCACCAGCACTTCACAGCTATTCATGTCCGACACAAAGCGCGTGGCTTTTTCATTAAAGCCCACCAGCACGCGTTGTTTTTTCTCTACGTATTTCACACTCAAACGCGCTTTGTGACGATAACCCCAAGTGGGACCATACAACGGAGGCAGCATATTGACTGGTTTTACCTTGCCAATATGTTTGAAGTCATTCTCTAACAAGCGCTGCTTGGCGGCCACTTGCGCGGCAAAATCCAGATGCTGCAATTTACAGCCGCCGCATATCCCAAAGTGCCGACATTGCGGCTTGACACGCTGGTTACTTTGCTTAAACACTTGCACCACATTGGCCACTTCAAACGTGTGTTTTACGTGGTGGGATTGATAGCTGACATGCTCTTGCGGCAAAGCGCCATCAATAAAAATAGTTTTGCCATCCACATGCGCTACACCACGTCCTTCCTGATCGAGCGATTCGATAAATGCAGTTTGGATAGGTTGGGGCGTGGCAGACTGACGGGATTGATTACGGTTTCTTCTCATAGCCGCTATTTTAGCCGATGCGCGCGCAGAATAGACACTCTCATATTGATTAAACCTGTTAAAGCTAGCATTCACGCCATTATTGAGCTTGGTTAGTGCAAACGAGCTATTGCGGCATATCCCCCAAATGGGTAATGTGCGTACTTATTCGTCATAGCTATTTTGGGGCGCACCATGAAAACCAGAGCGCGGAAACAAACTAAAAACAACCGTTTAAAATATGCATTATTCGCCATGCTAGGATTGATATCGCTGCTAGCTTATGCTATGCAATTCAAACCAAACCAAGCGATGGAAAATGAGTCCACTGTAAAGTCGGGGCATGGTATTGGCATCCCATCTATTCAAGCAGCAGAAGCCCATACGCCATTTATTCAACGCTGGGAAAAAGCTTTTAGCCAAATAGACCCTGTGTTGCGTGAGAGTCCTTTCAAACATGCTAACTTTTTCCAAGAAGGCGAGATTGTCGCTTCTAATGACGTGTTCGATTTACCTACCGAAGAGACAGGTGCAGGTGTGGCAAAAGGGTTGGAACAATACGTCATGGATTTAGAAGACGCAATTGCGGCTGGTTTCATGCCTCATCAAGATTCGGGTAATTTTTCTGGTGGTGGTGTCGGCGGCGCAGGCGGTGGTGGCAGTGGAGGCAAAAATAAACAACCAATTTACTTGGTCAAAAAAGAAGATATCGACCCTAATAATACCCATCAGGAAGGCGGCCAAGATAACGTATCCGCTGTACCCGTACCACCGGCTATTTGGTTACTAAGCTCAGCATTGCTTGCATTAATGGGCTTGCGCCGCAAGCACGCTGTGTTGTAAAAAGTTAAGACGAGCGTGGGAGATAATATTTATTACTTCCACGCCTTTAAGAACTCTTGCCAGTGCTCACCTGAATAACCACTCAAGGTATCCCGCACCAACTGTACTTCTTTTTCATAGTCAACTGGACTCAAGTGGCCACGCATCAGCTGAAACCGTAAAAAAACCAAATAAGTATTGGCCACATCGGTCTCGCAATAATTGCGTATCGCCTCAATCTCACCTGCTTGATAAGCGCCCCACACTTTACTGCCATCCATCCCTAACTTACCGGGGAATCCACATAATTGCGCAATTTCATCCAACGGCGCATTGGCGCGGGCATTGAACATCGCAAGCACGTCCATTAAATCCAAATGGCGCATGTGGTAACGGCTGATGTAGTTATTCCATTTAAAGTCTTTATCGTCCTCACCCAAATCCCAATAACGCGGTGCCTGTATTTGGTTGACCATCGCGCGGTAATGCAATACGGGCAAATCAAAACCGCCACCATTCCATGAGACGATTTGCGGGGTGTATTTTTCTATGCCATCAAAAAAACGCTGAATGATTTCTGCTTCTGTTGATTGTGCATCGCCCAGCGTCCACACCCTAAATTGATTGCCTTCACGCAATGCGCAAGAAATCGCACAAACACGGTGTTGATGTAGCGGTAAAAAATCACTACCGTTATGCTGCCTGCGCTGATGAAACGCAATATTGGCAATTTCTGCTGGGGTAACGCTATCAGGGAGGTTATATAAAGTGCGAAGGCCTTCCGTATCCGGAATGGTCTCAATATCAAAAATGAGGGTAGGCATAATCATGCCCGATAGCTTACACTAAAAGCACCGGCTTGGCCTATGCCAAGCCTTGCTGTCACTTACAAACCGATGACGACCACTGGATGAATTAGGCGAACTCGACTTCTCGTTCTACGGTTTCTTCCACAATCGTTTGCATCATGTCTTCTTGCATTCTATGCAAGCGAATGACTGCTTTGATTTCATCTTGCTCAAACATCAAGAGCGCATAAGCTATTTGTTGATTGGCTTCTAATGGAGTGAACTTGCCAAAGCCATACTGTTGATTACGAATGACTTGCCAGGCACCTTTGGGTTCAGCAAACTCAGGTCGTGCAAAGTGATGGGCAATTTGGCTAGAAGTCATGCTGTTCAGTGCATAACGGCTATCCTCCGCCATCACCGTCCAACAGTATTCATCGGCTACGCTGGTGTGTTGCAACTGCATCAAACACCATTCGTCTCGCGCGTAGCTCAGTTGAATCACGCTTTGAATCGTATCTTCATACTGATTCATTACATAGAACACACCTTGATCATCCAAGGTGATGGCTTTGCCATAGGCAGGTAGCACATAAAGATTACTTGGCATCACAACACTCCCTTTACTTTTGAGAAGTTAGGTTCAGTGTATGTGATTGTGTATTGATTTAAAACGTGAAATAAATGTGCATTCAGGGTTCAGTTTATAAAACTCGTCTTACCCTTGCAGTCATTTAGCTGGCTGGTGTAGCTAGCTTTAATCCAACAATACCGATAATAATCAACAGCAAACTGGCAAGCCGACCCCAATTGGCCGACTCATTGAACAAGACTATGCCCAATATTGCGGTACCCACTGCACCCACGCCCACCCATACAGCATAGGCGGTGCCCACTGGCAGCGATTTCATGGCCAAGCCAAGCAAGCCTACACTAATCACCATGGCCGTCACTGTACCTACGGTAGGCCATAGTCTTGTAAAACCATCGGTGTATTTCAGGCCAATCGCCCAAATAATTTCAAACAAGCCTGCTAATACCAATATCAACCAATTCATCTATTTAGCTTTCTTAATGCAATATATATGTTATTTTTTAACCCAAGCACCCTCTTTTTGATAGAACCAACCCGCTTGTGCTTTATCAATCCAGCGCCCGGCAAAGGTACTTTGAATCTCCCCTTGCCACTCCGGATGGCCATTGGCGGCTGCAATTTCCTTGTAGAGTCTAGCGCGGTCGCTGTTTTCATCTTTCACCAGCCCAGCCAGCCCACCACGCTGAGACAGTGGCACGGCACTGGCATCTTTCACTGCAATATAGCCATCTTGTGTCAAGCCAATGGCACCAGACCCATAATATGATTGCAATTGTGCATGGCGTGTCTGCATACTGGTTTTAATAGCAGTGATTACCGGCGTATTCGCTTCTAGATCAGGCGCCGCCTGTAGCAAGCCTACACCACCCATCAACGTCATACTCAGCAAACCTGTCAATAATAGTTTCTTCATATAAACTCCTTAGGGTGTCGTGGTGGTGGGCGCCGCTGCAGGAGGATTTTGCGCCCCCTCTTGCTCTTGTTTCAGTTGCCAGACTTCATCGATGATTTTGTCTGCCGCTTTTTCTGCCGCCGCTGCCGGGAAATATATATTGATGGTCACGCATGCCGGCAGCGCTACTACCGCTAACAACCCTGCTATTACCAGCCAAGTTTTCCCAAATTCAATTTGTCTGCGTCTCATTCTGGTTCCTTTTGATTCCACTGGATTACTCCCTACATCATCGCCTAAATGTGCGATGGCTTATTGTACGACAGCCTTGGTATTACCGTCGGTAATGCGTTGCATTCTGGCCAGCAGATCTTTCCAGCTGACATATTGCGTATAACCATTCACATTCACGGTAGGTGCACCTTTACCTTTAACGATGACAAAGCCACTTGGCGTTGACTCCACCCCGCCCATTTTGCAAATATCCTGCCTTAATTGACAGCTTAACCCAATTTTTTCGTAGTTAAACTCTTTAAAAAATCGCAAAAACGTACGTTGTAACGCAGCAGCCGTACCTTCGCCCCCTAAAGCGGTGATGTTTTCCACCGCGCGTTGCGAGACCTTTTTCAGATGCTTGCCATCCGCTGTTTGAATAATCGCATCCATGTACACCGGCTTCCAATTCTCCAATCGTAAATCTTTGACATCGCCTTCCAGCTTGCCTTCAATCGAGCCAAAATTAAAAGTACGTGTCAAATCACCCAAGTCAATATCGCGCATGGTCAGGTTGGCATAGAGTTTAGGCGCCACACCAATCGGGCGGTCTATGCGCAGATCCGACATGGCGACCATGCCGTTGAACATATTAAACCGCATTTGGCCGTCCATATTCAGTTGTTGATTAGCGTAAGTGATCAATGGGATTTGACCATCGATGTGCCCTTTCATTTCCGGCCAGCCCAACGCTTTGCTAAAGCTATTCATGCTAATGGGCTGTAGCTTCATTTGTAAGTGCCACACCATGCCATTGCCTACCCAAGCGGCAGACACATCTTCAAACTGCAACGCACCATCTAAAATGGGGAGGTTCAATTGTGGTGTCACAATCGAATAGCGGTTTACTTCTGCTGCTAGATGCGTAAGGCCCAAAGGCAGCTTGAGCAAATGTCCACGCTCATACGCCAGAAATATCTGTTTGGCTTGGTTGTAATCCCAAGGGATATGCGCATTAAGATTGGTAAAACCGAACTTTCCATTCAAGTCTTCGATATTGGCGTTCTCGATATTCAGTTCAAAGTTTTGCGGTTGCAAATCTTTTACTTCAAACTCCCAGTCTGCTTTGCCTGATACGCGCAAATTACCAAACACCGACTTCTGTGCCATCGGTTGGATAAATGTCTGATACAACCCAGCAAAATCGACATCACGCGCTTTCACTTTAATGTCGTTAAACGCTTTGGTTTGTACATTAATATCGGCGCTGGCCGAGAGTTGGCCTACGCCGTTGATTTGCAAGTTGGCCTGCTGAATATTGAGCATGGGGGCTTGATATGTCCCTTGAATATCAAACTGATTGCCGGCCTGGCCAAAATAGAATGGTTGCCAGAACAACTCGCCTTCTTTCCAGCTAAACACACCCTTCCACGACCATTTGGACTTGACTAACTGGGCTGATAATTTGACGCTACCAGTGAGTTTGTCGCCTGCATGCAGCCCAGATTCATCACTAAAACTGACCTGCTTGAACTGGATATCTGCTTCCAAACCGTTAGGCTGCGGTAGAAAGTCAATGGTAAACGGTACACGCGTGCGCTCGCCTACATATAAGCCATCTACACAATGCCAAGTATCGTTTTGTTTGTTGGGTGGAATCAAGCAATGCAAACTGAAGTTAGCCCACTGCTTATCTGACAGCGGCTTAATCTCTGCGTTAAAGCTTAATGTGGGCTGTAAGGTTGTCTGACGGTAATCCAGATAAATAGTAGGATTGCGCGCATCAAACTGTGGGGAAGAGATTTGTCGCGCTTTCACCAGTAAGGTCGTATTGGCTTTTAAATCCAGCAGAATATGTGCATCGTCTAGCCGAGCCGCTCCATATTGCAAGGTCTTGGCATCAACAATTGCCTGATCATTGCCGGACAAATCCAACGTCACTTTGGCATCGGTCAGTACGGCTTCATCGTAAGTAATGCTATCTGCCGTGATGCTGACCCCGGTGAGTGCATACGCGTTTGCACACCACAACACACCAATAAGGGCTACGCGCCACATCACTACGCCGGGAACACGCCTGTCGACAGATATCTGTCACCCCTGTCGCACACAATACTCACAATCACGGCATTATTGACTTCTCTGGAAAGCTGTAATGCACTATATAACGCACCACCACTAGAGATACCAGCAAAGATACCTTCTTCTACCGCCAGTTTTCGTGTCACGTTTTCCGCATGCTGCTGGCTTACATAACGCAGCTCATCCACGCGTTTTGGGTCGTAGATGGTCGGCATGTACTCTTCCGGCCATTTACGAATCCCTGGAATCTGTGAACCTTCTTCCGGTTGCACGCCAATGATTTGGATATTGGGATTCTGCTCTTTTAAATAGCGCGAAGTCCCCATGATGGTCCCGGTGGTGCCCATGCTAGAGACAAAATGTGTAACTTGCCCTTCGGTATCACGCCAGATTTCAGGGCCAGTACCTTCGTAATGCGCTTGGGGATTATCCATATTGCCAAACTGATCCAGCACAATACCCTCACCCTCGGCCTGCAGCTTCATTGCGACATCCCGCGCCAATTCCATGCTGCCATCTTTAGGGGTCAGCACCAATTCCGCGCCGTAGGCTTTCATGCTTTGCCTGCGCTCCACGCTTTGGTTTTCCGGCATCACCAACACCATTTTATAGCCCCGCATGGCGGCTACCATGGCCAATGCAATGCCGGTGTTGCCGCTGGTTGCTTCAATCAAGGTATCACCAGGTTTAATATCCCCACGCGCCTCTGCCCGTTTGATCATGCTATAGGCTGGGCGATCTTTGACTGAACCAGCCGGATTATTGCCTTCAAGTTTCAGCAAAATGGTGTTGCTCTTGTTCGGGTTCATGCGTTGCAGAGCAACCAAAGGCGTATTGCCTACAAAATCATCTAATGTTTTAAAATTTGGTGTTTTTATATTCATTTCTTAATCACAAATCTGGCCAGAAACGTTACAACTGCAACAATAACCGGCCCAACAAACACGCCATAATATAGCGCATGGGCAATACTTGAATTACGTCCGGCATCAGCATACGCATGCCAAAACGTAAAAGGATTAAACCAACCGTAGAGTAAACAGGCCAAAATAAATAGCAAAAAAGCTATCCCACCTAGTTTAAGGCTTGCCAGCCAGCCTCTTAATGCAGAAGGTTCCGCATTATGTATGTCGCGCTCACTCATGCTTTGGCGCTTTTTAACAACCAGATAGCGTAGCCGGCAAATCCTACAAAGCAAAGCAAGGCTAATTGCGGCAGCGTTAACCCAAGTAGCGTCCAATCAATGGCAGCGCAATCTCCGGTACCGCGAAACAGCAATTTGAATGCTTTTTGCAGTGGGAAATTTTCAAACATATAATCAAAACCCACACCGCAATCGGCAATCATGCTCTCTCTATTGGCTTGCAAATACCAGTGTCGAATCGCAACCCCTGCACCGCCTAGCGCTGTGAGCACTTGCAATAGTGCGAATATTTTTTTCAACACATGAGCAGGTGGAATAAAGGCAGCGATTAAAAACAATACCCCCAAGCTCATAAAGACGATACGCTGTGAAATACACAACGGGCAAGGCTCTAAATGATAAGTGGTCTGCACGACCAAAGCCAACATAACAATAGCAAAGCAGGCAGCAAATCCAACCAAATAACCAGATTTACCTTTTAAGCAGCGTGAGATACAGGATGTCATTGCGTGGTCTTTCTTGCATAAATACGGTTTAACAAAACGAAATTGTAATGGATAATAACGCCTATGGCAGTTTCTGACAGCACTCCGCAACAAAAAATCCTCACCGTCAGTGAATTGAATCGTCTCGCGCGCGAAATCCTCGAAATGAGTTTTCCACTGTTTTGGGTCTCCGGTGAAGTTTCCAATTTCACACGTGCCGCTTCCGGCCACTGGTACTTTTCATTAAAGGATGCAGGCGCGCAAGTACGTTGTGTGATGTTTAAAGGCCGCAATAGCTACGTCGGTTTTATGCCAAGAGAAGGCGATAAAATCGAAGCGCGCGCCACAGTAACGCTATACGAAGCCAGAGGCGACTTTCAGCTGACCGTAGAATTTATTCAAAAAGCTGGCTTGGGCACACTATTTGAAGCTTTCGAGCGCTTGAAAAAAGCATTGAGTACCGAAGGGCTTTTCGATGCCGCGAGAAAGCGGCCGATTCCGCAGTTTCCTAAAGCAATTGGCATTGTGACTTCTGCTGATGCTGCTGCACTGCGTGATGTACTGACCACATTAAAGCGCCGCAACCCCAATATTCCGGTGATTATTTACCCAACGCCAGTACAAGGCAAAGGTGCAGCAGCACGCATTGCAGAAGCGATTGATATGGCCAACCAGCGCGCTGAAGTGGATACATTGATTGTGTGCCGTGGTGGCGGTAGCTTAGAAGATCTATGGTCGTTTAACGAAGAAATCGTTGCGCGCGCCGTGTATCAAAGCCAAATTCCGGTCATTAGTGGTGTGGGGCACGAAACGGACTTTACTATTTGTGATTTTGTGGCAGATTTACGTGCAGCAACGCCCACTGCTGCAGCGGAGATGGCTTGTGTCGACATTGTCACACTGCAAAACAATTTAAAACAAATTACCAAAACCATGTATCAACGTATCGAAAGACTGATTCACACGCACACGCAGCGACTTGATTATCTGGCAAAACGCCTCATTTCACCCACACAAAAGATACAGGCATCTCAAGCCCATTTACGACAATTATCACTCCGACTTGCAGCCGGTGGTGACCGACAGCTTCGGTTTCACCAGCACCGCCTGCAATCGCTGTCTGAACGTCTCCATCTACTTAACCCAAATCAAGTGCTCAGCCGCGGCTATGCTATTGTGAAAGACGCACATGACACAGTGGTCTCCGACGTACATCAGTTAAGCCATCAACAGTTGGTTCACATTACGTTTGCGAATGGCGGCATTCACGCAAAAATTCATGAGAAAAATAGCCCTTAATGGCTATTCGCGTACCTTTACTTCACTGGTTAATTATGTAACCATTTGTTTTCAAAAATTATTATCAACTTTTTTACTTTGATGACAGACTATGAATTATTCCAGCAATGATCTCGCACAGTTAAAGTCAGATTTTGAAGACAAAGGCTTTATCGTCCTCAAGCACTTTTTTGCTCAAGACGAAATGCCTGCGCTACTGGAATATATTTTACAGGCTGAGCCTTCTGAAGGCCAAGGTGGCTTATCCAAAGGCGCCATGCAGTTTCGTAGCAACTTATTCTACAAAAGCAAAAATATCCAAAACTTTATCACTCAGCAAAAAATGGTCGATGTATTACGCCATCTGATTGGCAACGACTTTTGGATTCGCTGGGATCAAGCTGTAGGCAAAGGTCCGGGCGCACCGGTATTTCCATGGCATCAAGATAACGGCTATAACGAGCTTTCCTGCGAGCATTTCCAGTTTTGGATTGCAGTCACCAAATCTACCGAACAAAACGGTACGATTTTAATTTCTCCGGAGAGTCACCTAAAAGGCCGCTTGCCGCATACATTTGATGGCAAACATACTTGCTACCAAGGTGAGGTTGACCAGTCGATGATGATTGAAGCTGAACCTGGCGATGTATTGTTGTTTTCATCGCTCACCTTACATAAAACATTGCCTAATGTGACTGCAGATGATGTACGCTGGGCTTATGTGCTTGAGTTCATGTCACTGAAAGACTATGACCCTGGCGTACCCAAACCTTATTTTGTGGTTTCTAAAGAAGGTAAGCCATTTGGCGAGTTTGTACACCACCATCCTGCTAAAAACATGTTCACTGAGTTGGAATATCAGCTCAGAAAACTGAAAGGTCCTGTCAGAGTGGCACTCCAAAGAGTGAAGAAAGCTTTTGCGCCAACGGCTGCCTAAGTTACTTCCTGGTTACGTTGTAAGTTACTTTGTTTCGCATTCAGAAAGACTAGCTAGCAAGAAAACTGTAAAATTAGTGAATGCGCTAGTGTGTTTATTTCTCAATATGTTTATCATACGCCTTTAGATTAGGTATCTACGTACTCGCCATCTATGCAAAACCAATCTGTTGCAAAACAACCTCTGCATGTACTATCCATGGCTGCGCTCGGGGTTGTTTTTGGTGATATCGGCACCAGCCCACTGTACACCATGAAAGAAGTATTTTCTGTCGGGCATCATCCCATCGCACTCACTGTGGAAAACGTGTACGGCATTCTTTCGCTGATTACCTGGGCACTCATTCTCATCGTTTCCATTAAATATGTGGCCTTCATTATGCGTGCGGACAACCGCGGTGAAGGCGGCATTATGGCGTTACTGGCATTGGCCAGTCGCAACGCCGACCACAATCCAATCAAGCAACGCAAAATCATGATGCTAGGCATTTTGGGTGCGTGTATGTTTTATGCCGATGGCATGATTACGCCAGCGATTTCTGTACTTTCTGCGGTAGAAGGCTTAGAGGTAGCGGCGCCTAGCCTACATACACTGATTGTACCCATTACCTTACTCGTACTACTGGGCTTATTTTGGACCCAAAGCAAAGGCACCGCCGTGGTGGGCGCATTCTTCGGCCCAGTCATGCTGTTATGGTTTGGCACACTAGGCGTACTCGGGGTAATCAATATCTCACACGACCCCACCATTCTCAATGCCCTCAACCCGATCTACGCCATCAACTTTTTTGCGCATCAACCTTGGACAGCCTTTGTAGCCCTAGGCGCGGTGGTACTGGCTGTCACTGGTGCAGAAGCGCTGTACGCAGATATGGGACACTTTGGTAGACTGCCGATTCGGCTTGCTTGGTTTGGCTTTGTGCTGCCAGCCTTATTACTTAACTACTTTGGACAAGGCGCACTGATTCTGCATGATGCCGCTACCGTACAAAACCCGTTCTACCATCTAGCCCCTGACTGGGCATTGTTCCCACTGATTATTTTGGCCACACTTGCTACCGTGATTGCCTCGCAAGCTGTGATTACCGGCGCATTTTCAGTGTCTCGCCAAGCTTTACAGCTTGGGTATTTACCACGCATGCATGTCACCCACACCTCTGCCAGCGAGCAAGGCCAAGTCTATATGCCGCGCGTAAACTGGGGGCTAATGGTTGCGGTCATGGTCTTGGTCATCAGCTTTGGTAGCTCTGGTGATTTAGCAGCAGCGTATGGTATTGCCGTGACTGGTGACATGGTGATTACGACACTACTGGCAGCCATCGTGTTCCATGAAATCTGGGGCTGGAGCAAACTCAAAACCGGTCTACTGGTCACGTTATTCTTAACGGTGGATTTAGCTTTCTTTGGCGCAAACGTACTGAAGATTCCTGACGGCGGCTGGGTGCCACTCATCATCGGCACTATTATTTTCATACTCATGCTGACATGGAAAACCGGCCGACGCTTACTCTACACGCGCCTAAAATCCGAATCGATGGAGTTGATTCCTTTTATTGATGCCATTGGCGCCCACCCACCCACTAGAGTTGGCGGGTTCGGCATGTTCATGACGCCTAACCCGGAAGGCGTACCCCACGCGCTGTTACACAATCTCAAACACAATAAAGTGTTGCACGAAAAAGTAGTTATTCTGACCGTGCGTTTTACTGACTTTCCTCACACCAACTCACAGGAACGTGTCACTGTAGAGGCGATGCCCTATCAGTTCTATCGCGTGTTGGTGAATTACGGCTTTAAAGACGAACCAGACTTGCCGAGAGATTTACTACTTTGTAGCCAGCATGGACTAGAATTAGATACGATGGATACTTCCTTTTTTATCGGCAAAGAAATTTTATTAGCCAAAGAAAAAACCGAAATGTCGATCTGGCGCAAAAAGATTTTTATCGCCATGTTCCGCACCGCAGAAACCATTACTAACCAATTTAAACTACCACCCAATCGCGTGGTCGAACTGGGTACGCAAGTAAAAATTTAAAGCCCCAATGGCTGAATCAACCAAAATTCAACCAAAATAAAGTTGATGCGTTAGTACCATCACCACAATAATGCAACACAACAATGTTTGAGGAGATTTTATGAAAACGCTGCACATCACACTCATTTCCACCCTACTGCTAACGCTTGTCGCTTGTGCCACCACGACCAAAGATAGCGTTTCCGGGGTAAAACGCTCTCAATTCATGTTGCTCCCGGCAAGCAGTGTGGACACGATGTCTGCGCAGGCTTACACCCAGACACTCAAAGAAGCTGAAAGCAAAAAGACCCTGAACGCAGATAAAGCCATGGTAGATCGTGTGCGTCGTATTTCTAACCGGTTGATTGCACAAGTCGGCGTGTTCCGTCCCGATGCGGTGAACTGGAAGTGGGAAGTGAACGTAGAAAAAAATGATCAGCTGAATGCCTACTGTATGCCTGGTGGAAAAATCATGGTGTTATCCGGTTTAATTGAAAAAATCAATGCCACCGATGACGAACTAGGTGCCGTGATTGGTCACGAGATTGCCCACGCGTTGCGTGAGCATGGGCGCGAACGTATGTCGCAAGCTTATGTACAAGAGTTTGGCTTACAGGCTTTGGCCGCCATGGTAGGCGGCACAGCTGGTAGCGTAGCCGCACAAGGCGCTGGCATGGGATCGCAATTATTCTTCTCTCTCCCAAACGGGCGTGAGCAAGAACGTGAAGCTGACAAGATGGGTCTAGAACTGGCCGCACGCGCTGGCTATAACCCTGATGCAGCCGTCACGTTATGGCAAAAAATGAGTGCGCAATCGAAAGACGCACCGCCTGAATTCTTTAGTACGCACCCGGCCAGCGCTAATCGTATTGCCGACTTGAAAGCGCTTGCACCAAAAGTAAGGCCGCTATATGAGGCAGCAAAAGCAGGCAAATAAGCGTTTACACATGTAAAAAATACTTTCAAAGCACACCGCCTGTCGGTGTGCTTTTTTTCATTTAAAAGCTACACCCATATAGCCTAATCATGAGCATCATCAAAGATAGCTTGCACTTAAACTTTTGGTGTACAGACAATTAGTTTAAAATGCTACCTTTTGATGCGCGACACTTTTGCGCATCCGTTTAACCTTATTCTAAATTCAACCCTATTCTAACCATCGATTAAGAGAACATTATGGATCCACGTCAAAGTATTATCGAGGCAGCATTTGAAGACCGCGCCAATATCAACCCTACCAACGCTTCTGCTGAAATCAAATCCACAGTGGCAACTATTCTGGCAGATTTGGATGCAGGTAAGCTGCGTGTAGCCTCACGCGTGGGTGATACCCAACAATGGGAAACACATCAATGGCTCAAAAAAGCGGTACTACTGTCTTTCCGTTTAGAAGACAATGTATTGCTAGATGGCGGTTGTACTAAATACTTTGATAAAGTGCCGCCAAAATTTGCTGACTACACCGAAGAAGACTTTAAAGCAGGTGGTTTCCGTGTAGTACCCAATGCGATTGTCCGTCGCGGCTCATTTATCGGCAAGAACGCAGTATTGATGCCATCTTACGTCAACATTGGCGCTTACGTGGGTGATGGCACCATGGTAGACACATGGGCCACAGTCGGTTCATGTGCACAAATCGGTAAGAACGTTCACTTATCTGGTGGCGTAGGCATTGGTGGTGTATTAGAGCCAGTGCAAGCCGGCCCAACCATCATTGGCGATAACTGCTTTATCGGCGCACGCTCAGAAGTAGTAGAAGGTGTGGTGGTTGAAGACAACTGTGTGATTTCAATGGGTGTTTACATTGGTCAATCCACCAAAATTTACGATCGCGAAACCGGCGAAGTATTCTATGGCCGTGTACCTGCAGGCTCCGTTGTCGTTTCAGGTAACTTACCATCTAAAGATGGTAGCTACAGCCTGTATTGCGCTGTGATCGTGAAAAAAGTCGATGAGAAAACGCTAGGAAAAGTAGGCATCAACGAATTGCTCCGCGGCATTTAAGCATGCTCGCACTTGTCAGGTAATGGCTTAAATTACAGACATTGCAGTGAAATGAGGCACATGGATATACAGTATCTATGTGCCTTCATTTTATTGAAAAACTCAGTACCACCGACATAAAACTGCGCGTTCACCCCACAAAAAGTTAATCCCACCATTCGATTTTTAGCTGTACCAATACCGTTAAAACCGTTCGATTCTCGTCGGTAAAAACAACCACAACACACATCAAAAAGCGTTAAAACCCATCACGCTACGCGCCAATAAAAACAATCTCAAGCTATTGTTTTTATAAGCATTTATCCCAAACATTTCACACCAAAAAACAATCTGGCACGTCTATTGCTTATCACTAGCAACTTCAATCCAAACCGAACATATAGAC
>Ga0123388_1019938_pt1 | contig 15612 bp, 11 predicted proteins | sample T0HHNO3metaT_FD_89916 | JGI IMG/M metagenome (GOLD analysis project Ga0123388, IMG submission 89916) | Methane-oxidizing artificial microbial communities from Washington, USA to study methane cycling - T0-HHNO3 metaT (Metagenome... | ecosystem: Engineered > Modeled > Simulated communities...
AATGAATAGTCACAAAATTACCAAATAGTTTAAAATTAATACATAACGGTTAATTTTTGATCTCTATGTCCTTTTTTTCTGCGCCCCCCGCGGATTTCTCAGAACGTGCAGGTGGTCCGGTCCCAGGCGCCTTGCTCGGTGACCGGGTCATCTTGGCAGCTATTGGACTGAGTTCGCTGGCAGCCATTGCGCTGGGCTTGCAGTTTGTGGATTCGATGCTGGCGTTGACGGCAGTTTTGCTGTTGGGTGCGGTTGCCGCTGTGGCCTATGCTTTGGCTCCGGGCACGCTGGCATCGCGTCTTGTGTTGTCGTTTGTTCAGGTCAGCTTGGTTGCACTGCATATCCAGTTGGCTCGCGGCATGCTGGAGTTCCATTTCGGTGTCTTCGTGACGCTGGCGCTGCTACTGGTGTATCTGGACTGGCGGCCCATTGTTTGGGCTGCGGCATTGTTCGCCGTACACCATGTTGTGTTTGATCGGCTTCAGGCGGCAGGGGTTGGCCTGTACTGCATTACCGCTTCTGACCTGGGCCAAGTGATGTTGCATGCGCTGTACGTGGTGATCCAGACGGTGTTGGAGGTCATCCTGGCCGTGAAGATGGGCCGGACGGCTCAAGAATCCTCCGAGCTGCGACGTCTGACGGCGTCGCTGGCGCACGGTGACCGCATCATGTTGGACATGTCACGCTTGTCAGTTCACACGCCAGGCGGGCGAGCGCTGAAGGAAGCCCTGGACCGGATGCATCAGACCGTAGCTACCGTGCAGCAGGCCGCAGCCGGCATGGCAGTGGCGTGCGAAGAAATCGCAAGCGGAGCGCAAGACCTGTCTGTACGCACCGAACATGCTGCCGGTAGTTTGCAAGCCACGTCTGCCAGCATGGAACAGTTGACAGGCACCGTGGGGCAGACTGCCGCTGCGTCCGCCGAGGCCAACACGCTGGCGGTGTCGGCCGCAGGGGTAGCCCGGCGCGGTGGGGACGTGGTGGGCGAAGTGGTGCGGACCATGCGTGATATCAACGAAGGCTCAGCCCGCATTGCTGACATCACAGGCGTGATTGACTCCATCGCATTTCAGACCAACATCCTTGCCCTCAATGCGGCTGTGGAGGCTGCGCGTGCCGGTGAGCAGGGGCGCGGATTTGCAGTAGTCGCCACCGAAGTGCGGGGGCTGGCGCAGCGCTCGGCACAAGCAGCCCGCGAGATCTCTGGCTTGATCGGCGCATCGGTGCAAAAGGCGTCACAGGGAGGGCAATTGGCTGATGATGCCGGCCGTACTATGGCCGAAATTGTGGGATCGGTCCAGCGTGTGAGCGCGATGATGGGTGAGATTCATACTGCAGCCAGAGACCAGTCCTCGGGCATAGCGCAGGTCAATCAGTCGGTGGGCCAGCTTGATCAGATGACGCAGCAAAATGCCGCTCTTGTGGAGGAATCGGCTGCAGCCGCCGCGACCCTCAAAGGCCAGGCCGACCGGCTGGCCGAGGCGGTGGCGGTCTTCGTGCTTTAGTCGCTGGGGCCGCGTTGGGGCTATGGTCTACGTAGCAACACGAGGCTACAGCTTTGTAATGATGCGTTACCATGGTTCTCCATGACAGTGACCATTTTTGCCCAACCCTTCGAACCTGTGGGCTGCCAATCCTGTCGTGACAAGACGCAGCTTCCGTTCGACTTCACGATGGCGTTCCAGCCCATCATGGATCTGGAGTTGGATCGTCCGTTCGCCTACGAAGCGCTGGTACGCGGTGTGGATGGCGAGTCGGCTGGTACGGTGCTGTCGTGGGTGGATGACACCAACCGCTACCGGTTTGACCAGGCGTGCCGCGTCAAGGCCATTGAACTAGCGTCGCGCCTGGGGCTCGCCAGCCTGCCAGACTGCCGACTGAGCATCAACTTCCTGCCCAATGCGGTGTATCGGCCCGAGACCTGCATCCGCGCCACCATGGAGGCGGCTGAAGAGTTCGATTTTCCGCACAACCGGATCATGTTCGAGGTGACGGAGGGCGAGCAGGTCAGCAATGGTGCACACCTGAAGTCCATCTTCAATGAATACCGGCGCCAGGGCCTCATTACGGCCATCGACGACTTTGGTGCGGGCTACGCGGGGCTGAACATGCTGGTGCAATTTCAGCCGCATGTGCTCAAGATCGACATGGAGCTGATTCGCAACATCGATCAGGACCCCGTGCGACAGGCAATCGTGTGCGGCATTGCGCTGGTCTGCCAACGGTTGTCCATCGACATTGTGGCGGAGGGCATCGAAACCTCGGCTGAGTCCGCCTACCTGAGTTCGGTGGGCGTTCGCTACCAGCAAGGTTATCTGTTCGCCAAGCCGGGATGGGAATCCTTGCCGCTGGCGCCACGGCACGTCTAGCGCGTCACAACGCCTGTATTTCAAGCCAGTTCTTGCGGGGTGCCGCAGTCCATAGCAGCCGGTCCGCTGCCTCCATTTGGTGCATCTGCAGGCGCTACGCCAGTGACGCGTCGCTAAGCGTGCCTCGCGTCAGCTGTGTGACGCATGTGGATATGTCAAAAAGGAAAGGGCTTCAGTGTTTTCCTTCACGGCGGTGCCCAATTTCTTCGGTAGAGTGGGTCCTGAGCCAATTACTAACAAGGAGAAATCACATGAGCCAGAAAGTCGCGTATGTCACCGGTGGCATGGGAGGCATCGGTACCGCCATTTGCCAGCGCCTGCACAAGGAAGGTTTCAAAGTCATCGCTGGTTGCGGCCCGACACGGGACCACGCTAAATGGCTGGCAGAGCAAAAGGCTCTGGGCTATACGTTTTATGCGTCGGTCGGTAACGTGGGTGATTGGGATTCCACCGTGGAAGCCTTTGGCAAGACCAAGGCAGAGCACGGCACCATTGACGTGCTGGTGAACAACGCTGGCATCACACGCGACCGCATGTTCCTCAAGATGTCGCGCGAAGACTGGGACGCCGTGATCGAAACCAACCTCAACAGCATGTTCAATGTCACCAAACAGGTGGTGTCTGACATGGTGGAAAAGGGCTGGGGCCGCATCATCAACATCAGCTCCGTCAACGGCGAAAAAGGTCAGGCGGGGCAAACCAACTATTCCGCCGCCAAGGCAGGCATGCATGGCTTCTCGATGGCCCTGGCGCAGGAACTGGCCACCAAGGGCGTCACCGTCAACACGGTAAGCCCAGGCTACATCGGCACTGACATGGTCAAGGCAATTCGCCCGGATGTCCTGGAAAAGATTGTCGCCACGGTGCCTGTCAAACGCCTGGGTGAGCCCAGCGAGATTGCATCGATCATCGCCTGGCTGGCCTCGGAAGAGGGCGGATACGCCACCGGTGCAGACTTTTCGGTCAATGGCGGCCTGCACATGGGCTAAAGGCTGTTCCGTCCTTTTGGACCAACAAAAAACCCCGCATCTGCGGGGTTTTTTGTTGGGACTTGCAAGAATTGCGGGGGTTAACTCCGACCTTGCTATGGTCCACCTGAGAAATATGTAGCTAATGTAGCCACATTTCTCATGCCTTGGTATGGTTTATGCTTGATGTGCACTGTGTGGCTACACAGCAGAGGCAAGGCCGCATCGCTTTAGAAGCGGGCCGGTGCGCGCTTACGGTCGCGTTCGTCTTCGGGCCAAGCGGACAAGATTGCGGTGCTATTCATGGTGGAAAACTCCTGTGATGTACCAACAACGCGGGCGGTCCACAGTCCGTTGACAACCTTTCGCAAAAAAATGCAACCGCAATAGCCTGTAGATTTACACTAAAAATAGCTACACATTTGGTAGCATAAAAGCGAGATGGGTCAATGGAAAGTCCGGAAAATTCTGGAAAGAATTTACAGGACTTTACATCTCTAGCCCACCGAGGCCGCTGAAATTTCTTCGAGTTCGGAAGAAATTTCCAGCCAACGCTCTTCCAGTTTTTCCGTTTCATCGTTTCCGGCTTTCAATCGCCGGCCGCACTCGGCGATCTCTGCAGGAGGCAAGGCTTCCGTCAGTTTTTGCTCCAATTGGGTGCGTTCTGCACTCAGGGCCGTCAAGCGTTTATCGATCTGTTCCAGCTCTTTTTTGAGTGGACGGGTCTTTTCGGCCAGCTGCTGGCGCGTTTGAGCGTCAAGCTTGCGCTGCTCGCGCCCATCACGCGAAGGGGACAGAGCGGGAGCCGGTGCTGGCGCGGCAACGGAGGCCTGCGTGACCACGGGTGCCGGTGTTGCGGCGGGCGCTGCTGCAGGAGCTTGTGAGGCCTGCGCCTGCTCGGCAAGGCGTGCTTCTTCGCGCAGGCGCTTGGACTCTTCGAGCAGGTAACGTTGATAGTCGTCCAGGTCGCCGTCGAACGGGCCGACCACACCCCGGCCCACCATCCAGAAGTCCTCGCAGACCGAGCGCAGCAGGGCGCGGTCGTGGCTGACCAGCATCACAGTGCCATCGAAGTCGTTGAGCGCCATCGCCAGGGCCTCGCGGGTGGCCAGGTCCAGGTGGTTGGTAGGCTCGTCCAGCAGCAGCAGGTTGGGGCGCTGCCATACGATCATGGCCAGCACCAGGCGCGCTTTTTCACCGCCGCTCATGGTGCCAACGGCCTGCTTGACCATGTCCCCGGTGAAGTTGAAGCTGCCCAGGTAGCTGCGCAGATCCTGCTCCCGGCTGGGTTGCTTGGCATCAGGCCCCAGCTCCTTGGCCAAGCGGATCATGTGCTCCAGCGGGTGTTCGCTGGGGCGCAGCACGTCGAGTTCCTGCTGGGCAAAGTAGCCAATGTTCAGGCCCTTGCCCTCGGTGATGCTGCCGCCCAGTGCTTTCATGGTGCGCGCAATGGTCTTGACCAGCGTGGATTTGCCCTGACCGTTGGCGCCCAGGATGCCGATGCGCTGCCCCGCCAGCACCGAACGGTTGACGCCCGTAAGAATGGTGGTGGGCGTACCCTCGTCGTCCACATAGCCGAACGAGGCGTCGCTGATGGCCAGCATCGGGTTGGGCAGGTTGGCCGGTTCCTTGAACTCGAAAGTGAAGTCCGCCTCGGCGAGCACAGGCCCGATTTTCTCCATGCGTTCGAGTTGCTTGACCCGGCTTTGCGCCTGCTTGGCCTTGCTGGCCTTGGCCTTGAAGCGGTCGATGAATTTCTGCAGGTGGGCCATCTTCTCCTGCTGCTTGGCAAAGCTGGCCTGTTGCAGTTCGAGCTGCTGGGCGCGCAGCTCTTCAAACTTGCTGTAGTTGCCGCCGTAGCGGTTCAACTCGCCTTGCTGGATTTGCAGGGTGACGTTGGTGATGGCGTCCAGGAACTCGCGGTCGTGGCTGATCACGATCATGGTGCCCGCATAGCGCTTGAGCCAGGCTTCGAGCCAGACCAGGGCGTCCAAATCCAAGTGATTCGTGGGCTCGTCCAGCAGCAGGAGGTCGCTGGGACACATCAGCGCGCGAGCCAGTTGCAGTCGCATGCGCCAGCCACCGGAGAAGCTGTTGACGGGCTGGTCGAGTTCGCTCACGCGAAAACCCAGGCCCAGGATCAGCGCCTGGGCACGCGCCACGGCATCGTGCGCGCCGGCGTCATGCAGGTCCGAATAGGCATGGGCAATGGCCATCCCATCGTCGCTGGCCTCGGCTTCGGCCAACTGGCGTTGCACCTCGGCCAGACGCGTGTCGCCTTCGAGCACAAAATCGGTGGCCGACTGGTCGGTCTCGGGCATGTTCTGCGCGACCTCGGCCATCCGCCAGCTCGACGGGATGTGAAAATCCCCGCCATCTTCATGGAGCTTGCCGCTGAGCAGCGCAAACAGGCTGGACTTGCCCGCGCCATTGCGGCCCACAAGCCCGACGCTTTCGCCAGGGTTGATGGTGGTGGACACGCTGTCGAGCACGACTTTCGTGCCTCGGCGCAGGGTAACGTTCTTGAGGGTGATCATCCGGGAATCAGAAAAAAGCGCACCCGCACGAGGCGGGTGGCATGGAAAACTCTGGGGGCCAGCGCAACTGCCAACGGCACAGCCGCTGCAGCTGCCAAAGGTGGCGTAAAGGGCTCTATTGTGCCGTGAGCCGGGTTTGGGCAGCCAGCGCCTGCCGGGTGACCAGCAAAACCTGGTCTTCTCCTGCACTGGTATCGAGCCAGAAAACCGGCAATTGCGGAAAGGCCGCCTCAAAATAAGCGCGCTCGTTGCCGATCTCCAGAATGATCACGGCGTCTTCACTCATGCAAGCGGGCGCGGCGGCAAACAGCTGGCGCACAAAGTCCATGCCGTCCTTGCCACCGGCGAGGGCCAGTTCGGGCTCTGCGCGGTATTCGCTAGGTAGCACGGCCATGCTGTCGGCGTTGACGTAGGGCGGGTTGCACAGGATCAGGTCCCAGGGGCCGGGCAGGGCACTCAGTCCATCGGACAACTGCAAGGTGATACGGTCCTGCAGCCCATGTTTGTCCACATTGATGCGTGCCACGGCCAAGGCGTCTGGCGAAATATCGGCACCGGTCACTTCGACTTCGGGCCAGGCCATCGCCGCCAGCACAGCCAGGCTGCCGTTGCCCGTGCAAAGGTCCAGCACCCGATGGGTGCGGTCGCTCAGGAAATCGTCCACGCTGCCGTCCACCAGCAGCTCTGCAATGAAGCTGCGCGGCACGATGGCGCGCTCGTCCACATAGAACGGCACGCCCTGGAGCCAGGCCTCGCGCGTGAGGTAGGCGGCTGGCTTGCGACTGGCAATGCGTTCTTCAAAAAGTGTAGCAACCAACGCTTTTTCTGCGGGCGCTACCGGCTTGTTTTTGATGGACTCTGGTGCATCGGAGAGGTCGCTATCCAGCGGGAGGCCCAGGCGCCACAACACGAGCCATGCAGCTTCGTCGTGCGCATTGGTGGTGCCATGGCCGAACGAGACGCCGGCCGACTCCAGCCGCTGAGAGCCCCATTCGATCAGGGCGCCAACGGTGTCACCTGCAACTGCCGGTGGGTTGTGGCTGGGTGCCTTGCTCATGCGGCCACCGCCTGGGCCGCCAGGGCCTGTGCATGCAGGTTCTCCAGCGTGCGGCGGTAGATGTTCTTGAGCGGCTCGATATCGGCCACCACCACATGCTCGTCGATCTTGTGGATCGTTGCGTTGGACGGGCCCAGCTCGATCACCTGGGGGCAGATCTGCGCAATGAAACGCCCGTCGCTGGTACCACCGGTGGTGGAGAGTTCGGTGGTGATGCCCGTCTCGGAGGCGATGGCCTGCTGCACGGCGCCCACCAGCTCACCGGGCGTGGTGAGGAAGGGCTGGCCGCCCAGCGTCCAGCGCAGGTCATATTCGAGGCCGTGGCGGTCAAGCACGGCGTGCACGCGCTGCTGCAGCCCCTCTGCCGTCGATTCGGTCGAGAAGCGGAAGTTGAAGTCGATCACCACCTCACCCGGGATCACGTTGGTGGCGCCGGTGCCGCCATGGATGTTGCTGATCTGCCAGCTGGTGGGCGGAAAGAAGGCATTGCCGTTGTCCCACGCGGTGGACGCCAGTTCTGCCAGGGCGGGCAGGGCCTGGTGGATGGGGTTGCGGGCCAGTTGTGGGTAGGCGATGTGGCCTTGGACACCGCGCACGCTGAGCTTGCCGCTCAAGGTGCCACGCCGTCCATTCTTGATCATGTCACCGGTTTTCTCGACCGAGGTCGGTTCGCCCACGATGCAGTAATCAAGCTTTTCGCCACGCGCCTTGAACTGCTCGACCACGACCTTGGTGCCGTCAACGGAAGGACCTTCCTCGTCACTGGTCAGCAAAAAGGCCAGCTCGATCAGCGGTGCGGGCGTGGCGGCCAGGAACTCTTCCACCGCGACCACAAAGGCTGCGATGGAGGTCTTCATGTCGCTCGCACCCCGGCCATAGAGCTTGCCGTCCTTGTGGGTGGGCACGAACGGGTCGCTGCTCCACTGGGCCAGAGGCCCGGTGGGGACGACATCGGTATGGCCTGCGAACACTACTGTTTTGATAGCGGATGAGGCATGATTCACTAGCGCTACCGGCCGCTTTGCCCACAAATTGCTGACACGGAAGTCTGTGGGCCCACTGTCCAGTCGTTCGCACACAAACCCGAGCGGAGCGAGCCGTGTGGCCAGCAGATCCAGACAGCCGGCGTCCTCCGGCGTAATGGAGGGCAGGGAGATGAGCTGTTCAGCCAGGTGCAGGGTACGGGACATGGGATGGGGTCAGGGAATGGAGACAGGCAGCCGGGCTGCGATCATGGGTACAGGCATTGGCGCTGCGTGGCCCAGGCCAGAGCCGCCGAGCAAGGGATGCCAGGCACCGAGCGCGTCGTCCTCCCTGAGGGAGGGCTCCGCAGGCCACTCAAGGCGCGTCACATCACGCCGCCGGCTTGACGTCCAGCACGATCTCGGTGAACGACGGTGCATCGTCGGGTGCATCGCGTGCTTCTTTCTGGGCCTTGGCGGCGTTGGCGGCCAGGGAAAAGTCGTTTTGCAGGCGCCACATCAGGTTGGTGGGCGAATCGGCGTAGGCCATGCCTTCCTTGCGGTCGATCTGCGCATCCATGATGAGGCGGGCCAGCGCTTCTTCAAAGGTCTGCGATCCTTCGGCCATGGATTTTTCCATGGCCTCGCGGACGCCCGAGAAGTCCCCTTTTTCGATGAGATCGGACACCAGCTTGGTGTTGAGCATGACTTCAACTGCCGGCACCCGGCCGCCGTCGGTCTTGCGCACCAGGCGCTGGGAAACCACGGCTTTGAGTGCCGATGCCAGGTCGCCCAGCATGGTGGGTCGTACTTCGACGGGGTAGAACGACAGGATGCGGTTGAGCGCGTGGTAGCTGTTGTTGCCGTGCAGCGTGGCCAGGCACAGGTGACCCGACTGCGCATAGGCGATGGCGGCCGACATGGTTTCGCGGTCGCGGATTTCACCGATCAGGATCACGTCGGGCGCCTGGCGCAGCGCGTTTTTCAGGGCCGTCTGCAGGGACTGGGTGTCGCTGCCGATCTCGCGCTGGTTGACGATGGATTTCTTGTTCTTGAACTGGTATTCGACCGGGTCCTCGATGGTGAGGATGTGGCCGGTGAGCGCCTCGTTGCGGGTGTCGATCATTGACGCCAGCGAGGTGCTCTTGCCCGAGCCCGTGGCGCCCACCATCAGGATGAGGCCGCGCTTTTCCATGATGAGCTCGCGCATCACCGGGGGCAGGCCCAAGGTGTCGAACTCGGGAATCTGCTGCGAGATGAAGCGGATCACCACCGCATAGCTGCCACGCTGGCGCATGGCGCTGACCCGGAAGCGGCCCACGCCACTGAGCGGCACACCCATGTTGAGTTCGCCGGTTTCTTCCAGCTCTTCGATACGGTCCGGGGGGACCACTTCGGACAGCAGGTTGCGTGGCGCATCGGGCGGCAGGATCTGGTTGTTGATGGGCACGCACTCGCCGTTGATCTTGATCAGCGCGGGCGCGTTGGCCGACAGATAGACGTCGGAGGCCTTTTTCTCTGCCATCAGGCGAAGAATTCGTTCCATCGTGCTCATGGTGTTTCCCTCTTGTTGTCAGTCTCTGTCGGCAAAACGGCCCATCGAGCCGCTCTCATGCAACGCGATCAGTCGCGCAGCAGGTCGTTGATGCTGGTCTTGGAGCGGGTTTGCGCGTCCACCTGCTTGACGATGATGGCAGCGTACATGCTGTAGGGCGTGCCGTTGGCGGCCGTCTTGGGCAGGTTGCCGCTCACCACCACCGAGCCCGAAGGCACGCGGCCGTAGCTGATTTCGCCCGTGGCACGGTTGAAGATTGGGGTGCTCTGGCCCAGATAGACACCCATGCCCAGTACGGAGTTTTCTTCGACCACTACGCCTTCGACCACCTCGGAGCGGGCGCCGATGAAGCAGTTGTCTTCGATGATGGTGGGGCCGGCCTGCAGAGGTTCCAGCACACCGCCAATGCCCACGCCACCCGACAGGTGCACGTTGGAGCCAATCTGTGCGCACGAACCCACGGTGGCCCAGGTGTCGACCATGGTGCCTTCGCCCACGTAGGCGCCGATGTTCACGTACGACGGCATCAGGATCGCGCCCTTGGCGATGAAGCTGCCACGGCGGGCCACAGCAGGCGGCACCACGCGCACGCCGGTGGCTTTCATTTCTTCTTCGGACAGGTGGGCAAACTTGGTCTGCACCTTGTCGTAAAAGCCCAGGTCGCCTGCCTTGACGACCTCGTTGTCCTTGAGGCGGAACGACAGCAGCACGGCCTTCTTGATCCACTGGTGCACGGTCCACTGTCCCACGCCTTCGCGGGTGGCCACGCGCAGCTTGCCATTGTTCAGCTCGGCAATCACATGCTCGACGGCGTCCTGGATCTCCTTAGGGGCGGCGGCGGGCGAGAGGCTGGCGCGGTTTTCCCAGGCGTTGTCGATGAGGGTTTGGAGTTGTTGGGTCATGTTGTTGTCGATCAGATCAGGCAGTACGGGATTGGATGAATTGCACGATGCGCAGCGCAGCTTCCACGCATTCTTCGGCTTCGGCCACCAGGGCCATGCGCACGCGCTGGGCGCCGGGGTTGCTCCCCTGGGCCTCGCGGGCCAGGTAGCTGCCGGGCAGCACCGTGACATTGTATTGAGCCAGCAGGGCGCGCGCGAACTCGGCATCGTCCATCCCCAGGGCTTCCGGTACTTTGGCCCACAGGTAAAAACCGGCATCCGGCAGGGCGACTTCCATCACGCCAGCCAGCAGCGGTGTGACCTGGGCAAACTTCTTGCGGTACAGCGCCCGGTTGTCCACCACGTGCTTTTCATCCCCCCAGGCGGCGATGCTGGCGGCCTGCACGATGGGGCTCATGGCGCTGCCGTGGTAGGTGCGGTAGAGCAAGAACGACTTGATCAGCGCTGCGTCGCCAGCCACGAAGCCGCTGCGCATGCCGGGCACATTGCTGCGTTTGGACAGACTGGTGAAGGAGATCAGGTTCTTGAAGTCGCCGCGCCCCAGCTGCGCCGCAGCCTGCAGGCCGCCCAGGGGCGGCTCGTCGCGGAAATAGATCTCGCTGTAGCACTCGTCCGAGGCGATCACAAAACCGTAGCGGTCGCTCAGCTCAAACAGCTTCTTCCACTCGCTGAGCGGCATCACGGCGCCCGTGGGGTTGCCAGGGGAGCAGACGAAGAGCAGCTGGGTGCGTTGCCACACAGCCTCGGGCACTGCGTCCCAGTTCACAGCAAAGTTGCGGCCGGGGTCGCTGGCCGCGTAGTACGGCTGGGCTCCCGCCAGCAAGGCGGCACCTTCGTAGATTTGATAGAACGGATTGGGGCAGACGACCAGCGGCTGGCCTTGCGAGGGATCGATGATGGTCTGCGCAAATGCAAACAGTGCCTCACGCGAGCCGTTGACGGGCAGCACCTGGGTGCCGGGGTCCAGGGTCAGCGCATAGCGCTGTTGTATCCACTGGGTGAAGGCCTCGCGCAGCTTGGGTTCGCCTGCGGTGGCGGGGTAACTGGCCAGTCCGCCCAGGTTGTTACTGAGTGCATCTTTGATGAACTGCGGTGTAGGATGGCGCGGCTCACCCATGCCCAGGCTGATGGGGCTGTAAGCCGCCGGGAGTGTGACTCCCGCAAAGAGTTGCCGCAGCCGCTCGAAGGGGTAAGGCTGGAGTTGGGAGAGCAGGGGATTCATGGAGCGACATTATGGGCGAAGGGCATACGCCCACAGCGCGGTGCAGGGTGTCGCGCCGTCCATGGCGAGGGGCGGGGCCAGGTGCGGAGTCAAGCACTGTTTACCCCATGCAGAGTTGTCAATCCGACGTAAGAGCGGGCACATAGCATGGCCCACATTCAAAAACGATAACGGAGACAAGATGTCTGGATTCCTACCGCTGCGCCCCGGGCTCTGGTGGATGCGCAGGTGGCACCTGCCGGGCAAACTGGTGACGCTGGGCGTGGTGATGGCTGGCGCCCTGGCGATGGCCGCCGTGGATGCTCCATGGTGGGCGGTGGCATTGGCAGCCGCCGTGGTTCTGTATGCACTGTGCGCGTTGTATGCGGGTCTGGCATCGGACCTGCAAGGCTTGGCGCATGCAATGGAGCAGACCACACGCGGTGACTTGTGTGCCAGGGCGGGTGTTTATGGGCGGGACGAGGTCGGGTCCATGGCCCAGTCGCTGGACCGCATGGTGCTCGCACTGTCGTCCATGGTGGCCGATATCCGCAGCAATGCCGCATTGGTGGCCCATGCGGGACAAAGCCTGGCGCAAGGTAACCGGTCGCTGGCCGATCGCACCGAACAGCAGGCGGCCAACCTGGAGCAGACGGCTGCCAGCGTGGAGCAGCTGTCGTCGGCCGTGCAGAGCAACGCACAGACCGCGCGCAGCGCCGATGCCCGCGCCGCAGAAGTACGCAAGGCCGCCGACACCGGAGCCGAGGCCATGGCCCGCGCCGTGCAGTCGGTGGAGGCCATCCAGCAAAGCGCGCGCCGCATGACCGAGATCATTGGTGTCATCGACAGCATTGCGTTTCAGACCAACATCCTGGCCCTGAACGCTGCGGTGGAGGCCGCCCGTGCGGGCGAGCAGGGCCGGGGCTTTGCCGTGGTGGCGGGCGAGGTGCGCACGCTGGCCAAGCGCTCGGGTGATGCGGCGCGGGAGATCCGCGAGCTGATCGGCGCCTCGGTCAGCCAGGTGGAGGCCAGCGCCGGGTTGATCCGATCGGCGGGCGAGGGCATTGCCAACATGGCCAGCGGTATCCGCAGTGTGGCGGCGAGCATGACCGAGATCTCCGGCTCCAGCGCCGAGCAAAGCACGGGACTGAGCGAAGTCAGCTCCGCCGTGCAGCAGCTCGATCAGATCACGCAGCACAACGCCCAGATGGTGGGCCACGCGGTCTCCCAGGCCGAGGCGCTGGAGCACCGCGCGTCCACCCTGTCGCAAGCGGTGGCGGCGTTTCGCCTGCAGCAGGGCACAGCCGATGAGGCAGTGGCTCTGGTGAACAAGGCGGTGGCGCTGCACAAGACCAGTTCGCGCGATCAATTCCTGCGCAGCATCACCGACAAGACCCAGCCCTACCATGACCGTGACATGTATGTGTTTGTGCTGGATGCCGGGGGTACCTATCTGGCCTTTGGTGGCAACCCGGCCAAGGTGGGCACACGGGTGCAAGACATCCCCGGCATTGCAGGCGACCGATTGGTGAGGGACATCGTGACCCAGGCCGACCGCGCCCCGGGGTGGGTGGAGTACGACATCAACAACCCGGCCACCGGCGCGGTGCAAACCAAGATGTCCTACGTGAGCCGGGTGGGGGACTGGTACGTGGGCTGCGGCGTGTACAAATCGCTGGCCGCGCGATAACCGCAGACAGGCGGTTGCTGGTCCAGCGGACCAGGTGCCGCTCTCAGCGCGCTCCCTTTTCACGCAGTTGCCGTGCGCGCTCCATGGCGGCGGCAATGGCCGCCTTGCGTGCCTCCATGCCCTCGGCGGCTACCGCAGCGGCGGCTGGGCTGTGGGTGGCGGCCGATGTCGAATCGGCCTGCGCTCCGGAGCCTTCGTCCTCTACATCCTCCAGCGGCACCCGCTGACGGTGTTGCTGATACCGCTGTTTGGCTTGGACCGCGAGCGCATCAGACCACGCAGCCCATCCGGTGGCTATGCCGCTGGCGTTGTCGAGCTGGATGCAATCTACCGGGCAAACCGGGATGCACAGCTCGCACCCTGTGCAGTAAGGCTCGATGACGGTGTGCATTTTCTTGTTGGAGCCCACGATGGCATCGGTGGGGCAGGCCTTGATGCACAAGGTGCAGCCAATGCACCACGCCTCGTCGATGAAGGCCACGCGGCGCGGTGCCTCCTCCCCATGGTCGGCGCTTAAGGGCGCCACGGCATGGCCCGTGATGGCGGCCAAGCGGGCCACGCCCTCAGCACCGCCCGGAGGGCACTGGGTGATGGCCGCCTCCCCCTGGGCGATGGCCTGCGCATAGCTGGCGCAGTCTGGATAGCCGCAGCGCGTGCACTGCGTCTGGGGCAGGGCGGCATCAATCCGCGCTGCCAAGTCGGTGAGGGCAGCGTGGGATGGGGTCGTGCTGGCGGAGGCGGGGTGGCTCAAGCCTTGCGCGCCTTGCTTTTGCTGCCGCTGCGGGTGGACGGCGCTGCAGTGGCGCTGGTCTGGGCCGTGGCCAGATCAGCGGTGGGCGCCTGCGCTGCACCTGTGGGCGCCGCGGCGGGCTGCACCCAGCGGGTGGCCACAGCGGTGGCCGCCACGGGCTTGGCCGCAGCGCGGACTGGAGCAGGCTTGGCTGCTGCCGTAGGCGCCTTGGTCGCCTTGATCACCTTGGTGGCGGCGGGTTTGGCTGCCGGTGCGGGCTTGCTGGCAACCTTGGCAGGGGCCGGTGCAGGGCTGGCGAGCCTGGGGGCCGGTGTGGACGTTGCGGTCACAGTGGCGGGCTTGGCAGGCAACTCGTGTTCCAGGATGAATGCGCGCACCTTGGGGTACACGATGTCGCGCCAGCGGCGGCCACTGAAGATACCGTAGTGGCCTGCGCCCTTGGCTTCCAGGTGGCGTTGCTCCTTGCGCACGATGCCGCTGCACAGGTCGTGGGCCGCTTCGGTCTGGCCCGAGCCAGAGATGTCGTCCAGCTCGCCTTCCACCGTGAAAAGGGCTGTGGTCTTGATGTCTTGCGGACGCACGCGCTCCAGCTTGCCGGCGGGTGAGCGCACATCCCAGGTGCCGTTCACCAGCTTGTAATCCTGGAACACGGTCTGGATGGTTTCGAGGTAGTAGTCCGCATCCATGTCCAGCACGGCGTTGTACTCGTCGTAGAACTTGCGGTGCGCCTCGGCACTTGCGTCGTCGCCCTTGATCAGGTCCTTGAAATAATCGTAGTGGCTGGTCGCATGGCGGTCCGGGTTCATGGCCACAAAACCGGTGTACTGCAAAAAGCCCGGGTACACGCGGCGGCCCGCGCCGGGGAATTTCTCCGGCACGCGGTAGATCACGTTGTTCTCAAACCACTCGTAGCTGCGGTTGGTCGCCAGATTGTTCACTGCCGTGGGCGACTTGCGGGCGTCGATGGGGCCACCCATCATGGTCATCGTCAGGGGCGTTTTCTCGCCGCGGCTGGCCATCAGCGACACGGCGGCCAGCACGGGCACCGTCGGTTGGCACACACTGATCACGTGGCAGTTGCCGTAGATGCCCTGCAGATGGCGGATGAAGTCCTGCACGTAGTTGACGTAGTCGTCGAGGTGGAACTCCCCCTCCGACAGCGGCACCAGGCGGGCGTTCTTCCAGTCGGTGATGTAGACCTTGTGGTCCTTGAGCATGGTGCGCACGGTGTCGCGCAGCAAGGTGGCGTAGTGGCCCGACAGCGGCGCCACGATCAGCACCACGGGCTGGCCCTTGAGCTTGGTCAGCGTGGCAGGGTCGTCCGAAAAGCGCTTGAAGCGGCGCAGCTCGCAAAACGGCTTGTCGACCTCAATGCGTTCGTGGATAGCGACACCGATACCGTCCACGTCGACCGTGTGGATGTCGAAGGCGGGCTTTTCGTAGTCCTTGCCCAGGCGGTAGAGCAGGTCGTAACCGGCAGCCATGCGCTGTGCTGCTGAGGTCTGGCTCAGCGGCGAGACGGGGTTGCTGAACAACTTGGAAGCCGCCTGCGCAAAATCTGTGAAGGGCTCCATCAAGGAGCGCTGGGTTTCGTAGAGGTGGTACAGCATGGGGCGAAAC
>Ga0123388_1095385_pt1 | contig 15559 bp, 15 predicted proteins | sample T0HHNO3metaT_FD_89916 | JGI IMG/M metagenome (GOLD analysis project Ga0123388, IMG submission 89916) | Methane-oxidizing artificial microbial communities from Washington, USA to study methane cycling - T0-HHNO3 metaT (Metagenome... | ecosystem: Engineered > Modeled > Simulated communities...
GTTGTGCAGGTGCACGATTCATTTAAACCTACATTCAAAATGCTCAAGCCTGTCGACTACAGGCTTTTTTGTTGACCAAATCTTGAAGAAAATTGATAACGACTGAATGACAACGGCAAATAAAATTGATGTGCTATTAGTGGGTGGCGGCGTGATGAGCGCAACGCTAGGCGTTCTGCTTACTCAGTTGGACCCTACTCTTAAAATCAGGATGGTGGAGCAGTTATCAGAGGTGGCGTTAGAAAGCTCAGATGCACTGAATAATGCCGGTACGGGGCATGCGGGCTATTGCGAGCTTAATTACACGCCACAAGATGTTGACGGTAGCATTGCCATTGGGCGTGCTTTAGAAATTAACGCAGCATTCGAAGTTTCTCTACAGTTTTGGTCGCATTTGGTTGAAACCTCAGCCCTACCCGACCCTAGTCAATTTATTAGCAAAATTCCGCATTTAAGCCTTGTTTGGGGTATAAAAAATAGTGCGTTCTTAAAACAGCGCTACGCCCTACTTAAACAGCATCATTTGTTTGAACATATGCAATTTAGTGAGGACTTTGCTCAACTGCAACAATGGATGCCGCTTATCATGACTGGCAGAAATGCAGACGAAAAGTTAGCTGCAACCTATGTTGAAAACGGCTCAGATGTAGATTTCGGCTCACTCACACGCCATTTAGTTGACTACTTAAAAAAACAGTCAAATTTTAGTTTGCACACCAATACGCAAGTTAAAAATCTAAGCAAAATAAAAGATCGTGCCAAAGATAACACCTGGCATGTCAAATTGCATGATTTCACCACCAAGCATACACAAACCGTTAGCGCTAAATTTGTGTTTTTAGGTGCTGGTGGTGGCGCACTGCCATTGCTACAAAAGGCCAATATTGATGAAAGCAAAGGCTATGGCGGCTTTCCTGTGAGTGGCCAATGGCTAATTTGTCACAACCCTGAAGTCATCAAGCAACATTATGCCAAAGTGTATGGCAAAGCTGCGCTTGGCGCACCACCAATGTCTGTACCGCACTTAGATACACGTGTGATTAACGGCAAACGTGCTTTATTGTTTGGACCATTTGCTGGCTTTACCACTAAGTTTTTAAAAGCAGGCTCTAAATTTGATTTAGCAAAATCTGTCAAAGCCAATAATCTTAAAGCCATGCTAGGCGTAGGTAGGCACAATTTAGCACTTACTAAATACCTCTTGAAAGAGGCTACCCAAACGCATGAGCAACGGATGAATGCGCTACGCGACTTTTTGCCCAATGCGATAAATAGTGACTGGACGCTTGAAAATGCAGGCCAACGTGTGCAAATTATTAAACAATGCAACGAAAAATGGGGGAAATTAGAATTTGGCACTGAAATAGTAGCCGCCAAAGATGGTACTTTAGCGGCTTTACTAGGCGCATCACCAGGGGCATCGGTCAGCGTTAAAGCTATGATTGACGTGCTTGAGCGCTGTTTTAGCCAACAAATGAAGAGTGATGCTTGGCAACAAAAAATGAAAGCTTTAGTGCCAAGCTACGGCGAGTCACTTATCAACGATGCCGCATTATTACAAAGCACTAGAAAAAGAACGCTAAGCACTTTAAAGCTTAGCGCTTAATCACTCTTAATTTATACCGCAAGCAGGCTACGCTGACGCCTAGCTTCATATAAGCAGATTCCGCTCGCAACGCTCACGTTTAAACTTTCAACTGAGCCATACATTGGAATTGTCATTAGCGCATCACAGGTTTCTGCGGTTAAACGTCTAATACCATCACCTTCAGCACCTAACACGATGGCAATTGGGCCATCCAGCTTAGTGTTTATCAATGTACTTGGCGCGTCCATAGTAGTGCCAATGACGAATACGCCAGCCTCTTTCAACTCACGTATCGTTCTCGCTAAGTTAGTCACAGCAATAAACGGTACGGTTTCTGCTGCACCACAAGCAACCTTACGCACAGTAGCATTCAAGCCTACAGCACGATCTTTAGGGGCGATGACTGCATGCACACCCATCGCATCAGCCACGCGCAAGCAAGCACCCAGATTATGGGGATCTTCTACGCCATCCAAAATCAAGAAGAATGGTGGTTCTGTGAGGTCAGATTCTAAAATATCGTGAATATCTTTGTATGGAATTGGCGTATCAACCACACGTGCAATCACACCTTGGTGGCGACCATTCATACCTGCCATACCATCCAAGCGGCTACGCTCAACTTCCATCGTACGCACGCCTGCTGCCTCTGCCATCTTCAGCAAATCTTTCATACGTGCGTCCATGCGGTCGCGATCAATCAAAATCTCTTGCACACTAGCGCCATGCTGACGCAAACGGCTTAATACGGCATGAAAGCCAAATAAAATACGGGCATCGCTCATTTCTTTACCTTATAGTTAATTCTTAACAATTAATTCTTACTGTATGTTTATTAACGTTAAATAATTAACGCTTACTTGTTTTTTTGCTGGCCTTTTTTGACTTAGTCGGCTTAGCTGGATTCTTTCCCGCCGTCTTACTCACCACTTTTGAGCTAGATTTTGACTTAGGCTTAACACCCAAAGTTAATTTTCCACCTGTTTTTGATGCAGTTCTAGGCGTGTTTTTTGTAGCCGGTTTATCGCCAAACTTATCACCAAATTGCGTGCTGGATTTTACAGGCTTTCTATCACCACCGCGCAATTTATTACTCGCTCCCTCTATTGCAGAATTGACCTCAATACCATCATCCAATGTATTGTTTTTATTCATTAAAACAAAGTCAATTTTGGTTGTTTCCAAATCTACGCGTGCCACTTTAATGGTTAGTCTATCGCCTAAACGATAACGCACACCTGTCCGCTCACCCGCCATTTCATGTCGCGCTTTATCAAAATGGAAGTAATCATTACCTAGTTCAGTCACATGCAATAAACCTTCTACATACACGCCATCCAACGCAACAAACAGACCAAAACTGGTCACGCCAGCCACAGTTCCTTCAAACACTTCACCGATCTTATCTTGCATGTAGAAGCATTTGAGCCAATTGGTCACATCACGCGTTGCATCATCAGCACGACGCTCTGTCATAGAGCAATGCACGCCTAAGTCAGCCCAACTACCAGCTTTGTATTTATCACCATTTAAAACAGCTTTAATCGCTCTATGAATCAACAAGTCTGGGTAACGGCGTATCGGCGAAGTGAAATGGGCGTAAGCTTCATAAGCTAAACCGAAGTGCCCGACGTTATCTGGGCTATAAACAGCCTGCTGCATAGAACGCAGCAACACCGTTTGTAACAGCTGCGCATCAGGACGCTCTCTAATGCGCTCTAATAGTTTGCCATAGTCTTTGGCATGTGGTGTGTCACCACCACCTACCCCAAAGCCAAACTCGCCCATAAACGCACGTAATAGCTCTAGTTTTTCAGGTGTTGGTCCTTCATGGATACGATATAAAGCAGGATGCTCGTGCTCCTTCAAAAAATCCGCCGCACAAACATTGGCAGCTAACATGCATTCTTCAATTAGCTTATGTGCTTCATTACGTGTGCTTGGCACAATACGTTCGATTTTGCCTTGCTCATTAAACTCCATAATAGTTTCTGATGTCTCAAATTCAATTGCGCCGCGTTTTTGACGTTGCACCAACATCAATTTGTAAACGCTATTGAGATGCTGCAAATGTGGCATCAACCATGCGTATTCTTGCGCAAGCTCGCCTTCAGGGTTTTGCAATATTTCATGCACCTTGGTGTAAGTCATACGTGCTTGTGAACGCATCACAGAAGGATAAAACTTGTATTGCTTCACAATACCCGCGCCATCAACTTGCATGTCACAGATCATACAGAGACGTTCAACATCAGGATTAAGCGAACACAGGCCGTTAGAAAGCGCTTCTGGCAGCATTGGAATCACGCGTCGCGGAAAATATACAGAGTTTCCACGGTCATAAGCGCCTTTGTCCAAAGCATCATTAGGCTTAACGTAAAAACTCACATCGGCAATCGCCACTACCAAACGCCAGCCCTTACCTTGCGGTTCTGCATAAACTGCATCATCAAAGTCACGTGCAGTCTCACCATCAATGGTAATCAACGGCATTTCACGACAGTCAATCCGACCTTTATAATCTTCAGGTTGAACTAAGCGCGGATAAGCTTCAGCCTGATTTGTTGCTTCACGACTAAATTCATGCGGTAAGTTGTGCTTACGTAATGCAATCTCAATTTCCATGCCACTATCGGCATAGTTACCTAAGATTTCAACCACTTTACCCATAGGCTGCGCTAACGATGACGGCTGTCCAGTTAGCTCAACCATCACAACTTGCCCAGCTTTAGCGCCCATGTCTAAGTGATACGGAATCAAAATATCCAAGTTGATGCGTTTATCTTCAGCCGCAACGATTGTCACGCCGCTAGTCTGCATCACGCGTCCAACAAGCTTTTGCGTGCGACGCTCAAGGACTTCAACGATCTTACCTTCAGGTCTACCTTTTCTATCTAAGCCACTCATACGCACCATAGCGCGGTCGCCGTGCATTACTTGCGACATCTCTTTAGGGCTTAGGAATATATCTTCGCCACTTACTTTTGTTTTGTCATCAGGAATTAAAAAGCCAAAGCCATCAGGGTGGCCTTGAATAACGCCTGCAATCAAATCCAGCTTATCGGCGATACAAAGTGCGCCTTTTCTGTTTTTAATAATCTGGCCTTCGCGCTCCATTGCGTTCAATCGCTTATTGAAAATGATTCGCTCATCTTCACTAATATCTAACAATAGATAGAGTTGTTCCACACTGAGTGGAATGCCTTGATCGCTCATCGTAGTGAGAATAAGCTCACGACTCGGCAAAGGTGTGTCATATCGACCTGCTTCACGCTCAGCGTGCGGATCAGAACTTCTGCTAGTTTTGTTTTTGTTGCTATTTTTTGTCATTGACAAAGCTTACCTTTAATATAAGATTCACCGCAATTATTAGCCTGAGCCTAAATCTCAGCGGTATAATGGCTAAATATGAAATTGCCCAAATGGCGGAATTGGTAGACGCGCATGGTTCAGGTCCATGTGCCTTCGGGTGTGGAGGTTCGAGTCCTCTTTTGGGCACCAAATCAAACTCTATTCTACTCCATTCAACGAGACTCATTATGTCACAAACCATACAATTTGATTTAACTACAGAATACGTAGAATTATGCAATCTACTAAAGTTAGTAGGATTAGCGGATAGTGGTGGTCGCGGTAAAACAATGGTTGCTGAAGGATTAGTGAAGGTTGATGGCTTAACCGAAACTAGAAAAACAGCTAAAATTCGTACAGGTCAAACGGTTGTAGTTGGTAATCAAACGATTAACGTTAAATAATTATTTTCAATTTAGCTTATTCATTAAAATAGCAACCGCTTGCGCTCGCCTTGTCACATTCATTTTTTGGAAAACCCGCTTTAAATGACTTTTGACAGTATTCTGGCTAATGTCTAGAATTGTCGCGATCTCTTGGTTGGTCTTTCCTGATTTTATCCAATGAATTATTTCTAATTCACGCACGCTTAGCCCAGTACCATCTAAAATAATGGCAGATTCTGTAGGTGTTTTTAATGGTTTAAGATGCTGGATTTTTCTTAGTACATTATCGATGTGTGGCATGATTAAGCCCATCACCGAATTAGGCACATCAAATACATTTTCTTTACTGAAAAAAACATACAAACAGACATTGCTACCGCGTACATCACTTACGCCATAAACCATCAATGAATTTAACTGATCAAGTTTTTTTGGTAAAACGATCTGAAACTGGCTTTCAACCTGATGATGATTTAGATTGTTAATAACGAACCAGCAACGATTATTGTTTAACCACAGTTGATGTAAATGCAACATGCACACATCATAGCCATTATTAGAATCGAATACAGTTTGTGTATTGATCTCGCTTAAATTAGAAGCAACATCGTAATTTAACTTACTTTTTACCAACTTTTTTTCAAAGTCGCCCCAACAGGCAATTAATACATCATGTGGTAAAAATTCATTAACGCCATTCTGTAACCAGCTAAAGAACTCAAGGTGATTTTCTATTGCATATGATCTTTGTATCACTGAGAATATTTTTTCCCAATGCTTATTTTGCGTCGTGTTATCCATACAATCCAAATAGGCAAATCGTCATGATAGTTACATTACCTTGGAATTGGCTTTAAATGAATTAAATACAACATGGCTATTAGCAAATTAACAACAATTTACATGCAATGGCATCACTTTAAAGCATGGAAATAATCAAGCGAAAAGGCATCAACTTTAGAAGGTACTTAAAAAACTATTGATGACAAGAATAAATGAGAGCTAAATTGAACAAACTTAGCATTCGCAAGAAAATCAGTTTTTGTTGCGAATGTAGTCAGAAGGCGCTTAGTAGGTGCGTTTTCTTGGCGTGAAGGTAGCGCCACCAGCTTCGATATGCCTGAAAGTAATACGACCATTATTGATATCGTACGGAGAAAGCTCCAGAGTAACTTTGTCACCAGCTAAGATTCGAATATGATTTTTTTTCATTTTACCACCAGTATAAGCAATTAATTTATGCCCATTGTCTAGCGTTACACGATAGCGTGAGTCAGGTAATATTTCCATTACCACACCATTCATTTCAATCAACTCTTCTTTAGCCAAATCTAGTTCTCCAGTAATTTTTGTAGCAATCTTTAATAAGCAACAATCTCTATAGAGTTTGAAGCTTAAAATGAAAGTACTAGCAAAAACACCACTAACACTTAAACTACTTGCGACACACCCATACAATGCTCGCGCGCATTATAGCGCTGGAGCTCAAATTAATCAATCGCTTATTTATCTAATTTAATTGCTAAATACCAACAAATAATTTAATTTAATGAGTCTTTTTATTGTCAATCACGATTAATGTAAAATAATGCTTGACACAACAATTGTTTACAAGTAAAAAGTAATTTCGGCGTTTGGATGTTTAAAGTGGTTAAGTTCTCAAGACTGATTATTTGTTAAAAACCCAATCATTTAGGGTGCCTCCCTTTTTTAAAAGTATGGAATAAGATATGGCTACAGGTTTAGTTAAATGGTTTAATGATTCAAAAGGTTTTGGTTTCATTACTCCTGATGCAGGCGGCGACGATTTGTTCGCTCATTTTTCAGCTATCGTAGATAGCGGCTACAAAAGCTTAAAAGAAAATGATCGCGTAAGTTTTGACGTTACAGACGGTCCAAAAGGTAAACAAGCTTCAAACATCCAAAAAGCTTAGTTAACTAGAATCCAGTTAATGGAATTCAAAAAAATAGCCCTTAATTGGGCTATTTTTTTATCTTAAAATTGACTGATTTACTTCAGGTTAATAAATAGTATTCAGCCTATAAAAATATAAAGCCTACATGACATCTACAGACTTGATTGGTTATTCCGCAGCCTTTTTAACCACATTTTCTTTTGTGCCACAAGCCCTGCACTCATGGAAATCACGAGATTTATCAGGCATTTCACTGCCCATGTACAGCTTGTTTAGCTTGGGCGTATTAGGCTGGTTCATATACGGCTTAATGATTACAAGCTGGCCCGTAATTCTGGCAAACGGCATCACCTTGGTTTTAGCATGTACTGTGCTTATTTTAAAGCTTAAGCACCGCTAATACACTCATACGCGCTACTTCCCTAGCGCGTAAACAACAATGTTATCACCAGCAGTATAGCCAAATATAGAATTGCCTCCTGCTGCAACTGCTACATACTGCACGCCATCAATTTCATAACTAATAGGCGGCGCGTTAACACCCGCATCGACTTTGGTTTGCCATAACAAGTCACCGGTATTGCTGTTGTATGCATTAAAGTTACCACTACCCTCGCCCATAAATAACAGACCACTTTGAGTAGCTAGCAATCCGCCCATCAAAGGCTGCTCAGTTTTAACTTGCCATCGCATTCTACCTGTAGCGAGGTTGATTGCCGATATTACACCCCAGCGCGGGTCTTTGGTTGGTTCTGATGAGGCGTATCGAACGGCAGGTTTACCATCTGCTGCAGCTTCTTCCACTAGGGTGTATTTAATAGGCGCATGTATCCCAGCAATAAAACTGGTTTGATTATTTTCATCTAAAGCACTAGGGCTCCAATTCGAGCCTCCTAAAATCCCAGGGTAAAGTACAGTACCTTCTTTGCTGGCTTTAGCGAATAGATTTTTTTGTGGGACAAATGCATCAGACTTCATCAGCAGCTTGCCCGTTGCTCTATCGTTCACATAATACCAACCAGTTTTGCTGGCCTGACCAACAGCGGCTATGGTATTGCCATCCTTCTTATAGTCAAACAACACTGGTGGACTTGCTAAGTCATAACCCCAGACATCATGCGGTACTTGCTGATAATGCCATTTAAGTTGGCCTGTTTCAGTGTCTAGCGCAACCAACGAGACGGTATATAAATTATCACCTGGACGAGAAATGTCATTCATTTGTGGCGAAGGATTACCTGTGCCAAAGAAAAGTGTATTGGTTTTAGTGTCTATGGCTGGCGTACTCCAAGCAGAGCCACCACCAAAGCGCCAAGCGTCTTTATTATTGACCATATTAGCTTTTTCAGCCGCAACATCGCGATTCAGTGAGATACCATCGGAAGTCGTTTCAGCAAACACGCCCTCCCAACCCTGAGTTGGAATGGTATCAAACGTCCAAATACGCTTACCATTGGCAACATCATATGCAGCTAAGAAACCAGGGCGACCGTAGCGACCATCTACACCAACAACAGCACCCAATGGCGCATTGGCTGTCGGCTGATCAATGTGTAACCCATAACCCACTCCTGTGATACCAACAATCACTTTTCCATGATAGACGACAGGCGCCATTGCTATGCCTACACCAGTACCTCCATAAGCTTCTTTATGGCTCTTAGCGTCTGCCTGACTTAATGAGCTGGTTTTTTCAGTTAATGCCGTGTCATCAGCAACGTCAATATCCCAAATTTTTGCCCCGCTTTTAGCATCAAGCGCAATCAAACGAGCGTCAACAGTACCAATAAATACCTTACCATCACTCACGGCAACGCCTCTATTTGCGGGACCACAGCACATTTTCCAATTTGCTCTGCGCTCATGCTTATAACGCCAAAGTTCTTTACCCGTTTTGGCATCCAAGGCAACTACATGATTAAAAGGTAAGGCCACATACATCACGCCACCAGTAACGATAGGCGTAGCCTGAAAACTTGCAACAACACCGCTTTTGAATTGCCAAGCGAGCTTCAAATCTTTAACGTTTTGTTGATTAATTTGCGTAAGCGGAGAAAGTCGCTGATTAGTAAAGTCACGACCAAAACTAGGCCATTCTTTATCTGAAATACTAGATTGAACATTCGATTGCTGGGTAAGCGAGCTGCTACACGAAACCATTGCAAAGCTGCTTAACAAAACTAAACTTAGTAAACCAGTATTGCTCAACTGCTTGCATTTTAAAAGACTGCGCATACAACCTTCCTTTAACTCATCAATAGCATTGAAAAATTAAAGTATACAGATGTGTATACCATTTGCAAATTTTTATGCCGGATAAGGTGAAAGTTGAATTTTAGAAATGTAAAAAGCAGCTAAATTAAAATGGAAATCAACCTAAAAAGAAGTCAAATTAAGACTAAATCTGATTTAGGTTAAAACCTAGATTTAAGGTAATGCGTATATAGCAGGCAGATTTCGCCACCAGCCATAAGCATCCATGCCACAACCAAACACATAGCGATTAGGCACTTCCAAGCCTACAAAGTCAGCTTTAATCGGTTTTGAATGTGGCAATTTCTTTTCTATCAGCACAGCGGAGTAAACATCTTTAGCGCCTAATGCTAGACATTTTTCTTTAATGGCCAATAATGTAATACCCTCATCCAAAATATCATCCACTAATAATACTGTTCGATTGTTTAAATCTAACTTTGGTAAAGATTGCCAGATAAGCGCATTGCCTACCGTGTTATTTTGGTAGCGGCTAGCATGAACGTAGTCTAATTCGAGTGGAAATGCCAGCTGTGTGAGCAACTGCCCAGCAAAAACAATTCCGCCGCCCATTACGCAAATCACTATTGGACATGCATGCTCAAATTGCAAAGTAACGTCTTTACCAAGCTGACTAATTGCACTTTGAACAGCTTCCGCAGTATGAATAAGTTGCGCTTGATCTAGCAAAGACTGTGGATTTTGTGTATTCAATTTAGCTCAATTGCATGTGATAAAAGTTAATGAATGTTTATAAATTAATGCAAAGTCACTTGCTCAACATCTAATATAAAATGCTTTTCTACACTCGCTTGATGCTGCGGGCTGTACTCTTCAACCCAAAGCTTCAATTCATTTTTTATCATCGCTTCATTTGCACTTTCTGTGCCTTCTATCCATTTCAATAGTTTCTTTACCCACGTAATATCAACTTCACGTGCTTGGGCTATACGTAACTTTTCATGCGGAGTTGGCATGGTGTGCTCATCATCCGCGAGCAACTCTTCATATAGCTTTTCGCCTGGTCGAAGTCCTACATATTCAATTTTAACTTCATCCGCTTGAAGGCCAGAAAGCCGAATCATGTCAGCTGCTAATGCTGCGATTTTAACTGGCTCACCCATATCAAGCACCAAAATCTCGCCACCCTTACCCATTAACCCAGCTTGCAACACTAATTGTGCAGCTTCAGGTATCGACATGAAATATCGGGTAATTTCAGGGTGAGTAATCGTGACTGGACCACCCTTGGCTATTTGCTCTCTAAACTTAGGAATGACGCTACCGCTACTACCTAGCACGTTACCAAAACGCACGATAACAAAACGTGTTCCCATTGCTTCACGTGCAAGCTTCTCTTGCAAACCTTGGCAAACCATTTCGGCAAGGCGCTTACTAGCCCCCATTACGTTTGTTGGATTGACAGCTTTGTCAGTAGAGATAAGCACGAATTTCTCAACACCAGCTTCTTTACACGCATTGGCTATGGTGTGCGTACCAATCACATTATTTGAAAGTGCCTCCCAAACATTCCCGTTTTCCATCATCGGCACGTGCTTATAAGCCGCGGCATGAAACACCACCGCAGGCTGAAACTGCTCAAGTAAGCTTTTAACTCGTTGTTTATTTTTTACGTCACCAGTCATGAAGAGCAACTTAGTCGTAAGATTTAATGCGCTAAGCTCTTGCTCTAACTGGTAAAGAGAAAACTCAGAAATATCAAAACAAATCAATGCACTAGGACTAAAATTTAATATTTGGCGGCAAAGCTCAGAGCCAATAGAGCCGCCCGCTCCACTTACCATTACCGCATGTTCCGCAATTAGATGCCGCAAGCCAGAGTTATCTAGCAATACTGCGTCACGGCCCAACAAATCTTCCACATCCACCTTGCGAATTTGTGAAACGCTCACTTTACCGCTCATCAAATCATCAATAGCTGGCACAGTCAGAACTTCCAAGCCTAGATTGTTAGCTAAATCTATCGCGGAACGGCGTTTTTGGTGATGCGCAGATGGCATCGCAACAATCACATGCTCAACGCCTAAGCGTCTTTGCATATCAGCTAAAGTCGCAATTGAGCCTAATACCTTAACGCCAAATATCTCACGCCCCAGTAAAGCTTTATCATCATCAAGCATACCAACAACGCGCCATTGAGTGCTGCGCGATAAATCTTTAAGCAAAGCAACAGCGGCATCACCCGCGCCTAATATTATCGTTGGCTTACCAAGTGATTTTGCAACTCCATAAAGCGAGTGCTCTTTCCACGCGCGATAAGCAAAGCGACTGCCACCCATCATTAACATGAGTAAGAGTGGGTCTAAAATCAATACAGAACGGGGAATGACAAGTGAGCTTCTCATCATGAATAGCAAAGCCGCAACTAAAACGGCAGCTGAACTAACTGCAAATAAAATTCGCTTTAAATCAGATACGCTGGCAAAGCGCCACATGCCTCGATATAAACCGTACAGTACAAAAACAGCACCTTGCATTGGAGCAACCCAGACGATTGATTGCAACATGTACTGAAGATGCTCAGGAGGAATAGTAAAATTAAAACGCAGCAAGTATGCAGCAAACCAAACAAAAGCCGCCACTGCAATATCGTGCAATAAAGCCAAAAACGTTAGTGGATTAATGAGTGATTTGGTCATTTAATGAGATGGCTAGCCTAAATTTATATTGTAAGTTCAACTGAGTCGTATTGTATCAACATACCCGTAGACATAACACTCCAGCATATAGGTAACACCCACTTTAATGCTGAATACCATCCCTACGCAATACTTTTAAAAACGTTAAAAAGATAATTTTTAAATCAAGCAAAAAAGACTGCTTGTGCAAATACTCTACATCCAGCTTTACTTTAATTGGAATTGGTAACTCGTCTCTACCATTAATCTGCGCCCAACCCGTCAAACCAGGTAACAACTTATCTACACCAAATTCCGTTCTTAATCCCATCAAGTCAACCTGATTAAACAACGCAGGTCGTGGCCCCACAAAACTCATATCGCCTTTAATAATGCTCCAAAGTTGCGGCAACTCATCTAAGCTAGATTTCCGCAAAAAAGAACCTATAGGTGTTAAATACTGCTGTGGATCTGATAATAGATGCGTCGCAACTGCAGGTGTATTAACCCGCATCGTGCGAAATTTTGGCATTTTGAATATATGGTTATTACGTCCAACTCGGTCAGACCAATACAGAACTGGGCCAATTGAAGTCAACCGAACCATTACCGCAACGATTAAAATCGGAATGATTAAAAACAATACTGCAAAAAATGCCAGCAAAAAATCAAAAAAACGTTTAATCACTTTTACACCTTATTAAAGTCTATTGCAGTTGCCTTCAAACCCTCTTCGACCGTTATTGGTGGTTTCCAATCAAGCAGTCTACGCGCCTTTGTAATATCCACTTGCAAATTACCACACAACCTTTGGGCGACATCTTTTTTACCAATTAAGGCTGCTAAAAACTCTATCAACTTTTGTGGAATAGGCAAAAGCCTAGACCTGACACCCAGCGCACTAGCGCAACCTCGCAACAACTCAGTTGTAGATAAATCATTCCCATCAGATACTAAAAAAACTTGATTTGCAGCTGCCGGATGATTAATGCACTTCATAATCAGGCTCACCAAATTATCAATATAAACAAAACTTCGTTTATTATGAATAGCGCCCAGTGGCAGTGGTATAGAACGTTTTACCATACGCATCATGCTTGCAAAATTAGCCTTTACACCAGCGCCATAAACCAATGGTGGGCGAATAACAACAATCTCCATACCCGTCTGCCGAGCGATCAACATAAGACCCTGTTCAGCCTCAAACTTTGAAGTGCCATAAGGATCTTGCGGATTGACCGCGGATTCTTCGGTAAATGGTAAATCGAACGCTGTATGCTCACCATTGACCTTAATTGAGCTCATGAAAATGAACCGTTTAACACTGGCTTTGGAAGCCTGTCTTGCAAGATTCAAAGGACCTTCAACATTAACCTTGCGAAACTCGGCAAGCGGATCAGCAGCATGATCACTCATTACATGCACCCGTGCCGCGAGATGGACAACCACATCGACATTGCGCAAGGCAGCTGACCAATCAGTATTATTATCGATAGAGCAAACGGCTGTAGTCTGTATCGAAATCCCAAGTTCTGTATTCTCTTTGCGCACTACCGCCACTACCACATGCTTCTGACGAAGTAGTTCAGCGCAGAGCGCGCTTCCGACGAAACCATTAGCGCCGGTGACAAGTATCTTCATTGTTGCCGATCTCGATTTATAGCCTTACTCATAGTCTTGCCTAAGTCTTCAGCAGCCATCATTGAGAAATTATGTTCAGGATTTCTGTGCTCATGAATATTATGTTGGGTTGCCAAAACACTGATACAGGTATTATATATTCTCAAAAAGTATATACGTACATTAATATTATAAACTAGTCAGATAGATCCATCAGATTTGTAGATACAGATGCAAACGCTCACCTCTGCGCGGCATGATAACGGGCATTAGCATCCCTCTTCACTCCAAATGAGAATGAGTCCGTTCTGTGAAAACAACCCTACCCCCAATTATTCAGGCGTAACGTCGATAATGCCTATCTTCTGCCGCCATGACTGCTGACGGCGCAGCTCACCTAATGTGCGATAAAAAGCACGGCTAAGATCGTCGTGTGCTCGCACAATTCCTTGGTCTTGCATCAGGTCAAGCAATCGTTTCTCTTTGATCAGGGCGATTGCAGCTTTAATATCATCAAGATACTCAGCCACCCACTGTATTTGATTGAGCCATTGCCTTACTTCTGGCAAGGTCCACCCCTTTGCAAGCTGATCATTGTAGACTTGATTATCAAGTTTATGACCAATATGCTCTATGGAAATCCGATCTGACTCATCAAGTAAGTGCTCTTTTCTAAGTAACTCAGTGAACTCTGGATTCTTTGAAAAAAACAAAAATAATCTTTCGTTAATTTCAATATTTTCACTACCGGGTCTTAATAATTCAAGCATTTCGCTATAAGTCGCTATGAACTCCTCCGTGACTATACTAATGTCACGAATTAACCAATCGTGACATTCCTCTACGGGTACCATAGAACAAATATCCAAGGCTTTAACTGGAATTTTAAGGGCTCTCACAAAGGCCGCCTGTTCTAATCTTTCTAGGCGTAACTTTTTCCAGGTCAACACGGCAAGTTCACGCACCATTGAACTTTCAGCAACATCGCTGGGCTTAAAGCTCACCAAGAACTCCTCATGCAGCCCCCGAAAATCTTCTTCGGACTCCCCGGGAATCACTGCCATAGAGGAGTAAGCTCCAGTCTTCAGAGCGTTACGGGAGGATGCAATCTTACCTGCTTCAGTCTTTGGTCCACCTGAGCGAGTTGATTTAGGAATTCCCGCCATAACTTACTTCAATCGAACGCCAGGCCTGTCGTCAGGGGTGCCTATGAATTCGACTCCTGCATTTTGAAGAGACTTCTTAACCAACTCAAGAACTCTAAGTTGCCCCAATGGGACGCCTGCAACTGATTCAAAACGACGAATAGTAGCCACGCCTACACCAGCAGACAATGCCAACTCATCTGCAGACCATTTAATTAAAGCTCTTCCAGCTCGTATTTGTTCACTAGTAATCAAGTTCTTTACAATCATTTTTGATTGGAATACAATCAATTTATCGATCGATTTCCTAAGGTTTTTGATATGAAAAATATTATAACAAGAAATATATTAACACATACTATTAAAAAAATTGAAGGGGCTTATGCACCTGCTACTATCCGTGCCTACAAAACTAATTTCGAAAAATTTATCATCTTCTGCGATGAGTTAGATGAATGCGCTTTACCAGCCAAAAGCGACTTAGTCGTACAGTATATCAAGTTACTCACCGGTGGCCACCTGAAGTCTAATAGCATACGAATTGCCGTAGCTGCTATCGCCACAATTCATAAACTCAATCAAACTCCTGACCCTACTGATCATCCAGAGGTAAAGCTTGAGTTAAGGCGTATGTACAGAACGCTTGGGCGTGAGTGTAAAC
>Ga0123388_1119527_pt1 | contig 15530 bp, 13 predicted proteins | sample T0HHNO3metaT_FD_89916 | JGI IMG/M metagenome (GOLD analysis project Ga0123388, IMG submission 89916) | Methane-oxidizing artificial microbial communities from Washington, USA to study methane cycling - T0-HHNO3 metaT (Metagenome... | ecosystem: Engineered > Modeled > Simulated communities...
AAAACTTCAGTTGCACAAGCATCTGCTGACGCTGCTAGTGCAAAAAGCGCTGCTGATTCAGCTTCTTCACAAGCTGCTTCTGCTGAAGCTGCTGCTAACCGTGCAGCTCAGTATGCTCAAGACACAAACAGCAAACTGGACAGCATGTTCAAAAAATCAATGATGAAATAAATCATTGCTGATTTGAAAATATAAAGCCCGGTGGGATTCCACCGGGCTTTTTTTTTGAGTGCATGATTCAGTTATTATGATTTGAATCCAGGCAATACCGACACATGGTAGAATAAAGCTTTTTTTTAATTCACCACATTCATGCGTCTAATTAGAGGATTATCTCATTTAGAACCGTTAAAAAACGGTTGTGTATTGACGATTGGAAATTTTGACGGTCTGCATTTGGGGCATAAAGCCGTGATAAAAAAGCTGGCTGAGCGAGGCGCGGCATTGGATTTGCCTGTCATTGTTATGACCTTTGAACCGCAGCCGCTGGAGTATTTTCTGGGGGAAAATGCGCCGTCACGGTTGATGCGCTTGCGGGAAAAAGTAATCCAATTTTCTAAATTGCCCGTTGATGATTTGTTGATATTGCGATTTAATCAATATTTTGCCGACTGTGATGCCGAGCAGTTTATTGAGGATGTTTTAGTAAAAAAATTGAATATAAAGCATCTGGTTGTCGGGGATGATTTTCACTTTGGCAAGGCCAGGCGCGGAAATTTTGCCATGCTCAAGGATAAGGGCAAGCTATTCGGTTTTGATGTCGAAGATACCGGCTCTTATCAAGTAACCGGGCTTCGAGTCAGCAGTACCCTGATCAGGGACGCGTTGGGCGAGGGTAATTTGGCTTTGGCTGAGAAATTGCTCGGTTGCTGTTATTCTGTTTGCGGACGTGTGGCGCATGGCGACAAACGCGGACGAACCATCGGCTATCCCACCGCCAATATACAAATGTTTAGAAAGAACACCCCCGTTAACGGCGTGTTTGCCGTGACCATGACCGGTATTGATGGACGCGAGTTTGAAGGTGTTGCGAATGTAGGCACCCGGCCCACGGTTGATGGCGGTTCAAAGGTAATATTGGAAGCGCATTTATTCGATTTTGATAGAGAAATTTACGGACGTTATGTGGAAGTGCATTTCAAACAAAAGATCAGGGATGAAATGCGTTTTCAGTCATTGGATGAGCTTAAAGTCCAGATTGTGAAAGATGTGGCTGAGGCCAAAGCCGCGCTTAGCTCCCGGCGCGCTTGCAGCATACACACCCTCCCTGGTGATCGCCGCGCCGGTTCCTGACCGGCTAGCGGCATACATACCATCCCTGGTAATAAAGATTTTTGCCGAGTTTAATTGTTATGACGATGGATTATAAAAAAACACTGAATTTACCGAACACTGCGTTTCCGATGAAAGGCAACCTGGCTCAACGTGAGCCGGAACGTCTGAAGAAATGGAACGAAGCCGACTTGTATAACAAAATCAGGCAGGAATTTGCCGGAAGGCCCAAGTTTATCCTGCATGACGGCCCTCCCTATGCCAATGGCGAAATTCATATCGGCCATGCGGTCAACAAGGTGTTAAAAGACATCATCGTTAAATCTAAATCGTTAAGCGGTTTCGATGCGCCTTATGTGCCGGGCTGGGATTGTCACGGTTTGCCGATTGAATTACAGGTAGAGAAGAAAATCGGCAAAGCGGGCGTTAAAGTATCCCCTGCCGTTTTCCGAAAAGCCTGCCGCGAATATGCGGGAAAGCAGGTCAACATACAAAAAGAGGCCTTTATCCGGCTGGGTATTTTAGGCGATTGGGAGCATCCGTATTTAACCATGGATTTTGCCTTTGAAGCCGACATCGTGCGCTCGTTGGGCAAGATCAGCCAGAACGGTCACATAGCAAAAGGCGCCAAGCCCGTACACTGGTGCACCGATTGCGGTTCGGCATTGGCTGAAGCGGAAGTCGAGTACGAAGACAAGCATTCGCCTGCGGTCGATGTACGGTTTCAGGTCGTTGATGAAGATGGCTTTTTAAGTCGATGCCATCATGTGCCTGAGCATGAAGGATCCGGGCCGTTATCGGTGGTCATCTGGACAACCACGCCGTGGACCTTGCCGGCAAACCAGGGCGTTGCGTTAAATCCCGATCTTGAATACGCCGTGGTGCAATGCGAAAAAGACGGCAACAAAGAGCGTTTGGTCGTTGCAGAAGCCCTGCTTAAAGATGCGATGCTGCGTTACGACATCGAAAACTACCATGTAGTCGCTTACTGCAAAGGCGCAGAGCTGGAGCATCAGTTATTGCAACACCCTTTTTATGATCGGCAAGTGCCTATTATTCTGGGCGACCATGTCACTACCGAGGCCGGTACCGGTGCGGTGCATACGGCGCCGGGTCACGGACAGGACGATTATGTGGTCGGTTTGAAATACGGCTTGCCGGTTGATAACCCGGTCGGCAATGACGGCGTTTTCCTGCCGAACACGGAAATCTTTGCCGGTGAACATGTGTTCAACGCCAATGCCCATGTCCTGGAAGTGCTCGAACAACAAGGTAAATTGGTGCATCACGTAGCGATACTGCACAGCTATCCGCATTGCTGGCGGCATAAAACCCCGATTATCTTCCGGGCCACGCCGCAGTGGTTCATCTCGATGGATAAAAACAAACTGCGCGAGCAGGCGCTTGATGAAGTCAAGCGCGTCGCCTGGATTCCTGAATGGGGTCAAGCGCGTATTGAAAGCATGATGGAAGGCCGTCCTGACTGGTGCATCTCCCGTCAGCGCACCTGGGGCGTGCCGATTACGTTTTTTGTCCACAAAGAAACCGGGGAATTACACCCGCGCACCGCTGAATTGATTGAGCAGGTGGCTCAGCGCATCGAACAACAAGGCATAGAAGCCTGGTTTGAACTGGACGCGGCCGAGTTATTAGGCGATGAAGCCGAGCATTACGAAAAAATGACCGATACGCTGGATGTCTGGTTCGACTCCGGCGTAACCCACGCCTGCGTGTTGGAAAAGCGCGAACAGCTGAGCTTTCCGGCCGATTTGTATCTGGAAGGCTCCGATCAGCATCGCGGCTGGTTCCAGTCATCATTGCTGGCCTCGGTCGCCATGAATGAGGTTGCACCGTACAAGGCTGTATTGACGCACGGCTTTACCGTCGATGCCGACGGCAAGAAAATGTCCAAATCAAAGGGCAATGTGGTTGCCCCGCAATCGGTTATGAAAGATCTGGGCGCGGATGTGTTGCGCCTATGGGTTGCAGCGACCGATTATCGCGGCGAAATGACCGTGTCGGATGAAATTTTAAGGCGCACCTCGGACGGCTACAGACGCTTGAGGAATACCGCGCGATTTTTGCTGTCCAACCTGGATGATTTTGACCCGGCGAAAGATAGGGTCGATAGCAAGGATTTGCTGGCACTGGATCGCTGGGTTATGGACCGAGCGTTCGCGTTGCAGGAAGAAGTTAAAACGGCCTACGAAACGTATCAATTCCAGCATATCTACCAGAAAGTGCATCATTTTTGCGTGATCGATCTGGGCGGTTTTTACCTGGACATCATCAAGGATCGTCAATACACAGCAAAAGCCGACGGCTTGGCGCGGCGTTCGGCGCAAACCGCGATGTACCATGTGCTTGAAGCGCTGACCCGCTGGTTGGCGCCGATCATCAGTTATACCGCCGATGAAATCTGGCAATACCTGCCGGGCGAGCGTAGCGAATCGGTGTTTTTGGAAACCTGGTATCAGGGTCTGGTCGAATTGGATGACGATTCCGCTTTTAACCGCGAGTTCTGGCAAAAAGTCATGGCCGTTCGAGCCGCTGTCGGCAAGGAACTGGAAAAAAGCAGGGCCAAAGGCGACATAGGTTCCTCGCTGAATGCGGAACTCGAACTGTATTGTAATGCCGAATTTTTTGATGTCTTAAAGCAGTTGTCGAATGAGCTGCATTTTATCTTTATTGTCTCCAATGCCTCGGTCATCGCTGAACACAATGCGCCTGAAGAGGCTATTCAGACTGAAATTGACGGTATTAAATTAAAAGTTGTCGTTTCCGAACATGACAAATGTGTGCGTTGCTGGCACCAGCGGCCTGACGTGGGCAAGCAAGCGGAACACCCGGAACTGTGCGGCCGTTGCGTGGAAAACGTAGCGGGTGATGGCGAACACCGGCACTATGCGTGATTTCATTATGTTGAAATGGTTGTGGTTGTCGTTGCTGGCGTTAGTTCTGGATCAAGGGAGCAAGCTTGCCATTGCAGGTTCCATGAAGCTGTATGAATCCATTCAGATCATGCCGTTTTTTAAGCTGACCTATGTACACAATACCGGCGCGGCTTTCAGTTTCCTAAGCGAGGCCGGCGGCTGGCAGCGCTGGTTTTTTGCCGGATTGGCCTTGGTGATCAGCGTGGTCATCGCGGTTTGGCTGACCCGCTTGAAAAAACACGAGACCCTGCTGGCGGTGGCTTTGGCGCTGGTTTTAGGCGGCGCGGTCGGCAATTTGATTGATCGCTTGGCTTACGGCTATGTGATAGATTTTCTTGATGTTTATTACGAGTCCTGGCATTGGCCCGCTTTTAATATCGCAGATTCCGCCATTACCTTGGGCGTGGTGTTAATGCTGGCGGAGTCGTTTGGCCTAGTGCATCCGAAAGAGCCGGATTTATAATAGAACGCGGATGGCGCAGATGATTATGATTGAGTAAGATTTTTTTGAATTATTCTGAAAAATCAGCTGATCGTTAATTTGAGGTTATCCGCGTTCATCATAAATATCTGCGTCATCCGCGTTCTATTTTTTCCGGTTACTTCAGCAAACCTAAAAGTCTTTGCCAGTCAAAAGATGCGCCAGGATCGGTTTTTCGTCCAGGCGCAATGTCACTATGCCCTGTAATGCGTTGTGTCGATAGCTTGGGGTAAGTTTCAAGCAAAGTGCGAATGACCCTAGCAAGTTGCACATATTGCCGGTCGGTATAATCGACAAGTTCAGTGCCTTCAAGTTCTATACCGATAGAAAAATCATTACACCGTTCCCGGCCTTCATAGGCAGATTTCCCCGCATGCCACGCGCGTTTATCAAACGGTACGTACTGAACGCATACGCCATCGCGCTTAATCAGTAGATGTGCCGATACGGTGAGTTGATAAACGTCTTTAAAATAAGGGTGATCGTCAGGATCAAGCTGGCTGCAAAACAGCCGGTCTATATAATGATTGTCGAATTCGCCGGGCGGAAGACTGATGCAGTGAATCACCAGTAATGAAATATCCGCAGGGTCAGGCCTTTCATCAAAGTTGGGTGAAGGAGTCCGGGTAATGTCGGTTAACCAGTGCTGGTTTATATTCATGGGCTAGTTAAGAAGTGAAAAACGGAAATAAAGCACAGTATTCAGGATCAATACGCATATTATTAGTCAAAACACTATTGGGGGACTAGGTGATGACTAATTTATTTTTAAATGACGGCAGAACGGTTGCTATGAGCAACCGGCAGCAAGTAAATTCAGATTTGAGTAATGTGAGTAGAGCCGAGATATTAGGCAAAATTAAGCCGACTTTTTTTCAGCATTTTGAGCAAGCGGTTGAAGATTGCTGTATGCGAATCGATCTTGAATTCGGTTTGCAGTTAGGCAAAAATCGCGAAAAAATGGGTAAAGATCAATATACAAAGCTGCTGGAATATCTTCGTTTAATTCGAAGAGATATTAAACAAAACTATTTGTCCAAAGTTAGCGATATTTTCGACGACCATCACCAAAAAACGGATGATGGCGAAGGCGGACAGTTAGATTTTTCTAAAATATCGTTAATCGGAGATGATGCGGTAAAAGAAAATCATGCAATTACCCAGATCATCCGGCAGTGTGAGCGTTTATATTATGAAGAATTGACTGCTCTTAATAAGCATCTTACGCTCCAACGGGGCAAACAAGCTATTGCGGACGGTCAAAATCCGATATTCCCGGAAAAGTTGGTTCGCGCCTTGGTTGAGGTCGTTAAGCCTCTGAAGTTAAACACGGATGCACGGATTGCGCTGTATAAGGCATTTGAAGCCAATGTCTTTAGTCAGCTGGGATTTATTTATGGCGAGCTAATGACACGGTGCGAAACCGCTGCGACTGCACGGATGCAGGAGGTAGCACAGCGTAGCGGCGTGCCGAGTCCGACGCCGTTATACGTAGTGGGCGAGATCCGGGAAGCGGTTGAGCCGGTTGCTGCTAACGCCGAACAGCCCAGTGCGGAGTTTAGGCTATTACAGGAAAAACTGGAGTTATGGCGATTGGCTCATTTTCCTTCCGCTTACGATTTGATTTCAGCTACCGGAAACGTATGTTACCAGCAGTTTGAAATAAAAAATGCATTGCAAGTTCTTCAGCTGGTTACTGACGATTCAGAGCCGGATGAAAAAACGCAGCCGTTAAAATGGCGGGTGCTCAAAAAACTGGAGGAGCTGAGTTTTAGCGTCGATGCCGGGGTTTTGGCCAAACACGATGAAGACGTGTTGGATTTGGTGGCTTTAATTTTTAGCGAAATAGAGCAGGATAAACTGCTCGAAGACTCTGTAAAAACAGCTATTTTACGGTTGGAAATTCCGCTGGCAGCGGCCTCTGTGGGACAATACAGCATTTTTACAAGCGAAGGTAACTCTGTCCGGCTGTTACTGGATGACTTGTTTGCGGCCGGGATGTTTTTAAATGCGGATGAGGATGACGATCGGTTAATTCAGGAGCGTATTGCAGGCGCCGTTAAAAAGATGACCAAGCATAGTGGATTTGAACTTTTCGGCTGGGTGGCAGAGGCGGAAGAATTTGCCGGCTACCTGAACAAGCAAAAACAGCGCTGCCAGAATATCGAACAGAACGCCAGGCAGTTTATGATAAATAAACAGGCGTTGGACTCAAGCAGGAAAATAGTTGCTACAGCCATTGAAAACAGCATGAAGGGCAAAAAGCTGCCGACAGCGATAGTCGAATTTCTACGGGGTGTTTGGGCCGATGTTTTGCTGGATGCTTATACGCATAAAGACGAGCAGCCGGAACAGTGGGAAAAATCGGTGCAGGCCATGGATGAGCTGATTGTAAGCGTCATTGCTCCGGCAGATGATAATGAAAGAAAGCAGATATTAAAATTGTTGCCGGGACTGATTGCGGAATTAAGGCACGGCTTGAAGAAGATTTCATACGATAAATCTGCACAGTCGCGTTTTTTTAAAGATCTGGCCGTATGGCATATTATCTTAATGGATAAAAAGGAAGCTAAAAAAACGCTAGGCGATACTGATAAAGCCGGTACGGCGTCTGTCGAAGGCGAGCAAATAAAAGCCGAAACGATAGCGGACCATAGTTCGGCGCAGGCCAACATTCTCGCCGAGGGAAGTTGGGTTGCATTCTCTTCGGAATCAGGGCGGCAATGGGCCAAGTTGCTTTGGAAAAATGCCGAAAATATGCTGTTTGTCGGAAAAAGCGGAGTAAAAATATTTGAAATTCAAGTGGCCGAGTTGGCGGAAAAGCTGCGATTAGGGCAGGCCGCCCTTGTTAAGGCCAGTGAAGAAAAAATCACCGAAAGAGTACTTTCAAAATTAATGAGCTTATGACAGAACAATCGAAAATGGTAGACATAAAACGCTTCCTCGAAGAAGACATCGGTTCCGGCGATATAACCGCAGCCATCATTCCTGAAGCGATGACGGCTGAAGCCGAAATCGTTACCCGTGAAGACATGGTGCTTTGCGGCCAGGCGTGGTTTGATGCGGTATTCAAATCTCTGGATGCAAGCGTTAAGATCAACTGGCTGGTCGCTGAAGGCGAGCTGGTCGGTAAAAATACGCTTTTATGCACACTCAGCGGAGCGGCGAGAGGTTTACTGACCGGCGAACGCACCGCGCTGAATCTGTTGCAAACCTTGTCTGCGACAGCAACGGTTGCCAGACAATATGCCGACGAGGTTTCCGGTACGGGCTGCAAAGTGCTGGATACCCGCAAAACCATTCCGGGCCTCCGAAATGCGCAAAAATATGCGGTCGCCTGCGGCGGTTGTTATAACCATCGGATCGGTTTGTATGACGGGGTCCTGATCAAGGAAAACCACATCATAGCGGCGGGTTCCATAGCCCAGGCAATCCGGTCGGCGCGTGAATTGACTTCGGTTACGGTGGAAGTGGAGGTTGAAACCATGCAGGAGTTTCTGGAGGCTGTCGCGGCAAAGCCTGACCGCATCATGCTCGACAATTTCAGCTTCGATGATATGGTCGCGGCGGTAAAATTAAATGCCGGGGCCATAGAGCTTGAGGCTTCCGGCAATATCGACCTGGACAATATCAGGGTTGTTGCAGAAACAGGCGTCGATTATATTTCGATCGGCGCATTAACCAAGCATGTCAAGGCGGTCGATTTATCCATGCGCATTAAGCTGGTGCATTAACATGATTGAAAATGTGGAGACATTGGTCAAACAGATCAGTCACGGTGTCTATGTGATCGGTGTCGGTAAAGACGGCCGTCAAAACGCCTTTACTGCGGCCTGGGTGATGCAGGTGTCTTTCGATCCTTTGTTGCTGGCGATCAGCATTAATCCCGAGCATTATTCCTATCAATTGATGAAGGAAAGCGGTGTTTGTACGGTCAATGTGCTGGGGCGGGGTCAGTATGCGCTGGCGGAGCATTTTGGCCGGTCCGCTCCGGATAAGATGGCAGGGTTTCAATGGCAACAAGCCGAAACCGGTGCGCCGGTTTTATCCGAAAGTATGGCTTATTTTGATTGTCAGGTCAGCCATTATGCCGATGCGGGCGACCATAAAATCGCCGTTTGCAAAGTGGTTGCAGCGGCAACACTTAATCAGGGGCCGCCATTGCTGTACAGCCAGACCGGCGACATGGACGGCAGCAGCGAGTTATTCTAAAAAGATTGTGTGATCCACGAAAAGCACGAAAATGTTTTATTGCATATCAGTCAGATAGGCCGTTACCCAAAAGGCAATGGCCATCCCGCACCTACTAATTTATTTCGTGTTTTTTGTGTCTTTCGTGGACAAATAGCCTAAATCAGCGGAAACATCTTCTCGGGATTGAGTATGCCGTTCGGATCGAATTGGCGCTTGATGTCCCGCATCAGTTCCAGAGAATTCGCATCCAGTTCCCGATCGACAAAATCCCGCTTTTCCAGGCCCACACCATGCTCGCCGGACAGTGTGCCGTTTAGCTTAAGCACCAAGGAAAAGATTTCATCCAGGCACGCGTGGGCTTTTTTGCCTTGCTCAGGCTGATCAGGATCGAGCAATAAATTCACATGGATATTGCCGTTGCCCGCATGACCGAAGTTGATAATGGGCAGGTCGTATTTCTTTGAAAGCTCGCCCAATCCCGCTATCAACGCAGGCATTTCGGTAACCGGAACCACTACATCTTCATTGATTTTTTTCGGAGCCACCTTGCGCAACGCCGGAGACAGCGCTTTCCGGGTTTGCCAGAGCGCTTTGACTTCGGCGTCAGTCTGGGCTAGTCTAATATCCAACAGTCCGTCATTTTTGGCGGCAGCGGCCACTTTTTCAGCGGCCCTGTCCAACCCTTCCAGCTGTCCATCGACTTCGATCATTAACATCGCGCCTGCATGTTCGGGTAGATCGGATTCCGAATACTGCCGGATCATGTTGATCGCATTGCCGTCGATAAATTCCAGCGCACAGGGAATCACCGGCTGCGACATGATCGCGGAAACCGCTTTGGCCGCATCGAAAACCGAATTGTAGATGGCCCTGAGCGTTTTGGTCGCTTCCGGCAGCGGTGTCAGTTTTAAGGTGGCTTGGGTAATAATCGCCAGCGTTCCTTCCGAACCGAGGATCAGCCGGGTCAGGTCATAGCCGACCACGCCTTTGCTGGTATGGACGCCGACGCGGATTTCCTTGCCAGAGCCGGTCACAGCGCGCAAGCCTAAAGTGTTTTCCCTGGGCGTGCCGTATTTTACCGCTCTCGGCCCTGCGGAGTTATAGGCCAGATTGCCGCCGACGCTACAAAAAGCGGCGCTGGTCGGGTCGGGCGGCCAGAAAAAGCCCCGCTCTTTGGCGATGTCCTGCACCTGCTGGTTGGTCATGCCCGGCTCCACGATGATGTAGCGATTATCGGGAGAGAATTCGACCAGTTTGTTCATGCGTTCCAGCGACACGACCAGCCCGCCTTTAAGCGGAGTGGTCGCGCCGGTGGTGCCGGTGCCGCGTCCCCTGGCGGTCAGCGCAACATGGAACCGGTTGCAGGCGTTAACGACGCTGACGACCTGTTCATGCGTGGTCGGGAAGACGACGGCTTGAGGCAGCACATGGCGACGACTGTTGTCATAGCCGTAAGTCCAGCAATCTTCAGGCGCAGTCAGAATATCTTCGGCAGCAAAAATCTCAGCTAACAGATTTAAGAAACCGGCGGGTAAGGGGGCTATATTAGTCAATGTATTCAAAAACCGTAATGATTTGGTTGACGTCGGATTGGTGTCTGGCCGCGTCTATGGCGGCAGCACCCTCGTTTCTATGCACCAGTCCCATCAGGTAAACCGTGCTTTTTTCAGTGATGACTTTTACCCAGGATGCATCGAATCCGGGTAGTTGAGTTAACGCGGTTTTGACTCTGCCGGTAATCAGCGTGTCGTTGGCGCGGAAATTAAAAGGGCGGGGCTGGGCAATAGCCAGCTTGTTGTGTACCAGTTTCACGTTGGGAATGACGCGAACGATGTCGATAATCCGGCTGCGAAATTCTTCCTTGGGCGTCTCGCCGGTGACCAGCACCGCGCCGTTGTATGCGGTTATATTAAAGTGGCATTTGTCGCGCAAGTCGTAATAGGCATTCAGCTTGGCGCCGGCATTATCCTCGATAGCCTCGTCAGTCAAGATGGCATCGCGGCTGCGGCGGTCGTTTAATAACGACAGCCCGGTAATTTCGGCTCCGCCCGCCGTAATCGCTGAACAGCCGGAAATAAAAAGGCTGTGTGCCAGTAGCAGTAATAACAGCGTTTTCATGATTCAGCCGCCAAATAATTGATGGTCGATCAAGTCGCACAGGCAATGGGTAATCAACGCATGGACTTCCTGAATATGTATGCTGGAGTCTGACGGTACGCGAATTTCTATGTCGATTTCATGGAGCAACGGCGCAATCATGCCGCCGTTATTGCCGGTCAGGGCGATGACGGTGATGTCTTTATCGTGGGCTGTGCTAATGGCTTTGGCGATATTGGCCGAATTGTTGCCGTCGGTATAAGCAACCAATATATCGCCGCTTTGCCCCAAGGCTCTCAGCTGCTTGGCGAAAATATCGTCAAAATGATAGTCGTTGGCGATGGCGGTGATGGTGGTCGTGTCGGTGGTCAAGGCAATGGCGGGTAGCGAAGGCCGGTCGCGTTCGTACTGGTTAAGCATGGCCGATGACAGCAACTGGGCGACGGCCGCCGAACGGCCATTGCCGCAAGTGACTATTTTTTTATCATTAAGCAAGGTTGCGACCAGTCGTTGCGAGGCGAACTCGATGAGTTCGCCGAGGCTGGTCATCGTATCCTGCTGGGCTTGAATGCTGTTTGTGAAGTGGTTGATTATGCGATTTTGTAGGCTCATGGCGAACGATTATAAAGGCTATCATTCGAGCCTGCGATATTTTTTAAGTTCAACAGCTTGAAGGTTTTTTGACGGCTTCGGCAGTTAGAAAAACGGAACGCTGATGACGCAGATGAATATGATGATCACAGATCATTCAATGAAAATCTTATTTCATCATAATTATCAGCGTCATCTGCGTTCCAATACAAACACTGTGCCGAATCGATACTAAAAAAATCAATAAATAGTGTCCACTTTAGATTGCTGATTAACAAGGTCGAGTTTGGCTTGGATATTCATGCCTAATTACAGATTTAACCCACTACCATTTTTCGCAATACGCAATTGTCGGAAGTGGCCAGGGAGCTGGAGCGTTATCATTCCGTGCATGTCCGTCTTGTCGACCCGTCCCTGAACAATTTGACGCTCGGCGGGGTTTTCGACAATAACGATCTTGAGCGTTTTCTTTTCACCCTGGAAGCGGTTTTACCGGTTGATATTAAGCGCGGCAAAAGCGGCGATGTATCGATCGACCGCCGTCGGTCATGATCCTGCAAGCGCTTGGCTGGTCGCGTGGCGATTTAAAACGCATTTTGTACCCAGTCGATGTTGCCGTTGCCGGAAATGGCAACCACGTCAAAGCGGATAGGACATTCTGTTTTGTGGGATGACAGGTAAATATGCGTTGCCGCTATGATACGGGATTGTTTGGCGCGGGTGATGCTCTCAGCGGCGCTGCCGTATTTATCGGTTTTACGGAACCGGACTTCGATGATAACCAGCGTCAGTTTGTCGGTCATTATCAAATCGAGCTCGCCTTGTTTGCAGCGGAAATTCCGGGACACCGGCTTGAGTCCTTTGTCGATCAGGAAATCGTGGGCTTGTTCCTCGGCGCTTTCGCCGCGAAGTAAATGCGCGGCTTTGGTCTTGAGCTTAGTAAACAGCATGGTTGATCGGGGTTTTTGGCTCGGGTATCGCACCGGTATTTTCGGTGCTAAAGCCGCTTATTTCAGGTTGTCCGTCCATGAACTTGGCGCAGATCAGTTGGCGCTTGATGCGTTGGTCGGCGGTCAGCGATAGATTTCCGGTTGCGCCGGGATAGGCATCGGTTTCCAGGTTATCTAATCGTGTAGCCAGGTTATAGGCATCGATACCCATTGCAATCAGGCGTAAATAAGCGCTGGGAAATTGCTTCCAGGTTTCTTTTAGTGCGTCCATGTTGAGTTCTCCCTGATAGGCTTTGTTGAATAACCAAGGGGTGTCGCAAAAAGTTATTTTATTGAGGTCGGTATCCAGCGATGCGTTGACTTGTCCGGTGTAAACGGTAGGCATTGCATAAACGGGAAGGTCGCCCGCTTGATAAAATTGGAGTTGGGGATTGATGGAGCGCGCTTCTGCGCTATAGGCGCTTAACAATATGGCATCGGCATCCTGCCGTCTTCTCGGCGTGTATTTTACGCCGGGTATCAACGCAAGGATTTTATTGTAACGTTGTTCGCTTTCATCCAGGTTGAGCAGCTTTTGAATAGGCGCAGAAAAGTCGGTTTCCTTGGGGTTATAGGTTTGTGTTTCCAGGACAGTGCCGCCCCGATCTTGCCAGTCTTCTGTCAGATAGTTGGCGATACGTTTGCCCGGCGCGTTTTCAGGAACAAGCATCAGCGCTCTTTGATGGCCGTCCTCCCACGCTTTGTGGGTGATTTGATCGGTATCATCCAGCGGGCTGAGGCTGAACTGGTAGAGCCGGTTTTTTTGCAGGCCCGGAATATGATTTAATGCCAGCACGGGGACGTTAAAGGTAACGGTATCGGCCAGGCTTTGGATCTGTTCTTTCGCCAGCGGGCCGATGATCAGTTGGGCGCCTTCTGCGACAGCTTGGGTATATAAGGTTTGCGGGGACGATTGTTCGCTGTCGTAAAAGCGAAGGGTAGGTTTGGTCGCGTTATCCGCATGGTTGTAGGCTGCCATAAATCCAGCACGGATGGCTTTACCGGCTTGGACGAAAGTCCCCGATCCGGGCAACAAGAGCGCGATTGCTTTGGCTTGTGGCGCATTTTTCGGTGTGTCCTGAGGGCGATCCAGGAAGCTTAAGTCGGCAGGGTGTGTCGGAAAGGTTGCGCGCCATTGGCTTATTTGAGTATCAAAATCAGGCTGGTTTATATTTTTTAAAATGATGGTCAAAGACATCCAACCGGCTAAGGCGTCTGTTTGGTTGGCCTGTAAGGCGGTGTCAGGCAGCAGACGCAATGTTTCAAGAATGGATGCCTGATTTTTTTCAAGTTCAGTGGGAGACGTTATTAGCCGGTGTAGCTCAATTCTGGATTTGGCGCTGTCCAGCAGGTTTCCGGTTAATGAGTAGGCAAAGGCCTGCGATTGAAAGTATTTAATCTGATTGTCCCGGTTCAGTTGTTGCGGTTGAATCTGCGCCAAGCTTTCAATGGCCTGTTCAGCCTCGCCAAAGCTGAGCTGGATCTGGGCATAAAGAAGACGCAGCTGGGCATGTTGTTCGGGCGACAGCTCGGCAGGGTTAATGGCATCGGCACCCTGTTTTGCGGAATTGCCGTCCCCGGCCTGGATTAAGGATTCGACGGACTGTAAGCGCTGCTGATTTTGTTCCAGAGACGATGGCGTTGAGGGATGCTGGTATAATTCAACCATTTGCCCCGGCTGGTCGTTCCTTATTAAGGGTTGTGTTACCAATACTTCGTGCTCAGGCAGTCGCTCCTGCATTGCCATATTTTCTGCATCTGTGGGATTCGTGGCAGCGCAACCGGAAAAAAACAAGAGGCCGGGGAGCAGGGCGCACAATAATGGCGGCTTATATTTTGGTCGCATCTTTTTAGAGATTTTCAAGTGAGTGTATCGAATGTCAAGTGAATGCGGCAAATTATACGTTGTTGCTACTCCGATAGGTAATTTAGCGGATATTAGTTTCAGGGCGGTTGAAATATTAAAACAGGTTGATTTGATTGCTGCGGAAGACACTCGGCATGTAAAAATGTTGCTACAGCATTATGGCATCAGCAATAAACTGATTTCGTTGCATCAACATAATGAAGATAAAGCCTCCGCCGGATTGCTGGAAAAGCTGCGCGAGGGTTTGTCTATTGCGCTGGTTTCCGATGCGGGAACGCCGCTGTTAAGCGATCCAGGTATGCCGCTGGTGAAAATGGTTAAGGATGCGGGTGTCGATGTTGTGCCTGTGCCGGGCGCCTGCGCGTTGATCGCTGCATTGTCCGCTGCGGGATTGCCGGTTACTCAGTTTGTATTTGAAGGCTTTTCGCCGAGAACCTCGTCGGCGCGAAAAGCGTTTTTTAGTGAACGGTTACTGTGTCCGATAACCTGGGTATTTTATGAGTCCAGTCATCGGATTATGGCTTCATTAAAGGATATGGCCGAGATACTGCCGTTGGATCGGCAGATTGTTATTGCCAGGGAATTGACCAAGCTGCACGAAACTATCGTGAAAACCAGTTTGGGCGAAGCGCTTAAGTTGGTTGAAGATGATGCCAATATGAGGAAAGGTGAGTTTGTGGTTATTGTCGATGGCGCTGCCATCGATAAAAAAGAGCAAATCATTACGCCTGAACAGGAGAAAATATTGAGGGTGTTGCTGGGCGAGTGCTCGATTAAGACCGCAGTTGCACTAGCCGTGGAGATTACCGGCGTCAGGAAGAAGTTGTTGTATCAGGCCGCATTGGATATGGAGAAGGCGAAAGAGGCTTAGAAGTTCCGTTAATGCTGATTGGGGTGTATTTCTGGTCTGTTTTTTGCTTATTAATATAGCTATCGCATATCGCATTAATGTGAATGTGTGATACACTAGGCGCTGAAAGAGTCGGCTGAGCAGTCGCTGTTTTATCGCAAGATAAGATGGAGGAAAGTCCGGGCTCCATTGGGCAGGGTGCCAGGTAACGCCTGGGAGGCGTGAGCCTACGGAAAGTGCCGCAGAAAATATACCG
>Ga0123388_1115729_pt1 | contig 15481 bp, 11 predicted proteins | sample T0HHNO3metaT_FD_89916 | JGI IMG/M metagenome (GOLD analysis project Ga0123388, IMG submission 89916) | Methane-oxidizing artificial microbial communities from Washington, USA to study methane cycling - T0-HHNO3 metaT (Metagenome... | ecosystem: Engineered > Modeled > Simulated communities...
TTGTCGATGACTACTTTGCTACCCACGTCACCCACTAATTTTTCAACTTTTAGCTTGTCACCAGCAGCCACTTTGTATTGCTTGCCGCCTGTTTTAATTACTGCGTACATAATAAAGCCTTAAACATCATCTTTTAGAGAACTGGGCATTATACGCAATTCACTACAGAATGCAAATCTCAATTGCATTTTTAGCACATTATTTTACGGCTTGTTTGCTGACATCTACAGTTTGACACTCTAGCATTTAAAGGTAGAATTATTGGCATGTTTATCAGCACTCAAGTCGTCAGCAAACAATATCGTCAGGCCCTATGGCTACTGGCCGTTTCCGCTCGCAACAACTGCTGTTTTTCTTAGTATTTTAAACAAGCAACCGCGAGCCTCTCCGCGGTTGGTGAACACAAGACCTCTGCAGAGATGGCCCGCAAAAGAAAGGGCTACATGCACAACAACACCATCACGTCAAAAAATAATCAGGCACTCATAGGCGCTTCCTTCGTATTCATCTCGGCAATTGCATTTTCTGCCAAAGCAATTTTTATCAAACTGGCTTACCAATATCCCGTAGATGCCGTCACCTTGCTCGCATTAAGAATGTTACTTGCGACACCATTTTTTATAGTGATGGCAGTGATTGCAACTAAAAACAATACCTCCTCCTCACGCTTGAGCATGAATGACTGGGGTTCCCTGTTTGTATTGGGCTTAGGCGGAATGTACTTATCATCCCTGTTCGATTTCATTGGCTTAAGCTACGTATCCGCTGGCACAGAGCGCACCATCCTTTTCCTTTATCCCACATTTGTCGTCATCATTACTGCGCTACTGGCGAAGAAACCCATAGGTAAACGCGAAATATTGGCGCTAGCGCTAAGCTACGCTGGAATCATCTTGATTGCTATGCATGACATTTCATTTAGCAGTACCAGCGCCACCCTGCTAGGGGCTGGGTTTATATTACTCAGTGCATTGACATACGCCTGCTACTTGGTAGGAAGTAGCAACATGCTTCATAAGATTGGCACGCAGCGATTTACCGCATATACGATGATTATTGCTTGCACTGCCTGTGTCACCCACTTTGCCCTCACACATTCGGTGGCCTCGTTAAAACTGCCTATGGGTGTATATCAATTGGGGCTGGGAATGGCAATTGTGTCCACAATACTTCCAGTAATCTTGCTCAATGCTGGCATACGGAGAGTAGGCAGCAGCAAAGCATCGCTCATTGGTAGTATAGGACCGGTTTCCACCATATTACTGGCTGCTATATTTCTTGGTGAGCCCGTGACTTTCAATCAGATAATTGGCACTGCTTTAGTATTGGCTGGAGTTCTGTCTATCACGCTACCAACCGAACAGCAGGAGAGTTAACGCCAGACTAGGTAGAAATGAAAAACGGGTTCCATTACTGGAACCCGTTTAAATTTTGGTAGGGTGTGAAGAAGGTAACTCATAACAAATATACTAACCATCCACCACTTCCACCATTAAACCATCCCTCAACTTAATTATAATGCATCCGGTTTAAACTGATAACTCAACGTAAAAAAGGCTGATCTCGGTGCACCTGTCCCCAAAAAACTGGTGCCTTGCCACTCGCTGCTGTTATAGTTAAAACCACTTGGTCCGATAGCGCCATTCACACCAGGGGAAAATGCGTTCAATCCCAATCGACCGGCAGATGCATATTCCTTATCAAACAAATTATTGATTTGCATACCCAAGGTCCATTCTGGGGATAGCTGGTAGCTGGATTGTAAATTAAACACGGTGTAACCCGCAGTCTTGCCATCTCGCCAATTTGCACGTGGGATATCACAAACAGTTGAGATAAAGTTGCCGGGGCCTGGATTATTAGGATCAGGGATGATGCAATCTGTCCGGATGGTGCTAGCAGGACCCGCACGGTGCTTGTTGTTCTCATTACCCCGTATAAAGGCTTCGGAGTGCACCACAGCGTTTAGCCCTATATGCCATTTGCTTGTTAGCTCGTAGCCAAAGTTAAAGTTAAGATTATGTAATGGCACCCCTGGCATACGGCTACCTTTATTCACTCTGATTTTGCCAAAGTTATTAACTTTCACCTCTTTGCCATCTATTACGTAAGTACCAGACTGTGTATTGTCGCTATACGCTGTACTGTTGTAGGGGCTAAGCATGTCAAAACTGGATTGAAATGTAGCATCCGTTAATGCGTAGTTCACCCCAAAGCTGGCGTTACCCCATTTCCCTTTCACGCCCATTTCCAAGCCTTGGCGCTTAGTATCTCCAATGTTTTGAAAAAAGCTGCGGCTAGCTGCAATGCTGACAAAGTAAATATCATCTGTTAAGTCGGTACGGTAAATACTGGTGTTCCACTCGATATTGGGGCCCCAAGTGCCACGTGCACCAAACTCCATACTCGTAGACCTTACTTGTTTTAAATGCGGGTCTCCAGACATAGTGGTAGGCAAATTACAAGTGCGCCTGTCGGCTATAGAACGCTCTTGATAAATCACTGGACTTGTTCCTGGTAGGGGTACCAACGTAGCATCGTATGCACAGCCCAACTCAATATTGGTGGGTGTTCTGGCCCCACGGCTCCAATTGCCATATAGATTCAGATCCTCACGCGCTTGCCAAGTCGCCCCAAACGACGGATTGAACGAGCGGTACTTAAACTTTTCAGTAGGCGTTGTTTCTAATTGCGCTAAATTAGAAAATGGAGCATTGGGATCAAAGGGATAAATTCCACTGTCTATACCTGTTGGGCAGAATGTCCCATCGACCAAACCATCGCCGTCATTGTCCACTCCTCGACATAAGGCTAAAGGGTTAATTTCGTTACGTAGACTACCTAAAGATGCCTCAAGAAACTTAGAGATACTATTCACATCCAGGCTGTTTTTTACGTTAGTCCAGTTAAAGCGTGCCGCGGCCGTAACACTTAAGGTTTCAATCGGCTTCCAAGTTTCGCTGGCGTAGATGCTCTTGGTGATAGAGTCACCACTAAAATCATTTAAACGTAAAGCATGTGCTGCATCTCTGGCATAAAATTCATAGCCCAATTCATTAGGCGCTTCATAGCCATTGCGTTTTGCATCTAACATCCCCAAGTATTGGCCACTGGTATAGCCGGCATCGGCCATATCAACAGAAGTGCCTAACATAAACTTGTGCTTATCCAAATTCCAGTTGAACTGCACCGCCGCACCTTTGCCCAGTTGATCTACTTCGGTTTCACTGATAATGGCGGTGGGTGTACCGTCTATGACACCCGTACCGGTACCTAGACCGGTCTGGGAATCCATGCCTCCATAGGCACCATCCCTGTTTATCTGATATCCGTTTGCATCATATGCACAAACACCCAACAGCGTTCCATCACAGCCTCCAACATACACATCAGGGTCACGTAAAGCCAAATTAACCGGGTCAAGGATAATCAACCGATTAAAAAAGCCGTTGTCATCCACATAGCTGTTATCGATATCAAATCCCTGAAACTCTGCATACGCAGCTAAGTAATATTTAGCAATGACAGGTCCGCCAAACTCATTGGTCCCAGCAAAAGCACCACCGCCTTGACCTGCACTTGCCACACCTGCATTTGCAGCCTGATTTTGAAAATAATTGAGTGCGAGCTGATAAAACGCTGTAGGTAATGGATTATTAAATTGACCCAAACCTAATATAGTTGCTGGCGTTGTAAAGTTATAGATCACGTTGTTATCGATCATCCTCGGGTCAGCGGTCCATCTAGGTACATCTGGCCCAGCTAACCCATCATTACGCGGAATAGTGGCCTGCCCCACCCCTGCAACAGGTGTGTCAAAGTTAGTACCAATTGCAAGGTTGTTGACATCAAATGCAGCATTGGGGATAAAGTTGCCAGACCCATCATCTACTTGCGCTGGATTGCCATTAATATCTAATGCAAAGCCATTGGCATCCGCAGCAACATTCAGCGCATAGGTGTTGTAGTCGGGTAGCCCATCGTTATTGATATCTGAATACCCATATAGCACTTGCCGACCTTGAGCATTCGGCGTGTAGTAGCCAGAAAAATTTTCGTTCACATCCGTCGTTTTTGTTTTGCGCTTACTCTTGCGGTTATAAATCTGGCCAGTGATATTGAATGTGTCGGTTACATCCCAAACACCACTCAACTGAAACTGCAAAAGATCATTCTTGCTCTTGTCTGGTGAGGTATAGACTTGCTTAGGGCTTTGATCCACCATTTGCTCTGGCAGCAAGCCATTACCTGTTAGCTTATTGCCTGCATACAACATGGAAAGCCCCATGCGTGCCCGTTCATTTTGCCATTCTGCCTTTCCGAATAGTTGATTGACCTTACTAGGTGAGTTGTCTCGCCAACCATCTTCCATAAAGAAATTGCCTGAGACAAAGCCTGCAATCACACCGTTATTACCACCTGCAGATAGTTGCAATTGCTTACGACCAAATGATCCGGTCAGTACTTCAGCATCTAATGATTGACCATCAAAACCACTCTTAGTACGCATAGCCAAGGCTCCACCTAACGTGCCTAAGCCAAAGATTGGATTAGAGCCAGGAAAGATATCCAGACCACTTAACGCATTGAGCGGCAACATGTCCCAGTTCACCACATCACCAAATGGTTCATTCACACGAATCCCATCTAAAAACACCGAGATACCTTGTGCTGTACCTAGCTGAGGTGATGCGGTGAAACCACGATATTGCAGATCCATCTGAAAAGGATTACTTTGATAATCATTCACCGTCACCGATTGCAGCTTGCTGTTCATCAAATCGGTTAAGCTAAGCGCATGCGACTCTTTAATTTCTTTGGCAGTAATACTTTGCACATTGCCTGGAATTTCCTCTTTGGTGAGACCTAAGCCTGGCATTGGCCCAATGTCATAAGAGCGTTTAGCACGGACACTGATTTGATCAAGCTGAAGTGTTTTATCTGCAGTATCTGCTACTTGCTGAATATAAATAGTGGTTTCGTTGAGTTTTGCCTCTAGCCCAGAGTTACCCAGTAGCTTTTGCAGCGCCTCTTTTCTAGTCATGACTCCCTTGATGGCTGGTGCATTTTTACCAGAGGTCAAAGCGTCATTAAACGTGATATTCACCCCCATGGTGGCACTCAATACTTTGAGCGCTGAGGCTAAGGGCTGACTAGGTTGATTAACCGTAACCGGTAAATTTAATATCGCTTGAGACTCGCTGGGGAGTTTTGTATTTAGCGTTGCGGCATTTGCGATAGAGAGCGTAAAACCAGCAGTGCTAATACTGGCGATAGCTACGATTGCACGCACAGTTGGGCGAGTAGATTTCAAGGAATTGCCTTTCAGAAAAATCGGTTCTTATTGGCTTGATGTTTGAAAATGCAAAACCCTGATATTGGTATCAAAAAATTTTAAATATTATTCCTTTGCTTGAATAACGCGTTGCGTTGCAGCATTCACCACTTTAACGTTGGCAATTTTTGGGAGCGTATCTATAAACACTTCCGTATCTTTAACTTCTATAATTGCACTGATCTTTTCATGGGGCGCGCCTTGCGCAATGACCTTCGTTGCGCGATATCGAGAGAGCACTTCTGCAATCTCATATATATTTGATTGATTAAACACAATTAAGCCATCTACAAATTTAAAATAATCATTTGCTTGTGTATTCATACGCTGAATAGGTTGATGTTTTGGTACCTCGGCAACCTGCCCATTGCCAAGCAAAACCGTGCTTAGCGAATCTTTAGATTCCACGCGCACTTGACCATGATCCACGCTGACGCGCACAAAGTTATCTAGTTTGTTTACAGCAAAACGAGTGCCCAGCACTGTTATTTTGGCCGTATCCGTTTCAACAATAAATGGTCGCTGGGTATCTTTTGTTACCTCAAAGATGGCTTCTCCTTGATTTAACTGCACATGGCGTTGATGGCGATAATAGGCTACATCCATACTGCTACTTGCATTAAGGGTTACCTGTGTTCCATCCTCAAAAGTTTTGGTGGTAAGTTGCGATGCAATGGTTTGTGCTGCAAGCTGCAGAGTGGGAGAAGTTTGCCATTCTTTATATTGCTGCTGACCGACCACCCCCCCCACAAGCATCACTAAACAAGTACCGAGTACGGCTGCCGCATTTTTGACTTTTTTTACGCGTTTATCTTTACCAATAAAATGGGCCACCTCTTTAGCATGCACCATTGCCTTTAGTTCTGCAATTGAGTCTATATCATCCCAACTTTGGCTGAAGCTTGCGTACTCTTGTTGATGCAACGGACTTTGTAGCAGCCAAGCTTCAAACTGTGTGCGCTCGGGGGCATCTGGCTCTGCCTCTTGCATACGAATAAACCAACGCGCAGCTGTTGTTCTTAATTTAGTTTGCTTACTCATCAGCTAAGCAATTGCTCTCTAGCAGAGCGAATATCTAATAAAGCACGAATAAGATGACGCTCTACCATATTCAAACTGATACCAAGATTGACTGCAATCTGCTTTTGACTGAGACCTTCGATTTTAAAAAGAATAAATGCTTCACGACAGCGCGGTGGAAGATCTTGAATAATTTGGTTTAACAACATGAGTCGCTGTTTTATATCCGCCAAGTGCTCTGGAGATGGAACACTCGCCTCTTCAAACTCGATAGAATCTAAATAATTTTGTGAGCGTGTGTCTTTACGGTACTTTTCAACCACCAAATGCTGAACGATTGTGCGTAAGTATGCGTGCGGCTCTTGCAATCGGCTAGGGTTGCTGGATAAAGCAAAACACAAAAAACCGTCATGTAGTATATCTTTTGCATGATGCTTGCATTGCGTTTTTCTGGCGATACTGGGCAATAGCGTTTTATATGCCCATAGCAAATCCACACCGCACCAATATAACTTGTTATCCATACTTGAATAACTGCAATTAAAGTGCCAACCCTAGATGCGTATAATCACTTGATTTTTATACATCCACTATTTTCAATTGGCTGACTTTAGCCAAGGCTGGTTTATTTCAGCCATTTATTGGCTATTGACTGACTTTTTGGCCATTTATATATACAGCTAGATTCAAAAGCTTGCGAACTACAATCAAGTAGCATTCATCAGAAATGAAAAACGGGTTCCATTACTGGAACCCGTTTAAATTTTGGTAGGGTGTGCGGGGATCGAACCCACGACAAACGGATTAAAAGTCCGCTGCTCTACCAGCTGAGCTAACACCCCATTTTGGTACTTTGCTTTTGAGTTGTTGCCCAAAAATGCAAGACCGCGATTATGCGTTAAAGAGGCTACCTGGTCAATGGCTGTTTTCGCTTTTTGTCACATTTTCTGTGTAAATCGTATATTTTTTAATATTTGCAGAAATTCTGCACGCGCTAGAAATGGCATTAGCGCATCCCCGGGAACTTGCCGCCCATCAATCCGCCCATGCCACGCATCATTTTTGCCATGCCACCTTTGCTGAACATCTTCATCATTTTTTGCGTTTCTTCAAACTGGTTCAACAAACGGTTCACTTCTTGCACTTGCACACCGCTACCGGCTGCAATGCGCTTTTTGCGCGTGGCCTTAATCAGCTCCGGCTTGCGACGCTCCAACGGCGTCATGCTATTAATAATACCTTCTATACGACGCAAAGACTTATCCGCATCTTCGTTATTCACTTTTTGTGCCATGCCTGCTAATTGCGCTGGCATCTTATCCATCAACGCACCCATGCCGCCCATCTTACGCATTTGCATCATCTGACTTTTAAAGTCTTCTAAATCAAACTTACTGCCGGACTTAATCTTATCGGCGACTTTTTGCGCCTCGGCCATGTCCACATTTTTATGTGCTTGCTCAATTAGCCCAAGCACGTCACCCATACCCAAGATACGCCCCGCCATACGTTCGGGATGGAATGGCTCTAGCCCATCGACCTTTTCACTGACGCCAATAAACTTAATCGGCTTGCCCGTCACGTGACGTACGGACAATGCAGCACCACCGCGTGCATCACCATCCAGTTTGGTCAGCACCACACCGGTCAACGGTAAGGTTTCGCCAAAGGCTTTGGCAGTGTTGATGGCGTCTTGTCCCTGCATCGCATCGACCACAAACAAAGTCTCTGTTGGATTCAGTTGTGAATGTAAGGCTTTGATTTCCGCCATCATGACTTCATCAATACCCAATCGGCCTGCCGTATCAAAAATGACGACTTCGTAGTAGTTCTTTTTGGCGTACTCTAGTGTCTGCGCTGCAATCTCACTCGGTTTCTGCTGCGCATTGCTGTCAAAGCAATCTACTTCTAATTGTTTGGCAAGCGTTTGTAGTTGGGTGATGGCTGCGGGACGATAGACGTCGGCACTGGCCAGCAGCACTTTCTTTTTCTGCTCTTTCAGCAATTTAGCCAGTTTGGCAGATGTAGTGGTTTTACCGGAGCCCTGTAAGCCCGCCATTAAAATAATCACCGGCGGCACCGCAGATAAATTGAGCGGCGTATTGGCTTTGCCCATCAACTCGGTCAGCTCTTCGTTCACCACCTCAATCACCGCTTGACCAGGTGTCAAGCTTTGCAATACCTCACGCCCTTGCGCACGCGCTTTCACTTTGGCAACAAAATCTTTCACCACGGGCAACGCGACGTCTGCCTCTAACAAGGCCATGCGTACTTCGCGCATCGCATCCGCGATATTTTCTTCGGTTAAGCGCGCTTGACCACGCAGGTTTTTAATCACACCCTGAAGACGACCCGTTAAGTTTTCTAACATATCTATAGTTACCTTATTGAAGAGCAGTAATTTTACATCATGCTATGCGTTTATCGCGACTTTTGCCATAATTGCACCATGCATCAATACATTCCTTATCTTGTCGTCGCATTCATTTATATTGCCGTAGCGGCTGATTTTTGGCGTTCTGCCAAATCCAGTTTAGATATGAGCGCCAGCGCCAGTTCACACAGCCTACATAGCGCCATGATTGCGCTGGGGTTGATGCTGCATGGTTACTTGTTGTACCGCGATATATTTGCAGTAGGTGGGTTCAACCTAGGGTTTTATTACGCACTCTCTGCCATTCTTTGGCTCACGGTGCTGATTTACTGGATAGCAGATTTGAAACATGCGCTGCATAGCCTACAGGCTTTTGTGTTACCGCCAGCAGCAATATTTGTATTGTTACCCGCATTTGCTATCGAAAACTATTACCTACCGACTGCAGAAGCGAATTTATTTATGGCGCACATTGCGATTGCCATCCTCGCCTATAGCTTATTTACGTTTGCGGCGCTGCATGCATTACTCATGACCATTGCAGAGCGCACCTTGCACAAACAACCCACATTAATCAAACTCCCCAGCTTTCCACCGCTCATTGTGATGGATAGTCTGCTGTTTAAAGTCATTAAGTTGGGCTTTGTATTGCTTACTATTACGCTCATCAGTGGCATGCTGTTCTCAGAACAAGTGTTTGGCAAACCACTGCAATGGAATCACAAAACCATCTTCTCGATTGCCTCTTGGTTAATTTACGCTTGGCTACTCTATGGGCGTTACCGTTATGGATGGCGTGGAAAAACCGCCATCCGCTGGACGCTATTTGGCTTTGTACTCTTGCTATTGGCTTACGTCGGCAGCCGTTTCGTACTCCACATATTGCTCGGAAGATAAGCTAAACCGGCGGCCAATTGGTTGGATCGTATAGCCTGACATCATAATCTTTATTATGCTCATCGTCTCGTCGGTGCACCACATTGCCAGCCCCCTTGCGTTGCTTGATTGAAGCATGTGCTTCAATTTGGCTCGACGATTTAAATTGACGGGTGTATTGCGCTAGGTTATGGAGCTCTTGGTGTGCAGGGGCTTTAAAATTAGGCTGTAGTTTTGTATTGTAGTTTGGGGCAAATAGCGCGCGAGATCCAATCAGCAAAGGCGCTTGGGTCAACTGTGTGGCCATCCATTCCAATGCAATGTCTGACAAACCTTTTTCTGTATACCCACCACCCACATCGGCATGCCCGCCGATAAATACACGTTGCAACACATTACCACCCGCATTCCAAAGCGTAGGTTTGAATAGCTCGCGCTTTTCGTCTAACGCAATCGCATGCAAACCCAATCGCACTTTTTTACTGAGTACTTCATCTGCAAACCTAAAGGCATCGACCAATTCTTTATTCTGTATATTGAATTTGGGTATTCCCATCGCGCCAACCGTATCCCAGACAGCCACACTGGCAATGTGATCCACCGCAATAAAATCATCGGATGAAAGATGCGGGTTAAATACACTCTTTACCAAAGACCATAAGCCTTTGTTCAATACGGCTGTCATCAAATCAGCCAATAAATCCTCATCTTTGACTTTGACCGTATTGCGATAATAAAACCAAGCATCTGTGGCGGCTTGATACGATTCTTGGCTACCGCTTTTGAATGATGTTTTGAGTAAGCCTTGTGTGGCGATCATGCCTGCAAGTGCTCGTGCAGTATAGGCGCCACGGCTAAAGCCAATGATAAAAATATGATCGCCCGGTTGATAGTTTCTAGAGATATATGTGTAGCCGCGCACAATGCGCTGCACGACACCGGCGCCGAATGCGCCGCTGAATAGCTTTTTGATAATATTGGCTGAATTACCAACGCCGTTGATGTATTTGGCAACCTGCAACGTGCTACCGTCTGCAGCCTTCAGCACTTTCTCGCCTTCGACAATCTCTGGCGGATCACCCCGTAAAAACTCACTCCCCCCGACAATGTCACCCGCCAATAACTGATAGAGCTTTAATACATTGGTGGCATCATCATTCTTTGCATCTTGGCCTGCGTTATTCCAAGTGCCATCTGCGCAGAAAACAATATTCTTAGCCATACACCCTCCGCAATTGTGAATCGTGAAGTACTGATAATGCGAAGCCTAGGGCTAATTATCGTAAAACACAAGCACCTAAATTGGAGGGACTAGATTACATTTAGTCTCTTAAGCTGATATGTGGCCACTGGTGAGCATTGGCATACTCAGTCAACGTTGGGTCTGCATCTACCGCCACCGGATTCGTCACCAATTGCATAAGCGGTAAATCGTTATGTGAATCACTGTAAAAATAGCTGATAGAAAAATCCTTCAGTTGTTTACCACGCTCGGTTAACCATTGATTTAAGCGCGTCACTTTACCTGCCTGAAAACTAGGCACGCCACTCACCCCACCCGTATATTCACCATTCACCATTTCAGGGTCTGTACCAATCAAATGTTCAATACCGTAGGCGGTTGCAATCGGCTTAGTGACAAAGCTATTGGTGGCAGTAATCACCAAGCATAAATCACCTTTGGCTTTGTGCGCATCCACCAATGCTTTTGCTTTATCAGTCATCATCGGACGAATGACTTTTTCCATATACTTAAGGTGCAGTTTATCCAAAAATGTTTTGGGGTGCTGTGACAAAGGCTGTAACTGGAATTTCAAGAATGCATAAATATCCAAACACCCGTTTTTGTAATCGACATAAAATTGCTCGTTACGATCATGATGCGTTTTGGCGTCCAGCAAACCTTCTTCTATTAAAAACAAACTCCAGTTGTAGTCACTATCGCCTGCCAGCAGGGTGTTGTCTAAATCAAATAAGGCTAAATTCTGTGTGGTCATACTTCTTTATTCTCTGTGGTTAATACTAAAAACACGCCAACTAAAATTACGGCTAGCGCAACATATTCATTGTGGGTGACTTGCTCATCGGCCAGCCAAATACCCAGTGCAAATGCCACCACTGGATTCACAAATGTATTGCTGCTGGCAACTAATGGACGCACGGTCTTAAGCAAGTATTGATAAGCACTGTAAGCCACTAACGAACCTAATACGATTAAAAACAATATAGCGCCCCAAGACTTCACACTAATGGTTTGAGGCCAAGTCTCACCGGTGTAAGTACTCGCCAACATCAAGGCAACACCACCGGCCAACATCTGACAGCCTGCGCCCATCAAACCTTTAGGCATGGCCAAATGCTTACCCCAGACCGATCCGAATGACCACGTTGCAGCAGCAAAAATTAACAATAGCGCGCTAGTAATATCACCGTGCAAACTACCGCCAATATTCAATAACACAATACCTAGCACCCCAATGGCGATGCCCAGCCACTCGCGCCCTGTAATTTTATGCCCCCAGAACGAAGAGAATATTGCCATCCAAATGGGGGCGGTGGCAATGGCAAGCGCCGCCACGCTGGAGCTGACGGTTTGTTGTACATAACACACCGTACCGTTGCCAAGGGCTGGCAATAAAATACCAACGATAGTCGCACCCAGCCATTCTTGGCGCGTTGGATTTGGGCTACCCAAACAACGCATGACGATATACATGATGATCCCGGCCAGCGTAAAGCGAATGCCACCCATCAAAAATGGCGGAAAACTTTGAATGCCAAAACGGATGGCGAGATAAGTCGACCCCCAAATAAAATAGGTGCAGAACAGTGCGGCAACGATCAACAATGTTTGATTTTTACTAGACATAGTCACGCATTTTTAGAGTCATGAAAAATGCAAGCAACATGGCATCAACCATGCTAGCTTGCACCTGACCAAAGTGAGAAAAGCCAAGCGGATGACAACAAGCGAGACCGTAGCTACACAATCGGCACTCGCCATAGATCAGTCGCTCAGCATGCTGATTAAACCTGTGGATTCAATTTCTCAGATTTAGCATAAAGTTTATTTAAGCCATTTAAGTAAGCCTTGGCAGAAGCCACCACGATATCGGTATCGGCACCCTGTCCATTGACAATACGGCCGCCCTTAGCCAAACGTACCGTCACTTCACCTTGCGCATCCGTGCCGCTGGTAATGTTGTTTACAGAATAAAGCAATAACTCAGCTTCGCTATTCACAATTTTCTCAATGGCTTTAAAGGTTGCATCCACTGGCCCACCACCGTTGGATTCAGAGCGTTTCTCAGCCCCTTCTTCCGACAAAGTGATTAACGCATGCGGCGTTTCACCAGTTTGCGAAGCCACTTGTAAGTATACTAATTTGTAGCTTTCTGAAGCTTCATGTACAAACTCATCGCTTACTAAGGCATGTAAGTCTTCGTCAAAAATCTCAGATTTTTTATCTGCTAAATCTTTAAAGCGAGCAAACGCTGCATTTAACGCATCTTCACTCGATAACTCAATGCCTAACTCTTTCAAGCGCGTTCTAAACGCATTACGGCCAGACAATTTACCTAATGTTAATTTGTTGGCATTCCAGCCTACGTCTTCAGCACGCATAATTTCATAGGTTTCGCGGTGTTTTAACACGCCATCTTGGTGAATACCACTTTCGTGAGCAAACGCATTGGCGCCCACAATCGCTTTGTTCGGCTGTACCGGATAACCGGTGATGGTTGAAACCAATTTACTTGCAGGCACAATTTGTGTGGTATCGATACGTGTAGTTAAGTTGAAGATATCACTGCGTGTTTTAATCGCCATGACCACTTCTTCCAAGCTGGCATTCCCCGCACGTTCGCCTAAGCCATTGATGGTACATTCCACTTGGCGTGCACCATTCATCACGGCAGCCAAAGAGTTAGCTACGGCCATGCCTAAGTCATTGTGACAATGTGTAGACCACACCACTTTATCGCTATTCTTCACGCGTTGAATCAACATCGCCATGCGCTCACCCCATACAGCTGGGATACTATAGCCCACGGTATCAGGCACATTAATGGTTTTAGCGCCGGCTTCGATCACTGCATCAAACACACGCACTAAGAAATCGATATCTGATCGCACCGCATCTTCGGCAGAGAACTCTACATCATGTGTATATTCCAACGCCCATTTCACTGCTTGCACCGCACGTGCTAACACTTGCTCCTCCGTCATACGGAGTTTGTTCTCCATGTGGATTTTGCTGGTCGCAATAAATGTATGGATACGGCCATTTTTTTCCGTGTGCTGCATGGCGGGTTGAATCGCTTCTCCGGCGCGGCGCACGTCATTCTCACTCGCACGTGCTAATGAGCACACTTTGGATTTGGTAATTAAGCCAGCAATGGTATGGATAGCATCAAAATCACCAGGACTTGCTGCCGCAAAGCCGGCCTCAATCACATCAACGCCCAACTTTTCCAATTGGCGCGCAATACGGATTTTCTCCTCTTTGGTCATGGCAGCGCCTGGGCTTTGTTCACCATCACGTAAGGTAGTATCAAAAATAATAATTTGGTTTTGGTCTTTCATACAGGATTCCTAATCAGTTGCAGCGATTTTACTCGCAATGCAAAAAAACTTCGAGTTTAAGTCACGCGTTTTATCGGCGCGGACATGGAAATACTTAGAGATTTTGGGTTGGTTTTAGTGTGCGCTTGCGCGCAGCAGCAAAGCTGGATGTAGCGCGTTTATACGGCGCAGCAGAGTAACTGACAGGTGTGCTAAATGAAATTCAGTTGCAGCAGGCGAAACAGTACAAGCGGCCATGGCGGCTGCCTGAGAAATCACTGTTTGATCTGTGCTTGGATTGAACATGGATTAACTATAACTGACTTTGCGCAGAACTTCAATCATAAAAATCATGAAATCCGCGTGGCCGACAAGACCACTGCAGCCATCGCTGCGTGCGCTAAATTTCTTTTTTCACCTTCTGTTTAAGCCACAAATAGTAGCCTGAGAGCGAGTAGACAAATACTACGGTAAACAGCACTTCTGGTGGGCTGTAAGAAATTAGCACAAATGCCAGCATGATGGCCAGCACGGCTACAAATGGAATACTGGCTTTTAAATTAATGTCTTTACCACTGTAAAAGCGTAAATCCGACACCATTGAACCTGCTGCAAACACCGTAATTCCCCAAGCGATCCATTTCATTTGTAAGGCACCAAAAAATATCTCGCGGCCATCCACATTGTATTCATAAGAAACCCAAACGAATCCCGCCAACAAGGCAGCGGCAGCCGGGCTAGGTAAGCCTTGGAAAAAACGCTTATCTTGATGCGGGTCATCTAATTTAGTGTTGAATCGTGCCAACCTTAAAGCTGCGCAAGCACAATAGATAAAGGCGGCAATCCATCCTAATTTATTCATGGGTTTGAGTGCCCATACGTACATAATCAACGCCGGCGCTACACCAAACGACACCATATCCGACAAGCTGTCATATTCTGCACCAAATGCACTTTGCGTATTGGTCATACGCGCAACACGTCCATCTAAACCATCCATCACCATGGCAATAAAAATCGCAACGGCCGATTGCTCAAAGTGCCCGTTCATGGCTTGTACAATCGCATAGAATCCAGCAAACAAAGCCGCAGAGGTAAATAAATTGGGCAATAAATAGATGCCGCGCTCGCGCAAGCTTGGGTTATCTGCATTTCTTCTGGATAGACGCTGTCTTGGTTCTGCCATGTTTTACACAATCGTAGATTAACGTGATGGGCTAAGTATAAATCAAGTCTGGCGCATCCACATCATTTTACGTATCAAAGCCTAAGGCTTCGGCACAAGCTAAAGATTCCAAGTTGAAAGATTCAAA
>Ga0123388_1114592_pt1 | contig 15449 bp, 12 predicted proteins | sample T0HHNO3metaT_FD_89916 | JGI IMG/M metagenome (GOLD analysis project Ga0123388, IMG submission 89916) | Methane-oxidizing artificial microbial communities from Washington, USA to study methane cycling - T0-HHNO3 metaT (Metagenome... | ecosystem: Engineered > Modeled > Simulated communities...
ACAACAGCTACGCGGCAAAATTTATAGCACCTGCCAGGTATTGAACGAGCGCTCAGATGAAGAAGGCACTTTTTTCACTGTGCGCGGCGAACCCAATGACATCAATAGCCTGCGTGAGCAGTTATTGTTGGTGCAATAAATACAGCTTAGATCTCTGCCAATCACTGTTAGTGAGTCAATGTGACAGTATGAGAAACCACGTATTGAAGAAACGCTGGATAAATTAAACGATAATCGTTATCATTTGGAGATTGTTTTGATTCCCTATGATTGGCCATTCCCCGTTGTCGCACCAGCCCAAGTATCCTTCTTTGCTCCATGCCTTAACCACCCATTACGATGACTTGATTGATTATGTCAGGCGCAAATTTGGTGGGCGTGAGTTTGCGCAGGATGTGGTACATGATCTGTGTGTCAAGTTGATGGAACGCCCTATCTTATTAGAGATTCAGCAGCCACTGGCCTATCTGCGCAAAGCATCTGCCAATGGCGCGCTCAATCGTATCCGTGGCGAAAACCTCCGTGCTGAATTTATTGATGTGGTCGAAGAGTTACCTGATTATGCGCATACTGAGTCAGGTGAATATCTGCTTGCCCTCAAGCAAAATGTGATTAGCTTGCATGCGGTGATTGAAGGATTGCCACCACGAGCCCGTCAGGTGTTTCTGCTGCACAGGCTGTATGACTTTAGCCAGCAGGAAATCGCAAAGGAGCTGGAGATTTCCAGAACCATGGTCACTCAGCACTACCGCCGTGCGATACGCGAAATTGCCGAAAAGTGGCCACCATTACAGCAATACTATGAATCACGTTGGGGGAGTAAATTGTGAGCAAACGTGCAAATCATTCGGCATCCCCACAAGTATCCGCAGTGCGCAAGGATGTTTTTTCATCCTACGAAGATGAGTTGCGGACCTTGTATCCTTCCAGCGAAGATATCTTGCGGGAAGCCAAACAGCTTAGCCAGCGTCGTAAAAAGGTGAAGAAACGTAGCATCAGCATGGCCGTGTTATTACTGGCAATCGGTACCGTGGTGATCGATCCGGCCTGGCAGGTAGAAACCCTGTCCACCAGTATTGGCAAGCAAGCCACGTATGCGCTGCCAGATGGCAGCAGTGTGGTGCTGAATACTAGCAGCGTCCTCAAAGTGGAGCATCACATACGCACACGGCAATTACAGCTTGTCCAGGGTGAAGCGGCTTTTACCGTGAACCATGGATGGCGTCCTTTCAGCGTGATGGCCCAGGATGTACGTGTGACAGATATAGGGACCCGTTTTAACATCCGTTTAAAAACCAACAGCGTGCGCGTGGCCGTGCTGGAAGGGGCGGTTGAGGTGGCGACAGGCGATCAGTATCAGATTCTCACGACAGGGCAGGCTATAGAATCACAACTGGGTAGCTTGAGCCATTTGAATCATATCAACCTGGATCACGAAGCGGCCTGGCAACAAGGCAAGCTGGTCTTCAATGGTGCGCCATTGAGCCAGGTGGTCAATGAAATTCAGCGCTATAGTGCCATGACGATTCATGTCGATCAGGCTGCAGCAGGCATGCGGGTATCTGGTGTGTATGATATTGAGGCAGTGGAAACATTGATTCAGGATTTATTACAGAGCCTGCCTGTTGAAATAGCACGGACAGCCAATGGTGAGGTGCTTATCAGGAAAAGTCACAGGCTGCCCTCATAAGCGCTGAATAAAAAATTTCTTTCACGACCTTCACATTTTTTTGTTTCAAGTGCCAACCCTAATGAAACCTTCATTTAGAAGGTGAATTAATAGGGGAGTTTCATGTTTTCTATGCATCAACATGTCCGGCAAAACAATCTGGCCGGATTCAAATTAACCTTGGCAAGCCTGCTTCTGTCGGCGGCCATGCATACCCAGGCAGCACCTCTGGAGTTAGACATCCCGAGCCAGTCACTGGATCAAGCCCTCAATGCACTGGCATTAAAATCAGGAGAAAGAATTTCTTTCTCTACTGACCTGACTGAAAAGCACACGGCGCCTGCGCTTAAGGGAAAATATGAATTGCGCCGGGCGTTGGAAAAGTTGCTGGAAGGTTCTGGTCTGATACTCAAAGACACCGGTAACAACAGTTTTACTGTCGTCGGGGCCACTGACCAGCAAGTCAGCACCTTGCCAGAAGTGTTGGTGCAAGATATTGCCCAGAATGAATCCTTAACTGAAGGGACGCAGTCCTACACGACGCAGTCCATGAGTACGGCGACCCGCCTGCCACTTTCCATCCGTGAGACGCCACAGGCTGTCACAGTCATTACACGCCAGCGCATGGATGATCAGGGCATGCTGAATATTACGGATGTGGTCAAAAGTACGCCTGGGGTTTTTCTCAGTAATGCCGATGGTACCGGGCGTCCCAATTTTGAGGCGCGCGGGTTTGGTGTCAGTAATATTATGTATGACGGTTCACTGGTGCCATGGTCTTCTTATATCCCCAGTGCCCAGGCCAACCTTGCGATGTATGACCGGGTAGAAGTAGTGCGTGGTGCGACCGGTTTGATGCAAGGGGCAGGCAATCCTTCCGCTGCCATTAACTTGGTGCGTAAGCGACCAACCAGCGAATTTAAGGGCTCTGTCACGGCCTATGCCGGCAGCTGGGATAATTATGGCAGCATCCTTGATCTGGGTGGTGCGATGAATGAGGCCGCGTCGGTACGCGGGCGTGTGGTCGCTTCTGTACAAGACTCAGGCAGTTTCCGTGATGGTCAAGGTTATGAAAATCATCTGCTTTATGGCATTAGCGAGATAGACCTTGCTGATAGAACCACACTGACAGTGGGTGCCTTTACCCAGAAAGACAGTACAAACGGGTCATGGTGGGGTGGCCTGCCAGTTAATCCGGATGGTAGCCATGTCAAACTGAATCGTTCTGTCAGCCTGGCAAATAACTGGGAGTATCTGGATCAGGACAATAAAAGTCTTTTTGCCATTCTTGAGCACAGCTTTAATCAAGACTGGAAGCTGAAGTTGAGCACTACGTATATGTGGAACCATACCGATGGCCTGGGTACTTTTATGCGTAGCACAATCACTGGCGGCACCGTCAGTCGTGATTTAATGGCCTGGCGCGGCGATCAGGAAAACAAGGCATCCAGCTATGACCTGGTTGTAAATGGCAAATACGAACTGTTTGGACGTCAGCATGAATTGGCGTTTGGCGCTAATCGTAACCAGTTTGACGCCAGTCCCCATAATTACCGGACGACATACATCGGCGCGAATACCGATATCTACAACTGGAGTGGCAGTGCATTGGCCAAACCAGTGTTGCCTTATACAAGCACAGGTCATACACGCACACGCCAGGATGGTGTTTATGTGACTTCCCGCCTGAATCTCGCAGATCAATGGAAATTGATATTGGGTGGTCGACTGGACTGGTATGACTACGATAATTATCGTAATAACTCGGATTATGAGGTCGTGCGCAATGTGACGCGTTATGCCGGGTTGATTTACGATCTTAATGATCATCACTCACTCTATGCCAGCTTTACTGATATTTTCAGCCCGCAAAGCAGTATCGGGCGCGATGGCAATGTGATCCACCCGATTGATGGTGAGAACTACGAATTTGGATTGAAGAGTGAATATCTGAATGGTGCGCTGAATACTAGTATTGCCGTGTTTCAGGTCAATCAGAATAACCGGTCGCGCGCCGTCAGGGATGTCAGCCAGTGCACGGTAGGTACCAGTTGTGCCGAAGCTTCGGGCGAAGTGCGTAGCCGTGGGGTAGATATGGAAATGCAGGGTGCATTGCAGCCAAACTGGCAGGTTGGGGCTGGCTATACGTATACCAATACAGAGTACATCAAGGATGACAGCTATGATAAAGGTGACCGTTTTAATACCTTATCGCCTGAGCACATGTTCAAGTTGACAACGGTGTATCGCTTACTTGGCGATTGGTCGAACTGGAGAGTGGGTGCGAACGTATATCGTCAAAGCCGGATTTACATGACAGCTTCAGAGGCCGGGACGACAGATGATGTTGAACAGAAAGCTTATACGCTGGTGGATATGATCGTCGGCTACAAAGCCAGCAAGAATCTCGATTTACAGCTCAATATCAATAACCTGCTGGATAAAACCTATTATCGGGGTGTTTCCTCTGCCAATTGGGCTTGGGAAAGCTACGGTGAACCTAGAAGTGCCAGAATCACAGCCAAGTATACTTTTTAGTCGCATCTGTATGTAGTGTGCCTTCCTGGATGCAATCGGGAAGGCATTTTTATTGAAGATGACCAATCAATCATTTCAGTGAAGTGTAATTTTTTGCCGGTTTGGATATTCTTTACCGATGGTAGGGGGCTGCCAGGTATTGAGTGATCGCTCTGAGGATGAGAATTCATGTGATGGTTCATCGCCTCGACTAGAAACAAGATAAGTATTGCTTTGCGCAACAAGTGTTGGGTATCATTGATAATGATTCTTATTAGCAAATAAATTATGTCAATGCCTGACCCCGGGGTGCAACAGCAATTGCATCATTTATACAGCCATCATTATGGCTGGTTGAAAGCCTGGTTACGAAAAAAGCTCTCTTGTCAGCACACCGCGGCTGATTTGGCACAAGACACGTTTGTGCGGCTGATCGTTTCGGACAAAAAGCCATTGCCGGAACAATCACGCGCTTATTTAACGCAAATTGCCAAAGGTTTGATGATTGATCTGTATCGACGTCAACGCCTGGAGCTAGCTTATCAGGAATGGCTGTTGCAATTGCCGCCGGTCGAGACACCTTCGCCCGAGCAGCAGGCTATCGCATTGCAAAGCCTGATACAGCTCGACAAGGTATTGGACCAATTACCTGCCAAAGTTCGCGAGACATTTATCCTGTCACGGTTTGAGCAACTGACTTATAGCCAAATTGCCGACCAGCTTGGTATTTCTGTGGCGGCGGTGCGCAAGTATATGCTCAAAGCCACGCAAGCCTGCATGGAGTTGTTATGAACCAGCATTCAACCATCAACGTAGTTACAGACTATAGCCGACTACAGCAGGAAGCATTAGAGTGGCAGGTGATGTTATGGTCAGGTGAGGTCACTGCCGATCAGCAGCATGCATTTGAGGTCTGGCTGAGCCGCAGTGATGCGCATCAACAGGCATGGTCTGAAGTAGAAGTCATGCAGCAGAAGTTACAACTGGTCCCGCATGCGACCATCGGCCTGGTAAAAAATAGATTGCCGTCTGCCAAACGGCGGCGCGTATTACAAATGCTGGGGCTGGCTGCCGTGACTGGTGGCGCCGTGCCTGTTGTGCGTCAAAGTGATGGTTGGCAAGCGCTGGCTGCAGATTATCGCACCCATACAGGGCAGCAGGAAAAGGTTGTGCTGGCTGATGGCAGCGAGTTAATCATGAATACTTCGACGTCGGTTGATATTGCCTACAGCGCGCGTGAACGTAGGCTCGTTTTGCATGAGGGAGAGATTTATATCAGCACGGTAGCTGATCATGGATCTAACCGGCCATTGCTAGTGCAAACACGACACGGTACCGCCACAGCCTTAGGCACAAAATTCAATGTGCGTTTAAAGCATCATGAAACCAGAGTGTCCGTTGATGAGGGGGCCGTCAAATTGCGCTCAAGCAATGGCTTACATGACCTCACTATTGCCAGTGGAATGCAGGCCGGCTTGTTGACTGGAGCCCTGTCAAAAGTGACGGCCAATGGCAGTGAAAATGCCTGGCTAGATGGCAAGTTAGTGGCAGAGCAATTGCGTCTGGGCGACTTTCTGGATGAACTCAGCCGCTACCGCATGGGGGTGATCCGCTACGACCAAACGGTTGCCAATATGCTGGTGTCAGGTGTTTTCCCGTTACTGGATACTGATCGAGTGTTGCAGTCCTTATTACAGGCGCTGCCTTTGCGCATTGATTACTTTTCAAAATATTGGGTGACTGTGCATGCTTCCTGATGAGTGTGAGATTAGGTAAAAAATGCTTTAAGCGTAGCACTTTTATTTTTTCATTCGGGATAGGAGTGAAGACTACTTTTCAATGAGGAAATAATCATGTCACACCCCGTTCATGCCCAGGCAATATTGCCAGCATTCCGTATCAATCAACTCGCCGGCTTGTTATTACTCGCGGGTATTAGCTCAATGGCTTATATGCCGCGTGCCTATGCAGACGCTGTGCAAGAGAGTAATGCCTCTTTGCCTGCATTCAATATTGCTGCTGGCGCTATGGATCAGGTGCTCAATGCATACGCCAGGCAAACCGGGATCTTGCTGGTCATTGATGCCAATCTGACTCAGGGCAAGCAAAGTCGTGGTCTACGTGGGCAGTATGATGTGTTGCCGGGGTTGAATGCCATTCTGTCCGGTAGTGGCTTACAGGCAGTGATACAAGATAATGGTAGCTATAAATTGCAGAGGTCATCCCAGCCGCTGCCTGCCAGTTCTGATGCGGTTGATACTTTGCCGGAAGTGGTTGTTTCAGATGTGAAGCTGACAGAATCCAGCCCGGCATATGCGGGTTCTCAGGTCGCGCGCGCTGGTCGCGCCGGTATTCTGGGACAGCGTAATTTTATGGATATTCCGTTCAATGCGACCAACTATACCGCTGAGCTGATCACAAATCAGCAGGCGCGCAGTATTGGCGATGTATTGCAAAATGATCCATCGGTACGACAAACCAGTGCTCGCACCAACATTAACGAAGACTTTTCGATTCGTGGCTTTACTGTTGCCAGCCAGGATATTGCCTTAAATGGCATGTATGGCTTGATGCCATATTTTCGCGTGCCGGTAGAAATGGCCGAGCGTGTGGAAGTCCTTAAAGGCCCGAGCGCATTGCTCAACGGCATGCCGCCCAGCGGTAATGTCGGTGGCAGTATCAATATTGTGCCCAAGCGTGCAGGTGACCAGGCATTAAGCCGATTTGGCGTCACTTATATGAGTGATTCCGTATATGGCGGCACGGCAGATCTGGGTCGCCGGTTTGGTGAAAATAACGAGTTTGGTGTGCGCCTCAATGGCATGTATCGCAAAGGGGATACCGCGCTCGACCAACAAAAGCTGGAAGAGTTTATGGGTAGCCTGGCGCTAGATTATCGTGGTGAGCGTTTACGGGTGACGGCTGATTTCATCAACCAGCAAGAAACCATTAATAAAGTGGTCCGCCAATTTACCGTGGGCGCAGGTCTCACCAAAATGCCTGGCGCACCAGACAGTCAGCTTAATTATCCCGGTTATGGTCACTCGCAAATGAAAGACCGCTCCATGGTATTGCGTGGCGAATATGACGTGACCGATGCCGTCATGGTGTATGCAGGTGTTGGTAGCCGTAACAGCCAGATGGATGCGGTGGCAGGTAACCCGAGTTTGACCAGTGCCAATGGTGATTATAGTTCTATGGCCATGTGGCAGCTGTTTGAAGTCAAGTCGGAGTCATTTGAAGCGGGTAGCCGTATTAAGTTCAACACGGGCCCGGTTGGTCATCAGGTGAGCCTGGGCGCGACCAAAGTCAGCCAGAATACCGATATTCACTTTGTTGCTGTGTCGGGCACGATTAACGGTAACATTTTTGCGCCAGTGTATATTGATACGCCAAGTACAGCAGGGCTATCTGATAATAAGGTGAAGTATGGCGCGATGACACTGACCAGTTATGCACTGGCCGATACGCTGTCATTCTTGGATGACAAATTACAGCTTACTTTAGGCGCTAGACACCAGAGTGTGGAACAGCAGGCCTATAACTTTGTGACGGGTGCAAAATCGGGGCCGGGATATGATAAAGGCGCTCTCACGCCGGTGGCTGGTGTGGTGTTCAAGGCGCAAGAAAATATCTCCTTGTATGCCAACTATATTGAAGGTTTAAGCCAGGGGCAGCAGGCACCAGCAGGTACCAGTAACTCAGGGCAAATGTTCTCACCTTATAAAACCAAACAAAAAGAAGCCGGTGTTAAAGTGGATTGGGGCAAAATTGCCACCACGGTGAGCGTGTTTGAAATCGAGCGCCCCAGTGCTTTAACGACCAATGGCATCTACCGTGTGAGCGGTGAGCAGCGTAACCGTGGTGTGGAATTTAATGTATTTGGTGAAGTCGCCGAAGGCGTTCGACTGCTTGGTGGAGGAGCTTATACACAAGGTAAACTGGTAAAAAGCGGTGATGATGGTGAATTTAACGGCAATACCGCAGTGGGCGTGCCCGACTGGCAAGTCAGCATGGGTGGTGAGTGGGATCCGGTGCCTGTGCCCGGCCTGACATTGACCTCCAGAGTGATATACACCAGCAAGCAATACGTAGATCAGGCCAATAACCTGTCTATTCCAAGCATTACCCGCTTTGACATCGGCGCCCGTTACAAAACCGTATTGAATGCGACCCCTGTCACTTTGCGCGCCAATATCGAAAACCTGTTTAACCGCGACTATTGGAATACCTCTAACGAAGGCTATATCTACCTGGGCATGCCGCGTACCCTGTTATTATCAGCAACCGCTGATTTTTAAGCTGGCAAAGGGTGAGGGTTAAGGCGACATGAGCATTCGTACGTGGTATTTGACACATAAATGGAGCAGCCTGGTTTGCACAGCTTTTTTGCTGATGCTGTGCATCACCGGTTTGCCATTGATCTTTCATGAGGAAATCGAGCAGTTGTCCGGCGTGGTCGAAGCGCCTGCCATGGCAGAGGGAACGCCCAATGCCAGTATGGATGCCGTCGCTGAGGCTGCCCGTCAACAGCGGCCCCAAGATGTGATTCGCTTTATGTTCTGGGAGCAAGACGAGCACCCGAATGTCACGCTGGTTTCGATGGCAAAGTCTATGGATGCGTCGCCGGATGATTCGAATATCGTGCTGATTGACTCACGCACTGCCAAAGTTCTGGATGAACCGCCGCCAGACCATGGCTTTATGTATGTCATGCTCAAGTTGCATATTGATATGTTTGCCGGCTTGCCCGGCATGCTGTTTCTTGGCTTGATGGGTTTGCTGTTCGCTGTGGCCATCATTTCGGGCATTGTGCTGTATCACCCCTTTATGCGGCGACTGGATTTCGGCACCGTCAGGCGCGAGAAGCAGGCCAGGTTAAAGTGGCTGGATATCCATAACTTGCTGGGTGTGGCGACGCTGGTCTGGGCGTTGGTTGTCGGCATCACCGGTACCATCAACACCTTGAGCCAGATTGTGATTATGGTCTGGCAAGCCGATCAAATGGCGGAGATGATTGCGCCGTATAAAGGCTTGCCACCACCGGTCAAGCTGGGCTCTTTGCAAGACTCGATTGACACTGCCAAGCAGGCCGTGCCGGATATGCATGTAAGCTTTGTGGCCTTTCCGGGCAGTATGTTCTCCAGCCCGCACCATTACACGGTATTTCTGAAAGGCAATACGCCGGTCACTTCCCGTTTGTTGCGCCCGGCCTTGATTGATGCGCAGACTGCAAAGTTAACCGATACACGTGAGATGCCCTGGTATGTCAAAACGCTCTTGTTATCACAACCGCTGCATTTTGGCGATTATGGCGGGTTGCCGCTAAAGATTATTTGGGCCTTGCTGGATTTAGTGACGATTGTGGTGCTGGTGAGCGGCTTGTATCTCTGGATCAAGCGTCGTCAGCATACCGAGCAGCGTATTGCCGATCTTGAGCATAAGCATGCAGCAACGGCGAGAGGAGGTGTGCGATGAATAAACGGTTTATCGATATCTGGGGCTGGCCTATTGTGCTTTCGTTACTGACGGTCTTTGGTTTGTTGTCAGCCCTGCTTGGAACAGGCATCTGGCATTGGCTATCATGGGTCGCCATGGCTCTGCCACTTGTAGTGATGGGATGTTATTGGCGAAAAGCCAAGGTGATGGAGTCATCGTCAAGGCGGCGATGAGTGCTTGTTTAGCGTTGAGAATGATACATTTTTGTTGATCGCTTTGGCGTAATCTCACCGCGACTTTAAGCATCGTGCTTTTAAGCATGCATGAATCTATTGCAAGGGAGTGCTTGTACCGTTTAATATGAGAATGATTATCAATTAATATTTTACAAGCATCTCTTATGCTGCCTTTCGACGCCACGCTAGATCATACTGTTACCCGGCTCTATCGCGACCACCATCATTGGCTGAGTGCTTGGTTACGGCGCAAACTAGGCAATAGTTTCGATGCGGCAGACATTGCGCAGGATACCTTTGTGCGTATTCTCGCCGCGCCAGATCATTTGGCGGAAAAACAGACCAATTGGCAATTGCATGAGCCACGTGCTTACCTGACTGTGATTGCCAAGCGGCTATTGGCTAACCTGTATCGGCGACGATCATTGGAGCAGGCTTATTTAGATTCGCTGGCATCACTCCCGGAATCCCTGACGCCGTCACTAGAGCAACGGCTATTAATTTTAGAAACTTTGCATGAACTGGATGCCATGCTGGATGGTTTGCCAGCCAAAGTGCGTATGACCTTTTTACTGGCACAACTTGAAGGGCTAAGTTATGCCGAAATCGCTATGCGGCTCTCCCTGAGTGAGCGCACCATTAAGCGCTATATGGTACAAGCCATGGCACGTTGTATTCTGGTTGCGCTTTAAATGTCTAAGCTCAAGATCAGCAACCAAACAAGTACGAGTGCAGAACAGTTGTCTCTAAGTGCTGAAGCCGATTTGGTGACTGGTAGCATTGCTCAGCAGGCGGCTGAATGGTTTTTCCGCTTGCAAGCGCCAGATGTGTCTCCAATGGAGCGTAAAGATTGGGAACACTGGTGTGCGGCTGATACCAGGCATGCACTCGCCTGGCAACGTGCCATGCGCATTGGCGCCAAGTTGGATAGTTTGCCGTCGCAGTTGGCCATCACGACGCTCACACGTCATCCTGATGCAAATCGCCGCCTGGCACTGAAGACGCTCGCCTTATTGATCGTGAGTGGATCTGCCGGGTTGCAGACATGGCGTAGTGAGCCGGTGCGGCGCGTCATGGCCGCATACCACACGGCTACTGGCGAACGGCGCAGCATTATATTGGCAGACGGTACACGTGTTCAGCTAAATACCGCGAGTGCCATTGATATTGTGTTTGATGATAAGAAAAGGCTGCTAAAACTGCAGGCAGGTGAGATTCTTATTGAGACAGCACCTGATGCGGTTCGTAGCGATCATGCTGCCTATCGTCCATTTATGGTGGAAACCGCCCAAGGCGTATTGCGTGCATTAGGCACGCGCTTCGTGGTGCGGCAGGAGAGCGAACACACACGCCTGGCAGTATTGGAGGGTGCCGTCGAAGTGCGTCCATCCAGCGCAGCCGAGTCACCCTTTATCGTTCAGGCCGGATGGCAAACGCGCTTTACCAGTGGGCGTGCCGCTCAGGTAGATGTGCTGGATCGCCATGTTGATGGTTGGTCGCACGGTGTGCTGTATGCCAATGCTATGCGTCTTGACCAATTCATTGCTGAACTCGGCCGTTATCGTCCGGGCATATTACGTTGTGATTCGGCTGTGGCTGACCTACGCATTTCAGGTGTGTTCCAGTTAGATAACACTGACCCGGTGCTCAATAGTCTCTCTGAGGCACTACCGGTCAGGCTTATTTACCGCACGCGTTACTGGGTCACTATTTTGGCCAATTAAATTCGCCGTGATTTTAACGAATGAGATGCTGTAAGCGTTGTAATCAATCCGTCTGTTGATATGCAATAAAAAAATTCCAAATTTGTGTCACTTTTTATTTTCTTGCGTGTGAAGTGAGTGTAGACCGCATTTTTTACATTCAAGCAAAGGAAGTTAAATGACACAACCGTATTACTCGCCTCCCCAGAAAAAGATGATTGATGTTAGCTGTTCTAGCAGGCGTTTAGCGCGTGCCGTGCACGGCGCACTAGTGATGATGGCAACCTTGTCTATAAACGGAATGGCTGCTGTAGCAGTGTTTGCTGCAGATAGTGCCACCTCGATCGCTAGCCAAAAAAATTACCGTATACCAGCAGGCGCCCTGTATGAGGCACTGGTTGAATTTGCGAGTGCCTCCGGCGTCAGCCTTGTGGTGCCACCAGACTTGGTGCAAGGGAAAGTCTCGGAAGGCCTCAATGGCAGCTATAGCATACAACAAGGTTTTGATAAGTTACTCAGTGGGTCTGGGTTGGGTGTGAGCGATCAAGGAAAGGGTGCCTTTGTGTTGCAGAAGATCACGCCAGCAACACCAGCAAAAGCCGCGGCTGATCAAACTTTGCCCGAGGTGCAGGTGTACTCAGTGGCAGAGAAACCGCTCACGCAGCTTATTCAGCAAGAAGGTAAGGCCGAAGCAGGTTACCTGGTTAAAACAGTTTCTTCACTCGGCGCTTTGGGCGCGACTAATCTGCAAGATACACCATTTTCAATGAGCGTGGTGCCACAAGAACTCATCCAAAATATCCAGGCGCAATCACCGGATGATATTTACAAAATCAACCCGTTTTCGCGCACTGCAACGCCACAAATTACAAGCTGGTCACCAGCAACGACCATCCGTGGCTTTACTGCCTACAATACTGCGGAGGATGGTTTGCGGCGCCCATATAATCATGCAGCCGTGATTGAAGACAAAGAGCGTGTAGAGATATTTAACGGGCCAGCTGGCTTTTTATATGGCGCGGCTGCACCAGGCGGTATGATCAATTCTGTTTATAAACGTCCGACTATGGAGCGTTTGAACAGTGTCACGGTTGGTAATTACGGCGGGAGTCAATATTACGCGCACGGCGATTTCGGCGGGCGTATTGATGAGGACGGGCGTGCCGGTTATCGTCTGAACATTGTCAGGCAGGACGGTGATACCGCCATCGATCACCAGAGTATAGATCGTGTATTAGTCAGTGGCGCTGTCGATTGGCAGGTGTCAGACAAGTTGTTGCTTGAGCTGAATGCCAGTTATAACGACTACAAAACAAAGGGTACTTCTGCGTATTGGTTCTACAGTGTTAATCGTGGCAAGGCGCCTGATGCCAGCAAATTGTGGTCGCAGCCTTGGGCACGCGACGAGTTTGAAAATACCAAGTTGATGGGTAAGCTGACTTACCGTCTGAATGACAACATTACTCTGCGTGGCGCATATATGCGCGATTATGTTGATCGTCCGTTGACCGTACATACCTTAAATAGTGTGAGTTCGAGTACGGCATACGAACAGATACGTACCTTCTCAGGTAAAACAAAAGATATCTATGATGCAGCACAAGCCATGGCCGATATTCGTTTCGATACGGGCGCTGTTGAGCACAAGCTCACGCTGGGTTATTACATGTTTTCGGATAAGTTTTATCAAACGCCATCTAATAGTAATACCGGCTGGTTAGGCCCATATCCCCTGGATAATCCGACGTATGTTGCAAATCCTGGCTTTGCCGGAGATAGCTCAACCTATTATGCCGGCTACGACCTGAATGAGAATTATCTGATAGGTGATGCCATTAAGCTGAATGAGCAATGGTCGGTGTTAGTCGGGATTAATCACAGCAGAATACTCAGCCAAAGTTACGAGCAGTCTGGTGCAAAAAGCCAATCGGATTACAATAAAAGTCGCAACTCACCTTCCGCTTCGCTCCTGTTCAAACCTGTGTCCTGGCTGACTACTTATGCCAGCTACATTGAAGGTCTGGAGATGGGCGGGCGGGCTGGAACTGATGCGACTAACTTCGATCAGATCATGCCGCCCATGGTGAGTACACAAAAAGAAATAGGCATGAAAGCGACTGTAGGCGGTATGTTGCTGACGTCTGCATTGTTTGAGATAGAAAAGGCTTACGAATATAAGGATGCTGATAATATCTATAAACAAAATGGCCGCCAGAATCATAAGGGCATAGAGTTTAGTGCTACCGGCAGGGCTACTGAGCGGTTAACGATTGTGAGTGGGTTGACCTTGTTGGATGCGAAAGTCAGTCATTCAGAGTTAGATGGCAAGGAGCCGATGAATGTCGCTAGGCAATATGCAAAAATTTATGCTGAGTACGATCTTTTCGGGGCCATGGCCGGGCTTAGTTTAACTGGAGGCCTACAATATACCGGTAAGCAACAGGCAAATGATGCCAATACGGATACCTTACCCGCTTACGTGACTGCTGATATTGGCATGCGTTACCGAACTACCCTGTCACAGCGTCCACTGACCTTACGCCTCAACATCAATAATCTCATGGATAAAGACTATTGGCTAAATGCATACTATGTGGGCGCACCGCGTAGCGTTGCATTCTCGGCGCAAATGCAGTTCTAACTTGCTGTTGATTATGTGGCAGTGCTTGTGGCTGTAGAACGGTTGGCTAGCTGCCTGGATTGCTTCTGAATCATGGCAGTCATGGGCTAATTGCTATAGCTTCGGCATGCACATGATTGTTTGAAAAAAGACGCGTTGATGGCGCGTCTTTTTTTATTGGTATGATCAACCGACGCCCTGGCATTTGATGCGTATTAGCATGCTAAAGATCACTTGCTTGTGCCAGTGTAATAAATGCTTGTACATAATCAATTTCTACATCTGTTTCGCGGATACCCAGGTAAATCTGCTTGGCAATGCCTTGCTCGCCTAACTTGACCGGCACCACATCGAAGCGACTTTGATATTCTTCCACCAGCCAGCGCGGTAAGGCCGCGACACCGCGGCCACTGGCGACCATTTGCAGCATGATGTCAGTGGTTTCTATCGGTTTGTGCACCTGTGGGCTGATGCCTGCTGGTTGAAGAAACTGGTTGTAAATATCGAGCCGATCAATATCCACCGGGTAGGTGATCAAGGTTTCACTGCTGAGTTGTTCGGGGCGCACATACGCCAGTTGGGCCAGTGCATGCTGGTGATGCACCACCAGCACCTGTTCGTAATCAAATACGGGTTGAAACAGCAGGCCGGGTTTATATAGCGGGTCAGGCGTGACCAGCATATCGATCTCATAGCCAAATAAAGCGCCTATGCCGCCAAACTGGAACTTCTGTTTTACGTCTACATCGACATCCGGCCACGCGGCCAGGTAGGGTGACACCACTTTGAGTAGCCACTGGTAGCACGGGTGACACTCCATGCCGATGCGCAAGGTGCCACGCTCGCCTTGCGCAAACTGGCGCAAGCGTTCTTCTGCTAACGAGAGTTGCGGTAACAGCCGGTTGGCCACTGCCAGCAAGTATTGTCCGGCCTGGGTCAGGCGCAGGCTGCGGCCTTCACGTAACCAGATATCAGTGCCTAGTTGCTGTTCCAGCTTTTTTATCGAGTGACTCAGCGCCGACTGCGTGAGAAATAAATGTTCAGCGGCGGCGGTCAGTGAGCCTTGCCGTTCGACTTCGCGAATAATCGCTAAATGGATACGTTCAATCATGTTTTAATGTATGAATAAAATTAATTGATTATTGAAATAATACCATTTTACTTCATGGTTTGCCTTTTTTAGAATGCGTGTTCTCAAACGATTATTGACGAGGCTAGCATGGTCACCACACACAATCTTGGATTTCCGCGCATAGGCGCAAAAC
>Ga0123388_1016355_pt1 | contig 15319 bp, 14 predicted proteins | sample T0HHNO3metaT_FD_89916 | JGI IMG/M metagenome (GOLD analysis project Ga0123388, IMG submission 89916) | Methane-oxidizing artificial microbial communities from Washington, USA to study methane cycling - T0-HHNO3 metaT (Metagenome... | ecosystem: Engineered > Modeled > Simulated communities...
CATCGCCGCCGCGCTGGCGCACCTGGTCCAGGGCTCTACGCCGCTGCTGCTGTCGCCCGATCGCGCGCATGTGCCGCAGGCGTTCGACACCCCGCGCCATCACGAGCGCCCCGAAGGCAGCGTGCGTCCGGGTCGCAGCGAGCGCCCCGCGCCCGGCGCGCCGTTCGGGCGTGAAGAGCGCCCGCAGCGCCGCGACGCCCCCGCCTCGTTCGATCGTGACGCCCGCCCGCCACGTCGCGAGGCGCCTGCGACCTTCGAGCGCTCCGCTCCTTCCGAGCGCGCGCCCAGGGCATTCGAGAAGCCCGCACACGAGGCCTCGCGCATCGAGCGTCCTTCATTCGACCGGCCTGCCTTTGAAAAGCCCGCTTTCGAGAAGCCCGCTTTCGAGCGTCCACATGCTGACAGGGTGCCGCGTGAGAAGCCCGACGTGGGCATGGAATCGTTCCGCATCGAAGTGGGGCACGCGCATGGCGTGAAGCCGGCCAACATCGTCGGCGCCATCGCCAACGAAGCCGGCCTGGACAGCAAGTACATCGGCCGCATCGACATCCAGGACGACTACACCGTGCTGGACCTGCCCGAAGGCATGCCCAAGGAACTGCTGATGCACCTGAAGAAGGTGTGGGTGTCCGGGCAGCAATTGCGCATCCACAAGGTGGGCGAGGGCGACGACGGTGGCGATGCGCCGCGCAAGTTCAAGCCGGCCGGCGCGCGCACGGGTGGCAAGCCGTCGGGTTTCAAGCCGGGTCCGCCGGGCAAGCTGCACCGCAAGGGTCCGCCGAAGTCGCGTGAGTGACCGTCATGACGGATGAGCGCGCCAGCACCCGCCTCAACAAGCATATCGCCGAAACCGGTTTCTGTTCCCGGCGCGAAGCCGACCGGCTGATCGCCGCGCGCCGCGTCACCGTCAACGGCATCGCCGCCGGCATGGGCGCCGTGGTGGGCGAGGGCGACGAAGTCAAGGTCGACGGCCACGAACTGCGCGTGCGCCAGAAGAAGGCGGGCGGCCGCAAGCATGTCTACATCATGTTGAACAAGCCGGTGGGCATCACCTGCACCACCGAGCAGGCCGTCGACGGCAACATCATCGACTTCGTCGACCACCAGGAGCGGATCTTCCCGATCGGGCGCCTGGACAAGGAATCGGAAGGCCTGATCCTGCTGACCAGCAACGGCGACATCGTCAACGAGATCCTGCGCGCCGAGAACAAACACGAGAAGGAATACCACGTGGCGGTGAACAAGCCGGTCACCGACGAATTCCTGCGCGGCATGGCCCGCGGCGTGCGCATCCGTGACGAGGTGACCTTGCCCTGCAAGACCGCGCGACTGGCCAAGTTCGGTTTCCGCATCGTGCTGACCCAGGGGCTGAACCGGCAGATCCGCCTCATGTCCGATGCATTCGACTACCGGGTCAAGCAATTGCGCCGGGTGCGCATCGACAACCTCAAGCTGGGTGCGCTGAAGATCGGGCAATGGCGCAACCTCACCGAGGTCGAATTGCGCGGCCTGCTGCCGCAACGCACCGACTGGTGAGGTGGCGCGCCTGCGCAGGCGATTGCATGGACTGAAGCTGGCCAGTACGGGAATGCGAGACCGCAGGATGTGGTTCACTGCGACTGTCGTATATATCCTGCTGGCCATCGTTCACCGGCCCAGGAGCATTACCCATGATCAAACCGGACAAGCCGCACGACGAGGCGGCGCGCCTGGCCGCGCTGCAGCGCTACGAGGTGCTGGATACGGCGTCCGAAGAAGCCTTCGACGACCTGGTGCTGATCGCCTCGAGCATCTGCGGCGTGCCAACGGCGACCGTTTCGCTGATCGATGCGGACCGGCAGTGGTTCAAGGCCCGTCACAACCTGGAGCTCGCCGAGACCAGCCGCGACGAGTCCTTCTGCGGCCATGCGATCCTGGATCCGGACAAGGTCATGGTGGTGCCCGACGCGGCCATCGACGAGCGCTTCCACGACAATCCGCTGGTGACCGCGCAGGGCGGCATCCGCTTTTACGCAGGCGCGCCGTTGAAGAGCAACGACGGCCATGCGATCGGCACGCTGTGCGTATTCGGTGGCGAAGCCATGCAGCTGGATCCTCCGAGGCTGGAAGCGCTCAAGGCATTGTCGCGGCAGGTGTCGCGCTTACTCGAGTTGCGCCGGGTCAGCAGCGAGCTCAGCCTGCAGCTGCGCGATCGCGCGTGGTACGAGCAGCAGCTGCAGGACTACCAGGCCGCACTGGAGCGGCAGAACGCCGATCTGGCCGAACAGACCCGCACCGACGCGCTGACCGGCCTGGCGAACCGGCGCGCCTTTGCAGCGGCCCTGGTCGGGGAAATGGAAAAGGCCCGGGCCAGTGGGCAACGGCTTTGCATAGCGATCCTGGATATCGACAACTTCAAGGCCATCAACGACCTGCACGGTCATGCCGAAGGCGACAAGGTGCTGGTGGAGCTGGCTTCCATGCTGAAGGCGCAGTTCGCCGGCAAGGGCATGGCGGCGCGTTACGGAGGCGAGGAGTTCGTGCTGCTGCTTGCGCAGAGCGACCAGGCAACGGCCAGGCTGCAATGCGAGTTCCTGCGCCAGTCGGTGTCACTGCTGCCGATCGGCCTGCCGGTCACGGTCAGCATCGGCGTGGCCGAAATCAGGCCTCGCGACGACACGCCGGAGGATGCCTTCCGCCGTGCCGACGAAGCCCTGTATGCGGCCAAGCGCGCGGGTCGCGACCGGGTGGAAGTGGCGCCCTAGGCTGTTTTTTACGGCCTCAGTCGACGATGTTCTTGGCTTCGGACATGCCGATTACTTCGGGATGTTTGACGCGCTTGTTCCGGTCCAGCAAAGGATGCAGGAACACGGCGACCAGGATGATCGCCACGCCCAGGTAGAACAGCGGGGTCAGTTCTCGTTGTTCGCCCAGCAACACGATGGCCAGGATGATCGCGTAGACCGGTTCCAGGTTGGTCACCAGCTGCACGCCGTATGCGGTCAGGTGGCGCAGGGCCACCAGCGACAGCGCGAACGGCAGCAGCGTGCAGACGATGGCAAGCACCAGCAGCAGCACGCCGTCATGCAGGCTGGGGATGACCAGCAGGTCACCGGCAAAGGCGGGAAACAGCATCGGCATCAGCGGCGCCAGCAGGGTCAGCAGCAGGGTTCCTGCGCCGAGCTCAACGCCGGTCACGGTCAGCGGGTCGCCGCCATCGACCATGCGCTTGTTCAGCGATCCGAACACTGCCACCAGCAACGCCGACACCGCGCCGACGGCTATGCCGGTGCGCATGCCGTGCGGCACGCCGCCGACCACCAGCGCCACGCCTGGCAACACCGCCAGTCCGAACGCCAGCTCGCGCATCGAGAACGGCCTGCGGGTGAGCCAGGGTTCGACCACGGCGGTGAATGCCGGCGCCAGCGCAATGCAGGTCGCGGCCACCGAGGCGTTGGCCAGCTTCACCGCGCCATAGAAGGTCAGCCAGTGCAGCGCCACCAGACCGCCTATGCCGGCGTAGGCCAGGGTGGTGCGCAAGGGCATGGCCCGCAGCCCGCGCCACACGCTGGGCAACACCGTCAGCGCAACCACTACCAGCAGCATGCGCCACCACACCAGCGGCAGGGCGGGCAGGGTGATCATCTTGCCCAGGATCGCGGTGAAGCCCCACAGCAGCACGCAGAAGTGGATCTGCAACTGGGCCTTGGCGTGGGGAGAGACGGGCATGCCACCATTGTCGCCGAAGCCGGCTTGCCGGCGACACGTAGCAGGCTCTCCGGTTATGAGTGACTCCTTCTCCGATTACCTGCGCGACCTGTTCTCGTTGCTGGGGCCGGTGACGCTGCGCAGGATGTTCGGCGGGCAGGGGCTCTACCATCGCGATGTCATCATCGGCCTGGTGATCGGCGAGGAACTGTTCCTCAAGACCTACGCGGACACGCTGGAGGCGTTCCGTGCAGCGGGCGGGCACCCGTTCGTCTACCAGGGCAAGGGCAAGCCGGTGGCGACGAGCTACTGGTTGCCGCCGGCCGAGGCGATGGAGTCGGCCCAGGCCATGCAGCCCTGGGCGCGGATGGCCTATGAGGCCGCCCTGCGCAAGCGCAGCCAGGCGAAGCCGACGGCGCGGAGACCCGCCAAGAAGCCTGCGAAGAAACCTGCGAAGAATCCGGCAGCCAGTAACAAGCCTGTCGCGGATTGACTCAGCGCACGGCGCCCAGGCGTTGCAGTAAGGCCATGGCGGCGGCGGGGTTGCGTTCCTTGGCGCTGCTGATGAAATAGATGAAGACGTCGCGAGGCTTGCCGGCTGCCTGGGCGCTGGCGAGGTGCGGAAGATCCTGCGGATCCTCGCCCTGGGCCCAGCGCAGGGCACGCTGGCACCACGTGGCCAGCTCGGCGTCCGGGTAGCCTGTTGCCACGGACGAACGCGAGCGCATCAGGCGCGCGTACACGAAATCAGCGGTCAGGTCGGCGAACGAGGGATGTTCCTCCGAGTCGGTGAATACGGTGGCCATGCCGTGCTTGCGCGCGAGTGCAAGATAGTCCGCATCCACGAAGCCGGGGTCGCGCACGTCCAGCACATGGCGAAGCTTGCGCGCTCCGTATTCCGCCGGCAGAGATTCGACGAAGCCCGCGAATTCGGCGCCATCGATACGCCTGCCCTTGTCGAACTGCCAGACCAGCGGCCCCAGCTTGTCGCCGAGTTCCACGATGCCGCCAATGAAGTCCTCTATCTGGTGCGCGGTCTTGGCCAGCGCCTTGGATTCCATGATCCGCTGCGGCGCCTTGGCCGAAAACAGGAACCCCTCCGGCGTCTCGTCGCGCCACTTGGCGTAGGTGGCCGGCTTCTGCGCGCCGTAATAAGTGCCGTTGACCTCGATCGAGGTGAGCTGGCGGCTGGCGTATTCCAGCTCGCGCCGCTGCACCAGGCCGACCGGATAGAACGTGCCGCCACGCCACGGCACATAGGTCCAACCGCCGATGCCCACGCGGATGCGGGGCGCGGCAGGAAACGCTGGCAAGTCGGCGAACAGGTCGGTGGCGTTGCTGGCTTTCCTGGTCATGGGATGGACCACGCGGGCGAGGGATTCGGTTGAAGGAGGGACATCAGGGAATACAGCCCAGTGCACGCTGGTTCGCGGCGGCAGCCCCGGAATTGGTGGCGCAGTGCCTGCCGATTTCCTGTCGTTGCTCGACAGTGAGCGTGGCCAGGCCGCGCTGCATGGCATCGGCGTTGCGCAGCATCAGCTCGAACGCCGCCTCGGGAATCCTGCTCTTGGCGCAGGTGAGCATGCGCTGCAGCTGTTCGTCGCACTCGGCCGCACCGGTGATGATGGGATGGGCGGCATCCCAGGCCGGCAGGGGCAAGCTCATGTCCAATGCGGGTCCCGGGCCCATTTCGAACTGCACCGGAACCCTGACCCTGCCTGCGACCGCCTGGCCTCGCTGGCGGCCGGGGTTGAAGCGCCACGTGCGGGCGGCCTGCATCGCGGCCTGGTCCAGGTTCTGGTTCCTGCTCGACTTCTCCACGCTCACCTCGTTCACTGCGCCGCTCGCGTCCACGTCGATGATCAGCACGGTGGTCCCGGAGATGCCGGCGCGCGCTTCCTCCGACGGATAGCGCGGCGGGTTGAGGTCTCTCGAGCTTATGTCCAGGCTGGCGCCCAGATCCACGTCTGCCACTGGCGTCGCAAGCGCGCCGCCAGTAGGCGCCAGGGCTGTCATCAGCGCCATCAATCCCACCGCCAGCATCACCTGCATTCTCATCCGCATCCCCGCAGCGCGCCGTGCCCTGATTGCGGAAGTATAGGCAACCGGTTTACAGCCTGCGGCGTCCCTATAGAATCCAGAAAAACACCGTGAGGCGACGCCATGCCATGGACTACCCCGGATCTTTGCGATGCGAACGCCGATGTATGGGTTGTCGAGCCGCTGTTCCGCAGCTTCGGCGGCAGGCCGGCCTTCCACGGACGCATCGTCACCGTACGCTGCCATGAGGACAACTCGCGCGTGCGTGAGCTGGCCGGCACCGATGGCCATGGCAAGGTCATGGTGGTGGATGGCGGCGGATCGCTGCGCCGCGCGCTGCTGGGTGACCTGATTGCCGCCAATGCGGTCGAGCACGGTTGGGAAGGCCTGCTGATCCACGGCTGCGTGCGTGATGTCGAGGCCATCGCCGCCTTGCCGTTGGGCGTGCTGGCACTGGCTGCGATTCCGCTCAGGACCGAGCGGCGCGGGCTGGGTGAAGTGGATGTCGGGGTGCATTTCGCCGGGGTCGGCTTCATTCCCGGTCATTGGCTGTATGCCGATGGCAGCGGGGTGATCGTCGCAGGGCGCGACCTGCTCCGGTAGCAGCCCCTGCGGCAGGCGATAATGGCCGCATGATATTCCGCTGGTTCGAATCCCTGATCGACGTGTTCGGCAAGCCCGACACGCGCATGCCGCCGCGCGGGATCGCCCGCTTCTACCTGCACTACCTGCGCCAGGCCTGGCCCGTGCTGGGGGTGATGTGCGCCCTGGGATTCGCGGTGGCGCTGGTGGAAGTGGCGCTGTTCGATTTCCTCGGCCGGCTGGTCGACCTGACCCGCGAAGTGCCGGCGGCGGATTTCTTCGCCCGCCACGGACGTGAACTCGCCTTCATGGCCTTCGTCGCCCTGATCGCCCGTCCGCTGCTGATCGCCTTGAGCGACCTGCTGATGCACCAGGCGGTCACGCCCGGATTGACTGCGCGCATCCGCTGGCAGCAGCACCAGTACGTGGTCAGGCAAAGCCTGTCGTTCTTCCAGAACGACTATGCCGGCCGCATCGCCAACCGGATCATGCAGACCGGCGCCTCCCTGCGCGAATCGGCCGTGCAGATCGTCGATGCGCTGTGGTACGTGAGCGTCTACACCGGCAGCGCCCTGGTCCTGTTCGCACAGGCGGACTGGCGCCTGACCGTGCCGTTGATCGTCTGGGTATTCCTGTACATCGGCGCGCTGGCCTTCTTCGTGCCGCGGGTCAAGCAGCGCTCGTGGAAGGCCTCCGAGGCACGCTCGGCGCTGATGGGGCGCATCGTCGACGGCTACACCAATATCGCAACGCTCAAGTTGTTCGCGCACACGCGCCAGGAAGACGCCTACGTGGCCGAGGCCGTGCAGGAGAACGTGGAGAAGGTGCGCGCCATGACCCGCATGACCACGGGCATGGACGTGACCCTGACCGTGCTCAACGGGCTACTGGTGGTGGTTACTGCCGGGCTGGGCTTGTGGCTGTGGCAACAGGGACTGATCACGGTGGGCGATATCGCGCTGTCCACCGGCCTGGTGATCCGCATCGAGAACATGTCGGGCTGGATCATGTGGGTGGTCAACGGCATCTTCGAGGACATCGGCACCGTGCAGGACGGCATGGAAACGGTGGCCAGGCCCAATGCCGTGGTCGACGTCGCCGACGCACGCCGCCTGGTCATCAGCCGTGGCGAGGTGGAATTCCGCGGCATCCATTTCCACTATGGCAAGCAGGGTGGGGTGATCGCGGGGCTGGACCTGCACGTGCGCCCGGGTGAGAAGATCGGGTTGGTCGGTCCCTCCGGAGCGGGCAAGTCGACCCTGGTCAACGTGCTGTTGCGACTGTACGACCTGGAGGCTGGCAGCATCCTCATCGACGGCCAGGACATCGCCGGAGTGACCCAGGAAAGCCTGCGCGGACAGATTGGCGTGGTCACACAGGACACTTCGCTGCTGCACAGGTCGATTCGCCAGAACCTGCTGTACGGGCGTCCCGATGCGACCGAAGCCGAGGTGATCGCCGCCGTGCGTGGCGCGCGTGCCGACGGCTTCATCGCCGGTCTGGTGGATGGCGAGGGCCGGCGCGGCTACGAGGCGCAGGTCGGCGAACGCGGGGTCAAGCTGTCAGGCGGCCAGCGCCAGCGCATTGCCATCGCCCGGGTGCTGCTCAAGGATGCGCCGCTGCTGGTGCTGGACGAGGCGACGTCGGCGCTGGATTCGGAAGTAGAAGCCGCCATCCAGGAGAGCCTGGACACCCTGATGCACGGCAAGACCGTCATCGCCATCGCCCATCGCCTGTCCACCATCGCGCGCATGGACCGGCTGGTGGTGATGGAGGGGGGCGCGGTGGTGGAGACGGGCAGCCATGCCGAACTCATTGCGCTGGACGGCCTGTATGCCCGCTTGTGGAAGCGGCAGACGGGTGGATTCGTGGCGGTGGCCTGACATCGATTCACCCTGCTCCCTTCATTCGTCTGTTAGCGTTACCCCTCAGGCGGTGCCTTGCGCCGCTGCAACCCAATGCAGTGATGCTCGGATACCTATACAGGTGCTGATAGAAGAACAGCAAATCGGCGTCGCCAGCCTGCGCCCGGGGATGTACGTCAGCCGCCTTGACCGGGACTGGATCGGCACGCCGTTCCTGCTGCAGGGTTTCCTGGTCCAGACCCAGGACGACATCGACCTGCTGGCCCAATACTGCCGGCACGTGTTCGTGGACACGATCAAGAGCGAGACCTTCATCCGCACCACGCTGCAGCGCCTGGAGCGGCCTGCCCATGTGGTCGCCGCGTACGAGCTGCCGACGATCGCCACGCTGGTCAACAGCCGTCCGCGGCCGGTGCACAGGAAGGTGGAAGAAGAGCTGCCACGTGTCCACGAGGCGGTACAGACGGCGCGGCTGGCGACGGCCGACCTGATCGCCAGCGTGCGCGCAGGCGGCAAGCTGGATGAAGCCGTGGTCGACCAGGCGGTCACGCCACTGGTGCAAAGCGTGCTGCGCAATCCCGACGCCTATTTCTGGCTGGAGACGATGCGCCACCATGACAGCTATACCTACAGCCATGCGATGAACTGTTGTGCGTTGATGGCCGCTTTCGGCAGGCACCTGGGGCTGGGCGACCAGCAATTGCACGACATGGCCACCGGCGGCCTGTTGCTGGACATAGGCAAGACCGCCGTGCCCGAGGCCCTGCTGGAAAGCAGGGAGCTGCTGGATGCGGCGGAACAGGAAATAGTGCATGGCCACCTGCAGCACGGCGTGCGGCTCTACGATGCATCCGGCGCGGACAACCTGTTCGTGCGGGACATCATCGAAACCCACCACGAGCGCGAGGATGGCTCCGGCTATCCCTCGGGGCTGGCCGGTGACGGCATCCCGCTGTTCGGACGCATCGCCGGCATAGTGGATTCGTTCGATGCCATGACCAGCGCGCGTCCGTATCGCGCCGCCTCTTCCAAGTACGAAGCGCTGCAACAGCTGTACCGTGCGCGGGGCCGGCTGTTCCAGGCCGACCTGGTCGAGCAGTTCGTGCAATGCCTGGGTGTGTACCCGGTCGGCACGCTGGTCGAGTTGAGCACGGGCGAGGTGGCCGTGGTGATGGCGCAGAACCCCATCCGCCGGCTGTTCCCGCGGGTGATGCTGCTGACCGACGTCTCCAAGAAGCTGCGCAACGGCTTCGAGGCGCTGGATCTTCGCGATACCCTGGCTGGCGGCAACCTGTCCACCCAGGTGAGCATCCGCAAGAGCCTGCCGGTGGGTGCCTACGGGCTCGATCCCAGGGAGCTGTACCTTTGAGCCGCGCCATGGCGCGCCGGCGCGAGCGGGGGAGCGACGGGTGCTGAACCGGCAATTGTTGTTCGATGCCATCGAGCGGTTGGCATCGCCGGCTACCGGCGAGGGCGCCTTGCTGATCGTGCGCATGCGCAACCTGCACGACTACGAGGCCATGTTCGGCTACGAGGCGGGCGACGCGCTGGTGCTGGCGTTCGAAGCGCGATTGCGGGAATGCCTGCGCAGCGTTGACGTGGCCGTGCGTATCGGTGAATGCGATTTCGCGGTGGTCCTGCCCGGCCTGGCCGACCGCAACCATGTGTCGCTGGCTGCGGCGAAAGTGTCGCGTACGTTCCAGGAGCCGCTGCAGGTCCGCAACCGTCCGGCCTGGACCAACGTGGCGGTGGGCGCCTGCGCTGTAGCCGATGCAGGAACGCCGACCTTGCTGTGCCGTCAGGCCGACGTCGCCTGCAGGCGCGCCTGGGAGCTGCGCGAACGCCACTTCCTGCACGCCGGCTTGTCCTCCACCCTGGTGGGCTACGAGGAGCTGCAGGCGGCCATCACCGGCAACCAGATGCAGCTCTTCCTGCAGCCGGTGTTCTCAATGCAGGATGGTGAACTGAAGAGCTTCGAGTCGCTGTCACGCTGGGTCCATCCCGTGCACGGACAGATCCGGCCGGCGGTATTCGTGCCGATGGCCGAGCAGGCCGGGCTGATCCACGAGCTGACCCGCTGGAACCTCAATGCGACCTTCCGCCATTGCTCCCCGTTCATCGAGGCGCATCCCGGGATCAAGTGCGCGGTCAACATCTCTCCGGTGGCGCTGACGGCACCGGGCTTCGTCGAACAGATGGCGTCCGCCTTCAGGCTGTGGAAGATCGCGCCTGGCAGCGTGGTGCTGGAGATCACCGAAACCGCGTTCGTGGATAACCAGGAGCAGCTCGTGGAAGCGCTGTCGGCCCTGCATGCGGTGGGGGTTGGCATCTCCATCGACGACTTCGGTACCGGCTATTCGTCGCTTTCCTATATCCGGCGCTTTGCGGTCGATGAACTCAAGATCGACATGAGCTTCGTGCACGACCTGGCCGGCAGCGCGCGTGCCAGGCGGCTGGTGGCGTGGATGATCCAGATGGCGCACGGAATGGGCGCCATCGCAGTGGCCGAAGGCATCGAGGATGCGGAAACCTGGGCGCGCCTGGGCGAGATGGGCTGCGACCACGGCCAGGGTTACTACCCGGGCCGGCCGCAGCCGGCCGAGGAAGCGCTGGCCCTGCTGGCCAGCGCTTCCTGACCGGTAGGATTACTCGATCGGCTGGTCCAGCATCAGTTCGCGGGCAAAGCGCACCGGCGGCGCGCCATAGGACAGGATCTGGTCGTGGTAGGCCTTGAGGTTGAACTTGTCGCCCAGCTTGGCTTCCATCGCCTTGCGCGTGTCGTAGTGCTCCTGCACGCCGACGAAGTACGTGGGCAATTGCGCTGAGGTCAGCTGCACGCGGGTCCACTTGCCGTCGGCTTCGCGTTCCTGCTGGAAGGTCTGGCGCACCATCAGGTCCATCGCCTGCTCCTTGGTCCAGTTGTCCACGTGCACGCCCTGGTCGAGGATCGCGTTGGCGATAGTGCGCAGGTAGAACTTCAGCTGCACCAGGCGGAACAGCGGATCGTTATCCATGTAGCCGGCCTCGGCCATCATGTTCTCGGTGTATACCGCCCAGCCCTCGGCGAACATGCCCGAACGCAGCACGGCGCGCAGGGTCGAGGGGAACTTGGCCGAATGCCAGCCTTCCAGGTAATGGCCCGGCGTGCCTTCGTGGATGCTGAGCAGGTGGATCATGCGGCCGTTGTATTCGCGCAGGAACGAATCGACCTTCTTCGCATCCCATTCCTCCGGGATCGGCGAGACCGCGTAGAAGGTCTCCAGGTTCTTGTCCAGCGGGCCGGGCGAATCGCAATAGGCCACGGCAACGCCACGCTGGAACTCGGGCATGGTGATGATCTTCACCGGTGAGTCGGGCAGGGTGACCAGGTCCTTCTCGCGGACGAAATCGGTCGCCGACTTCAATGCCGCCTCGGCTGCCTCGACCACCTTGTCGCGCGCCGGCTTGTCGGCGTAGGCCAGCTCCAGTGCCGCCTCGATCGCCTTCTGCTGCTGTTCGTCGCTGGGTGCATCGGGCATTGGCGGGGCACCCGCCTTGTCCTTCAACACGGTGCGGGCGATGCCGTACATCTCTTCGCGCACGCGCTTCAGCTCGCCTTCGGCGCGCTGCTTGATCTCGGCACGCGACAGCGAGGACAGCAATGCGAACTGCAGTTTCTGGTCATACATGGTCTGGCCGATGCGGAAGTCGCCCTTGGCGTTTGGCACCAGGGTTTTTTCCAGCCATTGCTTCTGCTCGGCCACCGCCTTGCCCAGGGCTTCGCTCGCCTTCTCGGCGCGCGCGCGATCGGCTTCCGGCAGTTCCTTGAGGTGCGGGGTGATGAACATGGAGACGATGCTGAGGATGCCGTCGTTCTGCTTCAGCACCGTTTCCGCGTGCACTTTGGGAACGCGCGCCGGATCGAGATTCTCGCGCGACTGTGCCAGCAGGGCGGGGATCTTCTCCATGCGCGCGGTGGCCGAACGCAGGCGGTCGGGCAAGGGTGCGAATTCGCGCGCCATCAGGTTGTACAGCGCGCCCCCGGCCAGGCTGTTGTAGACCTGCGGATCCCAGGCCCAGCCCTGCTGGGTTTCGGTGTCCCAGATTCCGTACTGCAGCTGGTTGCGCAGGATGGCCGCATCCACCTGGTTCTGGCGCGACAGTTTGCTGGCATCCAGCGCATCGAGTTCGGCCAGGATCTTCTTGCCGAAATCGACGCTCTTCTGCCGGCCCGCGGCGCTGAGGTCGTCGATCTCGGAGTCGTATTTGTGTTCGCCAATCTGGGTGGCGGCAACCGGGGACAGCTGGAACCAGCCATCCAGCGCGCGCGCTGACAGGTCGGCGAATTTCGCGTCGGCCTCGGCGGTGTCGCCGGCGGCGGCAACAGGCGCGGCTGCAACGTCGGCAGCGGGTGCCTCGGCCTTCTGGCAGGCGGCAAGGCTGGTAAGCAGGGCGAGGGCGAGCAGGCTGTGGCGCATTCCATGAAGTCCCGTTGCAGTGCGGTATGCACCAAGCCCCCGAGCATAGGCAAAACCGCCTGTCAGTGCATGTGCCGATGGCATATGCTCGCCCCACGACGAAGGAGTCTTCACATGAAACATTCCGGAAGCTGCCACTGCGGCAGGATCGCGTTCGAAGTGGACGGTGATATCACCGAGGTGGCCGATTGCAACTGCTCGCTCTGCCGCCGTCGCGGCGGCCTGCTCTGGTTCGGGCCACGCGAGGCGCTGACCATGACCACGCCCGAAGCCGACATGGGCACCTACACTTTCAACAAGCACCATCTGCACCACCATTTCTGCAGCACCTGCGGGATAGCGCCGTTCAGCGAGGGCGACAATCCGAAGACTGGCGCGAAAATGATCGCAGTGAACGTGCGCTGCCTGCCGGACCTCGACCTGAAGACGTTGAAGATCAACGAGTACGATGGCGCCAGGCTGTGAGGGCACTTGCAGCGTCGCTGCTGATACTGGCCGGCGGTCTGCTTTCAGCATCACCGGTCCGGGCAGGCGATGACTGTCCTCCCGAAGGCGCCGACGCCGCTACCCTGCAATTGCTCAAGCGCCAGGGTTTCGTGGTCGAAGACGCCGCCACGCGCAATGCGCTCGCGCTGGGTCTGCTGGCTTGCCTTTCCGGCCCCGACCCGCTGCTGCGCGACGGTATCGCCTACGAAGCACTCACTGCGTGGTTGCGTGGCGACCAATTGGATGCCGGCATGCGCCGGCAGTTGCGCGATCGCCTCTACGCCATGCTGCAGGACGTGGACGAAGCGGGTTTCCGCCGCCCGTTTTCCGCATTGGTGTTGTCCGAGGTGGCCCGTACCGATCGCATCGCGCAATGGATGAGGCCGGAAGAACGGGCGGCCATGGTCGAGGCCGGGGCGCAATACCTGACCTCGATACGTGACTATCGCGGCTACGACAATGTCCAGGGTTGGCGCCACGGGATTGCGCATGGCAGCGACTGGCTGATGCAGCTGGCCATGAATCCGGCCCTGCAACGCGCGCAGCTGGATGTCATCCTGGGCGCCGTCGCGGCGCAGGCGGTACCGCAGTCCGCGCATGCCTATATTTACGGCGAACCGGGACGTCTGGCGCGCCCCGTGCTTCATGTCGCCAGACGCGGCGCGCTGACCGAAGTGGAGTGGACTGCCTGGTTCGCTGCGTTGCCCGGAAAGATCGGCGATCCGTCCGGAGCCTATGCCGATACCGCGTGGCTGGCGCGCCGGCACGATCTGCTGGCCTTCCTCACTGCGATCCACTTCGAGGCACAACAATCGCAGGATGCAGGGCTCAAGAGCCTCGAGCTAGCGGCGGCAAGGGCGATAAAAGCGGTTCCCTGATCCAGAGACTCCGCAACAGCGCATGCAGGCCCGGCCCGGGGCGGCATGCTTTGCTAGGTTTCCGGCGGCTCGCTGGCGCCCGGCTGCACGGCGGGATCGTTGCGCTCCTGGCTGTGGCGCTTGCCGGGTTGCTCTCCTGGCTTTTTCGGTGGTTCGAGCACTACATCGCCCTGCGCCGGGTCGAGCTCGGGTGGCAGGTCGGAATGTTCGGGCATGTTCATGGGGGCACTCCAGAGGTTGGACGGGCTGCAGTGGCTGCAAGCCTGCCACGACCTCCATGAAGAACATGCAATGTTGCCGTCAGAAGGCATCAGGCATCAGGGCTTCTGAAGCTGGCGCGTGTGGATCGCCGAGCTTGCGGCGGAATTTCAGGCGGACGCTGGCTGTCGTTCGGCGGTGGCGGGCAACGGTACGCGCTCGTCCAGCACCTCCTGCTTCATCCAGTCGATGAACAATCCCGCCGCCGCAGAGAGCGGGCGGTGCGTCGGATGTACCGCGTAATAGGAGAAGCGCGCCTTCAACGCAGGGCCTGGCAGCCGTATCAGTTCATAGCGCTGCAGGTAGGGCGCGACGATCTGCCTGCGGGCGAGCGCCGCGCCAATGCCGTAGACGGCCGCGCGCATCGCGTCGGTGCTGTCGCTGAAGACATGCATCGGCGGCAATTCCAGGCCGCGCACGCCGGCGGCGCGGAACCAGTCACGCCAGCCCTGCAACGCCATGTCGCTGACCAATGGCAGGGATGCGATCTGGCGCGGCTCCAGCACCATCCCGATGCCGTCCAGAGCCGGGGAGGCCACCGGGAAAAGTTCGTCGTCCATCAGATGATGGGACGTGAGTCCCGTCCATTGGCCCGGCCCGTGGCGGATGCCCAGGTCCGGGCCGTCCTCGTCGAAGCGCGTCAACGCGATATTGGTTTCGATATTCAGGCGGATATGCGGATGCGCCGCGCAGAACCGCGGCAACCGCGGCAGCAGCCAGCAGTAGGTCAGCGAATGCAGGGTGGAGATGCGCAGCGTGGTGATGCTGCCACCGTGGTGGAGGTTGGCTGCGACGGCGGCGATGTCGCCCAGGGCGGCCGTCGCCGCATCGGCCAGTTGCCGGCCCTCGGCGGTCAGGGTGACGCCACGCGCATTGCGCTGGAACAGGAGCACGCCGAGCTGCGATTCCAGCTTGCGGACGTGGTGGCTGACCGCACTGGCGGTCAGGTGCAGCTCCTCGGCGGCATGGGCGAAGTTCTGGTGGCGCGCCGCGGCGGCGAACACGCCGAGGGCCGGCAGCAGGGCGGGGCGCAGGTTCACGGCTATAACCTCCAGCCACAAGCCAG
>Ga0123388_1034607_pt1 | contig 15277 bp, 13 predicted proteins | sample T0HHNO3metaT_FD_89916 | JGI IMG/M metagenome (GOLD analysis project Ga0123388, IMG submission 89916) | Methane-oxidizing artificial microbial communities from Washington, USA to study methane cycling - T0-HHNO3 metaT (Metagenome... | ecosystem: Engineered > Modeled > Simulated communities...
GCTGCAAATGTTAAAACGGTGGGTGGAGTATTGGCCATGAAAATTCCTTTGGAGCGGCTGACGGGAATCGAACCCGCGTATCAAGCTTGGGAAGCTGGCGTTCTACCATTGAACTACAGCCGCTTTGTAACACACTGATTATAAAACACTTTATTTTAGTGTAGTTTTCAATGGTGTCATTAATAAGTGTCATTTTACCATTAAGTAGGAATGACATTATGAATCTGTATCTAGAAAAACGTCCTGACGGTACTTATTACTTCCGTCAAACAAAATTAGTGAATAAAAAGCAGGTTGTTAAGCGAATCAGTTTAAAAACAAGAAGTGCTAAGATTGCTAAATTATTAGCAATTCAACTATTGGCGAAAATTCATATGGATAAGATTAATAAGTTTGGAGTTGAGTACGATAGTAAAGGCAACTTGATCAAATTGGATATTGCCAATGAAGAAGATAAAAATAATTTTCTGGAGACTCAAATCTTTCTTGAACAACACAGGGTTGCTCAACATAAAAGAGAACTTGAAATACTAGAATTAGAAGCCAGAGTTAATAAAGTAAAAACTGATAATGAGGAAGCTAAAAGAGATAAAAGTTTGGATGCTCAAAACCTTGCATTACATGAAAAATTATCCAATAAGTTTGCAGGTGCTCCTCTCAAAGATATTTTTGAAGCATATCTGACTGACATTAGTGTTACAGCAGGAGTGCATGGCAAATATAGAAGAGTCATTAGTGATTTCATTAAATTTTGTGCTGATGACGAAGTTAGATATTTATCCCAAGTAGATAGAAAGTTAGTTTTTTCATATATCGTGTATCTCAGAAAAAAAGAGAACATGACTGATAAGACAATAAAAAACAGATTGGGTGTATTGAGCACATTCTTTAATTTTCAGTTTAGTGCGGGTCAGACAATTGCTGCCAATCCATTTATCGGTCATAAAATCAAACCAGAGGATGAAGAAAGCAGGCAACCATTCACCATCAAAGAATTGAATCAAATTTTTGCTAGTAATTTCGTCAAAAACAATCAACAAAATAAATTCATTCTTTTATTGCTTCTGACTACTGCTGCTAGACCGAATGAAATATGTCAATTAAATGTTGATGATGTTTATATAGAGAACGATTCAAATACCAATGAAGAGTTATACATCATTAGAATAAAGAGAGATGTGTTAACGAATCAGACCGTGAAAACAAGAACTAGCAAAAGAAGAGTTTATTTGCATGAGCTTCTGATTAAAAATCAGTTTCTAGAGTATCTAAAAACCAGATCTGGAATAAAACTTTTCGACTTAAATAAACCCGCTGATAAAGGCTATTCAGCATTCTTTAGTGAAGATTTTACAAAATTATTAAGAGAGGACTTAAAAATTGAGAAAAAAGTCCTCTATTGCTTCAGGCATACTTCCAATAACAGATTAAAACAAGCATTGGTCAATGAGGTTATTAGAGAAGACTTGCTTGGACATTTACCGGCTGGTGAAAATGAGAAGACTTATACCCAACAACATAGTCCCGTGAACTTGAGAAATGCTACACAGGAAATTTTGTATTACAGGGAAGTAACAAGCTTGCATAACTGATTTGACTTCGTAAATTTTTCTATTAAGTTGTGTCGTAAGACAAACGACACAACGGATGAACCAACAACTAGAAGATTTCTACCACCACCTCAATGAAGCCGTCATCACTACTAACGACTTTGAGGAAGGCACAAAATTTCGCAAGCGCGAGAAAGTACAACAATTCGCATATTGTGGCCTCAACCCTATGTATCGTCACTATTTAAGTTTTGATCTTGATGAACAAGGGTCAGCTTTTAAATTTGAAGATGTCAATTTACCAACCCCAACCATTATTACGATCAATCCAATCAACAAACACTGCCACTATCTTTATCACTTAAAAACAGCAGTGGCCTACCACGATAATAGTCGCAGCAAACCCCAACAATATTTTGAAGCCGTACAAGATGCGATGACGACTCAATTGGGAGCAGATAAAGCATTTAGTCACGCTATTACTAAAAACCCGCTGCATACAAAATGGCAGGTCATTACAAATAATGCCAGTTATGACTTAGGAGACTTCAACGAATACATTGACCTCAGTAAGCCCATTTTTGACAAAAGTGTTATTGAGAAGATGGATTGTCATGGTCGAAATGATTTGTTGTTTCACACACTACGTTTGTGGAGCTACCGCTCGGTCCATAAGTTTATAACTGAAGAAAGTTGGCGCCAGGAAGCCCGAAACAGGGCTCAAGAAATCAATATCAACTTCTCAGACCCATTACCCTACAAAGAAGTTATTAATACGGCAAACGCCACATCCAAATGGGTCTGGAAAAACCGTCATAATTTAGGTGGCAGAGAGAAGGTGCTAAGTTTCACTAATGAAACTGCTCAAGAGCGTATGCGTAAAGGGGCCGATTACACTAATGCATTGAGATCACAAAAAGCCCTTCAAACATTACAACAAGCAGTTAACTCACTCGTTGCCTCTGGCCTGAGCATTACACAGAAAAGTGTTCAAATCAGCTGTGGGCTCAATATCAAAACGGTCAGAAAGTATTGGACTCAAATTAACAAATAGACAGTTCCATAATCCATCAAAATCATATGTACCCACAACGGCGTGCATCAGGTAATTAGCAGGACTATAGCTAAATGAAATATCTAACCAAGGCAAAGAAAGACAACAAGAAAAATGGATAAGCTGAAAAACAAAAAACTGATACGAATCATCAGTTGAATGTTTAAACTAAAAAACTGATTAAGAGATTAAAGTTTGATTTTTTTGACGCTTGCTTTTTGTCCTAAATTAGCCATAAGACGTTCATGTAAATCTAAAAGATTAATTCGAACAGCTAAGTTTTGAGCGATGTTATCAAACTCAAAATGCGAAAAATCGTCATACATAGCAGCAATATATTCATCAAGAAAATCTGCAGCATCTTTATATTCCATAACTAGATAATCATAAATCAGCTTGGCTTCACGATATGCTCCATTCTTAATCGCCAGCACAAATAACATCACTAAATTATCGAACTCAATACAATCATCATTAGGTTTAATCATGATTGCTCTCCTTTTGAATACTTAACTGGATGGTTTGCTGATCACATTCATTACCCCAACCAGCCCAGCCGTTTGCTGGCTCGCCTCTGCAAAATAGTTCAACTTTGCTAAGTTCTGGGTACATATGGTTAATAATTTGGTAAACCTCATCTGGTTTACGACTGTGCTCACGACGCTTAAATTTCAATACAGAAGAGGGGCGTGCATCGTATGGCACCTCAGGCACCAATCCTTTGGTAGCAATCATCAGCACCTCATGGCCTTGACGAAAATATGCACCCTGACCAGCAAAGTCTTTATCCCAAACTGCACTCGTCTTAAATGTAAAGCCCCATGCTTTCACCACTTCTACAGCTTCTGGTAATAAAGAAGATGAGCACCACATAAACAGAACTGCATCATCAGCTGAAATTTGGCTAATAGGCATCTCGCAAATTTCCTTTACTGACATGCATGGATATCCCACTGCAAGCTCACCCATATAGTCCCAAGGTGGGTCTGCAAGAATTACGCTGAATGTTCCTAGTGAAGATTCCAATGGTTTGTTATTGGCTCTTTTAGCTTCAATGTCTTGAATACGCTCTTGACGGCGACTTTCAAGCTTCGCTTTATTAATGGCTTTGCTGGCTTCTTGAATGGTTTTGATATCATCAAAGTTAAGTTGTGACTGATCTTGTTTCGCAAGTTTGGCAAGTTTTGCTGCATTGCTGATGTCTAGCTTTCCTTCAGAGACTGCAGCGATAAGTTCAGGGGTGCCGTGATTGAGCACTTTTTTCCCGCGCTGAACTGAGTCAACTGAAATGCCCAGCTCTTCCGCGACTTTTCTTTGGGATACAGCTCCAGCGGTATGCTGATTTGCACCAACGAATGAATTGGCTAATCGCGCAGCAATGATTGCCTTTTGCCCCTCGGTGAGATGACGTCTGTGTAAGTTGATGCTAATTACAGACTGTTCTGCTGATTTATCATTAGCAGCCTCTAGTTCTGCAAATTTAGGAGTGATTCCTAATGCTGAACAAGCACGCAAGCGATGGCGACCATCCACCACCTTTCCTCCATAAATTAGAATCGGCATTTGCAATCCATTTTGTGCGATATCTTGTTTCAGTTCTTCAAACTGAAATTCAGACATCTCTGGAAATAGATTGGCTATTGGATGAATTGGCAATTCACTTGGTAAACCATCATTTTCTGAGTCCATCAAACTATTTTTAAAATTATCTTTTTCTATCATTTTCAAATCTCCTTATTAATAAAGTCTTGAGTAGCGTTAACTGATTCAAGATGTATTCATTGTAGAAAATCGTGTTGCCGCAATTAATAGGACTAAATTCGGATTAAAAAGCTAGGTTTCATTACTGGCGCTTGAGAACCGCGCTTAAGTGATAAAACAAAACTATCAACATCAAATTTTCTGGAGTGAATTTTAGTGAACTACTTTTAGCTTCATAAAACCCTGAAAATGCGATCAAAAAGCTGTTAGTATTTTTTTACATATTACGAAATTGGAATTTGATAATGGCTGGAGTAGGCAGAAAACCACGCACGCTGATTGACACGATGAGAACTCAGCTATGGGTACACCAATTAAAGCGATTAACCCATGCCAGGAGTTTCTACGAACTTAATGAGAAGTTTGAGATTTTTAATACAAATTACAGTTCTGACTACGCGAATGGTAGTACAGGCGTTAACTCAACAACTCGAAAGCTAATTGATCAGGCAATACAAGCGAACTATAGTATTGAGTCTATTAAATACAGTGACTTTTACAACATTGGCCCAACCGTTCAAAGTGACGATGGTGAAATAGAGTTTGTTAGATTTTGGGATGCCCTAGATGGTCCGATTGAAGGGCTGTGGGATATCTTGTTTTGGTATGACTTTTCTGCAGAACTACAACACGAGCTAGGCTTAGCTTTTAAAGTCAAGATTAGTCTCATCATTGCAAGACTATTCAATACCACTGAACCACCCAGTGAATGGCTTCAAAAGGATCAACCAAATTTTGTTGCAAAAGCCTATCGCAATGGAGAAATCCATGTGGACTTAAGATTGCTCACGGTCGTCATTGCAGTTTGGCGACTTGCTAACTTTATGAAGGATAGCGTGTATTTAGCCGATTACATGATGATTGGATTATTAGATAAAGCTGCTGAAGATTTGCTATCCCCACTAGCGCCAAAATTTACGGATGTTGAAAAAAGCAAGGCACCGAATAAAACAGAAGAACCTAAAAAGACTAAGGAGTACCCAAGTTTCTATAGCAACTTCTTAATGCACCTCATCAATATTGATGCACCTAAGGTGCAAAAATTTAATGAAGTAGTCGATAAATTTAATGGATACATTCCATCACGCCCCAATCTAATTTATAACGAGGCTAAAAGTGAGTCTTATGAGTTTAGTGGCGATACTGGTTTTGACTATTTTAAAGTCAGCACTGAAGGAACTAGAGTTTCCGAATTTTTGAAATCTAAGTTACAAACATTCGGAATATAGTTGAATTTGATTCAAACATCGCCCAAATTTCTATTAGGTAGTTAGCATCATCTATTCGGTCGAAGTTCTAGATTTTCGAGTCGCTCAAGAATAGTTACGATTGATTCAACATGATCACCGTCAAAATCGTCCCTATCAGCCACTTCATGAGTACCATTGTTAAGGTACAGCCAGACAAGATTCTGTTGTGGTATGCCTAATATCGTATTCAGGGCTGCTATAGCTGGATCTTTGCTTGCATGGTTAAAAGCCGGTAGATCCATCATTTTTTTTCTAAGTGCCTCACACAGGTTTCTGAGAGAAGGTTCGGCTCCTACGCCGGCCAACGGTAAAGTAATCATGCCATGATCATAACTACCCAGCCATCTCCATATTTTTTCTGAAAGCATTTCAAGTGCTTTACGTGAAGCATCCAAAGCACCCCGATCATTGAGTTCTTCCCTGGCATCACGTGCTTGTTGAACATAATTCCTGCTCCTTATATTTCCAGATACTCTTGGACTGTAATCGCCAGAATGGTTTCTGAATATATAGACTAGACTGTCTCGGCGCGATGCTTCGTTAAGGTTTTGTTGAATATCCTTGATGAATTCATTGCTATGGCATGTCACAATAATCTGCATATTAATGAAATATTCACTTTCAAAGATGGTCTCGCGAATTCCGCGCCGATGGTCATGATCAATTGCATTGATAGCATCATCGAATACTATTAACGGCGTATTAATACTTAGGCTCTTGGCAAGCAAGATTGCTAACCCTAAACACCTTATATGCCCCTCACTTAGAATTTTCAGTGCATCTACCCTGCGATTAGGATTCCCGCGGAAAGCAATTTCAATTTTTTGGTCTGCTGTAACCGGAAGATGAAGGGCAGCTAATTTATCCTGATCAAGGTCATTGCGATTGAATGCGTTATAAAGATCCATGGCTGATTGATTTAAACCAGCAATTAACCGGCCAGGTAAAGTGCTACGGTAACGCCTGAGCAATTGATTAAATTGATCATATGCTACTTTAATAGGGGCATCGCGCTGTATAGCGCCAGCCTCAACCCCAACAGCCCGTATCAGCTCAGCATTCAACTCCTCGAAATTAGCGATACTTTGGGTTGCAGCCTGCACTCTCTCAACGTAGCTTTGCCGTTTCCCATCTTGCTGTTGTACTGAAAGCTGGAAGGCAAGAAGCTGGTTACGTTCATTGATATTTTGTTGTCTATTTTCAAGGAGCCTTCGAGTTTCAATATCCTGAGATTCACAACGTCTAGCGATATTTTGAATATCTTCGAGGGTTGGGAGTACTAAACTTTCCTCATCATAAATATCTACCCACCACCGTTCTACGCTAGACTCTGGTAGCCCTTCTAGATAAGAGCCAGCAGCACTATTTTGTTCCCCAACAGCAACTAGAAATTCGCGAAGTTGCGATAAGGTTGAATGCAAATCACGAGAAGCATTATCTAAGCTCTCTACAAGCTCATCATGCCGAACTTGCATTTCAGATAGTGCTCGTAACGACTCTAGACCTTCTGATGCTTTTTGATAGGGATCATGTAATACATGGTTTTCTCCATTGAGTGGTGTATCACATGCAGGGCAATGATCACCCTCGGTAGGCTGCAAAGCGATGACTGCTGTATATAGGTCATGAAATGAAATCTGACTTGCATTTAGGGCTAATTCAGTTCTAATTGCCTGCAATTCAGCATCCGCACTATCTGCATTTGCATATGCACTCTGCAAGGCTTCCAGAGTCACGTTAAAAATTGCTGGGGGCAATACATCCAATAGAGTGGTTAATTCTTGTAGTCGCGCTGGGGCATCTGTAGTTCCAATTAATGCCTTCAATTGCTGGTAATTCATACCATCGCTATACGAATTAGCAAGCTGCGCCTCCTCATCGTCTAAAGCCGATAGCCCTTCCACTTGGTTGTCGACTAAAGCTTGGTCCTGTGCAAGCGCTCTACGACGAGTTTCAAGCATTCTGCCTTGCACATTATCTCGGATAAGCTGATCATCCATGGACTCATTGAAATTGTTAACAAAATCATTGAACTTATCCATCCCAAATAGGGTAGCTATTAATTCGGTTTTTTGGGCTGGCGTTCTTGCTGCTATTCGAGAAAATGCATCAATTCGGTTTTTTTCGATAAAACAAAACCTGTAGCTATCTAGATTAGGAACAACTGCCACTACTTGATTCTGTTGATCTCTTGCACTTAAGCTAGGAGCTAAATACCGACCTTCATGAGTGTTGGATAAATATGACTCTTGATCAATGCGTTTCGCACCTGCTTCTTCAACAGAACCAAGCAGAGCATACTCTAGCCCTTCGCAAAAACTCGATTTACCACTGCCATTGGGACCATAAAATAAGCTGACTCTTTTGCTCAAATCGAAAGTCTCGGCAGATCTAAAACCTCGGAATGGTCCTATGCTAAATTCATTTAATCTTACCCAAGGCCAGACTGCATTCTGCAACTCGGGGGCAGGTTCGGGCATTGCATCTGAAACCGTTGCTAGCTGGTTTCTACAAAGACCTGCTAAATAAACTGACCGTTGGCTTCGCTGTCTAGAAGTGGCCAGTACTCTATCAAAATTTTGCAAGATAAGGTTTGCCAAACGTTTTACATTTGGAGAGGCATTACTTGCTGGTGAATGTAGCCAGGCAACAAAGTCCCGAAAATCATTTATTGCAGATGCCATAAAACCCCCTAAAAGTTTATGCCGTATTGTTATTCTCTTTTTGAATATTTATTCATATTACCATCCATAGAATATGCACTTAATAGGCTAGTGCGTAAATTTCCAGCCTACAGCACAAGCGACACCCTCAAAACCAACCATTCACTTTCCATGCATTTTTTTATTCATCCGTAACAACCCTTTATTTTCATCTAAACGCATCACCAGACTTGCTTTTCGTTCAAAACCTATTACAACTTAACTAAGGCTAAGATCAAGCAAGGTTAACCCATTGCCCGTAAGAAATATCGGCATTGGTTAATTTGGGGGGCTCCCCCCATCCCCGTGTTTGATACGTCTATCGGTATAAAAATAATAAGGAGCCGACGATGGAAAGTAGAATTAAATTAAAGAATGGACAAGCAGGACCTGATGGGAATAACTACTTACGTGACAAGAGAGTTGAGATCAGGGTTTGCCAGCAAGAATATGAAAAACTAGAAAAACATGCCTTAGAGGCCGGTTACTTAAATGTGGCGCAATATCTACGTGAATCAGGTTTGACCCGTAAGCAAATCACCTCCCCATCTACAAAGCAAAAAGAGAAAAATCAATGGCTGTATGAAATCAATCGTATTGGCAATAACGTAAATCAAATTGCAAGACATTTAAACCAAGGCAAAGTACCTGATGAGGAAATGCTCATGGTCTTATTGCAAATACAAGACATAGCTCAGGACACCCTAAAAGAAGCACTCAAATCAGACCGTGATGGAATTTTATGATTGTGCGTATCTTTAAATCAGGCGTGTCAAATGGCGAATCACCAGTTAGGTATTTGCTAGGTAATCTGGACCACACAGGAAGTGAGCGTGCAGTCGAGCCTGAAGTGTTAGAAGGTAATCCCCAAACAACAATTGATGTTATCAACTCTATTCAACGCAAATATAAGTACATCTCAGGTTGCATAAGTTTTAGGGATTCAGAAAGACCAACCAAAGCACAACTATATGACCTAATAGATGATTTCAAACAAACCTTTTGTCCTGGTCTCACTTCAAACAACTTCAATAGCTTATTCGTTCTGCATCAAGACAAAGGCAATACTGAGGTGCACTTTGTTTTTCCTAGTCAAATTTTAGCTGATAGCGTTCATGGTGGTGGACGTAGATTTAACATCCACCCTCCTGGCAAACAAAACATTCTATTCTTTGAGTCGTTCGTCAAGGTCACTAATCAAAAATTAGGCTATGTCCAAGTGGTTCCAGATCCACTAAAAATAGCATTTACTGATTTTGAGCGTAAAACATCAGAGGGAAGGAAAGACAAATCCAATAAACGTTGGATTCAACGAAGCGTGATCAAAGCTGTAACCAATGGTGAAATCAAAAACAGGGCTGATCTTTGCAGGCATCTAGATGAAAAATTAGGCATCACGATTACACGGCAAGGCAAAGATTATCTGTCGGTAAAATTGCCTGGTGCATTAAAAGCCAAACGATTACGTGGTGCTTTATATAGTGAAGATGCAGACTATCAAGGATTGATTACTCAATCCATGGCATCTAAGCAACCATATTACTTAAGCCCCACAGAATTCAAAGCAGAGCAAATCAAGCTTAATGATTTTATCTACGCACGTGAGCAATTCAACATTAAAGCTTATTTAACACCCAGACCCAGTAGGAGGTTTGCAAAACAAGTAAATCCACTACTAACAATTACAACAAGGAGAAACTATATGAATAGAATTGATTACCTACCCATAATTAAAGGGATGATCATGGAGGCCTTGAAGGTTGCAAAGCAACAACAAATTCCAGAAACTCCTACTACAACAATATTCACGAAGGCTAAAACTACTACAAATCTAACATCTATCCGAAACAAGGGGCTCGGTGTTGATTTGCCAAATGGTGATTTCAGGGAGCTAAAAATGACCATCGCTGAAATACAGCAAAATATGATGGATGCAATTGGCGAAATGAATAGGACTAAAAACCCTGCTCAAGCAGCAAGGATTCAACAACGTGTAATTCAACTTAAGATTCAGCTAGCAAAATTAAATAAGGCTTTGCATCTAGCTAAGATAGCTGAGTCCCAGAAATTGATTAAAGGATTTAATTCTTTGCCATGAAAAAAAACAGTACACCAATCATGCCTGCAAAGAGAAGTAGTGTACCAATCCATGCACAGCATTTTGACCAGAATCGTTTCCATTCTACTTCACGTTCACGTGCCTTTCTTTGATCAAAATCGCCGCCAAGGCCTAGGTTGTTATATTCCATTCGCTCCGCATCTGTTTCCTTTGTGTTAGCAAGATAGATAAAGTATCCACCAATTCCTAATATGATAAAACCCATTTAATTCTCCCTATTATTAAGGTAAACAGTTAATTCAACCTATTAGGTTGTATTTCAACGTGAAATGCCCTTCATGTCAACAGGTTGATGCTCGACTATTTAGGTTGAGGGGATAAATGTTCATGAATTCTAATTTAGCCAACAAAATTGGTAGGCTTATTGCAGAGCGCAGGTCAAAAGCAGGATTGACCCAAGAAGAAGTTGCGGAGAAGCTAGGAATTGGCTTTGAAGCTGTTTCCAGAATCGAAAGGGCTAAAAGCATTCCTACAGTGCTGAGATTATTTGAACTAGCGGACATTTTCAGTTGCGGTGTGGATGAATTATTAATTGAAGCTAGTAATCGTCCAATAGATCAAGCGAGTGAGATAGCTAAAATGCTTTCCGAACTAACCATAGACGACAGGCAAATGATCTTGGAAACTGTGAAATCGCTTCATGGCCGGTTAAAGCAATAGATACGGCGGAGAATGGTAGATAACCTCACGAAAGAAAAACGTAGCAAGATCATGAGGTCTATTCGGTCAAAGGACACCAAACCCGAATTATTGGTCAGGAAGATACTTACTGGCTTAGGCTACAGGTATCGACTGCACACTAAACATTTACCAGGAAGGCCAGATATTGCATTTATTGGAAAGAAGAAGGCAATATTCATTCATGGCTGCTTTTGGCATTCCCATGCAAACTGCCCGATTGCGAAAGTCCCGGAAAATGATTTTTGGAAGGAAAAGTTGGGACGCAATCAAGCCCGTGACTTAAAAGCTTTAAATGCTTTAGAAGCATCTGGATGGAGTGTATTAACTCTCTGGGAGTGCTCCCTGAAAAACACTGAGCAAACCACGATTACGCTTAACAATTTCCTGAAGGTAGAGAACGCAGTATAAGTATTTGCCATAAGTAATTATGCAACAGCATATATTGGTCCCGAGGTATCCTCAGCCGAGTTTGATTTTCTATCAACATTGCGTTTAAGCAAATCTTCTACAACCAAACCTAATGCCCTACCTAATAATGGTGGAACAGCATTTCCCACTTGAGTATATTGCGGGACTTCAAATGAACGCATTTTCCCACCAGTAGTTATTTTTGACCTAAACTCAAAGTTATCAGGGAAGGATTGTATTCTTGCCATTTCCCTTACGGTTAAGGTGCGAAGCTCTTCATAATGACAGGCATCATCTGGGATAGATAATGCAGCTGGTGCTGGCAAAGATTTTAATAATGCTTTTTGTGTTTGTTTCTTGGTTGGATGCTTTTTCAAGAATTCGATGAAGTCTGTCTTACTCTTGAACTTCACGCGTTTACCATTTTCATTAAGGTAATCATATTGTGACAATTCATTCCAATCAGAAGAATCAAGAGTTGACTGTTCACCTTTGAGAATGGACGCTACAGCCCTGTTCGCTTTTCTGGAAACTAACTGCATTACCTGATAAATCCGGAATCTTCTTCGTACGAGATCATTGTTTCTTCGCAGGTCATGATTTTTCATTAACCTGCGTGGTAATGTGTTCTTGAAAATATTGTACGTTGATAATGCAAACTCGCTATTTGCTGTGGTGTCTTCTGATAAGTCACCAATAGCTTCTTGGACGCTTACTAAATTTTCACTGAAAGCCACTAATGGTGACAAGAATGAATTCTGGAACAGTTTTAGGTCACTTAGTTTCGATACATCCCTGTATTTCAAGGATGAATAATCAACATCCTCGTTTTGAATAGTAGCCATATAGAAACTGAATGGCTGTTCAAACAATTCCACCTCATGATCATTAAAGGTGCTGGAAAGTTTTATATAGAAATCTTCCCTCACTCCAAGCAGGATGAATCTAGGTCTATTCTGTGGCACCCCTGCAAGCTTTGCATTTACATGCAAGCACAATGGTATATATCCAATGGCGGAAAAAGCCTTGGCCAATTCGAACCAGGCATAATACTCCTTGCCATTCTCATCCTTAAATGGCCTCAATATTCCAGTAACATTTTCAAGAACAACTATTTTTGGGTTAATGGTTTTTGCAAACTTAGCAAACTCCCAAGGCAGTGAGTTTTTTTCGCAATCTAGTTTCCTTAATCCGGCCATACTAAAACTTTGGCAAGGTGGCCCCCCTGAGACCAAGTCAACCCCGTTTCCATCAAAACCCGATTTCAGGAGATCAGCGGATGCAGGATTCTCATCCAACCATTTATTAAGTTCAACGATGCTACCTACCACTAAGCTACCGTTCAAGTTTGAACCATCCACCTTGATGTCTGAGTGCCCATTTTTAATTGATGGGTAAGTAAATGGATTTTCGCGCAACCGGCTTTTTAGCTTGGTGACTGGATACTGACTACTCAGCCACAAGGTTTTGGATAAGTCAGGTTCATCTTGTAAGGATTTCTCTTGCAAGTCCTCTCCTAGGAAGTTAAGAGCATAAGACTCCGATGCCATTGGGGATAATTCATTAGCCATAACCAAGTCAAACCCTACAGACTTGAGCCCCAATGACAAACCACCACATCCAGCAAATAGCTCAATAAATTTCACTAGTTTTCTCTGAAATAGAATTAATTTAGATGGATCAATTTTAGTCCATTCATCAAAAAAAGTCCAGGAGTATTCGAAAAATTATATGTGGGAACAAGCGCAAACTATGCACACATAAATAAATATGTTAACTTTCATATGGCTTTGAGAAAGCCTTCCCGCCCGCAGTGGTAAAGATCCCGTTTGAGGCAAAGAACCCTGTTTTCCGGTTAAGGCCCTTAGGTCACCTCTTTCATCATTTTTATTCTATGCACCATTGCATGAATCTATTAGTGGGCGGCAAATTGATCACGCTAAACTTTAAGGATAAAAGTGAGAAAACTGCCAAAATCCCTCGCCCGCCTCAAACAAGAAGCCTCCGCACTTTCCAAGTCCAGAAACATTGCACATACCTCTGCACTTGAAGAGGTTGCTCATTCATATGGTTTCGCAAATTGGCGAGAAGTACTGAAAGCAGATCAGGAGTATAGAGCTGTAAACCAGCCTATTCCTGCTATATCTAATAACTTCGCTTCGGATGATGACTTTGCTTCTCTTGCAGAGGACATTACTGAACCTGAACGGGACGCTGATCTCGCCCCAGACACAAAAATACTGTTAGCGAAAAATAGAGCTTATTTTGCGTCTCTCGGTATTGAGTATTCAATGTTTGAGCCTACAGCTACAGGTCTTAATAAAGCAATTCTGGATGCAACTCGCCCTGTCAGAAAACACTTTGAAATTGAGGGCTTTCATAATTTCAATCTACAAGGACAACAAGACCAAGACAAGGTTTATAAAAAGGCATATTTTGTATTTCCAGATCAAATAAATTCAACCACAGTTAGCCTTTATCGTCCCAAGACTAAAAAAGGAGATCCGAGGATGTGGTTTCCAAAACTTAAGGAATTTGCTAAACCGGCCGATCAAATAGCAATTGTTGTCTATGAAGACAGCCTTTACCTATTTAACTTCTCACAATCCGACATTGAATCATTAAGCTCAACATCTGCAACGTCTAGCTTTATTTCACAATATTTATCCAGCAAAAACAGTATTGCCGATGAATTGCTTAACAAACTTAAAGTAATCGCAAAAAATCCAATTAAATGCGCCATCAAAGGTGATACTGCAATTGGAATGGCGATTGAGTTAGCCTTAGGGATACCTGCAAACAGCAGCAAAAAACCTGATTACAAAGGAATAGAACTCAAAGGTGGGCGTGGTAAGAAAAATAGAAGTAACTTATTTGCACAAGTTGCTGATTGGAGTTTAAGTCAACTTAAGAGTAGTAATGAAATTCTGAATAAATATGGCTACCCACGTGGTCAAGATTTTAAGCTTAACTGCACCATATCGACAAAAAAAGAGAATTCTCAGGGTCTAGTTTTCCACTACGATGAAGCTTCTGATTACTTGATTGAAAAGCATAAAATAGATGGTGATGTTGCAATATGGCCTGGGGATCTCCTTAGAGAGAGACTTCTAGAAAAACACGCCGAAACCTTTTGGATCCAAGCAACAAGCAGAATGATTGATGGAGTTGAGCATTTCGACCTGCATTCAGTAACACATACGAGGCGGCCACTAGTAAGCCAACTTTTGCCTTTAATACAAGCTGGCGTAATCACAATGGATCATCTCATAAAGCGAAAAGGGAATAGTGCTGCAGAGAGAGGGCCTTTGTTTAAAATTAATAAACGTGACCTCCTATTTCTGTTCCCAGAACCGAAACATTATTCACTCAAAGATTAGCGACACTAAATACAATCTGTTTTTAGACAGGGTGAAAAATTTCTTGGAGAGTTAACGAAATATGGAGGCTCGCCTGAGCTATTGGCTGAGCAGATTACAAAGGAATATCTCAAATAAAGCTAGCAATCTTGATCTGTAAAAATTATTATTAGGTGTCACTTAACAGTGTCATTATTGTAGGTGTAGTTCAATGTAACTTCATAAAAAAGATCATGTAAATCAAAAGGTTGAAAAATTTTAATCATTGATTGGCGTTCTACCATTGAACTACAGCCGCGAACGAATGACCGCTATTTTACTTGGTGTATCGTCGAATACAAAACATTATTCAGCACAAAAACAAAAGCCGGACAGTTGTCCGGCTTTTGTTAA
>Ga0123388_1027989_pt1 | contig 15178 bp, 10 predicted proteins | sample T0HHNO3metaT_FD_89916 | JGI IMG/M metagenome (GOLD analysis project Ga0123388, IMG submission 89916) | Methane-oxidizing artificial microbial communities from Washington, USA to study methane cycling - T0-HHNO3 metaT (Metagenome... | ecosystem: Engineered > Modeled > Simulated communities...
CTGTCGTGGTCAGATACGCACGTGGCTCACGCATAGTCAGCAAGGCATCTCGGGACACCAGAATGCGGGTAAACGTATCTTGCATGAGGTCAGCGGCTGCATGCGGGCAGCCGAGTTTTTTTCTTAACCAGGAAAATAACCAACCGTGATGTTCGCTGTAAAGACTATGCAGGGTTTGTTGCAGTGCACGCTCGTTTGCCGGCATGTGAAGACAAGTTCCAAAAAAACTACAAATGATAATGATTATCATTATATCACATTGCGTAATCTTGATGCCGGTCTTCAGGTTCAGGAAGCCGGGCGAGCCCAGCCTCCGCCCAATGCGCGATAGAGATCGATAGCAGCCTGCAATCGTTGCTGACGTATTTGCAGATTGACATCCTGCGCGGTGAACAGCGTACGTTCGGTATCCAGCAAATTCAGCATGGTGTCTGCTCCTGCCTGATAGCGTGACTGGGCAAAATTGAATGCTCGCTCTGCATTTTCCAGTGCTTCGGCCTGTGCCACAGCCTGCTGATCCAGTCCCTGGATACGGTTTAAGGCGGCTTCAACATCGGCAAAGGCGGCAATGATGGTCTGGCGATAATTTGCCAATAGCTCTTCCCTGCGGGCGATGGCTATATCACGTTGCGCAGCAAGCCGGCCTGCATTGAAGATAGGCGCCGTCAAGCCGGCTGCCAGGCTATAAAGCGGATGATCAAGCACACTGGCCAAATGATTGCTACTACTTAACATGCCACCATTCAGGGTAATGCTAGGCAACATGACGGCCCGCGCGACCTGGATATCTGCCTGCGCTGCCAATAATGCAGCTTCGGCACTGGCAATATCCGGCCTGCGTGTCAGCAAACTGCTTGGCAGGCTCACACTGGTTTGCGGTAGTTGCAAATCCCTGAGCAGACTATTGCCGAATTGCAATTCAGCCAGCGGCTGAGACAGCAGTGTCGCCAACACCGCTTCAGTATTGCCTTGCTGTTGTTTGAGCAATACCACAGTACGACGTTGCGTCGCGACCAGGCCTTGCTGTTGTGCCAATGCCAGCTGATTGGCTGCACCGGCGCGATAACGCGACTGCACTAACCGCAACACTTTCTCAGCATTATCAAGATTTTGCTGCGCGATTAAGGCTCGCTCGCGTAAACCAGTCAATTCCATCCAGGTATTCGCCACACTGGCCGTGATCGACAATCGCACACTGTCACGGTCAAACTGGCTAGCCTCAACGCGCGCCAATGCCCCCTGATACGCTGAGCGGTTCTTGCCCCAAAAATCGATCTCGTAACTCGCCACCAAGCTTCCAGCATAATGATTGGCATTGGCCGCATCACTACCGCCGCCCAGCCTGTGTTGGCGGCCCACATTGGTCGTGGCCGAGACTTCCGGCAACAATGGCGCACCGGCGACTACGGCTAACTTCTGCGCTTGTGTCACACGTGCCACAGCAGCGACAATATCGTAATTGGCCGCCTGCGCTCGCTGCACCAGGCTATCCAGCTCGGGATTAGCAAATGCCTGCCACCAGTCGCGCTCTATTTGCACATCAGTGGAGTCAGCCTGATGACGCCATTGCGATGGCATGCCAGCCAGGCCGTCATCATGCTTGAGTTGCAGCGGTTTTAATGGGCTGCAAGCTGCCAGCAAGGCAATCAAGGGAATACACACAGTAGATTTCATATTACTCATTGGCAAGCGCCACCACAGGATCCAGGCTGGCGGCCTTACGCGCAGGCATAAAGCCAAAGATCAGCCCGGTCACCACTGAACAGAAAAAAGCACCCAGGATGGCACTGAGTGAGAAAATGACCGGCATACCAAATAAAACCAGGGTAATGCCTATCGACAAACCGATGACGACCCCCGTCACGCCACCAACCGTCGTCACTAATACCGCCTCGGTCAAGAACTGTTGCAGGATGTCACGCTGACGGGCGCCAGTAGCCATACGGATACCGATCTCGCGCGTGCGCTCGCGCACGGTCATCAACATCACATTCATCACGCCTATACCACCAACCCCCAGCGACACCACTGCAATCAGGGCGAGCATAAAACCCATACTGTCCTGGGTTTTGGCTTGTGCCGCGATCCAGGCAGCCGCATTTTCAATTTGAAAGTCACGCACGCTGTGACGGCTAAAAAGCAAAGCATCAATACTCTCTGCCGCTGCATCTATCGATGCCATGTCCTTCACTTCCAGCGTGACATAGCTGGGCTCACGCTCACCAAACACACGCAAGCTAGCCGTAGAATATGGAATAACAACGATGTCATCATCACTCTGGTCACCAGTGACTGCCCCTTTGGAAGCCAGTACACCGATCACCTGAAAGGGCACATTGCCGATCAGGATCGTTTCGCCAATCGGGTTCCCGACATCCGGCATCAGGTTTTGCACCAGCCGCTGGCCGACGACCGCGACCGTAGTCATGCGCTCATCATCCTCTTCGGTAAAAAAAGAACCTTTGATCACCGGCCAGGACAGCATGCGTGACATGGCGGCACGCGATCCTTTAATACGGGTTTGTGCATCCTGATTACCAAATCGCACCACTTTACTACCGGAAAAATTTGGCAATACATAACTGATCTGCGGTAAATCGCCCAATGCCTCCATATCGGCTGCATTGATGCCGCGCCCCGGAATACTTGAGCTCTCGCGTTTAGGGTAAACATAGATATGGTTGGTACCAAACGCGCCCAACTCTGCAACCACCCGCTCTTTCGTCCCCATGCCGACAGCCAGCATAACAATCACCGAGGCAACACCAATAATGATGCCGAGTAACGTCAAGCCAGTACGAAAGCGGTTCACCCACATCACGCGCCAGGCGGCACGGCAAGCTTCCAGCATGTCACCACGCCATTGGATACCCGCATCACTGGCAGCAAATTTCAGGGCAGGCATATGAGAAATTTTAGCCCTGTCGTCTGCAGCTGTATTGGCAAAACCGGTATCGCTGATCACATAACCATCACGTATCTCAATGATACGACGCGCGCGCGCCGCAACATTCCGGTCATGCGTGATCAGGATGATCGTATGCCCTGCGTCGGCAAGCTCATTCAGCAGGCGCATCACCTCTTCGCCGCTACGCGAGTCCAACGCGCCAGTCGGTTCATCCGCCAGGATAATATGACCGCCATTCATCAGGGCACGCGCGATGGAGACACGCTGCTGCTGACCACCGGATAGTTGCTGCGGTCGGTATTGCAAGCGCTCGGCCAGTCCCAGCCGGGTCAGCAACGCCTTGGCACGTTCAGCCCGTGCAGATTCGCTCATGCCTGCATACAAAGCAGGCATTTCAACGTTCTCTTGCGCAGTTTCAGTGGTAATCAGGTGATAGCCCTGAAACACGAAGCCAAACGCCTCGCGCCGTAACCACGCCAGTTCATCGGTGTCCATATAGGCAACATCGCGCCCGGCAAAGTTGTAATGTCCGCTACTGGGTTTATCCAGGCATCCCAGAATATTCATCAAAGTGGACTTACCCGAGCCAGAGGCACCCACAATCGCGACAAATTCACCTGCATGAATATCCATGGAAATACCATGCAGGATTTCCACGCGCGGTTTGTCACCGCCACCGTAATGCTTGCGAATATCACGCAACGAGATCAATGGCTGGTGCATCGTCAAAACTGAAACTTCCACGCACTGGGCGGCGCTGCTTTATCAGCGATAATTAATTGCTCACCTTCTGCCAGGCCAGAAACAATCTCAGCGCGCAAGCGCGTACGTACGCCAGTCACGACCTCATGCCAGTCCACCTTACCCTCTTTGGTCAGCACCCTTACTTTATATTGGCCGGGCTTGCCCTCTACCGCAGCCAGTGCATTCGTTGGTGCAAGAATGACCTGATTGGCCTGCGCGACCACGAATGAGACCTGTGCCGTCATTTGTGGCATTAACTCGCCATCAGGATTGTCGACATCAAACAACACCGTGTACAACACAACTTTGTTGTTGCTTGTTGCCTGAGTGGCGGCAGTGTTACTGGTGCTTTCAGGCTTGGGTGGTGCAGGTAATACCTGGCGAACTGTGCCAGCCCAGCGGCGCGCATCACCCCCCAGGGTTTTGAAATATACCGGCATGCCCGGTTTGACATAGCGCACGTCGGCTTCGGATACATCTGTCCACACCGTCATGGATGACAGATCGGCGATACGTAATAAGGTAGGCGTCTGGTAAGTCGCATTCAATGTCTGGCCTGCTTTCGCCTCGATAGACACCACTGTGCCTGACATCGGCGCATAAATCCGGGTGAAGCCCAACAGTGCTTCGTTGCCCTGCAGCGTCGATTGTGTTTGTACAATCTGCGCCTTGAGGTTTTTGATCCGCGCGGCGGCAGTCTTCATGGTCGCTTCAGCCTGTTGTACATCCTCGGCACGGGTCGAACCTTCTACATGCATGCGTTGCTGCCTTGCCTCCTGCTGCTGTGCAAAGGCGTATTGCGCCTCCTGCTCTTCGAGTTGTGCCTGCAGGCCGGCCAAGGCTGCCTGACCGGCATCAACCGTGGCCTGTGGCACGCGCGGGTCAATCTCTGACAATAGTTTGCCTTTTTCAACCACATCGCCCGGTTGCACATGCAAAGCCAGTATCTGCCCTGACACCTGCGCACCGACATCAACATAACTACGCGGCTGCAAGGTGCCGATCGCCGTCACGTTCTGTTCTATATCGCCACGCTGAACCATTTCTGTCTCAAACGGTAGTTGTGTCCGCGCCTGCCACCAGCGCCAAGCAAAGATCAAAAGAATCATCAGTACCAGCAACACTGGCCACTTGTATCGACGGAATGTCATTTATTGCGGAACCTCAAAACTCAATGTGGCCGTATGGCGTACATCTTCATATTTTTTTCCTTGATAAGTCGTGCTGCCATTGATGCGGGCAGTCACCTCAAGCACATACAGTCCCGGGAAGGATGTTTTCAAAGTCACCGTGCCATCTTCAGCCGGTTTGAGTGAGCGTATCCAGCCTTCGCTGGTACTCACATTCACTTGTGAAGCGGCTACCGCACTCCCTTTCCATACAAGCTTAAAAGTATTGCCATTGGATGCTACAGGCACCAGCTCAAGGTCATTAACCGCTTTGGTCTCACTTCGCCCCAGTTTTGCCTGATAAAAATTGAGCACCTCTCCCTGAGTCACAGCCTGTGCGGTCAATCGGATATCCCCTTCTGCTGGCGCAATCACAAAATGATTGTTTTCTTTTTGCAATATCAGCTCTTTATCATCGTTCACAAAAGCACGGCTACTATTCAGCACGGCAATATCGGCCTTGATAGCCGCGTCATGCAATCCGAGAAAAGCATTTGCGCCATTCTGGCCTGGCTCCAGCCAGACATAGTCGGCCTTGACACCCAGACTCGCCGATAAGCATGCAAGCATCATCACCTGCAAACAGGTACTGCGCATTAATCTATTCATGTGAAATAGCTCCTTAAAATTTTAATTATTGTCAGAAAAATGGACGATTCTCATGTCTGCATTTTTCAAGAAACGGCCTGTTTAGAGAAGCGATCGATTTGCAGAAAAGTGTGCTGCACGTTTATGCCTGGAATGACCATTTTTGGCAGCGGAGCGACGCTTCCTCCACCAGATAATGATGCCAGTGACGCTCAGTATGGCGACGACCAACCCCATGAGGGAAATGAGAATACGCCCCGTTAATCCTATAATGCGTCCAGAATGCAGCGGAAATTGTGCCTGCATAAAAATATCTCCCGCCGTACCGGTACCAGGCACTTCACTCCCCAGCAGATGACCTGTCCTGGCATCAAAGAAAAGCCATGGATTGCCTAGCCCACCATCGCCATGCGACTTTTCACTTTCAAAAAATCCGATTTGATAAGTCCCATATCGATCGGCATAGGCAATTCCTCCCGCGGGGATGTGCCAGCCTCGCTTGTCAGCCTCAATGCGTGCCAGTGCCAGTATCTCTTCACGACTAAATAGCGGGGTAATTGGCGCATTGTCGGGAGTCGGTTTTCGCGCATCAAACGGACTGGGAGTTAGCGGTGAAAATACCGACACCAAGGGCTGCATCACCGACTCACCCAGGTTCATGGAGACAGAGGTAATCGCCAGCATGAGTAGCAACAGCCAAGTCCAAACACCACCCGAGCGATGCAAATCAAAATTCATTTTGGGCCACCCCTGGCCAAGCCGGAATGCAAACGATTTGCGCCAGCTAGACACATTCGGAAAGGATATCCACAGCGCCAGGAAACAATCCAGTACCCAGACGATGGCAATCACGCCCATCACCCACAAGCCCAAATAAAAATCCTCACCAATCTTGGGCAGGTGCAGGCTGTAATGCAGTTTGTACAGAAACGGCAACAGGTTTTCACGTGTCATGGACACAGCCCCCCATTGTCGTGTGCCCTGAATGGTCGCGGTTGCCGGATCAACGGCGACTTGATTGAAGCCGAGCTCAATGCGCTTGCCAGTCTCCTGATTGACACGACCACTTACCCCCATCATTAAGGTATGGCCAGCGTCAATGGATAAAGGTAGATAACCAACCTGCAATTGCGGATTGGCCAATTCAACCTGGCGCGCCAGTGCTAGTGGTGTCAAAGTTTTTGAAGTCTCCCCGCTGCGGGCGGTAAATAATTGGGGATTAAGCAATGCATCTAATTCGTGATCCCATGAAATCACCGCACCTGTGAGGCCGGCAATGAACAGAAATACTGCCATTAATAATCCCGCCCAGCGGTGCACAGTCACCAGCGCCAAACGTATATGAGATAACTTCACAAACTAACCTTTCAACCGTCACATGCTTTATGTTGATATTCATCACCTTGAACAACACTATGCAATGAATAAAAAAGCCTCTTATTTGTAATGACACGCGAGAATGGAAAAAGGGCACCACAATATTGAAAAAAATAAATTGATTAAACGATGGAATCAGTGACTTCAGCAAAAAACTGCCTGAGTCACTGATATGAAAGGCTGAAAATAGAGCGCGCTAGAAAACTGCAGCAATGGCAATCTGTATGCTAAAAATCCATGGTCGCCGACAATGTCAACATACGCGGCTTGCCAAGGTAGAGCCAGCTGCCTGAACCACTCACCCAATAATCGCGTCCGAACAAGTTTTCCAGGCCAGCCCGAAAAATCACAGGCCGGTCCCAGGCTTGGGTTTTGTAGCGGCTACCAATATCCCAGCGCGTCCAGCCTGGAATACTGTGCATATTGGCACCGTCGACATATTGCTCACTGCTTGAAATCATGCGGGCAGTGACCGTTAAGCCAGACACGGTTTTAACGTCGTACTCGCTACCCAGATTGACCTGCCAGCGGGACACATTAGGCGCATAGTTGCCATTATTGATCGCGTTTTCTGTGCTTGCCAGACGTGCATCAATATAGGCAAGGCCGCCTAGTAGCCTGACATCTGGTAACACTTCACCAAAGACGTTGAGCTCCACACCACGATTACGCTGCTCACCATCGACTTTATAGGTTTTCGTGCCATCTGGATTTACAACACTGAAACCGCTGGGTTTCTCAATCTGAAATAGGCTGATGGTAGTAGTAAAACGGCCAAAATCATACTTTGCCCCGACTTCGTATTGCTTCGTTTTATATGGTGCAAAGATTTTTTCCTTATTGATTGTGTCCATTGGTGCGGTATCGCCTTTACTTAAGCCCTCAATGTAGTTGCCGTAAATAGAAAAATTTGCAAACGGTTTAAACAATACTGCCAACATGGGCGTCACGGCACTTTTATCGTAGTCTGTTTGACCGCTACCTGTGGCTGGATCATAGGTAATGACTTTTACACGCTGGTGACGTACGCCCAGCGTAAACGCCACCTGATCATCAAAGAACGAAATGGTGTCGGAGACAGCGATCGAAGGTAGCTGCAAAGCATCTGTTTTGGGCGGATTGGATGAAAACCCGGCCAATGATGGTGCGTTAATCGTTGGCGTATCATAAATATTTGTATTAAAACTGCTAAAACCATAGTAGTCATCGGTATAGCCATGCGTTTGCTTGACATAAGAAGCATTCAGGTTGAGTTGATGTTTGATCGCCCCGGTCCAAGCCATACCTCGTAAGCCTGCTTGCATCGTTTTGTAGTTCCAGAAGTCAGGCCAGTAATACACCGTCGCTTGCGCATTACCCTGTGTATCTGTCACATAGATATCGGTCGATAAGTAGCAAAAGCGATTATTACTTTCACCTATTGCACCGTAGACTGTCCAATCAGGCGTGATATCAAACTCCAGCTTGGAAAGCACATAGTCACTACGTGTTTTTGCATATTCCCAATCCTGGGCAATTTGTTTACGTGCACTGGGTGGACGTGGAATGCTGATGGCGTCGGAAATACCGAGACCTCCTGCGCCCTGCGGCGCCTCATTATTCATGGACTGATATCCGGCATCCAGCGACCCACGTAATCTGCTGCCTCTATAATCAACACCAACGGTGGCAGCGCCTAACTCGATCGACTGCCCATCTGTCGCAGTGTTGCCATGATGGTAAATACCATTGAAGCGTAGCCCCCATTGCTTATCTTCGCCAAACCGACGACCGACATCCAGATGCCCGCCCAGCACGCCTTTCGACATATAAGTCGCCGTCAATCTGGTCAAAGGTGTATCACCCGCTCGTTTCGGTACCATATTGATCGCCCCGCCCGCGGCGTCATTAGGTGCCATGCCATTCAGTAAGGCATTCGGGCCTTTCAGCACTTCTATACGCTCAGCTGTCTCAACAGGCAATGTACGACTGGGGGCGATGCCATAAATTCCATCAAACAGCACAGCGCTCTGGATGGGAAAGCCGCGGATCATGAAAGAGTCGCCCGCTCCCGCCGCATTGGTTAAGCCATAGGAAATCGTGCGTACGGAAGGATCATTCGCCAGCACATCCGCCACTGTGATGGCCTGCTGGTTTTCTATAAGCTGTGACGTATAGCTGGTGATATTAAACGGTGTGTCTATCACCTCTTTGTTGCCCAGTAAGCCTACCCGGCTGCCGCGTGCCACCTGGTCACCCGCATAGGCAGGCATGAGTTCATTTTTATCCGACTCCGCGTGTGCCGTGACAGTGACTTCAGGCAATGTATCGACCGCAGCACTTGGTGTTGAGCTGGCGACTATTTTTTTAAGTGTATATCTACCTGGTTGTACCTCTACCGCCTGCAAACCTGAGTTGTGTAACAGACCATCAAAGCCTTGCTTAATGGTGTAGTTGCCTTTGAGGCCTTTACTGACTAGGTGCTTTGCCTGCTCGGCCTCAAATGAAAGCACGACACCTGCCTCAGCGGCAAAATGCCCTAAAGCGCTATCCAAAGCCCCGGCGGGGATATCGTAACTGCGTAGCAAGATATTTTCTGCCGCGATAGCAGATGACAGGCTAGCGGAAAAAGGTAATGCCGCCAGGCCTAAGGCTGCGGCGAGCAAACTGCCCAACGCGCGTTGCTGCAAATAGGTTCGGCCATGGCCGGTTTGTTTTTGGATGTTCATTTCGTGTCCCTGTGCAATGAATGTTTTCATAGCATTGGTCGAACGAAATTTAAAAAGGGACAATGCAAACAGGCTTTTTTTATAATTTTGCCAAAAACACCTACGTTGCAAGACGCAAACTGACCCAGTAGCGTGTGAAATAGTCGACATGTACTTGTGGCAACGCGGTTTGGATAGCGTCAATTGCAATATCCGGCTGGTCCAGCGGGAATGCCCCCGAGATGCGCTGGTTTGCCAGCTGCGGGTCGCAGCGCAAAACGCCTCGGCGATAACGGTTTAACTCCGTGACCAAGTCGGCCAACCGCCAATCGGTCACCACCAGCATGCCGCGAAGCCAGCTGGCTTCGTACCCAGTCAAGGCCTGACGCGAAGTAACGCCTTGCGCATTGAGTGTGCATTGTTGTCCGGCAGGCACCTGGAAGATGGGATGCCCCACGGCAGGCGTCACTTCGACTGCATGCTGTATCACGCCCAGCCAGGTGGAGGCGGCATATTGCCTGACAATAAACTGTGTGCCTAACGCGCGCCAACTGGCCTGGGCCGTATGTACGATCAATGGTCGCTGCTGAGGATCTGCATGACCGGTTTCAATATAAATTTCGCCCCTGATCAGATGCAGCGTACGTGCAGATGCATCGAAAGAGACATTCACCACACTGTTGGTATTCAACACCAGCCGCGTACCATCTGTCAGCATCCACTCCCGCCGCTCACCCGTTGCCGTGCTGTAATCGGCCAGTATGGGTTGCCAGGGTTGCGTGCGCCAGCCCACCCAGGCCAATGGCATGGTGAATGCAAATATCCCCAGCCCTTTCAGCAGCGCACGGCGACGGGCATGCACGACCTCGCTACTTGCCTCTAATGCAGTGTGCGTGATTTGTGCAGGCGCCAGGGTCAGTTGTTGTTGAAGATGCTCGACCCGCGACCAGGCCCATTGCTGCTCCCAGCCTTGGGCCAGCCAAAGCTGCCAGGCAAGCTTATCCTCAGCACTGGCGACGCCAGAACATAACTGGCTATACCAGCCTGCGGCTTCGCGAATCAAACGACGCGCCGTTCTCGGGTCTGGTGATATGTGATTCATGATAAAGAAAACAGCAGGCAGTGCTCAATCGCACGCGCCATATATTTTTTGATCGAACTGACCGAAAGATTCATCTGCTCGGCAATGTCAGGATAAGTCATGCCATCGAGTTGCGACAGCAAAAATACCTGGCGTGTTTTTTCACCTAATGCGTCCAGCATGGCGTCAATTTCACACAAGGTTTCAATGACGATGGCTCGCTCTTCAGCAGAAATCTGTACAGGTTCCGGCATTGCGGCCAGCGCTTCCAGGTAAGCGCGCTCCAGGGTACTGCGGCGAAAATAATCGACCATCACCCGCCGCGCAATCGTTGCCAGATAAACACGAGGCTCTAATATCTGGCTTGCATTGCGTGCAGCAATCACGCGAATAAAAGTATCATGTGCCAAATCGGCAGCATTCTCACTGCAATACAACTGTCGACGCAGCCAACTCTTCAACCAGGATTGATGATTCAGATAAAGACTCTCAACCGATTGCTGTAATGCAAACTCATTTGCTGACATACCAGCCTATCACGCCCATTAATGATAATGATTCTTAATTCTATCATGAGCCATTCACGCGGAAACAACGGCAGGAAGTCGGTTGATTAATAGTTTAAAAACAATTGTAAAGTTTTGACGATGATCGCGACACTGCCATGCTCACACATCTGAAACAAAGAAAGCCTGTACGCAGGCTTGGTGAAAATATATTGATCGCACACACGGCATGCATCAATGCGATACATGCCGTGAATGATGATGATAGAGAGTGAATAGCAGTTACTTAGAAACTACCACTCAACGTCATCATGAAATTACGCGGCTCACCAAAATAAGTCTGGCGCGACCAGCCTTCCAAACGAGAGTAATACTTCTTGTCGAACAGATTGCTGCCCGTCAGGCTCAGGTTCCATTTCGGGTTAATGCGGTAGCTCACTTGCGCCGAGGCCAGGGTGTACGCGCCTTGCTCCCATTTATTGGTCCCATCATAAGCGTATACACCGCTGCTCATATCCAGCCCACCCCCAATCGCCCATGCGTCTGACAAACGGTATTTGTTCCACAGTTTAAAACTGTGTTTGGGTGTGGAAGTTGCAAATACCAGGCCCTTCAAACTGTCCTCTGCCTTGAGGTATTTGGTTTCGGTGTACGCATAGCCGGCGATCAATTCCCACTGGTCATTCAAGCGGCCGCTGATCTCAGCCTCAGCGCCCTGGCTGCGCACCTCGCCCACCGCGATCGAATAAAGCGGATTCGCCGGATCGGTCATGGCGCGGTTCTCGTCATTGATACGGAACAAGGCGGCATGCATATTTAACTTGCCGCCTTCCAGTTCGCCCTTGACGCCCACTTCATACTGCCTGCCGGTACGCGGCTTGAGCATTTTATTATTAGCACTCAAGCTATATTGTTGCGGCTGGAAGATATCACTATAACTGGCATACACCGCATAGGTGTCATTCAGGTTCTGCACCAGCCCGACATACGGGGTGAACTGGTTGGTAAATTCGTCACTACCGTCAGGATTGCCTTTCACCGAAGTTTTCCAGTTGCTAAGACGCCCGCCCAATATCAATCTGGTATTTTCCAGCAGTTGCAATCGGGTCTGACCGTATAAACCATTTTGCCGGGTTTGATATTCGTCCGCCGGGTCATAAACAAAATCGGGCTTGGCAATGCTATGCACCGGTGAAAAAATATTTTGCGTCGCACCAAATACCTGGGCGTATGCGGTACTGGAGTTAAATACCCGCGTATTAAAACCCACCAGCAAATGATGCTGTTTATCAAAAGCATTAAACGGCTGGCTCAGGTAAGCATCTACGCCGTAATCACTGGTTTTGCCCTTACTACCCAGCAAAATGCGGTCAAAGTTACCTGCGGCATCGATATAGGAGTCGCCAAAAGCACTGCTTTCCAGGCCAAATCTGCGTTCAATGGCACTGGCGCGTAATTTGAATTCGCCGCCCTGGTCAAGATGATGCTCCAGTTCAACAAAATATTGATTGTTATTTTCGTGTTTGTTATCCCAGCCAGAGCCAATAAAGGTTGAACGCTTGATATCTGCCACCCTACCATCAGCATAGGTCGGTAAACCAAACGTTGGACGCGAGTCCATACTGGTAATGGTTGCACCAACAGACAATGTGGTTTTGGAACTGACATCCACTTCCAGCGTACCGTACAGCAATGGCTTGCGCATGTAATCGCCATCAATAAAAGAGTTTTTATCCTGGTACATTGCGACTACCCGGCCACGCACTTTACCCTCACTATCAAGTGCGCCTGTCACATCCACTTCGCCACGGTAATTATCCCAGGAGCCAGTTTGCAGACGTGTCTTCACCGCAAAATCTGCCAGGGCGCGTTTTCTGACCAGATTGACCGTACCACCGGGCTCACCAGTGCCCTGCAATAAAGCAGCTGCTCCGCGTAGCACCTCAATGCGGTCATAGGTAGTCAGGTCCTGTGAGCTGGTACCCCATGCGCCCTGGCTATCCTGTACAGGAATGCCATCAATCTGAATAGTATCCAGACCGTAACCACGCATGGAAATACCCGCTGTATTACTGCCATAACTCACTACCGTAATGCCGGTGGTCTGTTGCATTGCTTCGGCCACCGTGGTCAGGTTCTGGTCCTCAATGCGCTGGCGTGTCACAATCGAAATGGATTGCGGGATATCGCGTAATTTTTGTTCCCCTTTGCCGATAGTGACCGTATTCGAGGTATAAGAACCACTATTCTCAGTCACGGCCGTTTGCTCTTTTTTGGCACGAACAAAGACTTCAGGTAACACATCGACCACTGAAGACTCACTACCAACGACTAACTTTTTCAAAGTATAGCCACCATCATCGGCCAGAACTGCCTGTAAGCCGGTATCGCGCAACAAGGCATCAAAGCCCTGTTTCAGGGTATGCCGCCCTTTGAGGCCAGCACTTTGTTTGCCCGAGGCCAAGGCAGGATCAAAGGAAAGGATGACATTTGCCGTGCGCGCAAAGCTATTCAACGCACTGGTGAGCGAGCCGGCAGGCACATCGTAAACATGTGTACTTTCAGCCTGGCTTCCGCTGTCAGCATGGGCAGAGGGTGATTGCAGTAATGTGAACGCTGAGCAAGTTAGCAATAAGTGCAACGCCACTGCAAGTGGCTTTTGCTTGAGATGAAGCAACTGCATAGAAATAAAACTCCCTGATTATTTGTTGTATGTACTATTGATGACGTACAACCCAGAGAGGTGGACAGTGGAATGCAATATTTTTTAATTGGCCGGTTAATGTGCTGGCTGAATCGACGTCAGCCAGGGCGTGTAATGCGTCATGGCGACTGGCGTCGTATCGGCCAACACCTTCAATGTACGGGCCGTATCATTCAGCGCGAACACGCCTGACACATGTACATGCTCTAACGCAGCGGCATCATAGTAAAGATGCCCCTGGTGATAGCGTTGTAATTCACTGAGCAGCAAGGAGAGTGGCAGATCATCTGCCACCAGCCTGGATGATATCCAGGCAGTTTCATTCTGGATATCGGCATTGGTTTTACTGGCTGGCAGATCATTTTGCAGCAGCGTAGCCTCGCCGGGAGATAAAGTCACACACGAGCGCTGTATAGTACAAGCTTCGACGCTAGACTCAATCACCATGACCTGCGTGACGTGATGCTGGCGCCCCACCGTGTATTGCGTGCCTAGCGCACGCGCCGTCCCTTCGGCAGTCTCGACCACAAATGGCCGCTGCGCATCTTTGGCCACCTGCAGCAGGATCTTGCCTTGCAGCAACTCGACGCGGCGCTGGCCTCCATTAAAGTGGATGTTCACGGCACTATGCGTATCCAGGGTCATCTGGCTATGATCAGCCAACTCAATCGTGCGCTGCTCACCAATGCCGGTATGGTAATCCGCCAGCATGACACGGGCAGGCAGGCTATTGGCAACCACGCCGCCAACCAGCATGACGGCCAGTAAACACAACCCGGTCGTGAACACTTTGTTCCGTTTGTGTTTGGACGGCTTCAGCACCGCATTCAGGACACGTTTGCTCGAAGTCTCCTGTGCCGCATCAAAACGGCTCCACAGTTTTTCCATTTGTGTAAATGCGGTGGCATGACGTGCATCCGACGCTAACCACTGCGCAAATGCCATCCGGTCAGCCTCACTGACATGGTCGGCATGCAAATGTGTATGCCATTCTGCGGCCTGTAAAATAATATCGGGAGAAGATGTGGTGTGTTGCATCAGGCTAAACCACTTCACCATAAACAATACGATGGCAATGCACCATGGCTTTGGCAATATATTGTTTGACCATACTGACAGAAACACCCAGCACTACGCCGATTTCGGCATACGTCATGTTTTCAAGCCGGCTCAACATAAAAGCTTGCCGCGGCTTATCCGCCATACTGTCCAGCATGGCGGCAATCAAGGTCAGTGTTTCGATCACTTCCAGATGCTGCTCGGGCGAACTCACATAGTTTTCTGCATGTGTCAGTGCCAATGCTTCCAGATAGGCCTGCTCTATTTTCTGCCGCCGCGCCTGATCAATCAGCAAGCGTGTGGCAGTGGTCGTCAGATAAGCGCGCGGGGTCTGCAATGCTTTAAGATCGGCATC
>Ga0123388_1053269_pt1 | contig 15149 bp, 15 predicted proteins | sample T0HHNO3metaT_FD_89916 | JGI IMG/M metagenome (GOLD analysis project Ga0123388, IMG submission 89916) | Methane-oxidizing artificial microbial communities from Washington, USA to study methane cycling - T0-HHNO3 metaT (Metagenome... | ecosystem: Engineered > Modeled > Simulated communities...
AATAATAGGGGACAGACCACAATTTATGAATAACTAATTTACATTGGTGTTATCCGCTTGCTTATAGCAGAAGGAATCAAGAAAATTATTGCGATGGAAATAATAGGGGACAGACCACAATTTAAAATAATAGGGGACAGACCACAATTTATGAATAACTAATTTACATTGGTGTTATCCGCTTGCTTATAGCAGAAGGAATCAAGAAAATTATTGCGATGGTAGCTAGCTGTGCAGGGTGAGGTGTAGTTGATCGATGTTTGAAAAAACAAAAGGCTCACAGTCGTTAAACTGTAAGCCTTTTGTTTTGTTTGGTGCGCCCGAAGAGATTCGAACTCCTGACCCCTTGGTTCGCAGCCAAGTACTCTATCCAGCTGAGCTACGGGCGCGAAAGCGTGCATTATACTTGAAGCTGGTTTTTTTTCCAGCAATATTTCACACTTTTTTAAACTGGCGGAGAGCGAGGGATTCGAACCCTCGATACAGATTTAAGCCCGTATGCTTCCTTAGCAGGGAAGTGCCTTCGACCACTCGGCCAGCTCTCCGTTTTTAGCGATACTTATCAGTTTACTGATTTAGTAACGCTTATCAGTTTTCCTGATTCACAATACTTGCCAGTTAGCTGGCTTTGTAGTGTCGATCAGTTTCCTGATTACTTCTTTTCGCTTATTGCGAGGGCGTGATACTACTTGAAACCCTTTTAAAAATCAACGATAACTTGCTGCATTTGCAGAAATTATTCGGCGTCCAGCTCAAAAGCTTTGTGCAGTACGCGCACTGCAAGTTCCAGGTATTTTTCATCAATCACTACTGCGATTTTGATCTCTGAAGTTGAGATCATCTGGATATTGATACCTTCTTCAGCCAGGATGCGGAACATTTTGCTGGCGATGCCTACGTGCGAACGCATGCCCACGCCTACGATGGAAACCTTGGCGATTTTGTCGTCGCCTTTGATCTCACGTGCGCCGATATGTGCCTGCACCTTGTCACGCAGGATGCTGAGCGCTTTGTTCATTTCATTTTTGTTCACGGTGAACGTGAAATCAGTGGTGCCGTCGGCGCCTGTGTTTTGGATAATCATATCCACATCAACATTGGCTTCGGCAATTGGGCCTAAGATTTGATAGGCAATGCCTGGTTTGTCAGGTACGCCTAATACAGTGATTTTGGCTTCGTCGCGATTAAATGCGATGCCTGAAATAACGGGTTGTTCCATATCTTTTTCTTCCTCAAATGTAATCAGTGTGCCTTCGCCTTCGTCGTCAAAGCTGGAGAGCACGCGTAATTTAACTTTGTATTTGCCGGCAAATTCTACTGAGCGAATCTGCAGTACTTTGCTGCCTTGTGAGGCCAGCTCAAGCATTTCTTCAAATGTGATTTTGTCCAGGCGGCGTGCTTCAGGCACTACGCGTGGGTCGGTGGTGTATACGCCGTCAACGTCGGTGTAGATCTGGCATTCGTCAGCTTTCAGTGCTGCAGCAAGCGCTACACCGGTAGTGTCTGAGCCGCCGCGGCCCAGTGTTGTGATATTGCCGTTGCCATCAACGCCCTGGAAGCCGGCAACTACCACCACATAGCCATTGTCGAGGTCGTTTTTAATGTTGCCTTCGTCTATGCTCAGGATACGTGCTTTGGTGAAGGCGTCGTCTGTCAGGATTTTGACTTGTGAGCCGGTGTAGCTTTTGGCTTTGATGCCAAGCTCCATGAGTGCCAACGAGGTCATGCCGATCGTGACTTGCTCGCCGGTAGAAAGTATGACGTCTAATTCGCGCGGATCCGGATCCGGCATGATTTCCTTCGCCAATGAAATCAAGCGATTCGTTTCGCCGGACATGGCGGAAACTACCACAACGACTTTGTGCCCCATTGCTTTGTAGCGCGCAACCCGGCGCGCCAGGTTGCGGATGCGATCTGGATTGGCGACTGAGGTGCCGCCGTATTTTTGTACTATAAGTGCCATATATATAAAACCTAATAATTAAACAGCAGATGAACGCCGATGCACGCAGATAACCCCAATTCAACATCGGCGTTTATCGGCGTTTATCGGCGGTTAATTTATTTTTTCTTTAATCCAACTCTCTACACTTGCTAATGCTTTTGGCAAGCTGCTGGCATCGGTGCCGCCGGCCATTGCCATATCCGGTTTGCCGCCGCCTTTGCCGCCAACCTGGCCTGCTACAAAGTTCACTAACTCACCTGCCTTGATTTTGCTGATTAAATCAGGGGTTACACCTGCAGCCAGGCTTACTTTGCCATCATTTACACTGGCCAGCACAATTGCCGCAGACTTAAGCTTGTCTTTTAACTTATCCATGGTTTCGCGCAGGGCGTTGGCATCCGCGCCATCCAGCGTGGCCGCCAGGGTTTTAACGCCGGAAATTTCCACAGCCTGTGTTGCCAGGTCATCCCCTTGGGAGGAAGCCAGTTTAGATTTCAAACGCGCCAGTTCTTTTTCCAGTGATTTTGCATATTCAGCCAATTGGCCTACTTTGGCAGCCACTTCGCCTGCGGGTGCTTTGAGTTCGCTGGCCAACTGTGCAATCAGACTCTGCTGGGCATTGATAAGTTTCAGCGCGCCCTCGCCGGTAGTGGCTTCAACGCGGCGCACGCCTGCCGCCACTCCGCTTTCAGAGGTGATCTTGAACAGGCCGATGTCACCGGTGCGGCTGACATGCGTACCGCCGCAGAGTTCGCGCGAGGTGCCAATGTCCAGCACACGCACTTCATCGCCGTATTTTTCGCCAAACAGCATCATGGCGCCGGTTTTCTGTGCGGATTCAATATCCATGACGCGTGCCTGGCAGGCTGCGTTTGCCAGAATCTCCGCATTGACAATCCGCTCAACTTTGGCGATTTCGTCATCGGTCATCGGCGCGTTATGCACAAAGTCAAAACGCGTTTTGTCGGTATCGACCAGTGAGCCTTTCTGCTGCACATGTTCACCCAGCACTTCACGCAGCGCCTTGTGCATGAGGTGGGTGGCAGAGTGGTTGCGCATGGTGTTGGTGCGTGCTTGCACGTTAACACGGGCAGTGATGTGGTCGCCCACGCTCAGGGTGCCGGTTTTCAGCACGCCGTGGTGGCCAAATACGGTCGCCTGGATTTTTTGTGTATCCTCTACCGCAAAAATGCCGTTAGCGCCGCGCACTTCGCCGCTGTCACCAATCTGGCCGCCGGATTCAGCATAGAATGGCGTGTTGTTGAGCACCACAACACCTTGCTCACCTTCGTTTAATCTGGTGACGGCTGCGCCATCTTTATACAGCGCTGTGACCTGGCCTGCGGTTTCCAGTTTTTCGTAGCCGTAGAAAGTGGTGGCAATGCCATCGTATTCAAGGTTGGCAGCCATCTTGAACTTGCCGGCAGAGCGTGCCTGTTCTTTCTGGCGCGCCATCGCGGCATCAAAAGCGGCGGTGTCCACTTTTACTTCGCGTTCGCGGCAGATGTCAGCAGTCAGGTCTAGTGGAAATCCATAGGTATCGTGCAGTTTGAAAGCGGTCTCGCCATTGAATATTTCTTTGGTATTGGCAAGTTCTGTTTCCAGAATCGTCATGCCGTTTTCAATGGTTTCAAAGAAGCGGTCTTCTTCCAGTTTCAGAATGTCTGTAATGCGCGCCTGATTGCTTACCAGTTCAGGGTAAGCGCTGCCCATGGCAGCCACCAGGTCTGGCACGATCCTGTTAAAGAATGCGCTGCGTACGCCAAGCTTGTAGCCATGACGGATCGCGCGACGGATAATGCGGCGCAGTACATAGCCGCGGCCTTCATTGCCTGGAATCACGCCATCGGCAATTAAAAAGCTGCAGGCACGGATGTGGTCTGCCAGCACTTTGAGTGAAGGGCTGTTCAAATCAGTGGCTTTAGTTTCACGTGCGGCGGCTGCGATCAGCTTTTGGAACAGGTCGATTTCATAGTTGGCATGCACATGCTGCAATACCGCAGAAATACGCTCCAAGCCCATGCCGGTATCGACTGAGGGTTTTGGCAGCGGGTGCATCACCCCGGCTTCATCGCGGTTGAACTGCATGAACACGTTGTTCCAGATCTCGATGTAGCGGTCGCCGTCTTCATCCGGACTGCCAGGAGGCCCGCCAAAGTGGTGTGCGCCGTGATCATAGAAAATCTCGGTACATGGACCGCATGGGCCGGTGTCGCCCATCATCCAGAAGTTATCGGATGCGTAACGTGCGCCTTTGTTGTCGCCGATGCGGATAATGCGCTCGGCCGGCACGCCGATGTCATTAAGCCAGATGTTGTAGGCTTCGTCATCTTCAGCGTAAACCGTTACAGTCAGCTTGTCTTTCGGCAGTTTGAAAACTTCAGTCAGCAGTTCCCATGCGTAGCTGATGGCGTCTTTTTTGAAGTAATCGCCAAAGCTGAAGTTGCCCAGCATTTCAAAGAAGGTATGGTGGCGTGCGGTGTAGCCTACGTTTTCAAGGTCATTGTGCTTGCCGCCGGCGCGTACACATTTCTGGCTTGAGGTTGCACGCGTATATGGACGTTTGTCAAAACCCAGGAATACGTCTTTGAACTGGTTCATCCCGGCATTGGTGAACAGCAGGGTAGGGTCACCATGCGGTACCAGTGAACTGGATGAAACGATTTCATGGCCTTTAGAGGCGAAAAAATCCAGGAAGGCCTGGCGGATTTCGTTACTGCTTGGGTTGTTGCTTAATTTAATTGTCATAAAATTTGATTCTAAATAGCCTGTTTAATCGTTTTCTTCAGCTTCTGCAGCGTTTAGTACTTTTTTAATCATGTCAAACCCAAAGCCGCGGCTTTGCAGGAATCTGGCTTGTTTGGCCCATTCTTCACGGCTTTTTGGGCCATGTTTGAATTTTTTACGCCAAATTTCGGTTGCGTTGTTAAGCTCGTTATCTTTGACCTGTCCGATTGCATCGGCAATCAGGTGGTCTGCCACGCCTTTTTCACGCAGCTCGTGCGCAATTTTTGCGCTACCGAATTTTGTCTGCCGCGCATGTACGATCTGTTCGGTAAAACGCGCGTCTGAAAGCCAGCCACGCGCTTTAAAGTCTTCCAGCAAAGCCGGGATATCATCGCCCTCATCGGCATAGGTCTTGAGCTTTTGCCCGAGTTCCGCATATGAATATTCACGCTTGCCCAGATATTCCAGGGCGCGCTGCCGCAGGTTTTTTTCCAGCGGGGTTCTCAATTGCGGTTACTCAATCATCCTCGCCGCGCGGTGCTGCCATGACTTCATTGAGCTTTTTGGCATTGGCGCGGATTTTGTCTTCCAGGTCTTGAGCGATTTCCGGGTGCTCGCGCAGGAACTCTTTCGCATTTTCTTTACCCTGGCCGATTTTCTCGCCGTTGTAGCTATACCACGCGCCGGCTTTTTCGATCAATTTGATATTTGAGCCCAGTTCGATGATTTCGCCAAAACGTGAAATGCCTTCGCCATACATGATGTCGAATTCTGCTTGTTTGAACGGAGGTGCAACTTTGTTTTTGATGACTTTTACGCGGGTCTCGGAACCGGTGACCTCATCACCTTTCTTGATGGCACCGGTACGGCGGATGTCCAGCCGTACAGAAGCGTAGAATTTCAGCGCGTTACCGCCGGTGGTCGTTTCCGGATTGCCGAACATGACACCGATTTTCATGCGGATCTGGTTGATGAAAATGACTAAAGTGTTCGTACGTTTGATATTGCCGGTCAATTTACGTAACGCCTGGCTCATCAGGCGCGCTTGCAGACCCATGTGTGAATCGCCCATTTCGCCTTCAATTTCGGCGCGCGGTGTCAGCGCTGCCACCGAGTCCACGACCACGATGTCTACGGAGCCGGAGCGCACCAGCATGTCAGCGATTTCAAGCGCCTGTTCACCTGTATCTGGTTGGGAGATCAGCAACTCCGGCACGTTGACGCCAAGTTTTGCTGCATATTGCGGATCAAGCGCATGCTCAGCATCGATAAAGGCTGCGGTACCCCCTATTTTCTGCATTTCAGCAATCACTGAAAGCGTCAGTGTAGTTTTACCTGATGATTCAGGACCGTAGATTTCAACAATGCGGCCGCGCGGCAGGCCGCCGATACCTAAAGCGATATCGAGACCGAGCGAGCCGGTCGATACGGCTTGAATATCTTCGCCAATGTCACTATCACCCATGCGCATGATGGAGCCTTTGCCGAACTGTTTTTCAATTTGCGAAAGAGCTGCGGAGAGTGCTTTAGCTTTGTTGTCATCCATGGGTTTTTACCTTTATTTTGAAGTGCTTAAATTAACTGTCAATTATTCCATAATTTGCGTTTTAAGGTAAGCGGTGCGAGCCGTTATCCGGGTGTATTTATGGGGGATTTTTCTAAAGCTACGGCAAGTTTTGCTAATCCGGTCAACTTAATTGTTTTACGCACGTTTCTGTAAGCACGCAACAGTGAATTTAAGATGGAGATTGATAATGAAAATACTGCGTTCTTTAATGATTGCCCTGGCTTTGGGTGCTGCCGCATCTGGCGCACAGGCACATGATTCGTTTAACATCGGGATCAGCCTGGGCGGCTATGGTTATCCCGGTGCGCCAGTGGTGGCTTACAATGCCGTGCCGCAGGTTGTTTACTATGATACTCCCAGGGTTTATTACCCCGCGCCGCATGCCTATCACCGTGCCCCGGCGATGATCTATCGTGATAACCATTATGGCGCACCCCGCCATCATTTTTCAGGCCGTCATCATGGCGGCTATGGTCACCCTGGACACGGTCATCGCGGCCACCACAGATAAGCTCAAGCTGGCGTATTTAATCTTTCTATCAGGCCTGCCATCATGAAGATGGCGGCTTGCTGACGGATTACGTTACGGTCACCATGAAAATGGTGCGTGGACGTGGTGACGGGGAGATGAATGTCTGCCCATGCAAAACACACGGTTCCGACTGGTTTTTCGGCTGAGCCGCCGTCAGGTCCGGCAATGCCGGTAATGCTGCCGGCAATGTGTGCGATGCTGTTTCTTAATGCGCCTGCTGCCATGGCGGCAGCAGTCTGCTCGCTCACAGCGCCGAATTTTTCTATGGTTTGCGTAGGGACGCCAAGCATATCTGTTTTGGCGGCATTGCTGTAAGTCACAAAGCCGCGGTCAAACCATGCCGAACTGCCGGCAACACCGGTAATGGCTTCTGCAACCAGTCCGCCGGTGCATGATTCAGCCATGGTCAGCATCAGGCCGCGGGACTTGAGTGCAAGTCCCAGCTGCGCCGCAGCTTCCGAAAGAGTCAGGTCTGTAAGCTTAACCATAGTAAAACTTTCAAGCTCATGATTGCATAAATCGCAGCAAGCAGATCATCCAGCATCACGCCCAGCCCGCCTTTCACCATGGCGTCGCACTGATGTATTGGTGCAGGCTTCCAGATGTCGAACAGGCGAAACAGTAAAAAAGCCGCCAGCCACCATTGCCATTGATAAGGCGTGACAGTGAGCACTAACATTATGGCAACGATTTCATCCCAGACAATACTGCCGTGGTCTGATACGCCTAACGCCTTGCCGGTCTTTTCGCAGAAGTAAATGCCAGCCAGAAAGAGTATGGCAATGATGACAAGCTGCACGTAAAAATCCAGGCCTGCAATCAGCCAGAAGGCCGGCAATCCGACTAGCGTGCCAAACGTGCCCGGGGCTTTCGCTGCCAGGCCGGAGCCAAACCCTAAAGCACAGAAGTGTGCCGGGTGCGATAGCAGTAATTTTAAATCTGGTTGCGTCTGCTTAGCCAAAATGGTCAAAGCCTTTTTTGGATATATCCAGCATGTTCTGTTTGTAGCTTACTCTGATGCCCGGATTTTCTGTGGTTTGGCCAATCAGACTGATCGGCAGGTTTAATTGACGGCCTAGCTGTTCAATCGCATTGCGCTGTGATTGCGGAGCGGTGAAAGCAAGCTCGTAGTCATCGCCCCCTGCAAGAATGCATTGCTGAATGATGGATTCGTCCAGATGTGAGCGCAAATGATCATGGCAGCCTATGCTCTCCAGTGTCACCACTGCGCCTAGGTTGGAGGCTTCGAGTATATGTCCAAGGTCTGCGAGCAGGCCATCGGAGACATCAATGCAGCTCGTGGCTTTATTGCGTAAGGCTAATCCTAGTGCGGTTCGCGGTGAAGGTTTATGCAGCGCGAGCAGGCAGTGTTCGGCAACTTCGCCATTCAGCACGGTTTTGCCTTGCAAGTGTGCAAGACCCAGTGCAGCGCTGCCTAATCTGCCGGATACCCAGATGTCATCGCCAGGTTTTGCGCCATCGCGCCGTAGTGCCTGACCGATAGTGACTTCCCCCATGATCTGCACGCTGATATTGAGCGGGCCGCGTGTCGTATCGCCGCCAATTAAATCCACTTTGAATGTATCGGCGCAGGCAAAAAGACCGCGCGAGAATTCTGCAAGCCAGGGTTCATTGATTTCCGGCAGCGCGATTGCGAGTGTTGCCCACCTGGGCAGCGCGCCCATCGCGGCCATGTCGGAGATATTGACGGCCAGTGATTTCCAGCCGATATCATAAGGGGCGGCATCGTGGAAAAAGTGAGTGCCCGCTACCAGCATGTCTACTGAGATGGCGAGCTGATGGCCTTCGCTCACACGCAGCAGTGCGGCGTCATCACCTACGCCTAAATCGGCGCCCGGTGTGGCGCGGGTAAAGTATTTGGCGATTAGATTAAATTCCGGGGACATGACGTATGTTTAGTTTTTACCGGCTGATTTTGGCCTGAATGCCTTCACAATGGCCTCATTTGTTTCCATGAACGGCATGGGTTTGCCGGGGGTTGCCAGCAAATCCAGGCAATAAGGCACCGCAGCAAAAATGCCGTGCACTAGTGTTTTGCCTGTTTCGTCTTTGAGGCCTTCCAGTGTCTGGGCAATGGCTTTGGGCTGGCCGGGCAGGTTAATAATCAGGCATTGTTTGCGCACTACAGCCACCTGCCGCGACAGAATCGCGGTAGGCACAAAATTCAGGCTGATCTGGCGCATCTGTTCGCCAAATCCCGGCATTTCCCTATCGGCCACTGCAAGCGTGGCTTCAGGCGTGACATCGCGCAGGGCCGGGCCGGTGCCGCCGGTGGTGAGAATCAGGTGGCAGTCCTGAAAATCCACCAGATCAATCAGGGTGGATTCAATTTCATTCTGTTCATCTGCAATCAGGCGGGTTTCCAGTGAAAACGGGCTGATAAGTGCATTTGTCAGCCACTCTTTAAGGCTAGGGATGCCTTTGTCTTCATAAACGCCGCTGCTCGCACGGTCGCTGATTGAAATTAATCCAATTTTAATGAATTGTTTTGTCATTGGTCTGTCATTAGTACTGAGTCAAGGTTAAATCATACCATTACCAACCATAAAGGATTCCCTCATGCGTAATCATAGGCATCATTCTGCTAAGGCGTTGGCTGTTTCACCGGCCGAAACCAATAAAAACCGGCTCGGAAAAATGATAGTGGCAGGTTTTCTAGGGGTAAGCCTGATCTTGTTCGTTTTAATCAATGCGGCGCATGCCGCGCAAGATAATCCTTACGCAACCAATTATAAGGAACAGAACACCTACAACCTGAAATCACTGAGCTCCAGCCCGGATACCAGGTTGTTTGTAAGTAACCATAAAGACGATGACAACATCACGATGCTGGAGGATGGGTATGACATGATAGGTTCTTCAGGATTCAGTGCCGCCGAGGCTGCTCCGGAGCTGGCCTTGCAGCATGCCAAATCCATCAAGGCGGATACTGTATTGATTTATAAAAAATACGAGTCGGCAAAAACGCCCGGCTCAAAATTGCAACTGGTGAAAGAGGCTGCCAAAAAGGGCGAGGATATTGATGCTGAAGCTTTAGCGGATGAACCGGCACAGTATTATTTTTATGCAAGTTACTGGGCAAAATTACCAATGCCGCTGCTGGGCGTACACATCATCAAACTTAAAATGAATGCAAACGAAGACGGTGCTGAAGCCCAGGCTTTGCCCGGATTGAAGGTGATTGCAGTGATCAAGGATTCGCCGGCGGCAAAAGCCGGTATTGCCAGAGGTGATACCATCATGAAAATCGGCGACATGACGTTGGTGAGTGCTGATGACCTTTTTGCAGCAGTGAAAAGATATGCCGGGCAGACTGTGGCTGTCGAGCTTGAGCATAAAGGTGCGCCTGCCAGGCTGACGGTTGCGGTTAACTCACGGAATTAGCTGCAGGCATATCAAGCGCAGCCAGGATTGATCAGTCGGTACTATGTGTTTGGCTCTGGTCAAGCCTGGCGTGATGCGGCTTATTGTTTCTGGATGAAGAACACAAAACCTTCATCATTGATGGCATGTTCGATTAAATGAAAAGGGTTGTTCGCCACTAAGGTGCGGATATTCTTAACGGTGCTCTCTTTGCTGGTAATGATTTTTAGTATTGTTCCTGGAGCGAGCCCATCCAATACTTCTTTAGCGCGAATGGTCGGCACCGGGCTGTCTTCGTCGCGCACATCAAGCAATACATCATAGTCCTTGTTCATACTTTACCCCTTTCTGATTAAAACATATGCCGGTTAACCAGCATATGTACAGCAATACTCGCTGCGTATCCCAAGGCAACTACCGGTGTCCATTTCAGGTGACCAAAGAAGGTGTAACTGCCTCGAGCCTGTCCCATCAGCGCTACGCCGGCGGCCGAGCCGATTGATAATAGCGAGCCGCCAACGCCTGCTGTCAGCGTGACCAGCATCCATTGCCCGGTCGACATGTCCGGCATCATGGAAAGTACCGCAAACATGACAGGGATATTATCGATTACCGCAGAGATGATCCCGATTGCAATGTTGGCATTGGTTGCACCCCATCCGCCATAGATGGCCTGTGATAACACTGTCAGGTATCCTAAAAAGCCTAAGCCGCCTACGCAGATGATTACCCCGTAAAAGAAAAACAATGTATCCCACTCGGCACGGGCGATTTTGCTGTAAATGTCATAAGGCACCGGGTTGCTGAAATCTGCACCAGCAGCTTGCGGCAGGTATGATTTTTCACCGCCGACTTTCAACCGGAACGCATATAACTGCAGCAGGCCCAGGCCGGTGAGCATGCCCAGTACCGGAGGCAATTCGAGCAGGCTATGCGCCAGCACCGCCATCGCGATGGTGATGAAAAACAAGGCGATGATGACCAGTGCGCCACGCCTTAATGGCAGCTGGATGCTATTGCCTTTGGGTTTTTCATCAGGAACGGCCAGGCTCATAATGGCAGCAGGTACTAACCAGTTGGCCAGTGCGGGTAAGAACAGGCTGAAAAACGTCCAGAAAGTTACCGGGCCATTGGGGGCGATGATATTCTTCTGCCAGACCATCAGTGTCGTAATATCGCCAAACGGGCTGAACGTACCGCCGGCGTTGGCTGCAACGACTAAATTGATACATGAAAGCAGCACGAATTTCTTGTTGCTGCCGCCAACAGCCATGACTACCGCGCCCATCAGCAAGGCGGTTGTCATGTTGTCGGCAACCGGGGAAATGAAGAATGCCAGCAGGCCGGTGACCCAGAACAGGGCGCGGTAACTGAGCCCTTTGCGTATCAGCCAGGTGCGCAATGCTTCAAATACTTGCCGTTCTTCCATGGCGATGATGTACGTCATTGCCACAATCAGGAACAGCAGCAGTTCCGCGTATTCTTCGAGATTATGCTTGAATGCATTTTCCACCTCATGCGGGATACCCTGGGATTGATAGTGCCAGGCAATCAATACCCAGATAATGCCTGCCGCCAGCATGACGGGTTTGGATTTACGCAGATGGATGAATTCTTCCGCCATGACGAACAGGTAAGCCGCGGCAAACACTACCAGTGCAGTGATGCCAACCCAGTGGCCGGTAAGATTTACACGCGCGCTGTGTTCGGATGCGCTGGCCAGGCTGGGGATGAGTAAGCTTGCTGACAGCAAGCTGAAGGTTTTTTTCATGCGGGGATCCGCCTATTCGTCAGTGTCTATCGCTTCTGAAGCTTCATCAGGCACATCATTGTTCTCTGGACTGGTGATTTCCCTGAGCAGCTTGAAAATTTCTCGGCTGCTTTTGGGCGGCTTGTTAGCGGCTAGCTCTTTCTGAGCATTACGTATCAATGTACGCAATTGCTGGCTGTCCGTGGCCGGGTGTAAGGCCATGAACTCTGATAGCGCATTGGCGTCATTGATTAAACGGTCGCGCCAGCGTTCCAGTCCATGAAAGTAGGCATTCTCTGCGGTGTGTTTGCCATCCCAGCGTGCCAGCTGTTCAGCGATAGGCGCGGTGTCGATTTCGCGCATCAGCTTGCCCAGATACTGGCGGTGTCGCCTGATCGCACCATTGGCGGTGATTTTTTTCGTATCCAGAATTGCCGTGACGACATCTTCAGGCAGATTCAGTTTGAGCAGTTTATCTTTGGGCAGCTCTGATAAGCGCACGCCAAGCGCCTGCTGTGCGTCCGCTTCAGCTTTTAATTTGGTTTTACTTGGCGGTAAATCGGCTTCTGAAATAGGCTCATTGCTTAATTCAGTGCCTTTAGTTGTCTTTTTAGGTTTCATACTGCGGTATTATAACAGTCTTGCCCTTTAGGGCACTTCTATAAATACATTTTTGGGCGCATTGCTACGTTGCGCGGTACTCGCAACCTCGCTGTATACCGCATACTATCTCGGCTCCTGCGTTCCGTGCGCCTTTGGCGTATGAATAATGCGCTTCAGCGCATATATTCTACGGATATGCCCTTTACGGGTAGCACTGCATCCCAAACTGTGCATTTATAAAAGTACCCTTTCAGTTTTTAGCGTACATTTTTATTAGAAGAAAGCGTTATGTCAGATTCAGGTTTCAGTTATTCATTCGATGAAATTAAGCAAATGTCCGAGGACGTGCTTAGCGTTGCAAAACGCCTCGGCGCGAGTTCAGCTGAGGCTGAATTGAGTTTGAGCATAGGCCAGAGTGTTTCCGTGCGCATGGGCGAGGTTGAGAATATTGAATACAACCGCGACAAAGGCATGTCTGTCACTGTGTATTTCGGTAAGCAGAAAGGACATGCCAGCACTTCAGACCTCAGTATGCAGGCGCTGGCGGATACGGTTGCCGCCGCATGCAATATCGCTAAGTACACGGCGCAGGATGATTTCTGCGGGCTGGCTGATGCCGAACTGATGGCGGATGTGATTCCAGACCTGGATCTGAATCACCCGTGGGATATTTCCGTAGATGCGGCAATTGAAATTGCCAAGACCTGTGAAGCGGCAGCTTTGCAGGTGGATGCCCGTATCACGAACTCAGAAGGCGCCAGCGTTTCAAGCGGCACAGGATTTTTTTCTTATAGTAACAGCCACGGTTTCACCGGCGGCTATCCAAGCTCACGTCACGGCATCAGCTGCTCGGTGATTGCCGAATCGGACAGCAGCATGCAGCGCGATTACTGGTACAGCACGGCACGTGCGTCGGAAGACCTGATGCCGGCAGCCGATATAGGCAGGATTGCCGGCGAGCGTACGGTACGCAGGCTCGATGCACAAAAGATCAGAACTTGTCAGGTGCCGGTATTGTTTGAGGCACCGCTCGCCAGTGGCCTGATTTCAACCTTGATCAGCGCCATATCAGGGGGCAATCTATACCGCAAGTCATCGTTTTTGCTGGATAGCCTGGGTAAGCAGATTGCGTCTCCACTGCTCAATATTTATGAAGACCCGTTCATCAGGAAAGGGTTGGCAAGCAGTCCGTTTGATAATGAGGGTGTGTCCACAAGGGCGCGCCAGTTGGTTGAGAATGGCGTGCTGCAGGGTTATGTCCTTTCCAGTTATTCCGCGCGTAAACTCGGCATGCAGACTACCGGTAATGCCGGCGGTAATCATAACCTGATTGTACAGCCCGGCGAGCATGACTTTGCCGGCTTGCTGCAGCAAATGGGCACCGGATTGGTGGTAACTGAGTTATTGGGTCACGGCATGAATATGGTGACTGGCGATTATTCACGCGGAGCCGCTGGGTTCTGGGTTGAAAATGGCGTGATCGTGCATCCGGTAGAGGAAATCACCATCGCCGGCAATATGGCTGAAATGTTGAAAATGATCGTGGGGATCGGTACCGATATTCAGGTTCAGGGATCGAAACAGGTTGGTTCTATCCTGATCGAACGCATGACGGTTGCTTCAGATTAAGCCCGTCTCCAATAAGTTGAACTAGAAATCAATTGAACTGGACCCAAACGACAAGGATACTATTATTTGTTTTCAGGTTTGTTCTCAGTGTCTACTTCTTCAAACTCATCCTTGATCGGCTCTTTTGTCTCTGCGCCGTCTTCAACCGCATTGGCGCGGTGCTGCAGGTAGGCATCACGCATGAATGCATAAGGGTCGAGTGATGCCTCGTCAACCAGGTCGGTAGCGTCGAGCAGTTCCGTGCGTTTATCAATGAACTGGGCAAGGCGCAACTGGTTGTGCAGGCGTACTTCACCGATATTGTGTGTGTAGTGGATCGGGTCTGTAGTCGCGGTATCAAAAATCAGGCCTGTCGTGTCACGTACAGTGGATGGACCCAGGAATGGCAGCACAATGTATGCGCCATTGCCTACACCCCAGTACCCCAGCGTTTGCCCGAAGTCTTCTTTATTTACCGGTACATTGTCCATGCCTGCTACGTCGATAAAGCCGGCAATACCAAAAGTGCTGTTGATGACAAAGCGGCCTGTTTCGCTGAATGCATCAGCCAGCTTGAATTGCAGCAGGTTGTTCAGGACGCTGGTAATCGTGCGCAGGTTGTTAAAGAAGTTGTTGATGCCGGTGCGCACGGGTGTCGGTGCGATGGCTTTGTAGCCTTTGGCTACGGGTTTAAACACAGCCTTGTCGGCAACGTCGTTGAACTTGTAGATGCCGCGGTTCATGCCTTCCAGCGGGTCTTTGTTCGCCTGCGATGCGCAGCCGGTGAGTAACAGGCCGAAGAGGCATGCTGTAAATAATTTAATTAGTTTTGTCTGCATTTTGTATAAATTTCTTATTGGTGATTCTTGGTTTTATTTAGAAATCGATAATTCTTGAAAATCTGTACCATCCCAGTGTTCAATTATTCATGAGCGGGGCATTTCTGTCCATTAATATAATTTGTGACTAAATGTAAAACAAACGGAATGTTGTATAAATGCAACACTTCCTCGGTGGTCGCAGCCAGTCACGG
>Ga0123388_1093308_pt1 | contig 15109 bp, 14 predicted proteins | sample T0HHNO3metaT_FD_89916 | JGI IMG/M metagenome (GOLD analysis project Ga0123388, IMG submission 89916) | Methane-oxidizing artificial microbial communities from Washington, USA to study methane cycling - T0-HHNO3 metaT (Metagenome... | ecosystem: Engineered > Modeled > Simulated communities...
CTTCTGACGCGCCTTCATCCAGTTGATGTTGCCGCGCACGGTGTTGATTTCACCGTTGTGGGCAATCATGCGGAAGGGGTGGGCCAGATCCCAGGTCGGGAAGGTGTTGGTCGAGAAGCGCTGATGCACCAGCGCCAGCGCGGACGCGGTGCGCGCATCGGCCAGATCGGAGAAGTACTCGCCGACCTGATGCGCCAGCAGCATGCCCTTGTAGACGATGGTGCGCGACGACAGCGACGGGATGTAGAACTGCTTCACGTCGGCCAGCTTCAGCGCGCGCACGGCGTGCTCGACACGCTTGCGCACGACGAACAGCTTGCGTTCGAAGGCGGTCTGGTCGGCCACCGAGTCCGGACGGGAAATGAACACCTGGCGCATCTGCGGCTCGATCGCGCGCGCGGCTTCGGCCAGGATGCTGCTGTCGCGCGGCACGTCGCGCCAGCCGAGGAAATTCAGGCCTTCTTCGTGAATGATGCGGGCCACCACCGATTCACAGGCGGCGCGGCCGTTCGACGACTGCGGCAGGAACACCATGCCACAGGCGTAATCGCCGGCAGCGGGCAGCGTGATGCCGATTTTCGCGGCTTCGTCGCGCAGCAGGGCGTCCGGCATCTGGAGCAGGATGCCTGCGCCGTCGCCAAGCAGCGGGTCGTAGCCGGTTGCACCGCGGTGGTCGAGGTTCTTCAGGATCTGCAGACCCTGTTCGATGATGTCGTGCGATTTGCGATTCTTGATGTTCGCAACGAAACCCACACCACATGCATCGCGCTCGTTTTCGGGGTCGTACAGACCCTGAGTATGGGGAAGACCCATTGCATTCGTCCTCGGAACTCGTTTGCCAACCGCGCGCGGCATCGCTCTGATCGCTCGCCACTGCGGGAAATCACACCGCCGCATCCGTGAAAAAGCCGGCTTCCGCAGTCACCTCCGTCATCGGGGGATCAGCGGGCACCGGCTCGGGTGGCCTTGCATCATTCGCGCGCGTCTGAAAATCGCACGCAAACCAAAGCACTTTTGGGGTGGACGGCGGAGTATAGGACTGTCGCAGTGCGCTTACAACATCATTTTTTATAGCACCAAAACGGTGCTTTTGCGCACCAAATCAGTGCATTAGCGCACTTATATTTCGCCCACTGCGAATAGGCGGCGGTGCTCCCGCATCGCGTACCGGTCGGTCATTCCGGCGATGTAATCGGCGATCGCACGCGGCTTGTCGTCGCGGGCCATCTGCTGATATTGCGGTGGCAGCAGACGCACATCGTCCATGAAGGCGCCGAACAGTTCGGCAATGATCCGGCGCGCCTTGGCAGTCATGCGCAGCACCTGGTAGTGGCGGTACAGGTTGTCACGCAGGAAGCGCTTGAGCTCCAGCTGTTCCGCCTTCATCGCCTCGCTGTAGGCCACCAGCACCGGGGCGGCGCGCACATCGTCTACGGTCAGAGGCGCGGCGGCATCGATGCGACCGCTTGTTTCCCTCACCAGATCAAGCACTTGCGCATTGATCATGCGCCGTATCGTTTCATGGATTAGGCGGCGGCCGGTGATGCCCGGATAGAGCGCCAGCACTTCGCGACGGAAGCGCGCAAACACGGGCACCTCTTCCAGCTGTTCGAGGGTGATCAGGCCGGAGCGCAGACCGTCATCCACATCGTGGTTGTTGTAGGCGATCTCATCGGCCAGATTGCAGATCTGCGCCTCGATGGTGGGCTGCGTGCGGTTCAGGAAACGCTCGCCCAGTTCGCCCAGCTCCCGCGCCTTGGCCGGCGAACAGTGCTTCAGGATGCCTTCGCGGGTTTCGAAGGTGAGGTTGAGGCCGTCGAAGGCGCCGTAGCGCTCTTCCAGCAGATCGACCGTACGCAGGCTCTGCAGGTTGTGCTCGAAACCGCCGTATTCGCGCATGCATTCGTTCAGCGCGTCCTGCCCGGCATGACCGAAGGGCGTGTGGCCCAGATCGTGGGCAATCGATACCGCTTCAGCCAGATCCTCGTTCACGTTCAGCGCACGGGCGATCGAGCGAGCGATCTGCGCCACCTCGATGCTGTGGGTCAGCCGGGTACGGAACAGGTCGCCTTCGTGATTCACGAACACCTGGGTCTTGTACTCCAGCCGGCGGAAAGCGGTGCTGTGTACGATGCGGTCGCGGTCGCGCTGGAACTGGCTGCGCCCGTGCGGCGAATCCTCGGGATGACGCCGGCCGCGCGAATTGGCGTCGCAGGCGGCGTAGGACGCGAGCTCAGGCATCGCCACAGCAGCGTTCGATGGAAGCCGCGATATCGGCAACCGGTGCGTCGCCGAACACCGTCGCCTCGCCGATCCGCTTAAGCAGCACCAGCCTGAGCTTGCCCGCCTCGACCTTCTTGTCGTGCGACATCAGTTCGAGATAGCGCTCCACGCCCATCTTCGGCCCGCGCAGCGCCAGACCGGCGGCGTCGTGGATGCGGCGGATGCGCGCCACGTCAGCGTCGTTCAGCCAGCCGAGCCGGCGTGACAGTTCCGCCGCCATCAGCGTGCCCGCGGCCACCGCCTCACCGTGCAGCCACTCGCCGTAGCCCAGCCCGGTTTCGATCGCGTGGCCGAAGGTGTGACCAAGATTGAGGTGAGCGCGCACGCCGGCTTCGGTTTCGTCCTCGATCACCACTTCCGCCTTGTTGCGGCAGGAGCGCTCGATGGCGAAGGCCAGCGCTTCGGTGTCGCGCGCCAGCAGGCGCGGCATGTTGATCTCGAGCCAGTCGAAGAACTCGCGGTCGCGGATCAGGCCGTACTTGATCACTTCGGCCAGCCCGGCCTTCAGTTCGCGGTCGGGCAGCGTGTCCAGCGTATCGATGTCGGCCAGCACCAGCTTCGGCTGATAGAAGGCACCGATCATGTTCTTGCCGAGCGGATGGTTGATCGCGGTCTTGCCGCCGACCGACGAATCGACCTGGGACAGCAGCGTGGTCGGCACCTGGATGAAGGGCACGCCGCGCTGATAGGTCGCCGCGGCGAAGCCGACCATGTCGCCGATGACGCCGCCACCGAGCGCGATCAGCGTGGTCGAACGTTCGACCCGGGCGCCGAGCAGGGCGTCGAAAATGAGGTTCAGCGTGGGCCAGTCCTTGTGGATCTCGCCGTCCGGCAGCACCACCAGCTGGTGCGCGACGCCGACCGAATCGAGCGCGGCCAGCACGCGCGACGCATACAGCGGTGCCACCACTTCGTTGCTGATCACCACTGCGCGCTTGCGCTTGAGTACCGAGGCGAACAGATCGCCTCGGTCTATCAGGCCGCGGCCGATGTGGATGTCGTAGGCGCGCTCGTCGAGCGCCACGTTCAGGCTGCGCATCGGTTCAGGTATTCCCGTTCAAGTTTCCGCACGATGGACAGCGGACTGCCCTGGCCGCTTTCGGCGATGTAATCGGCGACCTCACGGTACAGAGGGTCGCGCAGGCCGTGAAGTTCGCGCACGCGGGCGCGCGGATCCGCCACCTGCAGCAGCGGCCGGTTGCGGTCGCCCCGGGTGCGCGCCCACAGCACGTCGGGCGGCACGTCCAGATAGACCACCCAGCCGCCGGACTTCAGATGCGCCCGGCTGGCCGGATCGAGCACCGCACCACCGCCGGTGGCCAGCACCAGACCGGACTCCTGTGCCAGCGCTTCGATGGTGGCGGCCTCGCGTCGGCGAAAGCCCGCCTCACCCTCGATCTCGAAAATGGTCGGAATGCTCACGCCGGTGCGCGCCTCGATCTCGTGATCGCAATCGACGAAACGCTTGTGCAGCCGGCGGGCAAGCTGTCGCCCCACGGTCGTCTTGCCGGCGCCCATCATGCCGACCAGGAAAATGTTGTCGCTGTGTTCCACCGGCCGGATTCTAGCAGTGCAAAAACAAAGCGGCCCCGTCGCCGGGGCCGCCTCGATGGATGATTGCCGCGATCAGCGCAGCGTCAGGTTGTCGCTGACGATGCGCGGCGTAACGAAGATGAGCAGTTCGGCGCGGTTGTCGCGGGTTTCCGTGTTGCGGAACAGGAAACCGACATAGGGCAGATCGCCAAGGAAGGGCACCCTGCTCTGGGTACGGCGCTCTTCCTGGGTGTAGATGCCGCCGATCACTACGGTGCCGCCGTTCTCGACCAGTACGTCGGTCTTGACGTGCTTGGTGTCGATGGCCACACCGGCGCCGGTCGCCAGCTGGGTGTTCGGGGTGTCCTTGTTCACATCCAGCGCCATCTGAACCCGGCCATCAGGCGTGATCTGCGGCTTCACCTTCAGCGCGAGGTTGGCCTTGCGGAAGGAAATGCTGGTGGCACCCGAACTGGTGGCCTGCTGGTACGGAATTTCAACGCCCTGCTCGATCAGCGCCTCGTTCTGGTCCGAGGTCATGACGCGCGGGCTGGAAATCACCTTGCCCTTGCCGTCCTGCTCCAGCGCCGACAGTTCGAGGTTCAGGAAGCGGGTGGCGGCTGAATTGAACAGCACGAAGGACAGCTGACCCGGCGTACGACCACTGATGTTGGACGCCCGCAGGTTGGTGCTCATCGTGTCGGTCAGGAAGTTGGGCGTGGTCTGGACCTGCCCGGTGTTGAAGCCGGTGTCGCTGGCCGAACCGCCCAAGTTGAGGCCGGCGCGGCCCAGCTGCACGGAACCGGCCTGCGTCTGATTGATGCCGATGCGGGCACCGAGGTTCTTCGCGAAGTCCTCGTTCGCTTCGACGATGCGCGCCTCGATCAGCACCTGACGGGTCGGGATGTCCAGCTCGATCAGGATGCGGCGGATGTCCTCAAGCCGGCTCGCGATGTCGGTCACGATGAGCTTGTTGGTGCGGGTATCCATCACGATGGAACCGCGCTTGGACAGGAAACGCTTGTCCTTGTCGTCCGAGATCGCCTTATAGAGGATGTCGGCCTTGTGGTAGTTGAGCTGGAAGGTTTCGGTGCGCAGCGGCTCCAGCTCGCTCACCTGCTGCTGGCTTTCCAGCGCCAGCTTTTCCTTGGCCGACAATTCGTCGCGCGGGGCGATCCAGATCACGTTGCCGGTCTTGCGCTTGTCCAGGCCCTTGGCGTCGAGAATGATGTCCAGCGCCTGGTCCCAGGGCACGTCCTTCAGCCGCAGCGTGAGCGAACCGCCCACGGTGTCCGAGGTGATGATGTTGTTGTCGGTGAAGTCGGCAATCACCTGCAGCACCGAACGCACATCGATGTTCTGGAAGTTCAGCGACAGCTTCTCGCCCTGGTAGCCCGGCTTGCTGCCCTGCACCAGCTTGTTCGGGTCTTCGACCAGACGCTTCACTTCCAGGATGAACTGGTTCTCGCTCTGGTAAGCGTTGTGTTCCCACAGACCGTTCGGGGTGACGGTCAGTCGGGTGTTGGCGCCGGAGCGCACCACTTCCATCTGGGTCACCGGCGTGCCGAAGTCGGTCACGTCATAGCGCTTGATAAACTCTTCAGCCACCGAAGCTCGCAGGAAATCGACCACCAGCTTGGTGCCCTGCTGACGAATGTCGATGCCGGTATTCGGGTCGGACAGTTCGACCACGACGCGGCCTTCGCCGTCCTTGCCGCGACGGAAACCGACGTTGCGCAGGGTCTGCACCGCCTCGGTCGAGGCCGGCTCGGCGAAACGCGCGTTCTTGTCGTTCGGGGTGGTGGCCTCCGCGTTGGCGGGCGTGGCGAGGCTGATGTACAGATCGCGGCCGGACAGACGGGTATTGAAGGACGACAGCTTGTTCAGGTTGAGCACCAGGCGGGTGCGGTCGCCGACCTCCACCACGTTGTAGCTGCGCAGGTGGGCTTCATTCACCAGCTGCGACGAACGCCCGAGGCCATTGCTGGTCGCCGGGAAATCGAAGGCGACCCGCGCCGGCGCTGCCACGCTGAAGTTGGCGGGCACCGCCTTCAGCTCGGATCTGGTGGTGACCTTGACCAGCACCTCGCCGCCCTGCTGTGACACGAGCACGGCTTCGATGCTGTTCGGCTGGGTCTCCGCGAATGCCGCCGCCGGGACCAGCCCGAGCGCCAGCACGCTGAGCGCGGCAAAAATCTTGCGGACGAAATTCATTTCTTTGCCTCCTGCTCCTGCAACTGGAGCGTACTGGTACGTTCGACCCACTCGCCGTCCGCGTCCTGAACGATTTCTTTCAAGGTGATGCCGTCGCCGGTGATGCCGGTGATGACACCGAAGTTCTGCCCGAGGTAGTTGCCGACGCGCACCCGGTGCAGCGTGGCATCGGCCTTGACCAGCGCGTACACCGCGCGGCCCTGTTCGAGCACGCCGACCATGGCCAGCGTATCGAGCGGATACTGCTCGAGCGGCTCCTTGCGGCGGTCGAGATCCGGCATGAGACCGCTGCCGCCGCCCGCACCCTTCTTCCGCTCGGGCTCGATCTTCTGGGCACTGAACGGGTCGATCAGCGCACCGGTTTCATACGAAACGATGACCGAAGGCTTGATTTCGGGCAGCGGCTTGACCTGACCCTTCAGGCCCTGCGTGCTTTCTTCCATCCAGGCGCGCAGGTCGCCGTGATCCCCGGAATTGCAGCCGGCCAGCCCCCCGCATACCGCAGCGATCAACAGGACGCGCTTCATTTCTTCGCCCCCTTGGCCCGCTCGGCCTTCTCACGCTTGAGGCGCGCGATCTCCTCGTCGTCGAGGTAGCGGTAGGTGGTCGCGACCGCGTCCATCTTCAGACCTTCCTTGCCGGCATCCACCGTCATCGAACCCAGGGTCACGATGCGCGACAGCTTGGCCACATCACCCGCGAAATTGCCGAGGTCGTGATAGCTGCCGACGACGCGGATGGTGATCGGCATTTCGGCGTAGAAGTCCTTGACCGCCTCGGCGCCCGGCTTCCAGATTTCGAACTGCAGGCCACGGCTCAGGCCGGCCTGGCTGATATCGACCAGCAGCGACTCCATCTCCGCCCGGTTGGGCAGCTGCTTGAGCAGCGCACCGAAGGATTTGTCGATGTCGGCGAGCTGCTGCTGGTACTGCTCGAGATTCACCGCCTGGCGCTTCTTGTTCAGCCACTCTTCCTTCAGCGTGCTTTCTTCCTGACGCTTCTGTTCGAGCTCGACCCGCTGCGGGTCCCACATGAACCACCAGCCGGCTACCAGCGTGGCCACGAAGAAGCCGAGCAGCACCGCCGCCTTGGGCGCGGCCGCCCAGTTGCCGACATCCTTGGGATCGAGGTTGCGGAAATCGTCGGCGATGCGCGCGAGGTCGATCTTGGGCATCTGGATCTGCTTCATGTCTTCTGCCCCTTGACGGCGTCAGGGCTGTCTGCAGCACGCGTGATGTAGAGATCCAGGCTGAATTCGCTCATGCGGCGCTTGTCCACCGTGGCGCTCTTGATTTCGATCAGCACCGGGCGCTCCAGCAGCGGAGACGACTCCAGATTGCGCATCAGGCTGGATACGCGGGCGTTCGACTGCGCGTAACCCACCAGATTGATCTTGTTGCCCTGCTGCGCCACCTTCTTCAGATAGACGCCTTCGGGCACGTTCTTGGCCAGTTCGTTGAACAGGCCGACCGCCTCGGAGCGGTTACCCTGCAGCGACTCGATCACGCGCTTGCGCTGCAGCAGCGCGTCGGTCTGTTCGCGCAGGCGCTTGATTTCGTCAATCGACTTGTCCAGCACCGCAATTTCGGTCTTCAGAAAGGCGTTCTTTTCGTCCTGCGCCTACACGTAGCCACCGATGATGCCGTTCACCAGCACGACGATGAGGCCGCCCAGCACCAGCGCCAGGCCGGACAGCGCGTAGAACTGCTGGCGCCGCGCCTTGCGCTTCTCCTCGCTGTGAGGCAGAAGCTTGATGCGTATCATTCGTCGAACCTCCTGAGCGCGAGGCCGCAGCCCACCAGCAGCGACGGTGCGTCCTGACTGAGCCGCTTGGCGGTCACCGCCTGCGACAGCTGCATGTCGACGAAGGGATTGGCAACGCGGGTTTCGACCTGTGTCCGGTTGGCCACGACTTCGTCGAGGCCCGGAATGATGGAGCAGCCGCCGGCCAGCACGATGTGGTCCACGCTGTTGTACTGGGTCGAAGTGAAGAAGAACTGCAGGGCACGCGACACTTCCAGCGCCAGATTGTCCATGAAGGGTCTGAGCAGGTCGTTCTCGTAGTTTTCCGGCAGGGTGTTGGTGCGCTTGGCCGCTTCCGCCTCTTCAGGCGTCATGCCGTAGTTGCGCATGATGTCCTGCGTGAGCTGGTAGCCGCCGAAGGCCTGTTCGCGCGAGTACACCGGCTGATCGTTGCGCAGGATGATCACGTTCATCACGTTGGCGCCTACGTCCACCAGCACGATGTTGGTGTCCTTGCCGCCCTCGGGCAGCTGCTTCTCGACCAGTTCGAAAGCCGCCTGTGCCGCGTACGACTCGACATCCACCACCACCGCGCGCAGGCCGGCCGCTTCGGCCACCGCCACGCGGTCTTCCACTTTTTCCTTGCGCGAAGCGGCGATCAGCACCTCGACTTCGTCCGGATTGCCGGGCGCCGGTCCGACGACCTGGAAGTCGAGATTCACCTCATCAAGCTGGAAGGGGATGTACTGGTTGGCTTCCGACTCGACCAGCACTTCGAGCTCCTGCTCGCGCTGGTTGGCCGGAACGATGATCTTCTTGGTAATGACGGCTGCGGCCGGCAGCGCAAGCGCCACGTTGCGGGTGGAGGTGCCCATGCGCTTCCAGGCCCGACGGACCGCATCCGCCACGTCTTCGAGCTTGGCGATGTTGCCGTCCACGACCGAGTCGCGCGGCAGATTCTCGATCGCGTAGCGCTCAATGCGGTACTCGCCTTTCGCTGTCCGGGACAGCTCGACCAGCTTGACCGCCGAGGACGACACGTCCAGCCCTAAAAGGGGGCGCGCTCCTGGGTTGAATATCGACAGGTCGAAAGCCAAGCTTTTTCCTTTAAAGACAGTGAATTAGGCCCATTACTGACAAATTACATTAAGATGCTAGCAGCAAGGTATCGACAAGTAAACAAATTCTGGGTAAGCGTAACGAGAAGCTTCACACGGTGCGCCGGCTATAATTTGGCCTTCCAACCCGCTCCGGACACCCCTCCCTTTGCCTTCCAAATTCCGCTGGTTCGTCTATCCGCTGGCCGCATTTGCAGGTCTGGCAGCCATCGGCGCGGCCCTGGCGCTGATCGTCGTTCTGCTCGCCTACCCCCAGCTGCCTTCGCTGGACATCCTGACCGACTACCGCCCCAAGATCCCGCTGCGCGTGTTCAGCGCCGACGGCCACCTGATCGGCGAATTCGGCGAGGAAAGGCGTTCGGTCGTCCCGATCGAACAGGTGCCCGACTCCCTCAAGCACGCCATCATCGCCGCCGAGGACGAACGCTTCTACCAGCACTCCGGCATCGACTACATGGGCATCGCCCGCGCCGCCATCAGCAACCTGACCAGCGGAGGGCGCAGCCAGGGCGCCAGTACCATCACCATGCAGGTCGCGCGCAACTTCTTCCTGTCGAGCGAGCGGACCTTGCGACGGAAAGTGTATGAAGCGCTGATGGCGTTCAAAATCGAGAACAGCCTGACAAAAGACCAGATACTCCAGCTCTACATCAACCAGATCTATCTCGGTCAGCGCGCCTACGGTTTCGCCGCCGCATCCAGAGCCTATTTCGGCAAGAATCTGAAGGACATTAGCGTCGCGGAAGCGGCGATGCTGGCCGGGCTGCCCAAGGCACCCTCGAAATACAACCCGGTGGTGAATCCCAAGCGCGCCGCGCTGCGCCAGGCCTATGTGCTGAGGCGCATGGCCGAGCTGGGCTATATCGACGAAGCCACCCGCAAGGCCGCGGTGGATCAGCCGCTCGCCGTGAAGCGCGACAGCAGCCCGATCGCCGCCGGCCACCAACCGGCCGATTTCGTCGCCGAAATGGCGCGGCAGATGGCGGTCGAGCGCTTCGGCGACTCCGCCTACTCGCTCGGCCTGAGGGTGGTCACCACGATACGGCGCGACGATCAGGACGCCGCCATCCAGGCGGTACGGCGCGGTGTGTTCGACTACGACCGTCGACACGGTTATCGCGGCGCGGAAAGCTTCGTCGACATGAAGGACGTAAGCAGCGACGACGACGAAGTGCTGGACGACCTGCTGCAGGACGTGCCGGACGCCGCCGGCCTGCACGCCGCAGTGGTGCTGGCCGCCAGTCCGACCTCGCTGAAGGTCTACAAGCGCGGCGGCGAGGTGATTGCGCTGAGCGGCGACGCGATCAAGTTCGCCAAGGCCATGCTGGACGACAAGGCGCCGGCCGCCCGCAAGCTGCGCCGTGGCGCGGTGGTCCGGGTGATGCAGGATGCGAAACTGGGCTGGACCCTGGCGCAGATGCCCGAAGTGGAGGCCGCCCTGATCTCGATCGACAGCCAGGACGGCGCGGTGCGCGCGCTGGTCGGCGGCTTCGACTTCAACCGCAACAAGTTCAACCACGTCACCCAGGGCTGGCGCCAGCCGGGCTCCAGCTTCAAGCCCTTCATCTATTCCGCGGCGCTGGAAAAGGGCTACGGCCCGGCCACGGTGGAAGAAGACACGCCGCTGGTGGTGTCGGCCGGTGAAACCGGCAGCCAGAGCTGGCAGCCGAAGAACTACGACGGCAAGTACGACGGCCCGATCTCGCTGCGCACCGCGCTGGCAAAGTCGAAGAACATGGTGTCGATCCGGATGCTGCGCTCGATCGGTACCCGCTATGCGCAGGACTACGTCACCCGCTTCGGTTTCGACGCGGCGCGCCACCCGCCCTACCTGACGATGGCACTCGGCGCCGGTTCGGTCACGCCGTGGCAGATGGCCTCGGCGTATGCGGTTTTCGCCAATGGAGGCTTCCGGGTCGAGCCCTATGTGGTCAAGGAAATCACCGACAGCGAAGGCCGGGTGCTGGCCCGCTTCACGCCGCGTACGGCCGGCGACGACTCGCTGCGCGTGATCGACGCGCGCAACGCCTACCTGATGGATTCGATGATGCAGGACGTGGTGCGCCGCGGCACGGCCACCCGGGCGCTCACGCTCAAGCGCGGCGACCTGGCTGGCAAGACCGGCACCACCAACGACTACATTGACGCCTGGTTCTGCGGCTACCAGCCCTCGCTGGTGGCGATCGCCTGGATCGGTTTCGACACGCCGCGTTCGCTCGGTCGCGGAGAGACCGGCGGTTCGGCGGCGCTGCCGATGTGGGTAGAGTACATGCGGCAGGCACTCAAGGACGTGCCGGAAATGCAGCAGACCATGCCGGACGGCCTGATCAGCATCGATGCTGGCGTGGACAGCAAGGGCCATCCGCGCAGCGACCTGATGTACCAGGAGCATCTGCCGCCCGCGCCGTCCTCGCTGCCGGGCGAGCCGGAAGGCCCGGCTTCCGAAGGCGAACTGCAGCCGCCGGCACCGGCGCCCTCGCCCAGCGGCCACATCGTGCCGGGCGCCAGCCTGCCGCCGCCGCAGGGCGTCAGGCTGTCAGCTTCACCGGTTCGCCGGCCTGCTGGCTGAGAAGCTCTTCCAGTGCCTGCATCAGATCCTTGCCGTCGCGCGTGCCGATCCAGCGGCCGCCTTCGGCCCGGAAATGGAAACCGCCGGAGCGCGCCGCCACCCAGATTTCCTGCGCCACGCCGTGGCGGTTGATCACCATCTTGGAGCCGTCCTCGAACTCCAGTTCCAGCACACCGCCGGCCTGCAGTTCGTAATCGATGCCGGCGCCACTGGCCTCGATCGCGCTTTCGATCGCGGCCAGCGTCGCATCGGCCAATTTGTTAAATTCACTCTCGTTCATGTTCCGGCCATCCACCATGTTTTTCAGTCCTCTCGTGCGGACCGCCGCACTGACCCTGGTGCTCGCGGGCTGCGGCACCAAGGGGCCGCTGACCCTGCCGCCCAAGGCGGGCAGCCAGCCGGCCAGCGCCGCGCCGTCGTCCGCCCCTGCGACCCAAGATACTAACAAGGCCGTCAAGCAATGAAGCATTTCGAATCCCGCGACGGCGCGCTGTACGCCGAAGACGTTGCGCTTGAGCGCATCGCTGCCGAATACGGCACGCCCACCTTCGTGTACAGCCGTGCCGCACTGACCGAGGCGCACGCCGCCTATGCAGACGCACTGGCCGGCCGCGACGCCATGCTGTGCTACGCGGTGAAATCGAATTCCAACCTGGCGATCATGAACGTGTTCGCTCGGCTGGGCACCGGTTTCGACATCGTGTCCGGCGGCGAACTGGCGCGCGTGATCGCGGCCGGTGGAGACCCGGCCAAGGTGGTGTTCTCCGGCGTCGGCAAGACGCGCGACGAAATGCGCGCGGCGCTGACCCACGGCATCTACTGCTTCAACGTCGAATCGGAAGCCGAGCTGCACCGTCTGGCCGAAGTGGCGGCCAGCCTGGGCAAGCGCGCGCCGATCGCGCTGCGGGTGAATCCGGACGTGGATCCGAAAACCCACCCCTACATTTCTACCGGCCTGAAGTGCAACAAGTTCGGCGTACCGATCGCCGACGCGCACCGCATCTATCTTGAAGCCGCGAAGCTGCCGCAGCTGGAGATCCGCGGCATCGCCTGCCACATCGGCTCGCAGCTGCTGGACCCGGCGCCGGTGGCCGAAGCGGCCGGCAAGGTGGTGGCACTGGCCGAAGCGCTGAACCGCGACGGCATCGAACTGCGTCACCTTGACCTTGGCGGCGGCCTCGGCATCCGCTATGACGACGAGACGGTGCCAGCGACCCGCGACTATCTGGCGCCGCTGCTGGCCGTGCTGGCCGGCCGCAAGGAACGGCTGCTGCTCGAACCCGGCCGCTCGCTGGTCGGCAACGCCGGCGTGCTGCTGTCCAAGGTCGAGTACCTGAAGCGTGGCGAAGAACGCAATTTCGCCATCATCGACGCGGCGATGAACGACCTCGCGCGTCCGGCGCTGTACGACGCCTACCACCGCATCGCCGAAGTGCGTCCGCGCGGCAAGGCCGACATCTACGACGTGGTCGGCCCGGTGTGCGAGAGCGGCGACTTCCTTGGCCGTGCCCGAGAACTGGCGGTCGAACAGGAAGACCTGGTCGCCATCTTCTCTGCCGGCGCCTACGGCATGACCATGAGCTCGAACTACAACACCCGTGCGCGCGCTGCCGAGGTGATGGTGGATGGCGAATCGGTGCACCTGATCCGTGCCCGCGAGCGCATCGAGGACCTGTACGCCGGGGAACGCCTGCTGCCGTGAGCCGCAAGCCCGAACGCGAGGACGAGGATGAAGCCGGCGGCCGCCTGCGGCTGGACAAATGGCTGTGGGCGGCGCGCTTCTTCAAGACCTGCACGCTGGCGTCGGACGCGATCGACGCCGGCCGCATCCATCTGAACGACGCGCGCGCCAAGCCTTCGCGCGAAGTGCGGGTGGGCGACCGGCTGGACATCCAGACCGCCGAAGTGCGGTACAGCGTGGTGGTGCGGGCGCTGTCCGGCCGGCGCGGCCCGGCCGAGGAGGCGCGCACGCTGTATCAGGAGACCGAAGACAGCCTGCAGCGGCGCGAACGGGAGCGCGAACAGCGACGACTTGCTCCGGAACCGACACAGATGCTGCACGGACGGCCAACCAAGACCCAGCGGCGTGAAATAGATCGCATGCGCGCTAAACTCCGCGGCGGCTGAGCCACGCCGGACGGGCGCCCCGCGCGCCTCCCGCGTACGCCAACGAACTGAACACACTGCCAAAGGAAACAACATGTCCGAACGTATCGTGATGAAGGTCGGTGAAGCCACCGTCTTCGCCAAGGAAGGTCAATTCACCGACGCCATGCCGGAAATCGTCATCGGCTCGATCGATGGCCCGGTCGGCCAGGCCTTCGCCCAGATGATGGGTCAGACCGCCGGCCACACCCGCATGCTGGCCGTGCGTGACTGCAACCAGATGGCCAAGCCGGCCACCATGATGGTGCCCAAGGTCACGATCAAGAATTCGCGCACCGTCGAACTGCTCGGCGGCGTGGTGCAGTCGGCCACCGCCGACGCGGTGGTCGACAGCGTGGCCGAAGGCGTCATCCCGAAAGAACTGGTGGATGAACTGGTCATCATCGACCTGGTGTGGCTGGACCCGAATGCGGTCAAGGACCCCAACCTCGACATGAAGGATCTGTACCGCACCAACTACGAAGCAATGAAGCTCGCGATCAGCCGCGCGATGACCGGCAAGCCGACCGCCGACGAACTGATCGCCAACCGTCACAAGATCAAGCACTGCATGTACGACCCGGAAGCCTGATCCCCAGGTCGGTCAGCAGCACGGAAACCCCGCTTCGGCGGGGTTTTTCGTTTGTGGGACAGATACCCATGCGGCACGGCCTTGTCATGACCCGACGCGGCATCCAGAATAAATGAGGCTGTCGGATCGACGGCACAGGGAGGATGACCGATGGATACTCGGACTGACCTGACATCCGGGCCGGATGACGCCTCGATGCCGCAGATGAGCGACGATGCATTCCGTCGCGTCGTCGAGTACGCGCCCAGCGCCATGGTGCTGGTCGACGGACGAGGCATGATCGTGCTGGTGAACCAGCAGGCCGAACAGCTGTTCGGCTATCCCCGGTCCGCGCTGGTCGGCCGCTCGGTCGATCTGCTGGTGCCCTCCGCTGCCCGCGCCCACCACGCCGCCTTCCGCCACAGCTTCCTGACCTCGCCCAGCCCGCGGCCCATGGGCGCCGGACGGGACCTGTTCGCCTGCCGGGCCGACGGCAGCGAATTTCCGGTCGAGATCGGTCTGAACCCGATGGACACCGGACGCGGCATGCTGGTGCTGGCGTCCATTGTGGACATTACCGAGCGGCGGCGCGCGCAGCAGGTGCTCGAACAGGCCCTGCAGGAAAAGACGGTGCTGCTGAACGAGGTGCACCACCGGGTGAAGAACAATCTGCAGGTCATCACCAGCCTGCTGAATCTGCAGGCGAACAACGCCGAAGACCCACGGGTGCGCGACATCCTGAACGAAAGCCAGAACCGGGTGCGCGCGATGGCGCTGACCCACCAGCTGCTGTACGAACGCAAGGATTTCTCGCGCGTCGATCTGGGCGACTACATCAACCGGCTGTCGCAGCTGCTGCGCGGTACCTACCGCAGCGGATCGGACCGGGTCGAACTGCGGCTCGACCGGCCGGCCAGCCCGGTGTACCTCGAC
>Ga0123388_1003737_pt1 | contig 15070 bp, 16 predicted proteins | sample T0HHNO3metaT_FD_89916 | JGI IMG/M metagenome (GOLD analysis project Ga0123388, IMG submission 89916) | Methane-oxidizing artificial microbial communities from Washington, USA to study methane cycling - T0-HHNO3 metaT (Metagenome... | ecosystem: Engineered > Modeled > Simulated communities...
AGTTGTGGCGGCAAAGGCAGAGTTTGCTGCAAAAGATAGCAAGCCCGCAATAAATACTGATTTCATGCTCATAGTAGCCTTGTAAACATTAAAGAATTTTTTAGTTTTCGCAGATTATCACCACGACCTTATCTCATCAATAGTAATTATGGGCTATTTCCAGACATACATGACGACTCTTGCGACCGACTCCATGCTCGCTTTCACAACAAGCCAACATCACGGCCAACAATTGCCACCGAGATTACGTCGCCCCCCTGATTGCCTGCCTATTGCTCAAAGTGTGTGTCTATGGGCAGGGTTTGGGCTGTGAAACGAGTACTTAGCCAGCAATCTTTGACTTACCCATTGCATTACTTTTTCTTTCCCTGAAGGCGAGTAATAACTGAAATGTGGAAATCCAATAATATCAACCTCTCGCCCATCAATACTCGTCTTGAATGCTTTTATCTGCCAGTCACCGTGACCAGATTCGCAATATTCAATTTGACCTTGGTATTTATTGTGTAAATATAAGAATGGTGAAGGATTGCTATTACCAAAGACCAAAATAGCTTTTGGTTTTACAATGCTAATAATTGCTTCATGCACAGGCCAACACACATCGGCTAGGGAATGTTTTACCCCGCTCAAAATAAGTCACCTCATTTCAAACGGTCCTAGTGGCAAACCATGCCCTGAACAGAATAATGAAGGATCAGATCCCAACCGCATATGGGATTTCTTCCTAATATTAATGGGAGTGTCAGGTCTTCTTTGACAGCTGGATTACGAGTACTTATATTGAATAAACATCCATCCTTTCCCGAGGAAACCGATGATTAAAGCCTGGCATTCCTCCGAGTGTTGGGCTTTTTCTTTATCTATCGCCAACCCCTTTGTATGGATAACCCCCACACCCAGTCAACATAACGGCCAACAACTGCCACCGGGATTACCGCCGTATCAGCTAGCCCCTGATTACTTGCCTATAGCTCAAGACGAGCGACTATAGGCAGGGTTGAGGGCTCCGAATAAGTAATTTCCAGAGGCTCGACTCGTCGACCTTACGGTCCCGATACTGTCCAGCTATTCGAGAGCGCTGGAGGACTATCAAACATCTAAATATTGTTTTTTTAAGAATCCATTTATTGATCTATCGCAAGCTCAAAGAGGGACATATTTTATAGTCTAGACTTGCATCATCGTCACGGTCACATTAATAATGCACTGTGCAAATTGTATTTATTTTGTACAGCAGCCTCCATATAAGAAAGAGAGCGTTTCATGGGTATATATAAAAAGTTTTGGCTCATCCTCATTGCAGTACTCATAGTTACATTTACTATTCTGGGCTATATGGGCGCCGAGGTTTATCGTTCAGCACCACCGATTCCCAAGAGCGTGATGAGCAATGACCATCAACTTGAATTTAAAGAAGCTGACATTCTGACGGGGCAATCACACTGGCAATCAATTGGTGGAATGCAAATGGGCTCAATATGGGGACATGGCGCTTACCAAGCGCCAGACTGGACTGCCGATTGGTTACATCGTGAATTGATCGCTTGGCTGAATTTAGCAGCTCAGGAAACCTATAGTTCAAGTTATGACATGCTGGATCCTGTTAAACAAGCAGGCCTGCGTGAGATGCTCAAGCAAGAATATCGCAGCAATCGACTGGATGACCAAGGCATCTTGTCACTGACACCACGTCGCGCTAAAGCGGTGCAACAAACCGCCGCATATTACGGAGCATTGTTTTCTGATGCACCAGAGCTTAAGAAAACCCGTATCGCATATGCCATGAAAGACAATACATTGCCCGATGCGAAGGCCAGGAAAAAGATGGCATATTTCTTTTTCTGGACATCGTGGGCAGCAGCAACCGAGCGTGCCGAGGGAGCGGTAACATACACCAATAACTGGCCTCATGAGCCCTTGATCGCCAACAAACCGAGCAGCGAGAATATCCTTTGGTCCATGGGCAGTATTGTATTTTTGTTGGCTGGCATAGGGCTGCTAATTTTAGGCTGGACAGCATTACGCAAAGAAGATGATGTACCTCCCAAAGCAGGCAAGCTTGATCCTATTACCAGTTTCGCATTAACACCCTCGCAGCAAGCCCTAGGAAAATACCTGTTTATTGTGGTTGCCTTGCTGATATTCCAAGTGTTTATTGGTGGGTTTACTGCACATTACACGGTAGAAGGCCAAGAGTTTTATGGCGTTGACGTATCACAATGGTTTCCCTATTCACTCACCCGTACCTGGCACATCCAGAGTGCTTTATTCTGGATCGCCACCGGCTTTCTGGCCGCTGGATTATTTTTGGCACCGATCATTAATGGCGGCAAAGATCCTGCATATCAAAAACTAGGGGTGAATATTCTGTTTATCGCTTTACTGATTGTGGTCACAGGTTCTTTCCTTGGCCAATATTCAGCGATCGCTCACCTAATACCAACTGCATTTAATTTCTGGTTTGGGCATCAGGGCTATGAATATATAGACCTTGGCCGTTTCTGGCAGATTGCATTATTTGTTGGCCTGTTATTGTGGCTAGGTTTAATGCTTCGCTGCATGATCCCCGCGCTTAAGGCAAAAGATAGCGATAAAAATCTACTGGCATTATTGACCGCTTCGGTGATTGCGATTGGTTTATTTTATGGCAGTGGCCTGTTCTATGGTGAACATAGCAATCTCTCGGTGATGGAATACTGGCGTTGGTGGGTTGTGCACCTGTGGGTGGAAGGTATTTTCGAGGTATTTGCCACTGCAGCGTTGGCCTACATTTTTATGTCACTTGGCCTGGTATCTAGGTCTGTTGCAACAACCACTAGCTTGGCATCAGCATCGTTGTTTATGGTTGGTGGCATTCCGGGTACGTTCCATCACCTTTATTTCTCTGGAACGACTACGCCAGTTATGGCAATCGGCGCCAGTTTCAGTGCGCTAGAAGTTGTTCCTTTACTTGTGCTCGGTCATGAAGCGTGGCATCACTGGCACTTGCATAAACGAGCAATATGGCTTGAGAACTTACGTTGGCCTTTATGTTGCTTTGCAGCGGTCGCTTTCTGGAATATGCTGGGCGCAGGCGTATTTGGTTTTCTAATCAATCCACCTATTTCTCTATATTACATTCAAGGGCTCAACACGACAGCGGTACACGCTCATGCTGCACTGTTTGGTGTATATGGCTTCCTTGCTATCGGCTTCTGCCTGCTAGTGTTACGATATATCCGCCCGCACGTAATCTTTAACGAAAAGCTAATGAGAACAGGCTTTTGGGCGCTCAATATCGGATTATTGTTAATGATATTTACCAGCCTCTTGCCGATTGGTTTTATGCAATTCCAAGCCAGCTTTAACGAAGGCCTCTGGTACGCACGTAGTGAGGAGTTCATGCAACAACCATTATTGCAAACCCTAAGATGGGTAAGAACCTTTGGGGATGTTGTCTTCATTATTGGGGCCTTATCCATTGCAAGCCAAGTTACACTGAGTCTTTTGGATAGGAAGCCGCACCATCATATAAGTACTGTTTAATTACAATTGAGCAGAAGGGTTTCCATATGAGCATTCAACACTACGCGCCAGGTGAAGTGATCAACATTAGTCCTGATGGCGCCAAATTTGAGTCTGCCAAATCGGAAACCTTAATACGCGAAAGCCATATTGAGGTTTTCAGGTTTATTTTAAACGCAGGCAAAACCACACCAGAGCATACAGCAGCCGGTGCTGTCACTATTCAGTGTATGAAGGTGAGGTTGAATTGAATCTGGCAGGACAAATCAGAATTCTGAAAGCAAATACTCTGGTTTATTTGAGTGCGGGTGCCAGCCATACAGTTAAAGCTCTTTCGGACAGTACGCTACTGATTACGATCTTACTGCAACGCGAATAATAGAAAGGAAGCCACGATGGCAGATAAATTACAAACCAACGTCAACAACCCTTCTGATCAAGAGGCAAACACGCATGCAGACAAGAAAAAAACTAAAAAATATCACCTAGGCATAGAGCAGGCGCTTGAAGAAGAAATTGGGTTAGAGGTTGAGCATGGCCTGCTCTCTGAAAGCGAGCTTAATAGCGGGAATGACATTTAACCTCTCCCTGTTGCGAACCACAAAAACAAAAAAAACCTAAAGCGTTGACCTTAAGTCTCTTTATAAACCACTCTTGTAAGCCGAACACGGCACACGCACAATTGGAATGGGGGAGCAGATATCTTTGCACTATTATTTACTCAAACAAGAACACCCATCCGAGAAAGCTTGCTAACAACAATCCAATTACCGGGAAGACTTTTAACAGCAAATAAATAACCCATATAACTCTGACTATTACAAGAACCCCTGTCCAATACAATATTCTGATGATTAAATTTATATACTCAGACATAAATACATTTCTTTGGCGCCTAACAAACAGAATTATATTGCAAGCATCCACATAGGGTAGACTATCTGGTGGTAGCGAGGAGGCTAGCTAATTAATAACTCAAGTTATTTTTTACTGTAGGGCAACCCAATATTATTGCTTTTGCAGATTGCTTCATAATGCACCAGAATCTCAAATAAATGCTCCTGCATCTCTTCGATTTCAGCCCTTAGCTCGCTAACATCTTCTTCATGCAGTAATTTATTCATTCGCTCGACTCGCTGCAGCATTGAGCTTAGGCTATCCCCTTGAAACACAACGCCCGGATATTTTCTGTCTCTGAGTTGGACGACAGCAAAGTTAGTTGGCTCGCTTAATAGTTTTACGTCTTCGCTCATGCTCACTCTTAAAGCTAATAAAAATATCTAGTTAGTTTACCTCACTACAAAACAAAAAAGACCCAAGGCGTTAACCTTGAGTCTCTCTATAAATGGCGACCTCTCTGTGAGTCGAACACAGAACTAGAATATTTCCATAACATGAGATTCCCCAATAGGTGGAAAGTTAAATATAACCGATTCATATTGACCCTCAACTGTTTCAATATCGACTGAATCACCACTATCAAACGTAATATTCAGAGAATATGGAGAGTTTAGCTTAGCTTTGTTCGGTATTTGTCTAACAAGCAATCCCCACGGACTTGAGTTTGGAAATTCATTCCACTCGTAAACCGTCCCGCCTATTGTGGCAAACATTCGCTCTGTACACTGAATATTGAAGTTAGAAAAATTAATATTCAACACATAAGTAGCTAGTAAAATTGAGTCGACATACTCTTCACCACTTGAAAAATGGCCATTAAGAATTTCGACGATATCTTCAGTATAACTAATCATTTTTTATTCCATTGATACATGAATTTTTTAAATTAGTGAGTTCAAGACAATCTTCAAGCAATTACAACTTACCTTACCATAAAACAAAAAGACCTAAGGCGTTAACCTCAAGTCTCATGATGTTCTATTCTCCTAGCAATCGAAGTTGATTATCATCCTTTCAGCTTGAAACTCTTGAGCAGATTTTGGATTGATTGCCGCATACCTGACATAACCACTTCATGTTTTCTTAAAACTCCAGATGCGTTGGCAAATAGTTCAGGCTGAAGAAACAATAAAGGTAGATCAGCAACTACCACACCACGATTTTGGCGCGAAAGAATTTCATCAGCATAAGCCAGAGCATTCTCCACAGACTTTCTTAATCGAAATGAACTAGTTTCTGTAATAAGAGACTTCAGAACCATTTCGTACTCTATTATGGAAGGGGCATCAGGTAATGTAGCAGCGGCTATCTGCGCTAAGGGAGACATATTTGGTGCTGGTGCTCTATAAGCAATCAAAGTATCAAGAGCCATTAGTTGTTTGGCTCCATCAGAAGACAACCAAAGCTTTATTCGTGACCAAGGTGTTCCTAACAAAGCAGCCCCTTCTCCCCAATGTGTAGAAACAGGTGAATTTACTGTGGCTTCAAGCCAGTCAATAGCTTCTGTACATCCTGTGTATGCGACTAAATAGGAGTTGGATGAACGCAAACCAGGAGACTGACTGTAAAGCACTTCAATCAACCACGAAAGTGCAATTTGTGGACCACTTTCACGGAGCTGTAGTGCAAATGGTTCATGGAGCAAACGTGAATCTGCTTTTTGAAGGCCTATATTCATAAAAGCTCAACAGTAGTTTAACTTGAGAGCTAGTTTACCCCACCCCAAACAAAAAAGACCCAAGGCGTTAGCCTCAAGTCTCATAATGTACTGCCCACCTAACAATCGAACCTGATTATCAACGCTTGTCACTCCCGCCTGGAAAACTCCTAATTACCACGCCAAGCCAACATAGCGGCCAACGATTGCCACCGAGATTACCGTCGTATCAGCTAGTCACTGACTGGTTAGTCGCGACTCAAAGCAGAAGGTATTTTGAATTTATTGCAAATGGGAATTATTATCAATATACTCCAAAAACTATTGAATGCGTTTCTAAGACCTCCATCTTGCAGACACACCCCGCACAAACTAAGCTACTTTCATCGTTCGTCCTCCATTACGACGGACTAGTTAAATATATACATCGCTATTTTGGAAACTATCAATTTGCTAACGATGTTGTCCAAGATGTTTGCATTCATTTAATGGAAAACCCCATTTCAACTGAAATTGAATTCCCATTATCTTATTTACGTAAAGCCAGCTTCAACCAAGCACTTGATAAGCGAAAGTACATTAAAGTATGCGAAGAATATGCTGCAACTGTAGAACCCGATTCAGAAGCGCATTATCACGATGGTGCAGCGGCATTAGAGCTCAAACAAAAAATTGAACAATTCAAACGCATCATCGATAATCTTCCCCAGAAACAAAGGCTGGTTTTCCTGATGCATCAGTTGCACGAAATGCCACATAAGGAAATTGCAACCGAAATGGGGATTTCTCCTAATATGGTTTCACGCCACTTCAATAAGGCAATGGACAGCATTACCATTGCCAGAAAACAATTAGGTCTTTAGAATCCATCAACCCTTGCCTAACAAGGCGCTGTATTTCTTTAAGAATTACATTGTGAATCACACTCCCCAACCCTCAGAAAAACCAGAGCCATCATCTGCAACCCATACAGAAATGACTTACCTTTCTGCCGGGAAAAATCACTATCCAACAAAATCAGAACTCATTGCCGAAGCTAATCTGCTTCGAGAAAAGTCTGCCCACCGTAAGAATACCCTCAAAGGTACAGTTGCTCTAGCTTGTACATTGCTGGCCATTTGGGGCATTAACCCGGAAATTGGGTCTGAAAGTTTTTCAACCAACTATTCAGAACGCTTGAATATCACCCTGAAAGACGGCAGTGCTGTTCTTTTAAATGCTAACTCCAGTTTGATCTCATCCAATAGACTCAGGTCTAGAGAGGTATTACTTGTTAAAGGCGAAGCATCATTCACGGTCAAGCATGAGATTCGGCCATTCATAGTAAATGTTGATCGCGCAAGTATCCTGGATATTGGTACAGTGTTTAACATTACAAAATGGAACAACTCGTTCGTTACTACTGTGACGAAGGGCGAAGTTGAGTTTCGTATGGGAGAAGCTAAACAAAGACTAATCACTGGTCGTTCAATTCAGGTGACAGGAGATGTTGCTAGTGCCCCATATCAAGCAGACCTGGAAATGATTACAGCGTGGCAATCCGGCAAGATTATGTTCAATGGCACGCCATTAAAAGAAGTGATTTCACAAATACAACGATATCGGAAAGAACCCATTATCCTGGATGAGCATATTCAAAATGTAAGAATTACGGGGATCTACGACATCAACAAAATTGAGACTCTTTTAGACAGTTTACCTTCAATATTTGCCATTAAAGTTAATCGTCTTGCAGATGGCGAAATAAGAATTTCAAAGAAATAATTCAAATAGACGTGCTAATTTCATTTAGATGAATCGTTTATAGATATGTAGCGCATTTACTTAAGCGCTAATTATCTTTGAGGGAAATATGAAATTAGATAACACGCTTCTACCGCACAAGCGCAATCAGCTTATTCGTTTTTCAATTGCAGCAATATTGTCATGCAGTATGTTTGCGCATGCTGCGACAACCAATCTTGATATTCCAGCTCAACCGCTTGATCAAGCTATTTATTCATTAGCCAAACAAACAGGTCAAAGTATTGCATTCTCCACTGAAATGACAAATACGCTGAGAGCTCCTCCGGTCAAGGGGAATTACAGCATAGAACAAGCCTTAGAAATTATGCTTACAGGCTCTGGCCTCACGCTTCAAAAAAACGCGGGTGGATATGCCATCATTAAGGCAGTAGACAGGAAGGTCGAAACGCTTCCAGAAGTAAATGTGTCCGCGGTTAAAGACAAAGCTGAGGAAACCGCTGCAACACCGATAAAAGGCTACGTCGCCAAACGTGCTACCACAGCAACAAAAACTGACGCTTCAATTCTTGAAACACCCCAAGCCATTTCAATCATTACCCGTGATGAATTGGATATGCGAAATGTGCAACGCGATGGAGATGCTCTACGTTACATGTCTGGAGTCATCAGCGAAAACTATGGCGCTGATATCCGGCCTGGGTATGATATTGGTACGATTCGAGGCTTTGATGCTTCTACGACTGGGATGTATCGAGATGGTCTACGTGAAACCAACGGTTTGTGGTCACGTGTCTCTACCGACATTTCAACAACAGATCGCATTGAAGTACTCAAAGGGCCATCGTCTGTACTTTATGGTCAAAGTGAACCTGCGGGGGTCATAAACAAGATCACAAAAAAGCCCACTGACTCCCCATTACGACAAATTGAACTGCAGGCAGGTAATTTCAATCGCTATCAAGGTTCCATCGACGTAGGTGGCCCAGTGAATGATGACAACACTGTACTTTATAGAGTGATAGGTTTAGTTCGCGACAGCGAGTCCCAATATAAATACAACAATAATCATAGAAGCAAAGATGACCGTGAGGTATTTGCGCCATCCATTACACTAAAACCAACCGACAAAACTACTCTGACATTGCAGTTGGACTATTTGCACGCGAAAACCGGAGTTCCTTTTACTGTAGGCACAGCAACCTCATCAACTCACACCATGCTTGGTGATTACACTTATGACAAGAACGAACGTACACAGATAAATTACGGTTATCTATTCGAACATATTTTTAGCGATTACTTCACTGTGCGCCAGAATTTACGCGTCAGCAATGTTGATTTCCAATATAAGCGCATGGGAGCAGATGCCATGGTTGGTAACTTGATAGCACGCTCCAGAAGTATTATTGATGAACAGCTAAATGGCGTTGCTTTGGATAACCAGGCACAAATCAAATTTGACACAGGCTCAATCAAACATACCGCACTTGCTGGTGTTGATTTCCAGAGATCATCTTACACGAACCGCAGTGGTGATGCCGCACCAGCCACTGCTGATGACTTGCTCGATCCAATCAATCCTGTATACGGATTGCACTTTTCCAATCCGGCTTATACAAGTAAAAACTATCAGTCCATTCGTCAGGTAGGCCTTTATTTACAGGACCAGGTCAAATTTGACGACCATTTGGTACTCACTTTGAGTGGCCGCAAGGATTTAGCTGGCATTGATACCAAGAACAAACTGACAGGCACTAAGCATGATCAGAATGATGATAAATTCACTTATCGTGCTGGCCTTGCCTATGTATTTGATAGTGGTTTTGCACCGTACATCACACATGCAACTTCTTTCAATCCATCTATTGGCATAGATGCTGCTGGTAGATCTCTGAAACCGACTACGGGTAAACTTAACGAAATTGGCCTTCGATATATTCCTCCAGGTCGCAATGACTCTTACACATTCTCGTTATATGAGCTAACTCAGAAAAATGTGGTTGTCTACAATTCCGTCACCTTTGATGCGCTCCAGGCTGGTGAAATTCGTTCGCGCGGCATGGAGTTCGAAGTCAAAACTAATCTACTGCAAGACCTCAATCTGATTACAGCATTCACCTTACAGGATGTTGAGATTACAAAAACTGGAAATAATATTGGTCTAGGTAATAAAGGCGATAGCCCCATCTATGTCCCAAAGAAATCCGTATCATCCTGGCTTGATTATAGACTCTCGTCAGGAGCATTATCAGGGCTTGGGATTGGCGGCGGTGTGCGCTATGTGGGGCATAGCAACGGAGGAGACCCGTGGGGTGGGGTGACCTATGAGAGTGAGTCATATACAGTATTTGATGCTGCAATTAATTACACCAAAAACCAATGGCGCTTCGCTCTTAATATTAATAACTTGTTCGATAAGCAATACACCATTTGCGGTTATAGCGGTTGCACTTGGGGCTATGAACGTACGGCTATTGCTACGGCAAGATATAACTTCTGATCTAAGTTAATCAACGCAAGTTAAAGCATTATAGAAAAACCAAAATAAAAAGCTGGCATCGTAAGAGCCAGCTTTTTTGGTTAAGCACCTAATCTCGAACATCCAAGCCAACATAACGGCCAACGATTACCAACCGGGATTACCGTCGTATCAGCCAGCCCCTGGTTATTTGGCTATGGCTCAAGACGTGCGACTATCGGCAAGGTTGGGGGGCTGCGGGTAGATCAATCTCGTTGACTTCCAAGCACTTCAAAAGAGGTTACATAAGGACCAATAATCGTTTGATTGCCATCTAGCTTAATCTTATCGCCTACCTTTAGATGTCGATAATTGAACAGTCTAGAAGTTAAAACCAAATAATATGACTGCTTAGTTTCTACATCTTCTAGCTCCAAAGACACATTATGAGATTTGTAGAAGTTTGTTTTTTTGATCACCACCTGCTCCTCAAAGTGAGAGCTAGGCAACACTTTCGTAAACATTCCTAAAAAAATTGGGCTATCCCATGCAATCATGAAGGAGAAAAAGATAGCTCCCAATGTAATAGCAATTCGATCGCGATAATTAGTGTTTTTTTCAGATGAACGATTGATAGATAAAAAAAATAAAACACTACAAATAAACAGCATGTTTATCAATGAAATTAAAAATCTCGATCCAATATTGAGGCTGTGCATAAATGGAAGAATACCAATCACCACCTGAATCAACATAGGTATAAATAAAGTTAAGAGGAAATAAAGTGCAATGAACCAACCAATGCTTTGCTTCCACACAGGGACCTTATTAGATCTAGATCGCTTCATTTGTTCTTTTCATTGATACTTAAACATAAGCAACAAGTTTACCTCACCACAAAACAAAAAAGACCCAAGGCGTCAACCTTGAGTCTCTCTATAAATGGTGGTCCCTCTGTGAGTCGAACAAAGCACCAACGGGTTATTAGTCAGGCTCTAATCCAGCATGAGCTAAGGGGCCGGAATTGGCCTTAACATCAAAGCTCAACGGCACTGAATCCATTAGCTGGAGGATCTTATTAGAACGCTTACCGGATCTTTGAGCCATTGGGATTTACTGCTTCCTCATCGCGGCGAGTAGTGTAGTACTGCTTCTTGTGATCAAGTTCGTAGAAGAGGACGCCATGGATGCCCATCGCCTCAGGTTTTCGCACACGACGCTTCCAAATTTCTGAGAACGCAGCATCAAGCTTCTCAACCGGCCCTCGTGCCATGACCTCATTAATAAAGGCTATGTCTTGGTTTGGGGGAAAGATAAGCCAGAATTCCTCGTCTGTCGCCGCAAAAATGTCGTACACGCAGTTGTCCGCGCCATCGATGACCTGAATGTTTTTCATGTGCTCAAATTTAATTATTACAGTCAGCAAAACTATAGTTTACCTCACCACAAAACAAAAAAGACCCAAGGCATTAACCTCAAGTCGCATCTTGCACTGCCCACCTCTTTTATCTAACTTTCCACTCCACGCCAAGCCGACATAACGGCCAACGATTTCAACCTGGATTACCGTCGTATCAGCCAGCCTCTGATTGCTTGGCCATGGCTCAAGGCGTGCGATTATGGATAAGATTTGGGCTGCGAGTGGGTGAGTTTCGTGGTCGATTCGAGGGTGGCAGTTTGAAAATCTAAAAATAGCGGAATGCTGAAAAGCTGAGATTGCCAGTACATCCTCACTCTTGAATAGTGAGTTTAATTATCCTCAGTACAAAATTTTGGAGGTGCTGTAGGCCCGATAAACCCACCACATTGGGCACAAACTCTACCACGCTTCCAGATTTGCGGATCATCAACTAAGGTTTTTTCTGACTCTTTAAAAGTAATTATTTCAGCATGTATTTCATCGTTATTACGTGTTGATAATCGAACCTCTTTTACGTCAAAGCTAAGGTTTTTTCCTATCCAATTTAACTTATAACTTTCTCTGGGTTCAAGAATTAACATGTCTTCGACTGTTTTCCAAGTTCCATTGCCACCGTTATTATAATCGCAGCCATTCAAACGCCATCTGAAAGTGCCAGTCTTATTAATTTGCAAATTGATTGCATCCCATGTTTTTGGCAAGTGAAATACTCCATTAAAGCTTGCTGACAACTCTTCCTGAGCCAAAACAAGCAATGAATATAGTGCAATAAATATCAACAACGTAAAACGGATCATAATTTGGACGGGCTATAGAATATTGTTAATTTAACTTAGTTTACCTCACCCAAAACAAAAAAGACCCAAGGCGTTAACCTTGAGTCTCGTCTTGAACCGCCCACTTGAGCATCGAACTTTAATATCACCGGTAGACGCTTTCACTTGGAAAACTCCAAGTTCCCACGCTAAGCCAACATAACGGCCAGCGATCTCTAACGGGATTACCGTCATATCAGCCAGCCCCTGATCATTTGGCTATGGTTCAAGGCGTGTGACTATGTTTGGGGCAGCGCGTGAGCGAATTTTGGCAGTTTACTCACACTCACTTTTTGATAGGCTGATTTCTCCAACGGAATCGCCAAAGCAAACCGCATGCAGTAATGATACTTACAGTAAATGAAATAATGAATGTTGCTAAAACTTGTCCCAAGCCCTCTAAACCAAATGCAAAATCATCAGCTAGCTCAGCCCTATCAGTTATGTGATGCTGAAGCATATATTGATTAACGAAATAGTCATCGGAAATTTCAGTGGCTATAAGTGCAATCGCCAAGGCAATAACAACAACTAGAATACTTCTCCCAACAAATCTCACGACAAACTTTATGGAAGGCATATGAGCAGGGTCTCAGTTAAGAATGGGTAAGTTGAATTATTCATTTAGTGATGTATTACATTGACTCTTACAAGGCTTCAGTTGCTGATCACGACTCACTTTTAAGCTGCCAATATAATCAGATTTCTTACTATTAGAATATACGATATGCAGATCCCTTCCATATGGCGCTTCGTCAAAGTCCCAAGCCCAATAAGTTCGACCTTTATTTGCATTGAATAAGAAAAACTCTCCACTTTCTGGCAGCTTAACTTTCCGTTTAAGCTCCACACTGAGAACTTTGCTTTGTTGATCTAATGTATTTCTCAAACGATCATGTTGCTCATTGGGCAATACACTTTTCATTGTCACACTATCCTCTTTCGGTTGAAGACTTGGATCAATTTGAGATTCATTCACGTCCAGGCCAAGTAAACTCCAATAAATATCTTGATAGATATATCCTCTTCTCCCGAATCTAGAGATTACACTTTCCTTTCCTGAATTATCAAAGTCTCCTGTACTCCAGCCGCTAGAATAAAAAACCTCGAGTCCTGCAGGTGGTAAATATTTGTGCGGCCATGCAACATTTATAAAGAGGGCGTTATTATCGTTATCTTGAATCAATTCTCTTAATTTCCTACATGCCGGATGTCTACAAGTTGTGTCGGCTTTTGCGATTGTTTGCATGAAACAAACATTTTGCTTTTCATATTTATTATCAGTAATCCTTTTAATCCGGCTTACCAATAAACCGTCAGAATCTCCCGTATCTGTATAAACAAAATAGTTATGTCCTTCAAATCTTACTAATTGAGGATCTCTAAGAACGCCGAGGTCTAGCGAAAATTTTAAAATAAGGTCTTTACCATCTTGCAGACTCCCTTCAGCAAGAGCATAAACTTCAGCATTTGTATACCTACCACTTCCTTCAACATTCCAAACAAGTAAATCATCAACACTATCGTCATCAACATCTACAATCATGGCTCCATCAGAGTAATAATGATGTTCAAGTAAATCAAGATTAGCTTTATCAAGAATTTCTTGCTCTAGATTGTTAAGGTATCTGCTGGGATTAATTGTTTTTGCGACTGAGTCGGCTAATAAAGGTGCAAGCTGAGCACAAATATTTTGATTGGCTTCAGTCGCTGCTAATGTGAAAACAGAATAGACGAGAGAAAAGGCAGAGGCGATTAAATTAATTACTCTTAGAGACATGTCTTCAATCAAGATTGGAATTTTGACCCTAATATATCTCACCAGCACAAAACAAAAAAGACCCAAGGCGTTAACCTTGAGTCTCTCTATAAATGGTGGCCCCTCTGTGAGTCGAACACAGCACCAACGGATTATGAGTCCGCTGCTCTAAACTATGATTCCCCACTAAACCAGCATAATAGTCAACGATTTCCGCTGTGACTAACGTCGTATCAGCTTAACATCTGATGGTTTTTTAAAGATGCCCTTTGTCTTACCTTTATACGCAAGGCTGGTAAGTATAAACATACCATACTGCTTAAAAGCATTTGCATGGCCCACGATTTCCTTCGCCCTGACTTACAACTTTAGTAACAATCTTACCCGAGTCAGACTCGTCAAAAAAACGAAACTCTGTTCCAGCATTAACAATAGTACCAAGCTCATGACAAGACACAGTGTAGTTATGTCTAGCAGCCACATCTAAATCTAACGTTCCGTGAGTTACACCAGCGGTATCTGCGTATTCACATATCAGATTTAAGGTGTGCCTTCCAGGTGTAAGCTTTATTGGCAAAGGTTCTCTTGGCCCTTTAGATACGTAATATCCATCTATTCCTATTAGACGAGCACGGCTTGTATTAAATAAATTCTTTGTTAACAATCCGCGAATAGTTGATATGTGCTCAATTGGTAGTGATGGCTCAACATAAAAACCTGACAGCTTAGGAGGAGGTTGCACACTAGCGCACCCAACTGTAGCAAGAGTGGTTATGATTAAAGTCGCCAAAGTTAGTTTATTCATAAT
>Ga0123388_1093635_pt1 | contig 15047 bp, 11 predicted proteins | sample T0HHNO3metaT_FD_89916 | JGI IMG/M metagenome (GOLD analysis project Ga0123388, IMG submission 89916) | Methane-oxidizing artificial microbial communities from Washington, USA to study methane cycling - T0-HHNO3 metaT (Metagenome... | ecosystem: Engineered > Modeled > Simulated communities...
GGGCGCACCGATCTTGACCGATTCGCCCTCACCGACCATCAGAATCTGGTCGATCACGATTTCCGAGCCCACATCCGCAGGTATCTGTTCTACCTTGATTTTTTCGCCAGCGGCAACGCGATACTGCTTGCCACCGGTTTTTATGACCGCGTACATGTGTAACCCCAGTAAGGTTTAAGGGAATCCACAACTATATCCGAGACGCTGGCTTTTTGTCAAAGGCTGCGAAACATCAACGGCTTGACGGGTTTTCGCGCGCTGCTACCATCCGCGTTTTTCCGCGTCCGGCAGCACTTCCTTGTCTTCAATGAACCGTCTTTACAGCCTGATTGCGGACGACATGCGCGCGCTGGATGGCGTCATCCGCGAGCGCCTGCACTCGGACGTCGTGCTGGTGCGCCAGGTGGCCGAGTACATCATCGGTGCCGGCGGCAAGCGGCTGCGTCCTGCACTGGTGCTGCTGACCTCCGGCGCATGCGGCTATTCCGGGCAGCATCGTACCGAACTGGCCGCCGTGGTCGAGTTCATCCACACCGCGACGCTGCTGCACGACGACGTGGTGGATGAGTCGGAACTGCGCCGTGGCGCCAAGACCGCCAATGCGCTGTTCGGCAACGCCGCCTCGGTGCTGGTCGGCGACTTCCTCTACTCGCGCGCCTTCCAGATGATGGTGTCGGTCGGCAGCATGCGCGTGCAGGCCGTGCTGGCCGAGGCGACCAACATCATTGCCGAGGGCGAGGTGCTGCAGTTGCTGAACTGCCACGATGCCGACGTAGACGAAGACCGCTATCTGCAGGTCATCCGCTACAAGACGGCCAAGCTGTTCGAGGCGGCCAGCCGCCTCGGCGCCATGCTGGCCGGCGTCGACGCCGACATCGAAGAACGTTTCGCACGTTTCGGCATGCACTTGGGAACTGCGTTCCAGCTGGTCGATGACATCCTCGATTACTCGGGCGACGAAGGTTCGATCGGCAAGAACCTCGGCGACGATCTGGCCGAGGGCAAGCCCACGCTGCCGCTGATCCACGTGATGAAGAACGGGACGCCGGAGCAGGTTGTCGTCGTCCGGCATGCCATCGAGGAGGGTGGGCGCGACGACTGGGCCGACGTGCTGAAGGCGGTGGTGGACAGCGGCGCGCTTGAGGTCGCCCGCGTCCGCGCGAGGGAGGAAGCCGAACTGGCGCGCGCGGAACTGGCCGGACTGCAGGCGAATGAATACCTGCAGAGTCTGCTCGATCTCGCAACGTTTGCAGTCGAGAGAAAGTTCTAGTAAAGTGCGCGCCTCGTTGCTTACGGCAACGGGCACGACGAGCTGCCTCGGTAGTTTGCTGTGAGGTTCGGGGAATAGCTCAGCCTGGTAGAGCACTGCGTTCGGGACGCAGGGGCCGGAGGTTCGAATCCTCTTTCCCCGACCAAGAATCCCGCAAGAAAGCCACCTTCCGAGGTGGCTTTTTTGTTTTGGAATCAAGGGTTTGTGGGCCAGTACCCTCAACTCTCTGCGTCCCAGTGGCACATCAATTCCAGGGTAAATGTGCCACTTTTGTGCCACTCGGCCACAAAACCCGCCTGCGCGTGCGGTTCGAGGCTAAACCCGGTTTCTAGACAGAGCTCCTTCCACTTTTTTGGAGCAGCTCGCATGTCCATCATCAACCGTTCTGCCTGGGTCGTTCACGTCCCCCGAAAACCCGCGCATACGCGCGAATTCTCTTTTACGAAAACGGATGCGGCGCAGGCCTACTGTCAGCAGCTTCGCGCCGCCGGCCTGGATGCGCGCCTCACTCAGCTCGAAAACTCCTGGCAACTGCGCCTGCGCTACGCGCACAACTCCTTTGTGCAAACCTTCGATTCACGCGAGGAGGCGGAAAAGACCCAGAAAAAGATCGAGGCCGACCGCGCGCTCTCGATTTTTCGTGATTACACCGCAGCGGCCCGCATCACTGTGCGCGAGCTGATGGAGCGTTACCGAGACGAGATCGTGCCTGCACACAAGGGCGCAGAGTCCGAAACTTACCGGATCAATCGGCTTCTTCGCGACGAAGAGTTCGTCGAAAAGCCCCTCTCGGCGCTCACGACCGAAGATCTTCAGGACTTCATCACCGAGCGTCTCACCGAAGTCGCGCCCAGCACCGTCGATCGCGAGATCGATGTCATTTCGCAGATCCTCAGATATGCGAGCGACGTCTGGAAGATCGCGCCCAGCGAGAGCCCGCTGCAGGGACTGCGCCGCCCCAAGTACTTCAACGAGCGTGACCGCCGTTTGTCTGCCAACGAAGAAAGGGCACTTTTCGAGGCGATTCAGGAAGTCGATCGGGAGTATCTCGAGGCGGTCCTCATCGTCGCGCTGTGCACAGCGATGCGCCGCAGCGAAATCCTTGGGCTTACGTGGTCTAACGTCGATCTGGAAAGGCGCTCAGCGCACCTCCCCGCCACAAAAAACGGACGGTCGCGTGATGTGCCTCTTTCAGCGCGTGCGGTGGCTGTCCTCGCAGCCCTGCCTCGGGTGTCCGAGAAAGTCTTTGAGATTGGCGAGTACTCCGTAAAGAAGAACTTCGTCCTTGCCTGCAAAAGGGCCGGATTGAACGACCTGCACTTTCATGACTTGCGGCACGAAGCCATCAGCCGATTCGCCGAGTCCGGCAAGTTCGGATTGCTCGATCTGCAAGCGATCAGCGGACATCGGGACACTCGGATGCTCTTGCGTTACACGCATCTGTGCGTCCAGCAACTCGCTCACAAGATGGACGAGATCCCGACGCAGGACATCGATTATGTCCACAAGGGGCGCAGACGTCGCGCGCGGCTCCGTATCGAAGGGGCGATTCAGTCTTGGCGAATGTATGCGTTCCATGACTGTGCAGCGCCGAGCGTTATCGGGGCCGCCTGCGCGTCCGCCAGGACCACGGAAAAAAGACAGAGAGAGGAAACAAAAAGCGAGCGCTTCATGGGACGAGGTCACAGTGCAAACCTGGTCTAGCCATCCGCCTTATCTCGATTGCGAAGATCTGTGTCTCTCATCCGAAAAGATGGTTGATTTCAAGGGGTGCATGTGGTGAAGTCCGCCTGCGATTCAGACCAACGAGAATACGACCGATGAATGCCACAACAGATACAGCAAAGAACCCCTCTACTTTCGAGTGGTCTTTGGCCGCTTACTGTCTGCTTCTCATTCTTTTGAGCGTGCTTTATGCCGAGCCAGGCTCTACAGATGCGGCAAGAGTTTTTGGACAATCCCTCGTTTACGGGCTGGTAGCCGCCATCCCCTTTTCATTGGCAGCAATTCCGGGCAAGACGAACAAGAAAGTGCTGCTGGCTTTTATTGCGATCGTCGCGTCCTTTCAAGTAGGCCGCATGATCGCAGCGAACACCCAGGAGGCGAACGCTAAAGAGGCGCTGGGGCAGATAATTCCGGAGTTCGAAAAGGACGTATCTCGAGTTGAGGACGCTGCGAGAACGTTTTACGGCCCCACCCCTTCCGATTCAGCCCCTGATGCCAAGACCCCGGAAGCATCGCTTTCTAAGGTGAACCCTGGGTCCAAATCGTTGAGCAGCCGGGATGAAGCCGCTGTTCAGCTGATGCAACAAATCCAGACAGGTTTCAGATGGGTGGTCGACAGACAACTTGCCATGCAACAGAGCTATCAGGCTGACTTGGCCGCCGCGGGCTTAAATTCCTTACTCGACCCTCAAAGGCTTAAAGCAGACCCTACTGGAAACCAAGGCAAGGCCATTCTTGAAAGATCAAGGGCTGCTCTGATCAAACATCGACAAATTTTCGAAAAGTATTACGGCTCTATGATCGAGGACTTCAAGCAATTTGTGCCTGAAAATGAACACTCAAAAGGGTTCTACCGGGGCATGAGAGATTCCTTTCCAAGGGGCTTGGAGAACACCACTCGGAGCTGGGATTACGAAGAGAAAATTTTGCACGAATTTACCGCGCTTGTTGCTCTTTTCAAATCTGCCCAGGGATGGGACGTGGTGGACGGCAATCTGATGTTTCCTACGGATGCGCAGGCGGAAGAGTACAATCAACGGTTGGCGAGAATCGACAGCTACTCAAGGGAACAACAGGCTCTCATAGAAGAAGGACAGAGAGGGCTTCGTAACGCTCTCAGCACAATGAAAGACATTGTGCAGTAGAAAGAAAATCGGCCTGAAAGGAAATCCTTCCAGGCCGTGAGTATGACAATTATGCTTTGAGTTGCCTTAGCGAAGCGTCACGCCATCAGCCATTTCGATCCAGGGCGCTTCGTCCCAGGATGTGAGGCCCGGGAGCTCCTCGCCGTAGTACTGGTCACGGGAGACGGCGATGCACTCCATACGCTTGTTGTGGCGAAGCCAGAACTCAACGATGGCCGTACTTGCTACCCGGCGGGGTTCATTTGGCGATTCAACCGGTTCGAGAGCTCCTGTCTTGCCTATCGCTCCTGATTAGGGTTGTGCAGCCGTGGCTCGGGAGCGCTGCGCGGTTGGCTGATCGGCCGACTGGTCTGCTATCAAAGCGGGTTCAGGGCGCTCGCTTATATCGCAGCCGCCATCAGAGTTTTGCGGACTTGCGGGGACGACCTGGCCCGCGCCTGTTCTCTGTAGGTCGTGCAATAGAAGGTGAGCTCTTTTGCGCGAAAGCTGGCTCAAGCCGGTCGTTAACGGCGGCCCAAAAGACATCACTTCTCCAATACACGCGGCGACCGCCGAGTGAATGGGGCGGCGGCAACACGCCAGCTCGGATGTGATTCGAGATCGTTCGAAGGCTTACGCCCAGCAACTCGGCGGCTTGCTGGCGTGTAATCGGGGCGGAGTTCATGTGACGACAGGGGCGGTGGTGGCTGACTGTTTCTATAGCTCCCGGACTTATCCCCCTCGTCTCCGAGGTTTCGCTTCGGGATCTCGAGCGAAATTCCTCGGGTGGCTGGCGCCTCGAAGATTTTGGAGGTTATGAAAATAGGTTTTGATATCGGCATAAAAAAATGTGCCACTTTTGTGCCACTGTGCCACTCAACGCATGCATCGACTTGCTTTTTCTTTCCCTCTGTTGCACTCTAAGTTGCTGATTTTTCAATGGTCAGCAGATTAGGCTTTGTCTGGAAAGAGGGTGTTTTGACGTTCGGGACGCAGGGGCCGGAGGTTCGAATCCTCTTTCCCCGACCAAGAATCCCGCAAAAAAGCCACCCTTCGGGGTGGCTTTTTTGTTTTCCGGTTCAGGGCCCGGAGCGAAGTCCTCGGTCGAAAGTCCGTATGCATGCCCGGGCCTCTCCCCGAACCGGACGGCCGGCCTCGTCCTGCTGCGCCCGCTGCGGGTCGAAAAAGCCTCCCGTTCAATGTAGCCTTGGCGACCCGGAACGAAACAGCACTGCTCACCGCAATGTCGCATCCCTACACCGATCTGCCGGATACCGCCTTCTGGTCGCGAACCGCTGGCGTTGCCGGATTCGACATGATGCAGGTCCCGGCGCCGAACGACGGTTTCGTGATCCATACGACGGACAGGATCGTGTCGGCGGGCAGCTGTTTTGCGCAGCATCTGGCCCGCCAGCTGCCGACGCGGGGCTTCAACTACCTGGTGACCGAAACAGGGCCGGCGGATCGCCTGTTCGGCGTCTATCCGGCGCGTTTCGGCAACATCTATACCGTTCGGCAGCTGCTTCAGCTGTTCGAACGCGCGTACGGATTGTTCGAGCCTCGCGTGCAGGCCTGGCGCTGGTCCGGGGCCTTCGTCGACCCGTTCCGGCCCAACGTCGAGCCGCAGGGCTTTGCCACGCTCGACGCTTTGCTGGCGGACCGTGTGTCGCACCTGGCGGCGGTGCGCCGGATGTTCGAGCAGTGCGACGTATTCGTGTTCACGCTGGGAATGACCGAAGCATGGGTGTCCGATGTCGATGGCGCCGTGTTTCCGCTGGCGCCCGGCGTACATGGTGAGCCGGAAGGGGAGTCGAACTGCCGCTTCCACAATTTCTCGGTACCAGAAATGGTGGATGACCTGCGGCGTCTCGTCGGCAATCTGCGCGTGCTGAATCCATCGGTGAAACTGGTACTGAGCGTTTCGCCAGTGTCCATTGCGGCCACCTATGAGCCGCGTCATGTGCTGGTCTCCAACAGCTACACCAAGGCGGCGCTGCGCGTGGTCGCGGACATGATGACGCGAGAGGATGATCTGACCACCTATTTCCCGTCCTATGAGTGCGTTGCCGGCCATCACACGATGGGGCGCTACTATCAGTCTGACATGCGGCATGTGACCCCAGAAGGTGTGCGCGACGTGGTCGATTACTTCACCCGCTTGTACCAGGCACAGGGCCCGGCGGCCGCGAAGCCGGGGCTCACGTCGTCGGCGGCGCAGACCACCCGGTCGGAGCGTGACCAGTGGTATGAAGTGTGGTGTGACGAAGAGCAGCTGACGGCACCATGAGATTCGGCATCGTCGGTAATTGCCAGTCGCGCGGCCTGCTCGACTGCCTGGAAGCGCTGGCGCCCGATCACCTGTTCGATGCGATACAGGTCGAGCAGCTGGAGGATGGTGACGAGTCGACGCTGGCGGCCGTGATGGCTCTGGCGAACGAGGTGGATGTGCTGTTTGCGCACCTGCCGGAATATGCGGTTGCCAGTGCAGGGCCCCAGCAGGCCTTGCGGAACGCCCTGTCGCGGGCGCGCCCGCGTTCGGTGATCGCCATTCCCACCGTGGTGTTCGGCGGCTTTCATCCGGACAGCTGCGTGCTCCGCTGCAACGGCACCTATGTGCAGACTGTCGCCTCCCACTATCACTCGGCCATCATTGCCGGCGCCTACCTTTGCAAGCTGCCCGCGACGCGCGTACCCGCGCTGTTCAACCGCTTCGTCTATGCCGGACTGGGTTATGTGAGCGACTTTGCGCACCACCGGCAGGCCTTGCTCGATAACTTCTCGAGTCTGGGCTTCGATGCCGGCTACATTTTTGCCGCCCGTCGCATCTTCATGCACTGTCCGAACCACCCGGCGGTGTCCGTCCTGTTCGAGCTGGCAAAGCAGATGCTGGCCCGGGTGAATGTCGAGCCCCTGGCTGTGCCTCCGCCGGAGGACTGGCTGTTGAAGAACTCACTGCTGTGGCCGGTCTATCCCGGGTTGCCGGGATCCACGCCTGGCGAGAGTGACGAGGTGGCGCCCGCCAGTTCGCTGCACCTTACCCACGGCGAGCGAGTGATTTCCTGGGCGGAACTGATTGAAAGCAGCTACGCGTGCTACACCGACAATCGTTTGGAAAGTGCCGACTGGCTGTCGCCGGCCATCGAGCGTGCGGCACGATTCCTGAATGAGCACGTCCGCCCATGAACGATGCGCCGGCCGCTGACCGATTTGCCGGTGCGCTGTCCGTGCCCGGAGAGGGCAGGACCTTGCTGCGCGCACCCTCCGAATTCTCGACGACCTACGCATGAACATCTATCACGCCGACATCCAGATCGCCGCCGCCCGGTATCTGGGATGGATGCCGGACTGCATCGCCGTCACCGACGACGACATCACGGTATCCGGATGGGCGCTGTCGATCTGGAACGCGCCGGCGCAGCTGCGCTTCCTGATCAACGGCGCCGACTTCGATCAGGTTGATCGCGCGCTTGCGTCGCCGGACCTGCTGGCGCCGTTCGCTCACATTCCGCATGCCGTGAATTCGCGCTTCTTCTGCAGGCATCGCCGGGACGGCCGGCCGGACCTGTTTGCCGACGGCTTCATCCGCCTCAACGTGACCGGCCCGTTCGGCGAACACCGGCTGTCGTACCGCACCGCGTGGTATCTGGCCGACCCCGCGCGTGAGCCCGACATGCCGTCGCCAGCGCAGATCGAGCGCGTCATCGGCACGGACAACGCGCAGATCTTCCGTCTGGGTGGCGCGACCATCGCGAGGCACGTCGAGCAACTGCTGCTGGAGCGCTTCGACCGCCCGATCGGCTCCTTCGAGGCCATTCTCGACTGGGGGTGTGGCGCGGGCCGGCTGAGCCGCTACCTGTCGCTGCTCTCACCGGCGGTGACCGGCATCGACATCGATGCCGACAACGTCGCCTGCTGCGCCCGCACGCTGCCCGGCGCCCGCTTCATTCACATCGACCTGATGCCGCCCACGCCCTTTGCCGACGGCGCCTTCGATCTGGTGATCGGGCTGTCTGTGCTTACCCACCTCGACGAGCCGGTGCAGGACGCATGGCTGGCGGAGCTGCGTCGCATCACGCGCCCCGGCGCGCTGCTGATGCTGTCGGTTCAGGGGCTCGCACAGATGGTGTTTTTCGACACGCCGCCGACGCTGAATCTCGAAGTGCATCGCAGGGGCATCCTGGATACCGGTGCCAACGACCAGCTGCAGGCGGTGATCGACCATCCTTCGTACTACCGCAACGTGATGCATTCGCCCGACTACGTGATGACCCGCTGGTCGCGCTGGTTCGATGTGCTCGACATCATCCCCGCCATGGCCGGCACGCAGGACCTCGTGCTGCTCCGGCGACGCGCGGACTGAAAGGAAGCGGCATGCATCCGAGCGCGATGGAGAACGGCCGGCTGTTCTTCGCCACCTATTTCGAAGCGGCTGCTCCGGCGCTGATACTCGACATCGGTTCGCAGGACATCAACGGCTCCCTGCGGCAGCTGGCTCCTGCGGGCGCATGCTATGTGGGCCTCGATTTCGCCGCCGGTCGCGGGGTGGACGTGGTGCTGGACGACGCTTACCGCCTTCCGTTCGAAGACGGCGCGGCAGACGTGGTCGTGAGCAGCTCTTGCTTCGAGCATGTCGACATGTTCTGGCTCACCTTCAACGAAGTGCTCAGGGTGCTCAAACCGGGCGGGCTGTTCTACCTGAACGCGCCGTCGAACGGCGAGTTCCACCGCTATCCGGTCGACTGCTGGCGCTTCTATCCGGACGCCGGCGAGGCGCTGGTGCGCTGGGGCACGCGCTCGGGTTACCGGCCCGCCCTGCTGGAATCATTCACCGCCTACCAGCGGCTCGACATCTGGAATGATTTCGTCGCGGTATTCGTCAAGGATGCAGCCTGCGCGACGCGTTACCCGGCGCGCATGCTGGATCGCATCGAACGCTACATGAATGGTCGTCGATACGGCGTCGAGGGCATCCTGAATGTCCAGGCCGCCACCGAGGACGGCGCCCGCCTGCAGGCCCTCACCGGGCACGCCAAACCGCAGCAGTAAGGTCAGCCCACCTTGCGCAGCCACAGGCTGCCACCGGTGTTGCGCAGGCACAGCGGCATCCGTGTTTCGAAGAAGTCGCGATGGAAGTGCGACATGAAGGTGTTCATCAGCAGCACCTGGAAGCGGCTGTTGTCCTGCAGGAAGGCGCGGACGAGATAGGCCTCGTTCCAGGCGATGCCCTGGTAGATCCACTCCTTCGGATATTCGAACGGATAGAAGATGTCGTGCAGATGGATCACGACACCCGGCGCCAGCGCCGGAAAGATTTCGAACAGCAGGCGGTTGACGTCGCTGCCCACCTTGCCGACGTGCGTCGAGTCGATGAACAGCACGTCGTTCTCTTCCAGCTGCCTGAATACGTCGATATCGACTTCCTGCAGCGGGCTGGCGATGAGGGTGGACCGGGCCGCGTCGTCGGCGCTGATCAGGGCCTGCAACTGCTGCGGGAAGGGGTCGATGAAGGTGGTATGCAGTGTGCGTCCCAGAAAGTACTGGTTGGTATCGAGCGTCACGCACGAGGAGTAGCCGGAGCCGACCTCGACCAGCCGTCGTGGCGCCAGCGTGCGCAACATGCAATGCAGCATGATCGCGTCGGAGTGGCCGTAGGCCGGATTCAGGTAGTGGTAGCGCAGTCCGGGACTGGGCTGGTCGGCGAACGGGAGGGTGGAGTAAAGCAGCGCGAAGCGCTCCAGCAGGGCCCGTTGCGCAGCCTCTCGCATATCGATGCCGGGCAGTTCGCGCGGGACGGTGCCGAACAGCCGCTCTTCATTGCGCCGGATGTCCTGCGGATCCGGGTAGGGCGAATAGAAGTGCCCGGCTGGAAACAGCTCGGGGACGACCTCGGGGGGCTGCTTCATCGCGTAATTTCCGACTCGAATGGACCGACTGCGCCGCGCGGCCGTGTCAAACTCGCCGCTGACCTGCAATCGTCAGCCTGCTTCGCTGCGGCATTATTGCATGCCGGTTCGCCGCGGCATCCCACGAACACCCCGCCCTGCACAACACGCCATGTCGAACAGCCCATGCGTCCCTGATATCGACCTCGACCTTGCCGGCAGACTGGATACGGCCTGGGGTGACCCTGCCGACTGGGTCGCGCATGGCCTGCACTGGACCCATCTTCCTGCGGTCAAGGCGCGCCTGCATCGGCAGGTTACCGGCGATGCATCGATCGAACCCCTGGAGTGGTTCTTCGGCGTCGTCGGCGCCCATCAACCCTTGCCGCTTCGGCGCGTGCTCTTCCTCGGCTGCGGCCAGGGCAGGGACGAACGCCTGGTCGCCCGATCGGGCTGGGCGGACGAGATCGTGGCCATCGACCTGTCCGCGAAAGCACTCGATCTCGCGCGCGACCAGGCCAAGGCCGCCGGCGCGCGCATCCACTACGTGCAGGCGGACATGAACAACCTGCCGGTGGGGCAGAGCGGTTTCGAACCCGGCAGCTTCGACGCCGTGCTGGGCATTTCCAGCGTGCACCACTGCGCAAACCTCGAAGGTCTGTATGCGAGCGTGGCACAGCTGCTGGCACCGGCGGGCTGGCTGTTTCTCAACGAGTACGTGGGGCCCGACCGCTTCCAGTGCGCAGACTCACAACTGCGTTTCATGAACCAGCTGGTCGACATGCTGCCGCATCACCTGCGCACGACGCGCGATGGACAGCTCAAAGGCAATCTGTGGCGGCCGTCGGTCGATGAGGTGGTTGCGGTGGACCCGACCGAGGCGGTGCGCTCGTCGGAAGTGCTGCCGCTGCTCGACCGTCATTTCGACGTGGTCGAACATCGACCCTATGGCGGCACGCTGATGCGCGTGGTGCTGGCCGGTATCGCGCAGAACTTCATGAACGCAGAAGCCGAGCCCTGGCTGCACGCGCTGCTGCGCGCCGAGGACGATCTTTTCCGGTCAGGGCGCGTGCACTGGGATCTCGCGTGCGTCATCGCCCGCGCGCGGAGCGCAGCCACTGCGCCACCCAATCCGTATCGTTGATGCCGAGCGAGAACATGGCGTGCGGCGCCTCCACTGCGTGCTCGGGCGGCAGCGCCGCATAGGTCTGACGGATCAAGGGCTTTCGGTCAGACAGCACGGTGTTCTGCGGGTCGAGCCCAGTGATCACCGTCAGTCCGGTTGGCGCGGTCGGGATGGTGATGATCTGCAGATCCGGCCGCAGGCTGCGCAGACAGGGCACGATCTTCCAGCCGTCGCCGGTATAGAACCCAGTCCTGCGTTCGCGCTCGGCGGTGGCGGCGGTCAGTGGCAGCGTGTCGTGCAGCAGCACGACTGCACCGGGCGCGGCGTGGCGCTCGATCGCGATGAAGTCATCCAGTACCGTTTCGAAGCGGTGGTCACCGTCGATGAAGGCGAGGTCGAAACCGTCGGGCGTCAGCCCGCTGTCCGCCGGCAACGCGGCGAAGAAGTCGGCGCTGGTCTGCCAATACAGGCGCGCGTTGCCGTGACAGCGCAGCAAGGGGTCGCCAAGCGGCGCAGGGTCTACGCCCACCGCTCGCGTCGGGGGCAGGGCCAGTGCCAGCGTATCGCCTTTCTCGACCCCGATTTCCAGATACAGCCGCGGTGTCAGGTGCGCGTGGAACCAGGCCAGCCAGAAACGGTAGTCGGGGCCGGGCCAGCGCAGCCGCGCCAGCGCGACGTGCACGCCGGGAAGGTTGGGCTCGCGGGCCAGCGCCTCCAGCAGGCAGTCGCGTGCGGCGTCGGTCCGTCCGCGGGCCATCAGGTGACGGAAGCGCCGCAGCGTGGGCTCTTCCGGCGGATGAAGGGTGTTCATCGCGACGCCTCCGACAGCGCGTCGCGCAGCATCTGGCCGAAGCGTTCAGGGCTGTAGCGGGCGTCGCACTGATCCCACGCGGCGCGCTGCTGTCGGGCCCACAGCGCGTCGCTGCGCAGCAGGCGTGCGATGCCGCGAGCAAAGGCGTCAGCGTCACGTGCGGACTGGATGTCCATGCCCGCTGTCCATTCCAGCTGCCGCACCAGCACCGCCGAGGCTACGACCGGTACACCATTGGCGGCCGCTTCGATCACCTTGGCCGGCACGCCGCCGGCGAACCGCACCGGTGCGACGAACACACGTGCGCGGTCATACAGCGGCTCCAGACTGTCCACAGGGCCGAGCAGCTGCACCTGCTCGCTGGCGAGGTCGCTCACGCGACGCGAACGGTTGATGCCGACGACGGACAGCACCGGTGGCTGCGGCAGCAGCGCGCGCAGCCTGGGCAGGACCTCGGTGATGAACCAGACGAGGCCGTCCTCGTTCGGTGTATCCGGATGCAGCGCGCCGACGAACAGCAGCCCGCTGCGATGCTGCGGCCCCGGCGCCGTCCGGCGGGCCGAGATCGCGTGGCTCAGTATCCGCACCTGGTGGCCGGCGGCACGGAACAGCCGGGCATCGCGTTCCGATACCACCCACACCTGATCGGCCCCGCGCGCCAGCGCGAGTTCGGCGGCCAGCCGGGCCTGTGCAGCGGCCCGCGTGAGCGGGCGCCCCCTGACCGCCGCCTCCGGAATCTCGCGCAGTGCGAACAGTGCTTCGGCGTCATAGATCATGCGCATGCCGGCGAACAGTTCGGGCCGGCGCCGGAGCAGCGGCGACAGCGCCTGCAGATTGGGCGGTCGGCTCACCACCATGACGTCATATACACCGCGACGCTGTTCGAGAAAGGCTTCGAGCCCGCTCATGCCGGGGCCGAGCGCCACTTCCGTGCTCGGCGGCAGCGAGGCGTACACCTCACGCCAGTCATCCTCCTGCTGCCACAGCGGAAAGAAGGTGACCGGCCAGTCGCGCAGCGCATGCAGCATCAGGCGCGCGCGTGGCAGGCCGCCGCCCTTCACCATGTGCGGCACCTCGTTGTCGAGGATGAGCACCCGCGGGCGGCGCGGGCGATCCTCAGGCGAGCGCCAGCGGTCACCCGCCAGCGGCTGCGGCGCGGGTGCTGGCTGGTCCTTCAGCCATTCGCGATGGCAGTCCACGAAGCGCTGCCTGTTGTCGCGCATCTGCCGCGGCGCTTCGTCGCCGGTGGCGCTGCCCCATTCCAGATGTTCGACCAGCACCGCCGGCTCGTACACGACGCGGAAGCCGGCGCGCCAGGCGCGCAGGCAGAAATCCGTGTCCTCGTAGTAGGCCGGCGCGAAGCGCTCGTCGAAGCCGCCCAGCATCCGCCACAGCGGCGCGCGCACGGCCATGAACACGCCGGACACATAGTCGGTCGCCCGGCTCGCCATCGCTGCCGGACAGAAGGGGTCTTCGTCGCGGCCGATGCCCAGCGTCGAGCCGTCGCGGAAAATCACGTTGCCCGCTTCCTGCAGTCCGCCCGCGGTCAGCACGATGCGCCCGCCCAGCACACCGATCGCCGGTTCGGCGTCGAGCCGGGCGAGCGCCGCCGTCAGCGCCCCCTGCTGCAGGATGGCGTCGCTGTTGAGGAACACCAGATGACGCCCGCGCGCCAGCGCGGCCGCCTGATTGGCGGCGCGCAAGAAACCGGCGTTCTCCTCGTTGCACACGATGCGCGCGCCGCGCACGCGTTGCAGCAGCAAGGCTGTTTCGTCGTCCGACGCGTTGTCCACGATGACGGTTTCGAACAGCGCACCGCGCTGGTCGGCCAACGCCTGCAAAGTCGTACGCGTCAGTCCGGCCTGCCCGTAGAGGATCACGATCACCGACAGATCAGGCGTTACGCTCGCCGGGATCTCCGGCAGTTCGAGCACTGTGGTCTTGTCCAGCCACACCTGGAGCGCGCGGCGCGCGCGGGCGCGGACCTGTGTCTTGGGGTCGTCGTCGGGGCCATGCGTTGGAAGCGAGCCGACGGCGCGCTCGCACATCTGCTCGATCTGGCGTGCAAGCCGGCGTCCATCGAGCAGCGGCGATCCGCACAGGCGCGGGCGCAGCGTGCTGCGATGCTGCCGGAGCGCGTCGACATCGGCGGCCAGCGCGGTCGCGATGTCCACATAGGCGGCCTCGCTGTCGGCCACCCAGCTCTCCAGTCCGAGCGAGGCCAGCACGGACAGCCCCTGGCGCGCGCCGGCCCGGTCGCCCGCCCGGCTGATCACCGGTACGCCCATCCAGAGCGGTTCGAGCAGGCTCAATCCGCCGTTGCCCGGAAAGCTGTCGAGCACCACATCGACCTGCTGCAGCCATTCGAACAGTCCGGCCGGGCTGCGCGGCGGGTCGAACTCCACGCGCGCGCCGCTGATGCCCTGAGCATCCAGCACGGCCAGGATGTGGGCGCGCTGCGGCCAGTCGCTCGCGACTTCACCGATGAAACGGATGCGCGACTGTGGCGTGGCGGCAAGCACGCGGGCCCACATATCGAGGCAGCCGCGGGTCATGCGCAGTCCACGCGCGGTGACGCCGAAGGTGACCACGCCATTGCGCAGCAGCGGCGGCGGCAGCGGCGCCGGTGCATGAAGCGGCGGGTCCCAGCACCACTGGCCGCCATCGAGTCGCCACAGTGCCTCTTCGTGCAAGCCCTCGTGTGCGACCGGCACGGCGTGCGCATCGGTCAGCAGTACATCGAACAGCCCGCCGGCCGTGACCGGGCAACCGAGCCAGCCCACCTGCAGTGGCGCGACACGGCGGGCGTAGGCCTCCAGCAGTTCGAACTGGCCTTCGAACGGATGCAGCCCGCCGGCATCGATCACCACGTCGATGCGGTTCGCCGCGCACGACGCGGCCAGTCCGGCGGCCACGAGCGGCTCGCGGTGGATGTGCGGCGGCAGGTCCGGCAGCGGACGGTTGCTGAACAGGAACACCTCGCACTGCTCCGCGTCGTGATTCGCCAGCACCCGGCGCAGCAGGCTCTGGTGCAACTGCCCCGCGACGTAGGCGATGCGCAGGCGTGCGCCGTGGCGGCGCAGTGCGGGCAGGCGCGGTGCACGTCCGA